>Ga0187804_10000300_pt1 | contig 11757 bp, 9 predicted proteins | sample NC_wetland_sal_i_3_FD_132961 | JGI IMG/M metagenome (GOLD analysis project Ga0187804, IMG submission 132961) | Wetland sediment microbial communities from Neuse River Estuary, North Carolina, USA - Control_4 | ecosystem: Environmental > Aquatic > Freshwater > Wetlands > Sediment | place: USA...
CCGTCGGTTCGTCGGCCAGCAGGATCGGCGAAGAGCCGGCCAGCGCCCGGGCCAGCGCCACGCGCTGCTTTTGGCCGCCGGAAAGATCGCGCGGCAGAAACTTCTTGCGGTCCGCGAGGCCGACTTGATCGAGAACGCGCTCCGCTTCCTGGCGCGCCGCCCCATCACGAGTGCCCTTGATATTGAGCGCGTACTGCACATTTTCGAGCGCGGTCAGAGAAGGAAACAGGTTGAATTGCTGGAAGATGAAGCCGATGGATTTCTTGCGGATCTCCGGCAGGCGGTCCGGGCGCTTGTCATTTACCGGCTCACCCTCCACGCGCAGCGATCCGGAAGTTGGCGTCAGAATGCAGCCCAGGATCGAGAGAAACGTGGTTTTGCCCGACCCGGACGGACCTTCCAGACTAACGATCTCGCCCTGTTCCAGAGATAGCGAACAGCCTTTCAGCACGGGCACGCTGTGCCGCCCCTCCTGAAACGTCTTGGTCACGTCGCGCGCTTCGAGTATCGGCATAGCAGACTCCTGACTGCGATCCCCCCGCTCTAACTGCGAAAAACCAAAGCGGGATCAATGCCCGCAACCTTACGAAAAGAGATCATGGCCGCTCCCAGGCACATCACAAGGGAGCCGAAAAACACGGCCACCAAGAACGAATTGGGGATCATAAGCTTCAGATCAATCTTGCTGATGAGCGGTTGCACCAGGAAGGCCATGAGCACTCCGAGAACATATCCCGCAGCGGCCGACATCGTCGCCTGCTCCGCCAGCAGCCGGTAGATCACCCCGTTGCCGCCGCCGATGGCCTTCACCGTTCCAAATTCCTTGATGTGCTCCATGGTGGAGCTGTAGAGCGTCTGGGCCACGATCACCACGCCCACCAGACAACCGAGGAAGACCGTTACGAACAGGTTCAAACCCAGGCCGGTGCTCACGATCCAATAGTCGCGGGAGTGATTGGCCCAGTCCTGCTTGAGCAGCACGTCGTTGTAGGGAAGGCGGCGCTGCAACTCAGCTTGGATCGCGTTCGCATCGGCGCCGGGAACAAGCTTCACCAGGATGTAGCTGGTCTGGCCGCGCAGCAGGTCGGGGGAGAGCGCCTGCACCCGGTCGAAATCCATGAAGGCGATGGGCGTCGTGGTGAACGACTTGGCGTCCGCGGTACGCCCGATGATCTGGAGGCGGTTCTGCTGGATCTCGCGGTATTCACCGACCTTGAACCGGCCGTAGCGCCGCACCGCGGAGTCATCGAGAAAAAAGTACGGGCCGCGCTTCAGGTCTTCCAGTTTGCCCTGTGGGACATTCCAGGGAAGATTCCAGTCGCGGAAGCTGTCGAGTCCGTAGATGAGCACGCCTTCCTGGGCGCCGTTCGGCAGGGAGATCGTCTGAAAGGAAACCAGCAGATTTTCCGCTCTCGCCACCCCCGGCGTGGAGCGCACGCGGTTGATCATGCTCTCCGGGAACAGGTGAGCGAAGTCTATGTTCGGCGTCTCTTTCGAAGTCACCCAGAGGTCGGCGTTGGTGTTGTCAATGGTGACGGTGGCGTTGTCAAGCAGGCCGAGGAACAGGCCGACTTGCACCAGCACCAGGGTCACCGCAAAGGCGACCCCCGCCACGGTGATGAAGAACTTCAGCTTGTCGTGCAAGAGCATCTTGAGAGCAAGATCCACCATGGCCGGTTCCTAGCGCCGTGGCTGGCGCAGCATTCCGTTCAATTGCGTGTCGATCAAGGTTTCCGCCAGCTCGCGCACAGGCCGCCAGTTCACCCATTCCTCCTCGCACATGACCACGTGCAGCGCCACTAGGCCGTGCACGCCCGCCCACAGGATTTGTGAAACCGCTTCCGGGTCGGTCAGGTCTTCGCGAAACTTCTGCTGAGCGATGCAATCCGTGACCAGCATCTTCAGGAAGGCATACGCGTCTTCCTCGGGATTCCCCTTTTGCAGCGGCATCTCGTCCGTGTGCTGTACCGGCTTCGGCGTCATGAACATCAGCCGATAGTGATTGGGATGGGTGAGGCCAAAATCGACATACGCAAGGCCGGCCCGGCGGAGCCTCTCGATGGGATCCTGGATGGCTCCGATGCTCTGGAAGTGCTGCGCAAGCGCGCGGAAATCCCGTGTACAGAGCTCACGCATGAGCTCTTCCTTGTCCTTGAAATAGAGATAAATGGCGGTGGGTGAATACTCGATGGCCAGAGCAATCTTGCGCATGGTCACCGCCTCGTAGCCCTCCCGCGCGAAAAGGTCGCGGGCCGCATCCAGAATCTGCTCCCGCAGTTCCTGCTTCTCTCGTTCTCTGCGCTCGACGACGCCCATTTATCGCCTCTCAGTCAGTTAACATCGTTTAGTTAACACTGTTAATATTGCGACCAACGGTAATATTTGTCAAGCGCTAAATGCAATTTGTTTTCTAGAGCTTGAGAACGTCGAAGAAAAACTGACGTCAGGAGAATCAGTCTCCCGTCGCTTCGACGGCGGGGAGTTCTTCCTCGGCGAGGCGGGTGTGGACCTTGGCGCTGGTGACGAGCACAACCGAAGCCACGATGATCGCGCTGCCGAGCAGGATGAAGTGATCGATGCGTTCGTGGAGCACCAGCCATCCCAGGAACACCGCGACCACCGGATTCACGTAGGCGTAGGTAGATACCTTCGAGGTCGGAACGTGCTGCAGCAGCCAGATGTAGGCCGTGTAGCCGATCCAGGACCCACATACGACGAGGTAGAGGATCGCGCCGACTCCCCGCGCGGTCCAGGTCACCGCGGAGTGCCTCTCGACCAACTCAGCCAGCAACAGATTCCCGATTCCCCCGAAGGTCACCTGCCACGCGGTCGCGCTGAAGGGATCGGCGGCAGCAGTCTGCCACTTTTTCGAGAGCACCGAGCCCAGCGCCCAGCTGAACGACCCTCCAAGCAGGGCCACCGACCACGCTAGTTCGCGGCGTCCCAGGGATGAGGGGTGCACCAGTTGGGGCCAGATGAGCACGACCACGCCCGCGATCCCGACCAGCAGGCCGATCTTGCCGCGCCGGGAGATGTGATGGTCACCGAGCAGCAGGCTGTCGAGCACCAGGAACCAGAGCGGCGAAACCGCCACCAGCAGGGCCGCCAGCCCGGTCGGCACGATCTGTTCGGCGTAAGAGAGTATGAGGTTGCCGCCCGCGAGGAGCAGGATTCCGACCACGGCCAGGTTGGCGAATTCGCGGGCCGAAAACCGAATTCGGCGTCCGGTCAGCCCGCACCAGGCGAGCATGACGAGGCCGGCCGTCAGGAAGCGGGTGGCGCACATCACGGCCGGCGGAATCTGCTCCACGGCGATGCCGATCCCGAGATAGGTTGAACCCCAAAAAACGTAGACCAGCCCGAAGGCAAGAATGATCTTCCATCGGATTGGGGGCGCAGCGCTGCTCATGGGGTGGAAAAGTCAGAATAGCAGAGCGAGCGGATGCTAATGTCTGTTCACCGCGAAGCGCCGTTCAGCAGGTTCCGCAATACGGCAACCTCCGCCTTGATGCCCGTGCGGAGCGCCGGATCCACGTCCGGTGCGAAGTAAGGGGAGTGATTGGATGGCAGCATCGTGCCGGCATTCTTGGTTTCGGCATACTTTTGCGGGTCAGCGCCTCCCAGGCTGAAGTACAGGGAGGGGACGCCCTGGGCAATGAAATAGGAGTAGTCCTCCGAAGGCGTGATCGGCTCGGTGGTGATCACGTTGTCCTTGCCCAGCGCGGCTTCGAGCGGCGCGCGAAGCCGCTGCGCCAGCGCCGAGTCGTTATAGACCGAGTCGGTGCCCTCGTAGTGCTCAATGAGAGGTTCCCGCTGTGCTCCGCTCGCTAGGGCTTCCGCCTTGGCGATTCGGGTGATCGCTGCCAGGATCTGTTTTCGCACCTCTGTCTTGTAGGTTCGCACCGTCAGCCCAAGCTCGGCCTGGTCGGGAATGATGTTGTTCTTCGTGCCTGCCCGGATGTAACCGACCGTCACGATGGCCATCTCTCCCGGCTTCACCTCACGCGAGACGATGGTCTGTAAAGCAAGGATTGTTCTGGCGGCGATCACAATCGGGTCAATCGTCGTGTTGGGTGCAGCCCCGTGTCCTCCCTTGCCGTAGATCGTGATTCGCACGGAGTCGGCGTTGGTGTTGTATGTGCCGGGAGTGATCCCCACCTGCCCAGCAGGAAGATTGTTGCCGACGTGCAGCGCGATGCCCACAGCGGGTTTGGGAAACCGGGTAAACAGGCCGTCGTCGATCATCCTCTTGGCTCCCGAAATCGCCTCCTCTGCCGGCTGGCCGATCAGCATCAGAGTGCCGTGCCAGCTCTCTTTGCTGTGTGCCATGATGGCCGCCGTTCCTACCAGCGACGCCATGTGCAGATCGTGGCCGCAGGCATGCATTACCGGTACATCGCGGCCTCCGTCATCCTTGGCGTGCACCTTGCTGGCGTAGGGAAGTCCGGTCTTCTCTTCGACCAGAAGCGCGTCGAGTTCCGTGCGCAGCATGACGGTCGGCCCGGCGCCGTTCCTGAGGATCGCTACCACTCCGGTGCCCCCGACTCCCTCGGTGACTTCATAGCCTAGGCTGCGTAAACGAGCAGCGAGCTTGGAGGCGGTCTGCGTCTCATGCGACGACAATTCGGGATTTTGATGAAGGTCGATGTACAGTTCGTGGGCGGCGGGATAGACCGCTTCGATTTCCTTGGAACTGGCGGTTTGCGCGGACGCGGAGGCGGCGATGGAGAGGAGGAGCAGCAGTCTTACCAGTCTCATGATGCACGCATGATAGCCGTCAATGGTGGGCACGGCAAACGGTGCGGGCTCAGTCTGTGCTGTGACGATGCGCCTGGCGTTCGACCGACCAGATCTGCGCCGCATCCTTTTCGAGCGGATAGACGTGGACCATCCAGTTGAAGATGACGGGATGGAACGTTCCGCCGTTGGCCGCGCAGTCTTCCTCGGTGGTAATCGATCCCGCCATGCCAAATTTTGCCTTCGGCCCCAGCATTTCTCTCCTGCGGCCCGGCGGCGGCGAGCAGAAATTCACGTGCTCATGCCACCGCGCGATACTGAGCGGGATGCGCTGGTTCAGCTGGTCTTCGGTGAAACGCCGAGGAGCCGTGTACATGACTCCAATCAGCTTGTAATCGTCGCCGCGCTTTTCGTAGAGCAGCGAAGTGGGATGCTGCGGGTTGAAGCGGAATGCCGCCTCGAACGCGTAGCGGTAGTTGGTGAAGTGATACTGTTTCTGCGGCAGGTTGGGCAGGAAAATCTTGAACCCGTCGTTCAGGGCGGCGTGGTAGTCCTTGTATTTATCCATCACTTGGCGAGCGACTTCGACCACCTGCTCGGCCTTTTCTTCGTCTCCGGACTGGGGGGTGCGCAGCGCGGTCATCTTCATGTGAGGTCCCATCTCCATGGGATGACCTTCCATGGAAGGCATGGCGTGCGCCCCGCTCTCGTCGCCGCTTGAGTTCATGCCGGACATGTCTTGACCTGACATCTGCGACATGTCGTGTTCCGGCATCTGCGTGCCGCTCATTTCGCGATCTGAACTGTTCTGCTGCGCTGCGGCAACTCCCAGAGCAACCGCCAGGCCAGTGATCCAAAGAAGATTTCGCCTCATACCATCACCTCGCACTGCTTGATGGTAGTAACCCTGTGCTCGGGGCAAAGTCTCGGGCGAGGGGGAGTCACAAAGGAACGTTACGGCAGTAATTGTGGGAGAGCCAGTCGCTCAAAATGGACTGGTGCGGGAACTCAAGGCCGGTTGGCCCCGGCGCTCTGTTCCAAACCCATCGCGGCGAGCACCTTGGCGGCTGCCTCGCTTCCCGACCGTACGCAATCCGGCACGCCGATTCCGTTGAAGCCGTTGCCGGCAAGGGCGAGGCCGGAGAACTTCCGGCGCAGGGCTTCAATGCGCTGCAGGCGCTCCAGATGGCCGACGGCGTACTGCGCCATGGCGGCCTTCCATTTGTAAACGCGTGTGAAAAGCGGCTCGGCGGCGAGGCCGATGATCTGCTGGAGTTCGCTGCGGACGATCTGCAGAATTTGAACCTCGGTGCTGTCGAGGATTTCTTCATCGCGCGAGCCGCCAAGAAAGCAGCGGACGATGGCGCGATTTTCCGGTGCGCGATGGGGAAATTTATTGTGGACGAATGTGGCGGCGAGCATGCGGCGCCCTTCGCTGCGGGGAACGAGAAATCCGAAACCGGGCGGAAGCGAACGGCGGACATTTTCGTCATAGCCGAGCGTGACCGTCACCGAAGAGCTGTAGCCGATTTCGCCCAGCTCACGGGATAAGTTTTCGTCGGCGAGTCGCAGCAGCGCGGACGCGGCCTGCGCTGGCGTCGCAATGATCAGCGCGTCGAAATGATCGCTCTGATAGCCTGCGGAGACGGTCCAGCCGCGATCCTGCGGGATGACCGATTGGACCGGCGATGAAGCTCGCAGCGCATCGGGGTCGAGGCGGGCGACCAGCGCGTCCACCATCTGCTGCATGCCGTCCTTCAGCGAAGTGAACAGCGGAGGCGCGGGGCGCTTGTTTGCCCCGGCCATTTTCCTGCGCGCCGCGAGCATGGCGCGTCCCAGGCTGCCGTACTTGGCCTCCATCTCCGCGAAGCGTGCCAGCACGGCGCGCACGCTCAACTGCGACGCTTCGCCGCCGTACACTCCCGAGAGCAACGGGTCGGCGAGCCGATCCACCATCTCGGCGCCGTAGTGACGCTCGACCAGCGCGGCAACGCTTTCGTCGGCGGACGCTTTGCGCGGTGGATGGAACCATTCGGCCGCCATCCGCATTTTCGTGCGCAGCGAGAACAGAGGAGAAAACACGGTCGGCAGGATCTTGGTGGGCACCATGAACATGAGCCCGTCGGGCATCACGACCAGCTTCCCGTTCACCAGGATGTAAGTCTTACGCTCAGAGTCGTTCGAGCCGATGAGTTGGTCGCCCAAGCCGATTTTCCGGCAAAGATCGGCGGCCCAGGGCTTCTCGGTAAGGAAGGAATCCGGCCCGGCTTCGACGAGACAGCCGTCAACGCGGTCGGTAACGAGCACCCCACCGAGGCGGGGGTCGCGCTCGAACAAGACGTATTCGAGGGGCACGCCGGCACGGCGCTTCTCCTCAAGTGCGAACGCGGCCGAGAGGCCGGAGATGCCGCCACCGATGATGGCAATGCGTTTGGTCATTCAGCCGTACGCTCGGGTTCTGGCGTTAGGCTCTTAGTACGCCGTAGAGACGCGGCTTGCTGCGTCTCATGCCGCGATCGACCCGATACCGCGGGAGACGGGAGACGCAGCACGCTGCGTCTCTACACCAAGTCTGTTATGACTGCATCATCATGTCAGGCGGCTGCGGACTACTTCCGCTAATGCCTCGGTCAACAACTGCGAGCCGTTCAGCGATTCGGCGCGCCACAGCCGCATGCCTTTTCCCCCGGCGAACGCTTTGAAAGCGATGTCAATGTCGTAGAGCACTTCGATGTGATCGCAGAGGAATCCGATCGGCTGGAGAAAGACGCCGCCGTGGCCTTTCGCTTTCAGGCCGAGAATCGTTTCTTCTACCGTGGGGCCGATCCATTCTCCGCCGGACATGCCCTGACTCTGGAAGGCGAACACCCAACCGTCGGCTTTCAGGCCTGCCTCTTTTGCGACCAACGCGGCGGTTTCCTTGGCCTGCGCTTCGTAAGGATCGCCTTCAGTGATCGTCCGCTGCGGAACGCTGTGAGCGGTGAAGATCACGGGCAGGCGCGCTCCGCTTTCGGCACACGCCTTCTCCCAGCCCGAGCGCAGTTTTTCGGCAAACGCTTTGGCGAGCAGCGGCTGATCGTGCCACTCCTCGACGAAATCCAGCGCGAAGGGGAGATTCGTTTCACCAACGACCGCGCGGCGGTAAAGCCCGACACTGGTGCGCGAGTTCTGCGGGGCGAGGCAGATGGCGACCACGCGCTCAAACCCCTGAGCGGCGATGGCTTTGACGGCGTCCGCAATAAACGGCTTCCAGTTGCGCATGCCGACAAAGACGGGCAGGTTCAGCGCGCGCAACAGTTGATCGCCTTGCCGCAGCGTCCAGCAGGCAAGCGGCGAGAAGCCAATCAGAGAGTAGCGATGCCGGATCTCTTCGATGACCTGCGGCGGCAAGGGCCGGCCTCCGGTGACAGAGCGCAGAAACTCGGGAACCTGATCCGGATTCTCCGGGCTGCCGTGTGCCAGCAGGAGCACCGCGGTTCCGGAAGACGCACCGGCAAAAGAACTCACCCGGTTCGCGCAGTAGCACTGGCCGCCCAGGCCGAGCGGGCAGGTAGTCATCGGCGGAACTCCGCCGAGTGGTCGCGCACGAAGTCGCAGAGCGCCTTCACGTTCTCCACCGGAGTTTCGGGGAGAATGCCATGTCCGAGGTTGAAGATGTGGCCGGGGCGCCCGCCGGCGCGGCGCAGAATATCCTGGGCGCGCGACTTGAGTTCCTTCCAATCCGCGAAGAGGAGCACGGGATCGAGATTCCCCTGCACGGCGCCCTGGAAATCCATGCTCTGCCATCCGGTGTCGAGCGGGATACGCCAGTCAAGGCCTACCACTTCCGCGCCCGTTTCTTTCATCGAGGGCAGAAGAGTCGCGCTGTCGGTCGCGAAGTAGATGATGGGAGCTCCCGTCTTCTGCAGCCGCTTCACCAGGTCTGTGGAGTGGGGCAGAACGTAGCGCCGGTAGTCTTCGACACTCAGGCAGCCGGCCCAGCTGTCAAAGATCTGGATAGCGTCGGCGCCAGCGCGCACCTGCTCCGCGGAATATTCCGAGGTTACCAGTACCAGCTTCTTCATCAGCTCGTTCCATGACCCGGGCGAGGAATACATCATCTTCTTGGTGAAGACATAGTTCCGCGAACCGCCGCCTTCGATCATGTAACTGGCCAGCGTGAACGGCGCACCGCAGAAGCCGATGACCGGCAACCGGTCGCCGAAATGCCGGCACACCAGCTTGACCGCTTCGGAGACGTAGCCGAGGTCCCCAGCGCGATCGGTGCGCAGGCGAGCAATGTCTTCATGGGTGCGCACCGGCTTTTCGATTCTCGGTCCCTCACCGGCGGCGAAGTGGAAGGGCAATTCCATCACTTCGAGCGGGAGCAAGAGATCGGCGAAGATAATGGCCGCATCCACTTGCAGGATTTCGGCGGCTTCAATGGTGACCTGTGCCGCCACCGCCGGCTTCTTGCAGATCTCGATCAGCGAGTATTTCTTGCGGACGGCGCGGTACTCGGCCATGTAGCGCCCGGCCTGGCGCATGAACCAGACCGGCGTGCGCTCGACGGGCTGCGCCTTCGCGGCCCGCACAAAAAGGGAATTTGGAGCGGACATGAACCTTCCAATGTAGCATTTCGCCTCCCATCTCGGCGGCGGCAGGAGCACTTGTGCGCCTGGAGGGTCCCCACTGCGAACTAGCCTTTGCACGTCAGGAGTCTGTGTGAGAACCAAGCTTCAGGTTGAGCACGTGGAGCATGGACAGCCCAAATTCCAGTCCCGGTAGGGGCGAGCCAGCTTAGCCCCGCGCTGCGGGGTACAGTGGAATGCCGATTCAAGTCCCGGAGGGACGACCCACATTCTCACACAGACTCCTCAAGGGTTGGAGTGCAGTTCCAACTCGATCTTCCTCGCGGCCGCATCCAGCTTCACGATCCGAAACTTGCGAATCTGTCCGGCACGGATGGCTTCCGGCGGAGTCGTGCCGACGGCGGCAGAGCCGCCTTTCCAGCGCGCCTGCAGCATGGAACTCAGTGAAGACAAGTCGGGCTTCGAAGTTGGAGAATCCGGATGGGCTCGCCCCTCTTTTTCAGCCGCGCCCGCTGCCGAACCTGCGCCCGGACGTTCCACTGGATTTGCCGCATCCATCCGGCATCTGGCTACGATGCCCTCGCCCAGTTCCACGCGACCGTCCGAAACTTCGATCATGCGGCCGGTGACGATATCGCCTTCCTTGTGTTCGGCGAGGTATTCGTCTAGGCTGGTGGGAACCAGTTGTTTCATACCTAACCGCAGTTGCCGCTTTTCGGTATCGACAGCAAGGACCATGGCCTTGACCGGCTGCCCAACCGCCAGCACTTCTTGCGGGTGATTGATACGCTTCTCGTCGCTGATTTCGCTGACGTGGACCATGCCCTCGACGCCCTCCGCCAGTTGCACGAACGCTCCAAACTTGGTGATGCTGGTGACCACCCCTTCGACCGCCGAGCCCACCGCAAATTTCTGCGCCACCTCGGCCCAGGGATCTCCGAGTGCCTGCTTGAGGCCCAGCGAGATACGGCGCTCGCCGGCGTTCACTCCCAGAATCACCGCTTCCACGGTCTCGCCGGGCTTCACCACCTCGGTCGCCTTCTTCACCCGGGTCCACGACATCTCGGAAATGTGGATCAACCCTTCAATCCCCGGCTCCATTTCTACGAAAGCTCCGAAATCGGTGAGGCGGGTGACAGTGCCGCGGACGCGCTCGCCAGCCTTGTACTTTTCGGCGACCGAATCCCAGGGATGCGGGAGAAGCTGCTTCACGCCCAGCGAGATGCGCCGCTTGTCGGGATCGATTTTGAGGATCCTGGCTTCGATCGGCTGCCCGACCGCGAGCACGTCCGACGGATGCTTGACCCGGCGCCAGGAAATATCGGACACGTGCAGCAAGGCATCCACGTCGCCAATATCGACGAAAGCGCCGTAATCGGTCAGACTGCGCACCGTGCCCCGCACCGTATCGCCGACCTTGATCTCCGAGTACCGGCGCTCCCTGGCGGTGCCCTCTTCCTCTTCGGCAATCACGCGGCGATCCACCACCACGTCCTCATCCGTCACGTCGAGCTTGGTTATCCGGCAGTGGATCTCCTGCCCCACCAACTTCTCCATCTCGGCGGCATCGCGCGTTCCGCTGCGCGAGGCCGGCAGGAACGCCCGCACCCCCACATCCACGCTCAATCCGCCCTTGACCAGTCCCGTTACTGTGCCCGCAATCGTCGTCTTATCGGCGAAAGACTTCTCCAAGGAAACCCAGTCGGTTGGCGGCTCGACCTTCCCGCGGACCAGTTCGTAGTAGCCTTCCGGATCGCGGCCCTTCACCGTGACCAGCAACTTATCGCCGGGTTTCACGGTCTCGCCACCGCCCGTAAACGTCGCCAGCGGCAGAGTGCCCTCGGTCTTGAGACCGATATCGACAAGAACCGAGTCGGCCGAGACGGAAATCACCGTGCCTTCGCGGGCTTGTTTGCCTTCCTCAGGCTTGCGGGAATGACTCTTTTCGTACTGGGAAAAAATGTCGTCGAATGAATCGTTGGGTTCGTCGCTGGGCTGGGATTCCGGAGTGCTTGGATTGGGCATGAGAGGTCAGGGCCACAATTGTGGCATGACCCCGGCCCGGATAACAACGGGCCGGCTACATCCGGTGTTGGGGGCGATTGCCCCATTTGCAGGCCGTCGCCGGCAAACCCTGACTGGCGAGTTGAGTCGCAGCTTGGTGCCGGCAACAAGAGTAGAGGCGGAGACGGTCGAGGGCACCCGTTCTCCGCCAAGTCAAGCTGACCAGCCGCATTCGGTTGCCCTGGCTTCGGCGAGGGCGGTCCCATTACTGCAGCGATTTCGGATCAGAACGGTTCTTAGGACTCTTCTTGTTCAGGAGTGCCACTAGTACCGTGACCGCGTGATTGTGTAGTCAAAAGTGATCCGGGCCTTCTTGCGAGTAAATTGCCATTGGATCGGAACGCGATTACGATTCATGCGACGGCTCCAAGCCTGCGTTTGTCTC
>Ga0187804_10000303_pt1 | contig 11665 bp, 8 predicted proteins | sample NC_wetland_sal_i_3_FD_132961 | JGI IMG/M metagenome (GOLD analysis project Ga0187804, IMG submission 132961) | Wetland sediment microbial communities from Neuse River Estuary, North Carolina, USA - Control_4 | ecosystem: Environmental > Aquatic > Freshwater > Wetlands > Sediment | place: USA...
CAGTCGAGCCCCCGCCAGCGAGAAATTTGTCGGCCCGCAACAACGCGCGCCGCAGCGATGGATTTCGCTCGGTCCAATCGTCCGCCCCGGCGGGTGAATCGAGCGTTGCGCGCATGGCCGCCATCTTCGAATCCATGTCATCAATAAAATGAAGGGCAATCGCTTCGCGCGTCTGCGGCAATGAAGGTGAGCCAAATTCATGAGTGCCGTGATGGCTCAGGATCAAGTGCTCGACTAGGACTTCCAGCGGCGCAGGGAAATCCGGAATCGCGCGGATCTTGTCGCGCACCATCGCGGCGCCGATCACGATATGGCCCAGCAGGCGTCCTTCGGTCGAGTAATCAATCCCGCGCGCATAGCGCAGCTCGTCAACCTTTCCAATGTCGTGCAGGACCACTCCGGCGAGAAGCAGATCGGGGTCGAGCTCAGGGTAACGCGCGGCGACCGCGTTGGAAAGGCCGCTTAGGCTGACGATGTGTTCAAGCAGGCCGCCGACGAAAGCATGATGCATGGTCATCGCCGCGGGCGCGCGCTTGAGTTTGGGGGCGATGGAGGGATCATCGACTACACTTGTCAGCAGTCGCTTCAGCCAGGGGTTCTTCATTGCGGCGATCGCAGCGCGCAATTCGGAATAGAGCTGCTCGACATCAAATTTCGTATGCGGGAGAAAATCGGCGAGATCGTAATCCCGCTCTGCCGCGGGAATCACCTGCTCGAGCGTGAGTTCCTTCTCGCCATTGTACAACTTGACGCGCGCGCGAATCTGGACGACGTCGTCCCGTTCGAACGTCTTTTCGATGGCCGCGAAATTGTCCCACATTTTCGCGGAGATTGACCCGGTGCGGTCAGCAAGCTCGAGTTGTAGCCACGACGAGCCGGTGCGGGCCGAAGTGCGGATTTCCTTTTCACGGACGAGAAAGAGCGAGGAGAATACCTGCCCCTCCTGCAAGCCCGAGACGTAATGGCTTTTCATCAGCTCCCGGCCTTCGGCTTGGGCAGCTTTTTCTTGCTCTTCTGCGGCGTATCCGGCGTCGGGGCAACTTCCTGGATGATACTTGCGCCGGCGATCGCCGCGGAATCGGTGAAGCCCGGCTTCACCATCACATAGCTCTCCTCGCGCAATTGCGCGAGGTAATCGCGCATGGTGGGCTGCATCTTCTGGAGGTAGAGCTTGTTCATGATCTCATTTTCCACTTTATCCAGCGGTTGCTGGCCGGCCTGGTAGTGATCCACCACTTTCAGGACCTCGAATCCGGTCTTGGTTTGAATCACGTCCGATATGCCGCCCCGATTCAGGGCGAAAACGGCGGGCTCGAGCTGCTTATCGAGCTGACCGCGCTCGAAAGTTCCCAGGTTGCCGCCTTCCTTGGCCGTGCTGCCTTCCGAATAGCGCTTCGCGAGTTCGGAGAACTCCTCGCCCTTAAGCACGCGGTTGCGGTAGTCCTCCATTTTCCTCTGGATCACGCCCATCTCTTCCGGCGTCCTGCCCTCCGTGCTCAGGAAGATTTCGCTTAGCACCACCAGTTCCGGACGGACGAAGTCCTTCTGGTGCTCGTCGTAATATTTCTTCACTTCATCCTTGCCGATGACGATGCGGTTACTCATTTCCCGGTGAATGACTTCCTGCGTCAGGAGGTTGTTGCGAATCTGGTTTTTGTAATCCTCCCAGGAGAGGCCTTCGCCCTCGACCGCCTTCTCGAGATCCTCGAGGCTCGCGAGCTTATTGTCCTTGCGGACATCGTCGAGACGCTTGATGAGGTCGGTCTCCACGCTGATGCCTTCATCCTTGCCGCGCTGGACCAGCAATTGCTGGTCGATCAGGTCGCGCAGCAAGTCCTTCTGCCGATCTCTATACATGGCATCAAGCTTGTCCGGCGCGCAATTCTGGCAATCATGCGAAATTTCCTCGCGCAGCGAAACATCGGCTTTCTGAAAGTCAGAGAGAGTGATGATGCTGTTGTTGACGCGGGCGATGATTTCCTCGACGATAACGCCCTTGGATTTGGGCTGCGCGAGAGCTTGAGCGAGAAGAGATGCTGGAAGGAGCAAAAAGAATGCGAAAGACAAAAAACATCGGGTTGACCGCAAGGTTCTATTTTTCATGACGATCCTTCAATCGGAATTTTATCCCTACGATTGTAGTTGTAGCAATATGTTTCTCGTGGCTCCCATCGCGCCACCCGCGTCGCCTTTCCAATCCAGCCACAAGACACCCGTCGGGTCCAGACGTATCCCACGCCGTTTGCGAATCAGTTTTACCAGCCGCTCGGGGCCCAAAGGCGTATCGTCGTAAAATTTGATGGCCAGTTGATCGCCGCGGCGGTCGATAGACGCCACCAGCAGTCTTTCCGCGAGGCCCTTCAAGACCGCGTAATCGAGCAAATTTTCGACCGCAGGCGGCGGTGTGCCAAAGCGATCATCGAGCTCGCGCCGCACCTCTTCGCGTTCGGCATCGGACGTGACTCCGGCGATGCGCTTATAAATTCGCAGGCGCAGGTTCTCGCTCTCGATGTACTCGGGTGGGATGCGAATTTCCTGTCCGAGGTTGAGTGTGGCGCGACGTTCAGGGGCGGCTGCTTCGCCTTTGCGCTCCGCCACCGCGCGCTCCATCATCTGGCAGTACATGTCGAAACCCACGGCCTCGATGTGGCCGTGTTGTTCGCGGCCGAGGAGATTTCCAGCGCCGCGCAATTCCAGATCGAGAGCGGCGATGCGGAATCCCGCGCCCAGGTCGCTGAATTCCTTGAGAGCGGCGAGCCGCTGTCGCGCGATGGACGTGAGCGAAGCTTCCGGGGGGATCAGCAAATAGGCATAGGCGCGCTGGTTCGAGCGGCCAACACGGCCGCGGAGCTGGTAAAGCTCGGAGAGGCCCATGCGGTCGGCGCGATTGATGATGATGGTGTTGGCGCGAGGGATGTCCAATCCGTTCTCGATGATGGTGGTTGAAACGAGGACGTCCGCCTCGTCGCGGATGAATTTCAGCATGACTTTTTCGAGTTCGCTCTCGCGCATCTGCCCGTGGCCCACTACGACGCGCGCTCGGGGCACCAGCCGCTTTACGAGAGACGCGAGCGATGCGATGGACTCGACGCGATTGTGGACGAAAAATATCTGGCCTTCGCGCGCGAGTTCTTCTTCGACCACTCGCTGGATGAGCGTCTCGCTGAACGGAGCAACAGTGGTTTGAATCGCGAGACGGTCCTTGGGCGGAGTCTCGATCACACTCATGTCACGCAATCCAACCAGAGACATGTGCAGCGTCCGCGGGATAGGGGTGGCCGACATGGTGAGCACGTCCACTTCCTTACGCATTTCCTTTAGTCGTTCCTTGTGCGCGACGCCGAAGCGCTGCTCTTCGTCCACGACGAGCAGGCCGAGATCCTGAAATTTCACGTCGCGCGAGATCAGGCGATGTGTGCCAATGACGATGTCCACTTTTCCCGCTTCCAGCTCCTCCAGAATTTTCTTCTGTTCCTTATCGGTGCGGAAGCGGCTGAGCATTTCGACGCGCACGGGAAAGGCGGCAAAACGGCGCCGGAACGTTTCGAAATGCTGGAACGCGAGGACGGTGGTCGGCGCGAGTACGGCGACTTGTTTCGAATCTGCGATGGCCTTGAATGCAGCGCGCATGGCCACTTCCGTTTTTCCATAGCCGACGTCGCCGCATAACAGGCGGTCCATCGGCAGCGGCGATTCCATATCCTTTTTCAAATCCTCGATGGCGCGCTGCTGATCCGGGGTTTCCTCGAATTCAAAAGCGTCCTCAAATTCCCTCTGCCAGTTCGTATCTCTCGGGAAGGCGTGGCCGGGTGCCGTCTTGCGCTCAGCATAGAGCGCGAGAAGCTGCCCAGCCATGTCGCTGACCGATTTGCGGACGCGAGTCTTGCGCGCCTCCCACACGCCAGTGCCGAGACGATCGAGCACCGGCTCAGCGCCGCCGAGCGATTGGTACTTCTGCACCAAATCGAGGCGGGCGAGCGGGACGTAGAGCTTTGCCTCGCCGGCGTAGCGCAGGAGCATGAACTCCCCATTCGCGCCCTCGATGGCCACCTGGCGCAAGCCCTCGAATTGCCCGATGCCGTGGTCCACGTGAACCACGTAATCGCCCGGCTTGAGGTCGGAGAAATCGCTGAAGAAACTGGCGGTCTTCGGGCGCGCGCGGGAACGCTGCGATGGAGCCGGGAGCGATTCGAACAGATCGGCATTGCCGTAGAGCGCGAGCTTGGCATCCGTGAAGACTACGCCTTCTGCCAGCGGCACCTTGATCAATACCATCGCCGGTCCGCTGGCTCCGCTCGATTCCTCGGCGAGGCGTGCGACCGTCACGTTCTCCTCGAGTTCGCCCATGCGGTACGGCAGTTCGTATTCGTGGCAGATGTCCGCGAGCCGCTCGAGTTCTCCGGTGCTTGCAGCCGAGACCATAACCTGATCGCCGGCGGCAATCCGCCCGCGCACTTCGGCCATGAATGCAGCGACATTGCCGTGATATCTCGTGGTTGGCTGTGTGGGAAGCGCGCGCTGCGGAGCACCCTGCGCGGCCACGCCCAGATGCTCCAAGCCGAGCCGCGGCGCAAGTTGCAGCGCGAGCTTCCATTCATCGTCCGCGAAAATGTAGCGCTGCGGAGGTTCGGCGAGCGGGTCTTCGGCTTGCTCGAATGATTCCTGGAGGCTGGCGCGATATTTTTCAACGGCGGATTCGAGGAGCGCTGGCTCGTCTTCGACAATCAAGGGGTCGGCAACGAGATCGAACAGCACAGCTTTGCGCTCTTCGATCAGAATCTCGCGAAATTCCCAGCCGGGATAGAACCCGGGCGGGGGCGAGTCATCCTCGCGGCCGGAAGCGGCGGGGACGCGCAGGCGCTCGAGAACAGCGGCGCCGCGCTGAAATTCCGTGAGCGGCAGGAGCGTGGTGCGTTCGACGGGATTAGTCGAGCGCTGGGTATTGGGATCGAAGGCGCGAATGGATTCGATCGTGTCGCCGAGCAATTCGATGCGCACGGGCTGCGGTGTTTCCGGCGAGAACACATCTATGATGCCGCCGCGCACGGAGTACTGCCCTGGCATCTCGCAGGTCAACTGCTTGTCATAACCGGCGCTGGCTAGAAACTCGAGCAACTCTTCGTGCGGGAGAGATTGGTCGCGCTCGATGGTGCGCGCGAGCTGGCGATAGAATTCCGGCTCGCGCATACGCCAAACGGCTGCCTGGACCGGAGCGATCAGCAGGTCCGCTTCTCCGTTGGCGAAACGCCAGAGCGCGACGGCGCGATCTTCGGAGATTTCAGCGTGAGGCGAGCGATTTTCGGTGGGGAGCACGTCGTGCGCCGGGAAATGTACCACGCGGTGGCCGGGCTTGCCTGTCACCGCGCGGTAGAACCAGCGCACCGGTTCGAGAAATGCTTCCGCGCGCTGGTTTGTCTCGACAATAAAAATGGCCGGCCTGCCGAGTTGGGCCGCGGCAATGGGTACGAGCAGCGCCTTCGCCGAATCCGTCAGGCCCGAGAGGCGGACCTCGCCGCCGCTCCGGCGCAAGGCTTCGATTGCTTCGTCGACGACGGGGCGGCGGCCTACCCGCGTGAGCAGCTCGGACACCAGGGAAAGGATCATGCGCGGGGTTGCGTGATACGGTCGATCAGGCGTGAGGTTGAAAAGCCAGGTTCGAGCGGGATGCGCACGATCTTCTTTCCGGCGTTGCCCCCAGCCGGATCGCCACCGCCCACCGCAACGATGTCGGGTTCGAGTTGCGCCAGCAAATCGTTCGGTGTGGGAGCATCGAATTCGATGGCGTAGTCCACGGCCGCGATCGCCGCAAGAATTTCCATTCGTTCGCTTGCGGGCGTGATGGGGCGTTCGGGGCAATTCTTGGTGGGTCCGCCGGCAGACGAGGCGTGGACCGCCGCGTCGCTTTGCACGCCGACAACCAGGATCTCGCCGAGCTTGCGCGCCTGCTCCAACAGTCGAATGTGGCCGGGATGAAGCAGATCAAAGCGGCCGCTCACAAACACCACGCGCCTCCCGTTGCGTTTCCACTCGCCACGGTGGAGAATCAGCTTCTCTTGCGACACGACCTGGCCCACTTTCGACTCTCCTCATGTGCATCGGGGGACAATCGCAAACATGCAATTCTACCATGCGTGCGGAAGTCACCGGGAAACTCGCGATGAAGCTCTGGGAGACGGTTCTAATTATCGCCGGCGTGATTTGCATGATTTTGGGAGCGCGCTGGATTCAGCGCGGGGAATTGCCGAAACAGGAAATTAGAATCACCGATGCCGGCTGCAATATGCCCGTCACCATAATCCAACCTCCGGCAGGCATGAACCCAGCCGGCTCGGTGGTTTTGATTCACGGGCTCTCCGCCAATCGGCGGCTGATGACATATTTGGGGGAAGATTTCGCCGGGCACGGTTTCACCGCGTACTTGCTCGATCTTCCTGGGCACGGCGACAACACGACTCACTTCACGTTTCTGCGCGCGCAGCAATGTGCCACGGTGGCCATGGAGGCTCTCACGCGCAGCGGCAAGATTGAACCGAAGACGACTGTTGTCCTCGGGCACTCCATGGGCGGAGCAATCGCGATTTGGATGGCCGACCACGACCCGGTCGCCGCGACGATTGCCCTTTCGCCTGCACCCTCGATTTTGTCCCACCGCATGCCAGCGAATCTCCTCGTTTTCAGCGCAGGCCTCGATATCAGTTTTTTGAAGCGCCAGGCGAAGAAGCTCATGGAGGCAGCGGGCGGCAATCGCATCCAGCCTGACGATTTTGCTCAGCGGCACGCATTCCAGTTGCAGTATATGCCGCACATGATGCACACGAGCCTGATCGTGGACCGGAATGTAGCCCACCAATCCGAGTTGTGGGCCATGCAGGCGTTATTTCCGGCTATTGCGACCGAAACTCTGGCATTGAATCTCGATCTCGCCACCTACGAAACCTATAAACTTGGGCGGCGCCGGTTGGCCGGTGCGGTCATCGGTCTCCTGGGCCTCATGCTGATGTTTCCATTTTGCGCAACGATGACGGCAAAGCTTGCGGGCCCTCACCGCGTTGAAATGGATGACTCGCATCCCGCGTTTTTTCTCGCGCTCACTGAATTCGCTCTTTGCTCGCTCGTGGGCGGGTTGATTCTCATGTTCGGCACACCGCTTAAGCTGCTGCACATGTATACGGCCGACTATCTCGCTTCGTTGCTGCTCATCGTCGCGGTGATGTTGCTCTCATTGAACTGGAAAGATGCGCGGGAAAGTTTGTCGTTGAATATCCCCCGATTTCTCGCCGCCGCAGCCCTTGGTTTCGGCACTTTTCTCGGTATCGGCGCGTGGCTAAATTGGCAGCTTGACGACGCATGGCTCAACGCCCCGCGCTGGCTTCGCTTCGCCGCGCTGCTCCCGATTCTGTGGGTTTACAGCTATGCCGAAGAGGTGATGCTCGGACCGGTGCGATTCGGCAGACGGCGGGCAATGCGCTTCGTAACGTTCCTGCTGCTGCGGCTTGAATTGTGGATCGCCTGCGCCATATCAGTATATTTTCTGGGAAGCAGCCAAATCCTGCTCCTGATCCTGTTCACATTTCTGGCCATGTTTTCGATCCTACAGAGGCTTGCGACCGATGCGTTACGGTTGCGCACCGGCTCCGCCACGGCTGCGGCTTTGTTTAGTGCTATACTCGCTGCCTGGTTTATTGCAGCGGTGTTCCCACTGACCTGACCCGCGAGATGAACGAAATAACCATTGTCGGAGGAGGCCCCGCCGGTGCGCTCTGTGGAGAGCGGCTGGCGAGGGCGGGCTTCCAGGTCACGATTTTCGACGAGCGCCTGGCATGGGAAAAGCCCTGCGGGGGCGGATTGACTCACAAGGCGATCGAAGCCTACCCTTTCCTGCTCGACGCGCCCCATCCCAAGAGAATCATTCGCACGGCAGAGATGATTTCAAGCCGCGGCCACCGCGCGCGCTTCGAGATGAGCCATCCGATCGTGATTTACGCGCGCAAGGTGCTCAACGGCCTCCTGCTCGACCGTGCCGTTGCAGCGGGCTGCACGGCGATTCGTTCGCGCGTGACAAGCATCAACACGGATGGCCGGCGCGTTCGCGTTTCCGCCACGGGCGAAGACCGCGAAGCTGATTTCGTCGTGCTGGCCGCCGGCGCCCGTAATCAGCTTCTTCCGGAGACAACGCCGCTGGGCAAGCGCGACCTCGAGATGACTCTCGGCTATTTCGTCCCCACGGAAGAAGACATCATCAAAGTGAAATTCCTAAAGCAGTTCGAGGGATACCTGTGGTCTTTCCCGCGGGCGGATCATATTTCTGTGGGCATTTGCGCGAAAATGGGACAGACCTCGAGCCAACAGTTACGCCGTCACCTGGACGACTTTGTCCAGGAAGAAAAAATTCCCATGGAAGGCGCGCATCTTTATAGCCACGTGTTGCCATCGCCCGAGGCCCACACATTGCGCGCGCGGCGCATCCTGGGGAGAAACTGGGCTATGGCGGGTGACGCTGCTGCCTGCGTGGACCCCATCACCGGCGAGGGGCTCTACTATGCACTGCGCTCCGGCGATTTGCTGGCGGAAGCGCTCATCGAAGGACAGCCGCAGGCATACCCCGAACGGCTGCGCACGGCATTTTCCGCCGACCTTGAATTCGCAGCTCATATCGCACGGAAACTTTTCCGGGGGACGTTTCTCGGCGGCGCGATCACCACGCGCATGGTTCAACTGCTGAACTATTCCCCGGCCTTCCGTGATCTGATCCGAGATGTCTTCAGTGGCTCGCAGGATTATCGCAGCCTCAAGCGGAGGTTGTGGAATCAGCTCGGAATCACCATCGCGGAAATCTCGCGCAGCATTCTCGATCCCCGCTGCATTCGCGCGGCCACACCCACGGCGAGCAGTCGGGAACCCTCCCGGTGAAGCGGCCCGTGCCCACAAAGAAACGCTCGAAATTGCCGAAGACCGCAGCACGCCCGGACCAGAAAGCTCAAGCAAATTCGAGTCCGCCCGGCGCGACGAGCGATTCCAAGTTGCGTCCCGGCCTCGAAGGCAGCATTGAAAGAGTGGTGCTTCAAGAGTGGACGATTGCCTCGCTCGACCCGCGACTACCCGCTGTCCTGTCCACGCCGCACATGATCGCCCTGATGGAAATCGCCGCGGCGCAGGCCATCCTCGCGGAATTGCCGCTGGGCGCGATCTCCGTCGGCACGCGGATCGAGGTGGACCATCTGAAGGCAGTGCCTGCGGGTGCGACCGTGCGAGCGACCGCCCGGCTGGTCGAGCACGAGGGGCGGTTCCTGGTCTTTGATGTCGAGGCACGCTCTGGTGTTCACCTCATCGGGCGTGGCCGAGTATTCCGAGCCGTTGTCGAGCCGCGGAAGTTCCATGCGGACGCTCACTCGCGCACGTCTTGAGCATGGCAGCAAGGCCGTGCTAACCTGATTTCAGCTTCCCGTGCCGGAGTGGCGGAATTGGCAGACGCGCCGGACTCAAAATCCGGTAGCCGCAAGGCTGTGTGGGTTCAAGTCCCTCCTCCGGCACCATCGTTGCAGATTGGCGGCTGTGTCCTAGTGATAGTGCTTCCACTGATGAATGCATGATTCGAGTGGGAGTTAACTGCCGCGTTGTCTCAGATGAAATTGGTGCAGACGGCGGGACGTGAATAGCCGAAAGTAAAGTCGACAGGCTTCCTGCCGTGTGAGGGTGCGCGTGGCAAATGGCCTACAAAGGCGGAGCGAACGTGTGCTGCTGGACGTGCCCGTCGTTCTATTGGGCGAATCCGTGGATCACCGGCCTTTTCGTGAGACGACTTTCACGGTGACGGTGAGCGCGCACGGGGCGCTCCTCATGTTGGAGACAAAAGTGGCCCTGGGGCAGAAAGTGACGCTCGCGAATCCGGAAAATTGGGACGAACGGATTGCGCGCGTGGCATATGTCGGCGCTGACCACGCCGGTCTGTCGCAAGTGGGAGTCGAGTTTGAACAGCCAGCCCCCTGGTTCTGGCCGGTTAGCTCCCCTCCCAGCAATTGGAACGTCTGCTAGCCCTCCCTCCACATCCTTTCTGGACCGAGCTATTGCAACTGCGGCAACTCGCTTTCTACTCATCGTTGACGCGGACCCCTCCTAGGCACAAATTCAAAGTGCACACCCCAGAGGAGGCTTATGCGCTTGTTCGCTTCTCTTGCAGCGGCTGCACTGGTGGCAGCCGGTCCATGCGCTCTTCGATCCAACGCGTCCCACGAAAAGCCGCTTGGGGTGGTCTCCCAGGCGCAACACGCCCGTCTCGACAATAGCAGCGCGGCGATGGGCGCCTCTGTTTATGCCGGCGATACATTCGAGACTGAGGGCGGAGGCACGCTGCGACTTCGCTTCGGGCTGAGCCAAATGTATCTGCTGGCCTCGAGTGCGGTGACAGTCGGGGAAGATTCTGATGGCGCGCTGGTCAACGTCACGCGCGGCACCGTTGGTTTCTCTTCGCCGTCGTCTGGGCGGTTCGCGCTCGATACGCCTGCGGGAATCGTTCGAGGGGCGGAGGGCAAGCCGGCGTATGGGCAAGTGACGATTACGAAGCCGGGAGAAATTATGGTCTCCGCGTATCGCGGCGATCTGATTGTGGATAACGAGGGCGAGCTGCACACCATCCCGGAAGGGAAGAGTTACCGCATCGTGATTCAACAGGACCAGGAACCTTCTTCCACGAACAATCCCGATTTTCATCCTGCCCAGAACCACCATCGAAAACGCCGCCTCGCCTTCTATTTGATTTTTACGGGCGTGATGGGATTCGTCACCTACGAGATTTATGAGGAATTGTCGGAAAGCCCATCCAAGCCCAGCCACTAGACTAATTTTCCCGGTCGCGAATCAATCGAATCGCTTCAGGTAACGTTGAGTCCGTCTGACCATTGGTCCCCGAATCCGCCGCGGCAGCCTGAGATTCGCCCGGCTCGCCACTCGCCTCGCCCGGAGCGAGAAAGAGGTTTGATTCCACGCCATGCTGCTTGGTGTAGAGATCGTAGTAGCGGCCGCCCGCGGCATAGAGAGATGTGTGCGTACCGCGCTCGACGATGCGGCCCGCCTCGACTACTAGAATTTGATCCGCGCGGCGCACGGTCGATAGGCGGTGCGCGATGACGAAGGTGGTGCGCCCACGCATCAGGTAGCGCAGGCCTTCCTGGATGAGCGCTTCGGATTCGGAGTCGAGGCTCGAAGTGGCTTCGTCGAGAATCAGGATGCGGGGATCGGCGAGGATGGCGCGCGCGATGGAGACGCGCTGGCGCTGGCCGCCGGATAATTTCACTCCGCGCTCGCCCACGACCGTGTCGTATTTTTTTTCGAAGGTCTCGGCAAATTCGTCCACGCGGGCGATGCGGCAGGCGGCGAGAATTTCTTCCTCGGTTGATTCCGGGCGGGCGAAGGCCACGTTTTCGCGGATAGTTCCGTCGAAGAGGAATGTTTCCTGAAGCACGACGCCGAGCTGCGTGCGGAAGGAATCGAGGCGGACGTGGGCGAGATCCGTTTCCTCGACAAGCACGCGGCCGCTGGTGGGCACGTAAAAGGCTGCGATCAAGCCGATGATCGTTGATTTTCCCGCGCCGGACGGGCCGACGAGAGCGGTCACTGTTCCAGGCTCGGATTTGAAATTGATTTCGTGCAGGACCTGCTTGCCGGTGTC
>Ga0187804_10000304_pt1 | contig 11662 bp, 9 predicted proteins | sample NC_wetland_sal_i_3_FD_132961 | JGI IMG/M metagenome (GOLD analysis project Ga0187804, IMG submission 132961) | Wetland sediment microbial communities from Neuse River Estuary, North Carolina, USA - Control_4 | ecosystem: Environmental > Aquatic > Freshwater > Wetlands > Sediment | place: USA...
GCACAACCTATCAGCTAAAGCCAAAATACTGATGGGGATCGTGGTTTTCCTCGGCGTCGGCATCCTTGTCCAGGTACCAACGACGTGGGGACAGCCAATATACGGGCGATTCATCGGGATCCTACTGGTTAGTCTGTTCGCGGCTTGTCTTCGAGTATCGCTGCCGCGAATCACAGGATCAATGGCGGTGAATCTTCCGTTCATCCTCCTTGCCCTGAGCGAACTGAGTCTGGCGGAGGCGCTTCTGATTACCGGCGCGTCAACGTTGGTCCAGTGCCTGTGGTCTGAGAGCAAACAACCGAACCCGGTTAGGCTGGCTTTTAATGTGAGCGTTACTCTAATGGCCGCGCAGGCAGCATGGCTGGCCATGCGGGCGACGCCGAATGCAGCTCTGGGTCTCTGCTTCGGAGCTCTCGCCTACTTGCTCCTCAACACCGTTCCCGTTGCGGCTATCATCGCGCTCACGGAAAATGCTCGCCTGGTGCGAACCTGGAAACAGATCACTCAACTGACGTTTCCTTATTTCGTCCTGGCGGCGGGAATTGCCGGACTGGCCAAACTGGCGGCTCATACTTTAAGTTGGTACATCCCGCTAGCCATACTGCCGGTCATGTTCCTGGTGCAACGCTCGTTTGTCCTGTATTTCCAGGCCGTGCGTAATGCCAATCCGAGGGAGAACACCTACGCCATGGCAGCCAGCGCCGGCCATTGACCAGCGCAGGCGCTAACAGTTGCAGAAAAAGTCACCGGCCAGCTTTCACGAGTTGGCCGGTGGCTCTTTATATTCCTGCTGTGGCCGTTGTGAAGCGTGGCACCTGCGGAAGGGCGCGAACCAGTTCTCGCGTGAAGGGGTGTGTGGGTTCCCGGAAGATCTCATTGGTTTTGCGGCACTCCACAATTCTTCCCTCGTGCATGACTGCGATGCGCTGGCTGATCGTTGCCACGGAGAGAAGATCGTGGGAAATATACAAGATGCCGATGCCGAACTTGCGGCTGAGGCTGGCGAACAGTTGAAGGATTTCAGCCTGGGTGATCAGGTCGAGAGCACTGGTTGGTTCATCGGCGATCAGCAGCGGCGGACGGTGCATCACCGCCATGGCGATCAGAACCCGCTGCGCCTGACCGACGCTTAGTTGCAAGGGATACCTTCGCAGGAATTCCTGTTCAACCGGCAGGCTGACTTTGTCCAAAGCTTCCAGCAGCGCCCCCTGGCACTCGTCGCGCGTGCCCCGCTGATGGACCCTCCACGCCTCTTCCAGTTGGGTGCCGATCCGAAGCGCTGGATTCAGGGCAGACATGGGACTTTGCAGCACCAGCGCAATCTCTTTGCCGCGCAGCACCCTCATCTCGCGCTCCTTGAGTACCATCAGGTCACGGCCATCGAGATGCATCGATCCCTCCGCTGTGGCGTTCCTCAGATAAAGAAGCTTCAGGATCGCCAGCGCTAATGTGCTCTTACCGCACCCACTCTTCCCTACAAGCCCGAGAACTTCTCCCCGGCCGATCTCGAGCGCTACGTCGCGGAGCACGGTGCGCTTGCCAGGATAGGTGACCGTCAACTGGAGTCGCAGGAGGGGATGTAAGCCCATCACCGATCTTTTGCAACCTCACTATTATTATTGTTGGTGGTGAGCGCGAGTTGATCGATGTTCCAGTACACCTGGGGCCGTAGCACGACCGGATGCGCGTTCTGCAGATGCGGAGAAACCGCCGAAAGCGCGTTCTTGTTCACCAGGTAAATGAAAGGCTCCTGCTCCCAAGCAATTTCCTGGACCTTATCAAAGTATTCTTTGCGTTTCTTTCGGTCGAGGGTAGAGGCTTGCGCCCGCATAAGCTTGTCAACCTCGGCTTCCCACGCTGTGGCGGGAGTCTTCTGGCTGGGGTTCCATTGGTGATTTTCGGATGAGCTAAGCCAAACGTTCATCTGCGAATTTGGATCCAGGTCGTCGTTGACCAGCCCCAGCAGGCAGGCCTCATAGTCAAATGTCCGCGTCATGCGTTCGATCAATGACGGGAAATCAAGGGTGACTACGTTCAGCTTGATGCCAATGCCGGAAAGATCCTGCTGAATCATGGTGGCCATGCTCTCGCGGTATTTGTTGCCAGCGTTGGTGATGATCGAGAACTCGACGGCATGTCCATCGCGGTCCCGCAAGATGCCGTTTTGCAGACGAAAGCCATCCTGCGCGAGGCGCTCAACGGCAGACTTCTGATCAAACGGATGCGCTTGCAGCTTGGCGTTGAACCAGAATTTGTTGGCCGGCGAAACCGGTCCGACGGCAGGCCGTGCGCGGGTGCGAAAGGCGATGCGGGCCAGATCTTCGCGATTGATGGCTTCCGAAATTGCCCGGCGGAAGTTGGTGGAGGTGAACCATGCCTTCTTGTAGTCGGGAAGTGGAGAGGTGGGAACCTGGTTGAACCACATCTCCTCGGAATCCAGCGAGACGCCGGCGTCGTGTGCCAGCGCCGAATTCTCCGTCATCACTCTGTCGAAGTGCTCGGCATCGACGGTATTGACAAAGTCGATTTCACCTCGGACGAAGCGCAGTAATTCCATGTCGCGGTTCTGCTGGATGTCAATGTGAATCGAATCAATATATGGTAACGGGCGGCCAGCGGAGTCATGCTTCCAGTAATGCGGGTTGCGCTTCAACAGGAGGTACGAACCGGCTCTGTTCTCGGCCACGTAGTAGGGACCAAGCACCGCCATCTCCTTCTGTGGCGACAGGGCAGACATAATGGCTACTTGATCAAAGAGCTGCTGCAAGCCGGCGATGGGAGCCGGGAAAGTAACGGTGACGCGGTCCTTCGCCAGCACTCTCGTCTGCACCTTACCCTCGCTCGAACGGAAGGGGTCCCCCGTTGGCGAGTGCAGGTTTGGATCCATGAGTTGTTGCATGGTGTAAGCAACGTCGTCGGCGGAGAACAGGGTCCCGTCGGAGAAGTGGACGTCTTTGCGTAACTGGAAAGAAATCGTCTTTCCGCCGTCAGTAACTTTCCACGACGCGGCCAGTTCCGGTTCGAGTTCCTGGGTGAGCCGGTTTTGGCGCAGCAATACGCCGCCGGTGAGATAGCGGATGGTCTCAGAGGAGTCATCCTCTACCAACAACGGGTTGAAGGTTTTGGGTTCAGAATGCAAACAGAAGCGCAGTTCGCTACTCGTCTGTGCAGCAGCACTCGCACTGCAAGCCGCGGCAATCAGCAGAGCCAGAAAAGCGATGTGTTTTTTCATGCTGGTAACTCCTCTTTGGTCAAGACAAGATGAAAAGTGCTCACTACAACGATGAACAGAACCAGCGGCACAAACCTCCAGGGCTGGGCGGAAACGCTCGGGAAGCTTTCCAGTTCGCGCAACAGGCTCCCCCAGGATGGCAGCGGTTCGGCAACTCCCAACCCAAGAATTCCAAGGTTGGCTTCGGTCAAGATGAATACCGGGACGGAAATCCAAAATTGCGCATACAGGACCGGTTTCAGGTTAGGCACCAGGTGATGCCACAGCAGCCGCCAGCCGCTGCTGCCCGAAGCGCGGGCCAGCAAAACAAAATCAGATTTCGACAACGCGCCAGCGTCGGCGCAAATTACGCGGGCAGCGCCGGCCCATCCAAGAAATCCCAGAAGCGCAAAAGTGATGACAACGGACGTGATGGGAGAGACGTTCAAAGGCAGCAGCGCACGAACTGTAATAAGGAGAAAAAGCCAGGGCAAGGACAGGAACAGATCCGTGCCAGCCATGACCAGTCGTTCCAGCCAACCGCCTGTGAAGCCCGCCATTCCGCCAATCAATACAGCTAACAGGCTCGAAAGCAATGCCGCCGCCGGCGCCAGCAGCAGCGACACACGCGTGCCGTAGAGCACACGCGAAAAGCGATCCCGCCCCAGTTCGTCGGTTCCCAGTGGATGCTGATGGGAGGGCGCGGCGTCGGGCACATCTCTAAATTGATGGGCAAAAGGAGCCGGCGCCACAAAATTCGCCAGCAGGCACACCATGGAGAGCGTCAAGAGAAAAGCGATTGCGAACATGCGCGCCCACTTCATGCGCCATCCGTCCGCAGCGTCTGACCCATCAGCTCCGAGGTTGAATTGGCAACCAGCGTGACCAGGGTTACGATCATGGTGAGGTTAACCAGCAGCGGTACGTCACGCCCCAGAGCAGCTTTCCAGGCAAGTTGGCCGACCCCGGGCAGGTCGCAGAGCGCTTCCATCGGGATGGCTGCGGCGAATGCCAGGCTGACGGATACGCCGGCCAGCGCAAGCAGTTGCGGCGCGGCCGCGGGCAGAATGTGCCAAAACAGCAGACGCACGTTCCCCACACCTTTTGCTCTTGCCGTTAGCACGTGAGGCAGAGACGAGCTTCGTGTCAGCAGATTTCGCGAATAGCGAAAAACTTTGGGGAGAACTATGAGTCCGAGAATCAAGCGCACCGGCGCTTGCGCCGTCACAAACAACAGCGCCAAAACGGCTGCGGGCAGGCACAGCAGCAGCCCGGCCAAGGAACTCGCCAGCAAGTCAAAATACCAGGCCCTCGACATCACGACGATGATCGCCAGCGACAACCCCAGCGCCCAGCCCAGTGCGAGGCCCAACCCAACCGACTTGAGGGTCTCCGGCAAACGCTCCGCGACCAACTGCGAGACCGGTCGTTGCAGGGTTCGTGAGACTCCCAGGTCGCCGTGCAGCAGACGGTTCAGGTAGTGGAGATAGAAAACGAAAAGGTTTCTCTCTGGCGCTTGCTGCTCTCGTAGCGCTTGCATGCTTCGTCCGTTGAGCCGTGTATCCAGTTCTTCCTCATCCACACCAAAGCCAGGAGCCAGGCGTACCAGGGTCGCTCCCAGAAAACCGCCCAAGAGAACGGCGATCAGGATTTTGGCTGCGAGTTTCGCCAGTCGCGACAACCTAGAGCGCCTCCCCCAACTAAATTGAGCAACTCCCCAATCACACCATTCGGAAGGGTCCGTCAGAAGTGGTCGGGCTCGGGCTCCCGTGGCGCGACTTCGTCTCGCTCGAAGAGACTCGACGCGAGCCAGTGCTTACCAGTAGTGATAACAACTAAGCTACTGCGAGACAATGACTTGGAATGATCATTCCAAACTTTGGTAATCGCAGCTTTTGGCAATCTTGGAATACCCAGGTAATGGGAAAGGCTAGGCATGTTGCACCATGCCTAAACCGAGGTAACCTTTCGCGGAACTCGATGAAGATGCTAAATCTAGTTTGGGATTTTCTCTCTGCGCACAGTTGGCGGGCCGGCCGCGGAGGCTCTCCTACACACCATGGAATCGGCTGCAGGAATGCAACTTATCGACGGGACCACCCCGGTGGTTCGCAGCCAGGCAATGCGCGAACTCATGGCCATGGTGGAGCGCGTAGCCCGGCACGATGCCGCGGTGCTGATTGTTGGCGAAACTGGCAGTGGCAAAGAGATGATTGCCAGGGCCATCCATCACCACTCGTTGCGCTCAGGCAAGGCATTTGTGGACGTGAACTGCGCCGCGTTTCCCGAACACTTGATTGAGAGTGAGTTGTTCGGATACGAAAAGGGCGCCTTTAGCGGAGCCGATGCTACCAAACCCGGTCTTTTTGAACTGGCCGACCAAGGCACTCTTCTGCTTGACGAAGTCGGTGAGCTCGACAGCAAGGTCCAGGCCAAACTGCTGCGCGCGTTGGACGGAGTTTCCTACTACCGCCTGGGCGGCAGCCGCAAGGTTATGGTAAATGTCCGCGTGATCGCGGCCACCAACCGAAGCCTGGAAGACGAAGTGCGTGCAGGTAAGTTCCGCGAGGACTTTTACCATCGCTTGACCCCGTTTCAGTTGCGCGTCCCGCCTTTGCGGGAACGGCCGGACGATATCGGTGCCATTGGCGAGTATTTTCTCCAGCAGCTCTCCGCAGTCCACAAAATCAGCAGTGACGCCATGCAAGTCCTGCTCCGCTATCAGTGGCCAGGCAATGTTCGGGAACTCAAGAATGTCATGTTCAAGGCTGCGCTGCAGGTTAAACCTGGATCGAAGGAGATAAGAGCCTGCGATCTTCCTCCCGAGATCTGTGAGTTGCCGGGAAGTTCCGTTGCTCCAGCGTGCCAAGGCAATCTGCATGACATGGAAAAGCAGATGATCACTCAAGCTCTGGCCCGAGCCGGAGACAACCAGACGAAAGCGGCGCAGCAACTGGGCATTTCCGGCCGCACGCTCCGCCGTAAGCTGATCAAATACCGCCAAGAGCAGGCGGCTGCATCGCAGACAGCTCTCGGAACCATGAATGCTCAGCAACAGCGCTATTTCCGAGTGGCGATCGAAACCCCGGTCTTGCTCCAGTGGGACGGTAAGCAAGTCACAACCGCCAGCGTCAATGTTAGTTCCGGCGGTCTCGCCATCCAATCTCCCATCGTGCTGCCTTACGGCTCCGTCATGCAGATATCCTTCACGCTTCCAGAAACCACTTCCGCGATTGAAGCTAAAGCCAAGGTGTCATGGACGGGGCAGGACGGACTCGTTGGTCTTAGCATTGTGCAGATCCATCCCGCGTTGGACCGGGAGCTTCAGCAGTGGGTTCTGGAACGTGCCCAGATGGAGGGATGGCTAGAGCCCGACGCGGATCCGTCGAAAGGCGCCCCTGCGACCTAAGCCGTGCTTAGCAACAAAGCGGACCTATTACGTCCACAAGATCGGCAGTGCCGGCCACTTTCCCGGTTCCGCTCTTAGATCAGCCCAATCCGCCCTTGTTTGGTTGTGCGACTACTACGAATCTCCCAGTTTTGGAACTGTCCAAATCCGGTCTATGTACGGCGCACGGATGAGCGCGCCACTCGTCATGGATGGTGAATTTTGAGGGTCACCGATGCGCCCAACGTGGACTGCAGCACGATGATCGTCGAGATCGTCGCCCAGGCCTCAGGCATACGCAACAGACGAGCGATCAGGAACGACCCGACAGCCGCTAACGCGGTGCGGGCGGAATCTTCCACAACGTGCCGATCCACGCTGCCCAAAGCAGCCATCTCTTATTCTCCCTATGCCTTAGACTGCCGTTGCCGCGCCATGCCTTCGGCGAGAGCAAGGCGGGCTTGCTGTTCGCTGCACACTCGCTTGAGTGGTGTCCTAGATCCATTAACCACAGAGGACACAGAGCGCTCAACCGGGCAGGTGGGGACACCTGCCCCTACGTTACACAGAGGTTTTGTTCCCGTGATTTCCTTCGTGCTCCCTAGTGTGCTCCGTGGTTAATTAGGACACACCCTCGCTTGCAGGAGCTTGTTACGGGTGCGTCAATGACCGATCATAGCAAGTGAGAAGCCGGCAGGGACATTAGATTGGGCTTTACTCTGAACTTTACCTTGAACTATGGAAGCGATCGCGATTCCCGGCGCGGAAATCTATTACGACCAGCACTTCCTCCAGCCCGAGGAAGCAAGCCAGTTGTTCAATACGCTGCTGAGCAAATGCGCCTGGGAACGGCGCAGCGGCTCGTTCGGGCACGCCGTGCCTCGCGATGAGGCTTATTATGGCGATCCCGGAGCGCAATACACATATTCGCGGCGCGAGTACAAGCCGCTGGCCTGGATACCGGAATTACTCTCGTTGAAAGCTCGCGTCGAACAGGCGACCCCCGTGGCGGCTTATGCCAACTTGCGCTTGCCCAGAACTGGCTATAACGCCGCGCTGTGCAATCTGTATCGGGACGGGAATGACAGCGTTGGCCTCCACGCCGATGCCGAACCGGAAATGGGGCCTGTAATCGCTTCTGTCAGCCTTGGCGCCGAGCGGCTTTTCCGGCTCAAGCGAAAAGATGGCTCAGTCGCATTTTTCGAACGATTGCCGCATGGCAGCCTGCTCATCATGGCTGGTGACACGCAGAAGAACTTCAGACACGAGGTTCCAAAAGAAGCCGGCGTTACGCAGCCACGCATCAACCTGACCTTCCGGTGTATCGAACACAAGTAGGCACTCTGCAACAATCGGCCTAAGCTGCGCGGGCGACGCATCGATGTTCACACCCAAGCGAATGGTGCACTCGTTGCGCCGTTTTCGCGTCGAATCATTAGTAGCTGGCGGGGGCATTTCCCACAGGCTTGACTGCCTGTGCGAACGGAATTTCTTTCCCGCTGTCGTCGATGTAATGAATGTCGAACACACCATCGCTGATGACGTACAACTGGCACGCGCTCGTGCAGGTAAAGTGATGGGCGTGGCGCGGTGGTGCGGTGGCAAACGCTCCCGCCTTCATGATTCGGGGCTGATCGCCCTTCATTTGCAACCGGGCCGTGCCGCTGACCATCACCACCTGTTCTGTGGGCGTGTGGAAATGCATCGGCACGTCGCACCCCTTCGTGCCCTTTAGGAGGAGCGTGGATGGACCGCTGCCTGGGTCTCCGTGCTCGACGGCTCCAGTGAAGCACGTGGGCACATTCGGGAAGGTTGCGAATTTCATATCGCCGACATTTTCGATCTTGGGTTGTGAGCTGGTGCTCTGGGCGGCACAAACCATTGCACTAACGCAGAGCAAGAAGGCAAGGCGGAACGATGTCATACACACCTCCGAGACTGGGGGATTTACGTAACGCGCCGAATGCTACACCTTTGCCTTTTTGGCGGTCAACTTGAAGCGCGCCACGGCGCGTTGACCTTCCCCTCGTCCCCACCTAACATGTCTAGCCAGTGGCCACGCCCTCCCAACCCGTGGGGCAGAGAGTCTCGCATTACCGTATCCTTCGCAAGATCGGCGGCGGGGGGATGGGTGTTGTGTACGAGGCGGAGTACCTGAAACTCGGTCGCCATGTCGCCCTGAAGTTCCTTCCCGACGACCTCGCCAACGACGCACAAGCGCTCAGCCGTTTCCAGCGGGAGGCCAAAGCTGCGTCCTCTTTGAACCATCCGAACATCTGCACGATTTACGAGATCGACGAAGCCGATGGGCGAAGCTTCATCGCCATGGAACTGCTGGAGGGCCAGACGCTCCGGCACCGGATCGCCGGCAAGCCGTTGGAGATCGAGGCAGTGCTCGATCTGGGCATCCAGATCGCCGACGCGCTCGATGCCGCCCATTCGAAAGGAATCGCCCATCGTGACATCAAGCCGGCGAACATCTTCGTCACGAATCGAGGTCAGGCAAAGATTCTCGATTTCGGGCTCGCGAAGGTCACACTGACGCCCGATAGAGTTGCCCTGAGCGCCGCGACCATCGAGTCCGAGGAGCATCTCACCAGTCCTGGCAGTGCGCTGGGAACCGTAGCTTATATGTCGCCGGAGCAGGTTCGAGGGAAGGAACTCGATGTTCGCACCGACCTGTTCTCGTTCGGTGCTGTGCTGTACGAGATGTGTACCGGAACGCTGCCATTCCGGGGCGACACCACAGGCGCGATGTTTGATTCGATCTTGAATCGAGTGCCTGTACCCCCAGTTCGAATAAACCCTGACACCCCGCCGAAGCTGGAGGAGATCATCAACAAGTGTCTAGAAAAGGATCGCGACATTCGCTGCCAGTCCGCCGCCGAACTTCGGGCCGATTTGAAGCGGCTGAAGCGGGATACGGGTTCGGGCCGAATTTCGTCTTCGGGGAGCCGCACGGTTCAAGAAGTCCCTCTAGAGCCTACAACTCGCCCGGTCGCGTCGGCTCAGCCGTCAACGAGGCTTACACGGAAGCAATATGCTGTTTGGACCGCTTGCCTCGCACTCCTCGCAGCAACGCTCGCTGCGTATCGCTTTTGGCCCCGCACTAGCCCTGCCAACGCCCCAGCAAAGATTACGCAGATAAGCCAGTGGAACAAACCGATGAACTGGGCGAGGCTCTCTGCCGATGGCCACGCCGTAGCATTCGACTCACCGGTAGGCGGCGTCGAGCAAGTGTTCCTGATGCTTACCTCTGGTGGCGAGCCCCTGCAGCTCACGAATGACGAAAACGACAAGAGTGGTGTGGGCAATTTTTCGCCCGATGGGAAAGAAATCTATTACGTGAGGCTTTTCGGCCATGCCGAGGTCTGGGCGGTGCCTACGCTTGGTGGGGCTCCCCGCCGTGTGGTGTCTGGTTTCTATGTGCTTCCCTCGCCAGATGGCGCCTTTGTTTATTATCTGAAGGACGAGCGCGCTGGGATTTTTCGTGCGGAAAAATCCGGACTGAACGAGGAGTTAGTGTACAACCCCGAAGGCACGGGCCTCTTGTTCATCCCGGTTCTGCTATTTCCAGGTGGTAACGACCTCCTCGCTGCTGGTTTGCGAAGCTGGGAATCGCCGAATGTTCGTTTCTTTAGAATAAACTTGACCAGCCATGAGGCGATCGACTTAGGTGAGGTTGAGGTATTCCTCAGTCCGTTTGACGTCGTGTGGGCCGAGCCCGGAAAAACCGTGCTGTTCCCCCGAACGGTAAACGGGCTGACGAACATCTGGAAGTACAGTTTGCAGGACCGAGGTCTGACGGAGATTACTTTCGGAACGGGACCGGACTTCTCGCCCATGCCAGACCCGGAAGGAAGAGGGATTTACTTTTTGAATGGCAAGTCCTCCGGGTCCCTGACCGCGTACAACGTTCATTCGAAGGTATCGACGGACATTGTGTCCGTGGACGCAACTCAACCCACTATCTCCCCGGATGCGAAGCGCGTGATGTACGTCACGCGCCCCGCACCCCAGAGGCAGGAACTCTGGGTAGCGGATATCGACGGGAGCAACAAGCTGAAACTCGCAACGGGAGTATCCCTGTTACCCGGGAATTGGGCGTCGGACAATTTTCACCTGGCTTTTTTCGAGCAGGGAACCAGCGCAGGTGACAAAGGATACATCGTCGGGGCTGATGGGAGTGGTCTTCACCAACTCCCACTGACGGGGTCTATCGAGTCAATCGTAGGGAGCCCTGACCAAAAATCCTTTTACGTGACTGGCACGGAGAAGGCAGGTTCGGTAGAAACCGTCTGGAGAGTGAACACGGACAGTTCTAGTCTGGAGAAGTTCGTGGACAACTGCGGCGAAGTTACCGACTTCGACCCCGGCGGACAATATCTCCTGAGTTTGGTAACTGCTGCGGAAAAGAGCGGAGTCTACGAGGTCTCTATCTCAGACAAGAAATGCAGCTCATTGCTTCCCGGCACAGCAACAGCCAATGCAACCTTTGCCCGAGATGGCAAGTCGTTCTTGTATGCCGTTGCTTCCCGTCGTGAAGTTACGATCTTCCGTCAACCTTGGAGAGACGGTAAAGCCGTCGGGGCACCCCAGGTCGCGTTGAAGGTCCCTTTTGCATTTCCTCTGAGTGATATCTATTCCAATGCTAACACTTACGATTTTTCCAGGGACCTTTCCACCATCGTTTTTGCGCGTCCCAGCGGTCACGCCGACCTCTATCTTCTAAGCCAGAAATGACACCGATTCGCGGGCTGGTGGTTGCGCTGCGGGCGCGTCATCGAACACAGAATGTAGTTGCAAGTGAAAAAACAGTGCCAGTCTCCACGGAGACTAGTTCTAGGGCATGATTTCAAAGACAGTGCCCTGTTGATACTGGCCACCGGAATAAGTTGCTCCGTAGAGATTTCCCAGGGAGTCCAAGATGAGACCGCCATAAGGGGTGGACCCGTCCTGGTTGGGATTCCTTCCGTCGAAGCTGTGGAGCACGGTTTCTGTCCATCTGCCGGTTGAGCCGGGTGTGAGCTTGAAGACCACTCCGGTCCCGTAGGTGCCCCCCC
>Ga0187804_10000305_pt1 | contig 11649 bp, 5 predicted proteins | sample NC_wetland_sal_i_3_FD_132961 | JGI IMG/M metagenome (GOLD analysis project Ga0187804, IMG submission 132961) | Wetland sediment microbial communities from Neuse River Estuary, North Carolina, USA - Control_4 | ecosystem: Environmental > Aquatic > Freshwater > Wetlands > Sediment | place: USA...
ATGCGGCAGCGAAAGCCCTGAGAATTTCTTCCATATTGTGGCCGTCAATCTCGACCGCATTCCATCCAAACGACGTGTATTTAAGGCCGAGCGGATCCACGTTCATGACGTCACGCACCCAGCCGTCAATTTGCAGGCGGTTTTGGTCCACGATGGCGCAAAGATTGTCGAGCTGGTAGTGCGCGGCCGCCATCACCGCTTCCCATACGCTCCCCTCCTGATGCTCTCCGTCGCCCATGATGCAAAAGACGCGGTGCGGCTGTCCTCGCCGCTTTGCCGCCAGCGCGCTACCCACCGCGATGCTCAGTCCCTGTCCAAGCGAGCCACTGGAAACCTCGACTCCCGGCAGCTTTAGGCGGTTCGGATGTCCTTCGAATGCCGATCCCAATTGGCGCAGCATGACTGTGTCTTCCAAGGGGAAGTATCCGGCGCGGCCTAAGGCCACGTAAAGCGCCGGCGCCTTGTGCCCCGCGGACCAGAATACCCGATCGCGTTCCGGCCAATCGGGCGATGACGGATCATGGTTTAGGATTTTCAAATAAAGTGCCGCCGCGATATCCATGATCGAGAGAGACCCTCCCGGATGTCCCGAGCCCGCAGCAAAAATATCTGTGATCGCGATGGCCCGCATTTCCTGTGCCGCCAGGCGTAGCTCTTCGGGACTAAGGCGAGGACCGCGTTGTTCACGTATGGGGTGCACGGGTTGCCTCCTGGAGTGAGAGAGTCCGCCAAAAAAGAACCACACATGTTTATCCCAGACGCATGACAGATTTCGGTGATCGTAATCACGCTGGGCTGTGACGAAGGACATCCCAAAGGAACATGAGTTTGTCTTGCTCAAGACCGCCGCGGGAATCAGACTCCTGCGCGCAGGGTACGCGGCTCGTGCTACGCAAGAATCCCCTCCGTGGACCGATCTGGAAGAAAGAATGTGACTTAGGCCTTTGGCCTCTCTCCTCAGGGACGAGCCGGAACCACCAGAAGACGCTTCTCACTTACGTTGTGGCCGTATCATCCTGACGCCCCATGTCACGATTCCTTCCCAGCGCGGCGCGTCTGTTGGCCTCATTCCTTAAGTTGGTCACCAATCTGGTCGAAGACGGGCTTCGTTTCTTCCGTCTGACGCTCCGCTCGCCTGCAGCGCTGAGCGCAGAGATCTTGTTCCTGCGGAAGCAGCTGGCCTTCTATGAAGAGCGGCAGACACAGCCGAGACGGAGAGGTTGTGGCGGTCGCGAACGCGGTCACCGGCGACTCGCCGCGCGAACCTACGAGGAGAAGTGCACGACTTGCATGTGGGGATGCCATATGGCGGTCGAGATGACCATCGACCAGTGGAAGCCGAGCAAGCGCCGGTACCGGACTGAGACATTCTGCTACGGCCCGCGTTCCTGTCCCCTCTACCGATCTGGACCGGCGCGCAAGATTCCGGGCCGTCGCGGAATGAGTTACACGGAAGAGGACTGGATTGACGATGAGGCGATCTCACACCGCGGTCCAGACGAGTAGAAAGTCGCTGCTCGATTGAAATCCAGCGTTATCCCGATCCAGGTTTCGAGAGCGTGTAAAATCTCAAAATGAAATATCGTACGCAGCCGCAGATTATTGCGTATCAGAGCCTCGACGCCGAATCAAGGTCGCTAGAAATTGAATTTAGCACCGAACTGAAGATTGCGCGGAGGATTCGTGGAGCCGATCTGGCCGAAACCGCCACCTGTCGCGCTGGTGCCTGGGTTACCCCAGTTTACCCGGTTGAAGATGTTAAACGCATCCGCTTGGAAGACCAGGCTCATGCCTTCTTTTGGTAATGCGAAACTCTTACGCAACGACAGATCCCACGCGTAATAGCCTGGGCCAATAATGTTCCCCACGGGGGCGTCACCCGCGCCGTTGTTCGGCGCCGCGGTGAAGGCGGCGGGATTAAACCAGCACATCTTGCCCGAGGGACAGGTGTAGCCCGAATAGAGCGGCACGCCCGCAACCATATTTGCGCGCCGGGTAAACGCTGTGACCCCGGACCCCGAGGCTCCGATCGTCTGAGAGCCAGTGACTGTGAGCGGGCCGCCCGACTGCGCCCTGGTTATGCCACTCACTTGCCAGCCATTCAGGGCGCCGCCAACCACGCCCTTGTATTTCTGAAACCACGGGACGTCATAGCTGTACGTCACGACAAAGGCATTGCTCCGATCGAAATTCAGCGGACCGTAATAGAAGTTCTGCCAGGTCACAATCTGCCCGCTGGCAAGCTGGCACGTGAAAGGGCATTCCGGCTCCGGATTGTCATTGATGCCTGCCGCTTCACCTAGTAGTTTCGAGTAGGTATAACTAAAGGCGGCGGTCAAGTTACCCTTTCGCTTTATGGCGGAAAGCTGCAGGGAGTTGTAGTTGGCATTGGCGTCGCTGCGGAACTGGGAGATATCCGTGTAGCCGAGGAAGGGGCGCATTTGGTTTGTCGTTTCTCCCGCATCTGCGGCGGCAATCGCGAAGGTCGGCACGTTGATGTTGGGCTGGCGTACAAGATGGCGATCCTGGTTTCCCACGTACGAAATCTCAGCCAAGAACCCCCAAGGCAGCTCGTGCTGCACCCCCAAGCTATACTGCATCGTGCTGGCGACTACAAAGTTTGGCTGGACAGCGCTGAGGCCGTAGATGGTTGGAGTCGCTCCGGTGCTGGCGGAAGGATTCGTAAGGTTGCCGTTCTGCAGGGTCGCCGCCTGCAGAAATGGTACGACACCAGGTTGACCGAAAATGACATTGCCCTCGGGCTTGTCGTAGAAAATCCCGAAGCCGCCTCGAACGACCGTCTTATCGCTGTTGAAGGGAGACCACGCGAAGCTGAGGCGAGGCGCGAAAAGGTTTTGCTGATTGTAGAAGCCGCGGGGCGCCGTCACAGGGACGGCCGTCACGAAAGCGCTAGTCCCGCCGGGTACTCTGGCCAACTGGTCAGCTGGTACCGCGCCCGGTCGCACCAATCCATCAATCACATACCCTTGGTTGAGAACACCACCGATTGGAATATTGCTGGCGCTGACGGATGTGGGGGCCGTGCTTGAATTGTACAGGCTCGGGTCGAAGTTCACCATATTGTTTCCCTGGGTGTAAGTTGGACCTGTGCGGATGTACCGGAGACCCAATTCGAGGCTGAGGCCCCGGCTGATCTTCCAGGTATCGTCCACGTAGCCCTCGGTGTCGTCGAACCGGAAATGACCGACGGGGTCTGCAGATTGTTGCGCGAAAGTCGAAAAGTTTCCCATAAGCGCGTCGGCAAATGGGTCGCCGGTCGTATTCGGGTTCCCGCTCGCGCTGAAGTTTATGGCCCCGTTATACGAGTTCGGACGCGAGTTTTGATCTTTGCGGTTGCGGGCGTACATGACACCGAACTTGAGCGTGTGCCTTCCAGCCACCCAGGTGAGATCGTCTGAAGGAGCGATGTCGGTGGTCGGCGCGAGCAAGGAGAAGTACGGTCCTGAGAATTGGGCCGGCGCCGCGGTCGGAAACGCGCTGCCGATCCCAGTGTATGTAACGTGAGGAATCCCATTTGGATATGTTCCGGCATTGGGGAAAGGCAGGGGAAACTGGAAGCCATACGTAGCCCGTTCCCACGTGTTGCCCGATGGAGGAATGCGCTGCTTGTTCCACGATGCATTGATCTTCGCTTCGTTGATGAGATCGGAAGATATCAGCCATGTGTAACCGAGTTGATAGCCGTACCCCGGACGAATTCGGTTCGTGGGCGTCGTCGGCAGACCGCCCGGCGTGAAGGTTCCAAATGCGTCGATGAGGTTCAGATTATCGTGAATATATCGGAGATAAATCGACTGCTTGTCGGACGCGTGATAATCGAGACGAATGATGTCCTCGCGCCAGTTCTGCGGGTCGTACGGCTGAAACGTCGTGTTGTTTGCTGTAGGCGTGTTACTGAACACAGCGGCCTGTTTTTCCATCAGGGCGTACACGCTGGCGATGGCTTGCCCGTCCGGCGTGATGCACCGCGACGTCATCACGTTATTGGTGATCGTGCAGCCCGCGGGGGCGTTCGGCGGCGTCTTGAGAACAAGTCCGGTCACGTCACCAAAGTTGCCACCGAGTTCGGCTGTGGTGGGAAGGGTCATGTTTTGCGGGCTTTGGGATATGCGGATCCTTTTCCATTCCTCGCCAGCGAAAAAGAACAATTTGTTGCGTAGGATTGGTCCGCCAAAGTCCCACCCGAAGTCGTTGTAGTGGAGCGCGGGCTTTAGTTGACTGGATGGCGTGCCCGCGGCCGCATTCAACTTAGAAGCCACGTTGGTGGCATCGAAGGCGTCGTTCCGGACGTATTCAAACGCACCGCCATGAAAGTCGTTTCCGCCGCTGCGCGTGACTACGTTGACCGAAGCGCCGTCGTTGCGTCCGTATTCCGCGGAATAATTTGAGGCTTGGACGGAGACTTCACGAATAAAATCGATGCCGACATTGTCGAGTTGAGTCGCGTTCGAACCCGAATCCAGGTTGTATCCACCGTCGACGGTGAAGAGGTTTCCGTCGGCGCGAAGGCCATTGACGCTCGATCCCGTGGTGGACATACCGGTGGTTAGCGCAGTCTGATCGAAAGAAGTAAGGACCGCGCCGGGAATGACAGATACCAATTGTGCGTAGTTGCGCTCATTCAGGGCCAGGCGCTGCACTTGTTGATAATCCACTGTTCTGGCGATTTCGCCGGACGTTGTATTCACCGTTTCTCCGACCGCAGATACCTCCACCTGCGTCGAGACTTCGCCCACCTCCAACCGCAGATTCACAGTCATCCGACCGCCCGCCGCCAAATCGTTTGCAGCGACTGTCGTTGTCTTGAAGCCCGCTTTCTCGACCGAAACGTCGTAGATGCCCGCTGGCAGATCGGGAGCTACATAAAAACCTATGTCATCGGTCGCAACACTGCGCGCCAGCTTCGTCTCCTGGTTGACAATCGTCACCTTCGCGCCGGCAACGACTGCCCCTTGCGCGTCTGTAACCGCGCCAGAGATGCGTCCGTAAATGTCTTGCGCTCTGCCGGCGAATGCCGCGAGCAAGAGCATGCAGCCGAACATCACCCCAAGCCCAATCTTTCGCATGGAACCCTCCCTGCCTCGACTTCAGTAGGTCGTTTTTGTTGGGCACTCCCCTGGGGCGCAAATTTAGCTCCGGGTGGGAGTGTCTTGTCAATAGAAAAATATCGATATTCTAATGATTCCGGAGAGGGCGGCCTGCGCCCGAGGCTGTGCACCCAAGCGCAGGTAGGGTAGAATGGCGCGCGCCAGCAGCAAGCTCCTGGGCCGGACGCGCCGCACCCACCGAGATTCGCGTTCCGCCCGCTGCTGTTCAGCTCGGGGGAATTACCGATGGAACGCCGCAAGCAAAAGAAATCTGCGCACAAACAGTCTGCCGTCACGTTGAAGGCTGTTGCGGAGCACGTCGGGCTCACGGCAGGCACCGTTTCGGCGGTCCTAAATAATTCCGCAGCTTCCCGCTCCGTGCCCGAGGGCACTAAGAATCGGGTTCTGGCGGCAGCCCGCGAACTCAACTACCGGCCAAATTTTCTCGCTCGTGCGCTGCGCGTCAAGCGTACCTACACGATTGGTGTCATCACCGAGGAAATCGGGGACGCATACGGAGGGATGGTCATTAGCGGCATCGAGAAGTACCTCCGTCAAAATGGATATTTCTTCTTCACCGTCGCTCACCGGCACGACGTCAAGCTGCTTGAGGATTACTCCCACTTGCTGGTCCAGAGGGGCGTTGAGGGGTTTATCACCGTGGATACCTCGATCAGCCGCCCTCTTCCCCTTCCAACGGTCGCGGTCGCCGGGCACCAACGGATGAAAGGCGTGACCAACCTCGTGCTCAACCACCGGACCGCCGCGCGAATTGCGCTCGAGCACTTGACCTCCCTGGGGCATGAGGAGATCGCGCTGATGAAGGGGCCGTCCTCCAGCTCCGACAGCGAAGATCGCTGGGAAGCGATCGTCGAGGTCTGCCGTGAACTCGGCATTCGCATCAGGCCGGAGAATACAGTTCAGCTTGACGGCGACACGGCGACGCCCGACATGAGCTATCCGTTCGTGAAGGAATTGCTCGCCCGCGAAGGATCGTTCACGGCGCTATTCGCGTACAACGATAATTGTGCGATTGCGTGTGTCCGCGCGATTCACGAGGCTGGTTTGCGCGTGCCCGAAGATATTTCCGTGGTGGGATTCGACGATATTCAAAGCGCGGCCTATTGCATACCAGCGCTCACGACCGTTCGCCAGCCGCTCCGAAAGATGGGCGAGATCGCCGCGCGAACCTTGCTCAGCTACATCGAAAAGGACAGAACGCATCCTCCTGAAATCGCCATCGAGCCGGAGCTCGTCGTCAGACAATCTACTGGGCGCGCTCCTGTGCAGGTCCGGCAAGCCGACCCGAGCGCAGTCCGCGCCTTTCACCGCGCACAGAAATGACCCGGCGCGCTGCTCAGCTCATCACTTCGCCTCACTGGTGTCGCCGGGGGCCGCGCCGCGCCTTGCCGAGACGGCGAGCTTCGATGGCGCAAGCTTTTTCAAAATGCTAGTCCTTCGATGACGTCACACACCCAAACCGCCGACGTGTTTCGCGCGCGTTTGGCGCACGCCGTGATCTATTCCGGGTTTGTCCTCACGGGCGTCGTCACGACTCTTTTAGGGCCGATGCTGCCGATCTTATCGGCTCGCTGGGCGATGACCGACCAGCGTGCCGGCTGGCTTTTCACAGTGCAATTTTGTGCCAGCCTTGCGGGAATCGCGGCACTTGGCCCGCTGATTTCGCGTCGCGGGTATGGTGCGACGCTAGTCGCCGGATTTACAGGAATCGCTCTGGGAATTGCAGGATTGGCCCGAGCAAACGAAAGTATCGGCATGTTCGCAACGGCGGCATTCGGCTTCGGGCTGGGGCTGATTCTGTCCGGCGCGAACTTGTGGGTGGCGGAGGTTTCTTCCGCGCGCCGAGCCTCGGCGCTCAGCGTCCTCAATCTGGCTTGGGGCATTGGGGCAACAGCTTCCGCTCCGCTGGTCTTGGTCGCCCTGCGATATGGCAACCTGAAACTTCTTTTGTATGCCATAGCAGCTTCTTCGGCCCTGATTGCTCTGGCTGTTGTGGCGATGGACATCGAGCCGCCGCCGCAAAAATCCTCAGCGGCCGAAACCGATTCGGCTCGGGCGCTCGCGGCGAAAGCAAGCATGTTTGCTCTGGGTGCGCTATTCTTTCTTTACGTTGGCACGGAAAATTCCGTCGGCGGATGGGCAGCAGCCCTTGCAAAGCGCGCGGGCGCGGCCGCAGGAAACCCGTGGGAACTTGCTCCTGCTTTTTTTTGGGCTGGGCTGCTCGCAGGGCGCGCGCTCACGCCAATCGCTCTTCTGCGCGTAACGGAAAGAGCGCTCTTGCGGACGGGATTGGCTGTAGGCGGCGCTTCCTGCGCTGGGTTGCTGCGCGCAGAATCATTTCGGAGCACGGCGGCGTGTGCAGCGCTTGCCGGCCTTGGCCTGGCGAGCGTTTATCCGCTGCTGGTGTCTGGGATGGTCGGCCGCTACGGCGAGCACGCGAGAAGCTCCGGACGAGTCATGTTTGCCCTTGCATGCATGGGCGGAGCCACGATGCCTTGGTTGGTGGGTTTCACTTCCACTCACGCGCATAGCCTTCGTGCGGGATTTCTGATCCCTTTTGTCGCGTGTCTGGCGATGATCGGCCTGCTCTGGTTCTTGCCCGAAGAGTCGAGCGCTTAATTCTGCGACCTGTGGCGTTCGCGCAGCCTCGAAGCGCGGCTGGCGGATCCACGCGACAATCAAGAACTCAGGCACAACTCAATCGCGCTGCCGTCGATCAAGTCCTTGCCCCACTTTGTTTGCTTGCGTCGTCTTCGGCGGCGGAGTTATTTCCAGCCCCCAAATCGCCCCGGGTCGCATGTACATGGAGGCGCGATAATTGCCGGTCATGTCCCAAGCCTCCGGCGTGCGAAACCAATAGCCCCTGGTTTCGTATGTGACGTGATACACGCCCCATGCAGTTCGAAAAGCGTCGCCGCGTAACCCCTCATCCAGCATCAGCGACGCCAAGCCGAGAGTCGTTCCGGTCCATACCTCCTGAATTTGCTCGTTGCTCTTTATCAGGGAGCCGTCGGGGGCGATCCCGTTAACGGCGCCCGCTTGGCCATCGTCGAACTTCATGACGTTGAATGCAAAAATCGTCTGGAGAGTTTTTCGCCGCATCTCCGGTGGAACCAAATCGCCCAGGCCGGTCATGTCTGCATACCACTGGCCGGCGAGTTGATCGGCCTGAATATCGTCGCGATATTCGCTGTCGGTGTCGTAGCGAAAGTATTTTCCATTCCAGAGTTTTTCGATGTAGGTCGCCTGAGCTTTCTGAAACATCGTGTGATAGTACGCACCCGCGTCGTTCTCACCCATGCGGCGCGCGATTTCCTCGGCAGCGCGCAGCGCGCCGAGCCAGAGTCCCCCGGAATACGCGCTCACGCCTGCGACGACCCATGTGTCATAGGTCTGATCCGGAAACCCGCCGCCTTCCGGCGTGCCGCTGCCGTGGTCGAATTGCCGCAGGTATGCTACGGCCTCTTTGACCGCCGGCCATTCCTGCCGCAGGAAGGCCACATCCTCGCTACCAGTCAGGACAAAGTCGCGGTAAACCATGAGAACAAATTTTGAATTCAAATCCCTCCACTGGTTCGCATCCTGCCAACTCGATTGATTTATGAGGAAAAAGGGATCCTCTTCGGGCACTCCGAGGTCGTGAGGGACCGCCCCTTTGTCTTTGCGAACTCGCAACACGGGAGCGTGCATTTGATCAGACTTCCAAATCCATAGCGCCTTCTCCGGCAGCTCCCGGGGGACTGTGTCTGCGAACTGCCGCAAGAGTTGCTTGTCCAATTTTGGCCAAAACTTTACCAGAGGCATAGAACCGTAATACAGCACGTCAAGCGTTCCATAGTACGGGTAATCGAAGCACTCCATGTAGGCGAAGGTCGGCGTCTCCTCCGGCCTGGAACCGACTGGGCGTCCCCAAAATGAACCGCCATCGGCCAAATCGTAGAGTTCATTGAAAAGCATGCCGCGGTACCACAGCGGCTTGGTCTCATCGTTTACGTAGGGCGCTTGCCATTTGTCGATAGCGTTACTCCACGCAACGGAGTTCAACAAGCCGTCGCGCGCGATGGCCAGGGCGTTAGTACCCGATGTGCCGTAGAAATCGGTGTACCGGCGATACCATTTGCGCCCGCTCCCGAATTCGACGACTGGAAGATCCCACGCGATCACCATGGGAACGACCCTTTTTTCTCCAGGCTGGAGAGTAAAGCGGATCGCGATTGCGCCGGCGAGCTTTTCGCCTGTGCTCACCCACTCTTCGCCATTGTTGGCGAGCCGCCCATCCTTTGAAAATGGGCTCCAGACTGCATTGCCGTCTCCATCGGGCAAGTAAGTTGTCTGATAGCTGACCTCCACACCCGGCGCTTCCAGCGCCGCAACGGCAAATTGGCCGTCCCATTCATTCTGCTCCGCGCCGCCGCGATGGTGGCCAAAGACTATGCCCTTTATGGTTCGGCCCGCTTCCAGCGGCTCGCTCACAGAGTGGTTGTAATTTCCCTGATTCAGCGCTCCGCTAAAACTGTGAGAAAACGCGCGAAACCATCCCAACATATTCACCCACGATAAAAGGATGGACACCGTCACGGCCTGCGCGGTGGGATTTTCCGCGTGCCACCGAAAGACTGCGACTGGATAGCTTGATTCGCGATAGTTGTCCGGAAGAATCGGAGAGAACTGTTCTAGCACGACGTGGGCTGGGAATTTGTCCCATCGGTAGTCAAACCACGACTTGGGATAAAGGGCATAGTAGTCGCCCGCGCCCGCCGGGTAATCCCACTCCCAGCTTTTGAGTTCAGAATCTGACGGATGGCCCGTGAACAGAACCCGCGCAATACCTTTTGATTCGCCTTCCGATTTCTGAAACATCGCGAACTGATTTGCATACACAGTTTGATACTTGTGTACGCCGGCCTTGATGTGCCAGCGCGCGAAGTCGCCCCGGTACGTCCGCGAGAACGTCCCGGCGCCGAACCCTCCGACCGGCGCGCCCTGCCAGAAACCGTCATCGATATGATCCTGGCCGAGGGACGGCTTCTTTGTGCCGGCATTCACAAGCGGCAACCCGATGGGACGTTTCCAGGCCGCCTTGGGAATTTCATCACCGCACCAGGCTGCTGGCGTCAGGAGAAACAGCAAAGACCACAGAGCGGCTTGCCGGCGAAATTGGCGTGTCATGAATTCTCCCGGTGAGCCGGGGCATTATCCCCGGATTTTCCACCACCAAAAATACAGGAAGAAGCCACGCCGATGCTATAGAAAATCGTTATTCTAAGTAAAGAACGAAATGATGTAGGATTTGCGTCGCGCCTGACTGTGCGGCGCCGTCAGGAGGACCGCATGTTCAGACTACGATGGATGGCGCTCTTGGCTCTCTGCCTGCTCGCCGTCCCGGCCGGTGGATTTCCCGCACCATCGAATCTGATTGCGAACGTTTCCGCTCGCCGGACAATCAGTCTAGACGGAAAGTGGCGCGTCATCGTGGATCCGTACGATACCGGATTCGGCGCCCGGTTTTTCGAGAACCGAAAGCCTGCCAACAAACAAGATTTCGTGGAATATGACTTTGACTCTTCGGCGACACTGAACGTGCCGGGCGACTGGAATTCGCAGCGCGACAGTCTCCTCTTCTACGAAGGCACGGTTTGGTACAAGACTTCCTTTGCCTATCGGAAACGGACGCAGGTCCGCACATTTGTATATTTCGGCGCTGCGAACTACCAGGCGACGGTGTATTTGAACGGCAAAAAACTCGGCAGCCACGAAGGCGGCTTTACGCCGTTCAACTTTGAAGCCACCGACTCGCTGGCCGACGGCGACAACTTATTGGTCGTGGCGGTGAACAATGCGCGCCGCAAGGATGGAGTTCCCGCGCTGAGCACGGATTGGTGGAACTATGGCGGCCTGACGCGTGACGTCGACCTTGTGGAAGTCCCGAACACATTCATCCAGGACTATCGCCTTCAGTTAGCAAAGGGCTCGACCAGGGAAGTCTCCGGATGGGTGAAGCTAAACGGTGCCGCACAGCCCGCGCAGGTTACGGTCGAAATTCCTGACGCGGGCATCCAGCAGGTCGCCACGACGCAACCAAACGGTGCCGCCGAATTTCACTTTCCAGTGAAATTGGACCTTTGGTCGCCCGAAGGCCCCCGCCTGTACCGCGTGGTCATTTCCAGCGGCAGCGACAAGGTGGAAGATCAGATCGGCTTTCGGACGATCGAAACACGCGGCACGAAAATCCTTTTGAATGGCAAACCCGTCTTTCTCCGCGGGATATCGATGCACGAGGAGGCGCCGTTCCGCGGAGGCCGCGCATTTTCCTTGGAAGACGACAACGTGCTGCTGGGATGGGCCAAGGACCTGGACTGCAATTTCGTGCGCCTCGCGCATTATCCGTATAACGAGGACATGCTTCGTCTGGCGGACCGTCTCGGCTTGCTCGTCTGGTCGGAGGTTCCCGTCTACTGGAATATTGACTGGCAGAATTCCGCCACGCTGGATCTCGCGGAACAGCAATTGCGCGATTCGA
>Ga0187804_10000306_pt1 | contig 11629 bp, 10 predicted proteins | sample NC_wetland_sal_i_3_FD_132961 | JGI IMG/M metagenome (GOLD analysis project Ga0187804, IMG submission 132961) | Wetland sediment microbial communities from Neuse River Estuary, North Carolina, USA - Control_4 | ecosystem: Environmental > Aquatic > Freshwater > Wetlands > Sediment | place: USA...
CATGCAGTCGGCGGCGGAGGGTGCACCGGAAGGCAGCGTATTCCTGGCCGAGGAGCAGCTCGCTGGCCGGGGACGCGGCGGTCACACCTGGCAATCGGCGCGGTCGGCGGGAATCTACTGCTCGGTGGCGCTGCGGCCGGCGATGCCGCCCTCTGAGGCGCTGATTTTTTCGCTGGCGGCGGGGTTGGCGGTGCATGCCGCGGTGTTGAGCATCGCGCCCGAGCTCCACCCCGATCTGAAGTGGCCGAACGATGTGCTGCTGGGCGGGAAGAAGTTCTGCGGCATTCTGACGGAGATGACCGCCGAGGCGACGCGGGTGCGGCATCTGGTGGTCGGAGTGGGGATCAACGTCAACCAGACAAAATTTCCGGCGGAACTGCGCGAGATCGCGACTTCCTTGAAGATCGAGACCGGCACCGAGTGGTCGCGCGTGGAACTGTGCGCGGCTTTGCTAAAATCGCTCGACCGCGAGTATCGCGGACTGGTGAAAGACCCGGCGGCGCGGCAGTCGATTCTGCGGCGGTTCGAAGAAAGTTCTTCTTCGGCGCGCGGCCGGGAGGTACGCATCGAAGAAGACGGCGGGATCGAGGGCGTCACCGAAGGCCTGGATGGGCGCGGGTTCTTGCAGGTAAGAACGGCGGAGGGTTTGTCGACGGTGTTGAGCGGGACAGTGAGGCTGGAGTAACGGCGATGCTTGCAGAAGCTACCTAGGCGCTTGACCTCGGCGGCTAAAGCCGGTTCTCCAAGGGAGGGACTTACCGCAGCGCTGAAGCGCTGCGCCACCCAAAATCCGGGTCCGAACGGTCTGATTGCCGGCTGGAAGCCGGCGCTACATATGCTTCTGGTCATTGATGTCGGCAACACGAACACGGTACTCGGCGTCTTCGCCCGTGTAACGCACGTTCACGCGAACGACGGCTTGCCCGAGGACGCGCCCCGCTACGAGCGGCTGGTGGCGAACTGGCGTGTGGGGTCGCACCTGACGCGCACGGTGGACGAATACGGCGTCATCTTCCGCAACCTATTCTCGATGGACAACCTGGAAGTTTCGGGCGTGCACGGGATCGTGATCTCGTCGGTGGTGCCGCCGCTCGATGCGGTGCTGCGCCAAGTGTGCGAACGCTATTTCAACCTCAAACCGCTGTTCATCGAGCCTGGCGTGAAGACCGGCATGCCGGTGCTCTACGACAATCCCGCGGAGGTGGGGGCCGACCGGATCGTGAACGCAGTAGCGGCTTTTGAAAAATACGGCGGCCCGTGCGTGATCGTGGACTTCGGCACGGCCACGACCTTCGACTGCGTTTCGAAGAAGGGCGAATATATGGGCGGCGTGATCTGTCCCGGCATTGGCATCTCGGCCGACGCGCTCTTCCAGCGCACGGCCCGCCTGCCGCGGGTGGAGATCCGCAAGCCGTCGCGGGTGATCGGATCGAATACCGTGGGCAGCCTGCAATCCGGACTTTATTACGGCTATCTCGGGCTGGTGGATGGCATCCTGGAGCGGCTGGTCGACGAGCTTGGCGAGGAAACCAAGGTGGTGGCGACCGGGGGACAGGCGTCGTTGATCGGCACGGCCTCGCACTTCATCAAGGAAGTGAACGAGCTCCTCACCCTGGAAGGTCTGCGCATCATCTGGGACCGGAACCAGCCGCTGCGGCGCGAAGCGGCGGCGAAATCGGCCCGGGCGGCGGCGAAGCCTGTGGCTGGCGCCGACGCGACACCCTGGCCCTCGCCCAAGCCTCCCAAATCCCGCTGAGCCGTCGTGGAAAACTACTTCAACTACTTCACGGAAATCGAGGAACATTTTCAGCGGCGGCGGGGCGGCATTCTGCTGCTATCCACTCTCGATTGGGCGCTGATCGAGACCTGGAAGAACGCGGGGGTCCCGCTGGAAGCTGTGCTGCGCGGGATCGACGCGGCCTTTGACCGATATGATCGGCGGCCGTCGAAATCGAAAAAGGTAAACAGCCTGGCGTACTGCTCGCAGGAAGTGCTGGCGGCGGCCGAGGACATGAAAGAAGCGGCGGTGGGGTCCACGAGCGAAGAAAAGCCGCGAGCGCAGCCGGGATTCGAAGCGGTCGAAATCGCGGCCTTCCTGCGGCACAATGCCGATCAACTCGAGAGGGCGAAGCTGCCCGAACGCGAGGGCTTTGCGACTGGAGTGCTGGCGCGGGAGAGCGCTCGCTCGCTGTGCGAGATGGCGGAAGAAATCGAGGGCAGCGGCAAGCTTCCCCGGCTGGAAGATCTGGAGCGGCGTCTGACCGTGCTCGAAGAAAAACTTTTCGCGCTGCTGATGGCTGCGACTCCAGATGAAGATCTGGTTGCGGTGCGTTCCGAAGCCGACCGGGATATGGCTCCTTACCGGCGAAACATGACCGCGGCGCAGGTCGAGCAGTTGCACAAGCAGTATGTTCACAAGCGGCTGCTGGAGCGATGCGGCGTGCCGCGGTTGAGTTTGTTTTATATGCATTGAATATGGTGCGGGCGCTCTTGTCCGCGAAGGGTCGGGTGCTCCCGGCTGCTGGCGGACAAGAGTGTCCGCCCCACACACTGGACGCATGCTTCTCTCCATCGAAAAACTGATTTACGGCGGTGACGGGCTGGCACGCACGCCGGCCGCGGCGGATGGGCGCAGCATGACCGTGTTTGTCCCGTTTGTATTGCCCGGAGAGCGGGTGGAGGCGGAAATCGCTCAGGGGAAGACCGGTTTCGCGCGAGGTTCGGTCGCGCAGTTGATTGAGCCTTCCGCCGATCGCATCGAGGCGCGTTGCCCTTATTTCCGGCAATGCGGCGGCTGCCACTACCAGCACATCCCCTACGAGCGACAGTTGGAATTCAAGGCCGGGATTCTGCGCGAAACGTTCGCGCGCATCGCCAAGATCGAGCTGCAATCCGAGATTCGCCTGCATGCTTCTCCGCCGTGGAACTACCGCAACCGCACGCGGCTGCAGGTCCAGACCGCGCCGGAGTTCGCGCTGGCGTACTACCGCTTCGGCTCGCGCCAGCTGCTTCCGGTCGGGGAGTGTCCCATCAGTTCGCCGCTGATTAACCGGGTAATGGCGCGCCTTACCGAGCGGCGCGGGAGCGAGTGTCCGGCGGCGGTCGAAGAGCTGGAATTTTTTGCCGATGCCGCCGACGAGCGGCTGCTGGCTTGGGCATTCTGCGGGCGGGAGGCCGATGAGAAGACTCTCTTACCCTGGGCAGAAGCGCTGCGAAAAGAATTGCCCGAGGTCGTTGGAATTGCCTGCTTCACTTCGCGGCGGCGCGGGGAAGACGAAACGCCGGCGGAACTCGAATGCCTGGCGCAAGCCGGGGCGCACGACGTTCTCTATCGCACGCTCGGCGCCAGCTATCGGGTCAGCGCCGGGGCTTTCTTTCAGGTGAATCGCTATCTGGTGGATGAACTGGCTTCGGTCGTGACCGGGAATGCGGCGGGTGAACTCGCTCTCGACCTGTATGTGGGAGTGGGACTATTCTCGGTGGCACTGGCCCGCAGTTTTCATCACATTTTTGCTGTAGAAGCGTCACAGATTTCGCATGCCGACCTTGTGCACAATAGCTCCGCGAATGTGAAGGCGGTCCGCGCGCGAACCGAGGACTACCTGAGGAACCGGCCGATGCGTACAAGGCCTGACATGGTAATTCTGGACCCACCTCGCAGCGGCTTGGGCAAGACCGCGATTCGTTCTCTGGTGGAACTTGGAGCGCCTCGCATCCGGTATGTTTCGTGCGATCCGGCAACGCTGGCAAGGGATCTCGCCCCCCTGCTGGTGGCCGGCTACCGTATCGAGGAAGCACATCTGTTCGATCTCTTCCCCCAGACGTTCCACATCGAATCGGTGATGCTGCTCGGGCGCTGACCGCTTTCACGTTCGTCCAAGAAGAGCTTTCCTGGCGCCCCTCCCGGAGAAGAATCCATGATGCGCGACGGCGGACCCGCTCGGCAGCCGCTGCTCTGGGGAGCGTTGGCGTTTTCGCTCGGCCTGTGGATGGGTGCGCGGGCGTGGCGGCCGCCGTCGTGGTGGGTGGCCGCGGTGGTTGCGTTTGTCCTGGCGGCGCTTTGGTTCCTGACAAAACGGTCCTGGCTGGCCAAGGGGCTTTCTCTGGGTATGTGGGTGCTGCTCGGCGCGTTCCTGATCCAGGTCCGCTGCCCCGAGCCGAGCGATCCGCGCCTTCTCGCGCTGGCCGATGGCCGCGAAGTCACGCTGATCGCACACGTCATGCGCGAAGGCTACGCCCGATCCGCGGGCAGCCGCTCAACCCGTGAATCCATTGACGTGGAAACCGAAGAAATCGAGAGCGCGGCGGACAACAGCCCGGCTCACAGCAACCCGGTTCAGAGCGACCTGGTTCACAGCAACCCGATTCGCAGCAACCCGATTCGCGCCGGCGTGCGCCTGACGATCTACGAGCCGTCAGAAAATTCCGAGCCGGGGGCGAGGCCGCCAGAGCGCCTGCCGCTGCTCACCTACGGCACGCGCCTGCGGATTCGCGCCAAGCTGCATCCCGCGCGGAATTTCCGCAATCCGGGCGCCTTCGACTATGAGGGCTACCTGCACGATAACGGCATCAGCGTGCTGGGCTCGGCCCGGGCGGAAGGCGTCGAGCGGCTGCCCGGCTTTGCCGGCAACCGGATCGAACTCTGGCGCACGCGCATTCATTCGAGCATTGTGGCCAAGATTCACCAGCTGTGGCCGGCGCACCAAGCCGCGCTCATGGATGCGGTTGTGCTTGGCGAAGAGGCCTTCCTGCAAGGTGGAACCCGGATTGAATTTCAGCGGTCCGGTACCTACCACATCCTCGTGGTCTCGGGGATGAACCTGAGCATCCTGGCGTTCGCCATCTTCTGGACCTTGCGCCAGTTCCGCCTGGATCCGGCGCTGGCGGCGATTATCACCGTCGCGGTCTCGTTCGCCTACGCTTTTGTGGTCGGCGTCGGACCACCGGTCTGGCGGGCCGCGCTGATGCTGGCCACGTATCTTGGCGCGCGCCTACTGTATCGCGAACGCAACATGCTGAACGCGATCGGAGCCGCCGCGTTGGGCGTTTTGATCGCCGATCCGCGCGCCCTGTTCGGCGCCAGTTTTCAGCTGACGTTTCTGGCGGTATTCATCATCGCGGGCATCGGGGTGCCGATTCTGGAACGAACAGCGCTGCCCTACGCCCAAGGTCTGCGGCTGCTGCGCTCCACCAGCTACGACCTGCAGGTTCCGCCCGAGGTGGCGCAGTTCCGGCTGGATGTGCGCTTGATTGCCGGCCGGCTGGCCCGGTTTGCCGGTGACCGCCTCGGCCTGGCGCTTCCGGCTGTGCTGCTGCGCATCACCCTCGGCGTTTTCCAGTTAGTGTTCATTTCGGCGCTGATGCAGGCCGGACTGGCCCTGCTGATGGCCTACCACTTCCATCGTGCCACCACCATGGGAATGCCGGCGAACATGGTGGTCGTCCCGCTCACCGAAGTGCTGATGCCGGCCGCCGCCGCCGCGGTCGGCCTGGGATATCTTTCCACCACGCTGGCGCGGCCGGCGGCTTGGCTTTCCGGCCTGGCGCTCGAAGGAATCACGGGCACCGTGCACTGGCTGGGAGGCGCGCGCATTGCCGATTTGCGGGTGGCGACGCCGCCGGGCACGATGATCCTGGTAGCGGCCACTGCCCTGGCGCTGGCCGCGCTGGCGGCGCGGCGCGCCCGCATCACCGCTTACGCCGCAGTGGCAGCGCTGGCGGGCATTGCCGTCTGGATTGCTTTGGTTCCATCACAGCCGAGGATTCGCGCCGGGGTGCTGGAGATGACCCCCATCGATGTCGGGCAAGGCGACTCCATCCTGCTGGTTTTGCCCCAGGGCCGCACCATCCTGGTGGATGCCGGAGGGCTGCCGCTCTGGATGCACTCGGATTTCGATATCGGCGAGCAGGTGGTCTCCTCTTATCTTTGGCAGCGCGGCTTCGATCGCCTGGATGCCGTGGTCATCACCCATCCCCACGCCGATCACCTGGGCGGCATGCCCGCCGTGATCGCAAATTTCCATCCGCGCGAGCTCTGGATCAGCATCGATCGTCCGGTGGGGGAACTCCTGCCGGTCGTGGCACAAGCGCAGAAAGCGGGGATGGAAATTTCCGTAAAGAAAGAAGTGGACGAGTTCGATTACGGCGGCGCGCATTTCCACGTATTCGCTCCCGGCCGCGACCAGATCACGGGAACGATGCGGCCGAACGACGACTGTCTGGTCTTTACCGCCGGTTTCGCCGGAACGGCGGCCTTGCTGGAGGGCGATGCGGAACGCGACGCGGAACGGCGCGTGGTCGCGCAGCATCCCCAGGCCGTGCTGCTGAAAGTCGCGCATCACGGCAGCGCCAGCGCCACTTCTCGCGAACTCCTGGCGCAGCTCCATCCGCGCTACGGAGTGATCTCCGTGGGCGCGCACAACACCTACGGGCATCCGCGGCGGGAAGTGCTGGAACGTTTACAGCAGGCCGGGGTTCAGACCTATCGCACCGACCAGGAGGGCGCGGTGAGCTTCTATCTCGACGGCAGGACGGTGACTCCGGAGGTGGCGCTTATCCACTGATCGTTTAGCCACTGATCTCGGCCGTATCGTCATCGCTGGTCGGCGACTGCCGGTAGGACTCAATAATCCTGGACGCCTCGTCCGCATCTTCTTCCCGCACCAGAATCACCGTGCCGCCGACTCCGGGAAACGCGTCCTGGGTCGCGTCCAGGGACTTCATGTCGGCGTCGATGCCGGCGGATTCGAGCAAGCCCCGCACGACCAAGGCTTCCGATTCCTGCCCGCTGTCGAAGATCTTCACCAGCTTTTCGTTGGGCTCAGGCTTCATGGTCTGTGGCATGGGTCCTCCGTCAGACTCCCTCTTTATAGATTACGGCAGTCACTGGGGTGCTGTCGCGGGCAAGATGCGACTCTCCAGCGTGGGGCGGACATTCCTGTCCACCGCCGTTCCTGACGGCTGATGGCTGACCGCTGACTCACCCGGAAGGGCAAGGCCCAAGCGCAGCTTGCATCCCCGGCCAAAGCTGGCACAATGACGCCAACAGAACGCGCAACGCCGGGGTTCCGGCCATCATCCAAGAAAACATGGACAGGGAGCCAGATTTCGACGTTCGCTCAAGAGGAAGTATGGAACTGCAACGGGCCGGGCAATCCGGGAGAGAACCAAGCGAACCCTTGGACGAGGCTCGCAAAATCCGCCGCCTGCAGATGATGATCAGCATGGTGATGTCGGTCATCAGCCAGGATCACGATCTTACCGTGGAAGAGGCCTCCGAACTAGTCGCCAATGCCCGCCGCGCCGCCCTCAGCCTATTCCCCGGCAAAGAACTCGCCTTCGACCTCATCTACCGCCCTCGATTGCAGCGGCTGATGAATGAGAGATTCCGGCTGCAGTAGATCTGCTGAGCCCAGGCACTCGGTGGTGTAATCTGTTTGCGTCAACAATCTACCTTCCTCTCCCAGCCTTGGTTTTCGCGTTGTGGATTATTTCGGGTTTGCCCCTCACTCGACTAGAATCCAGCCCAGACCTCGCTGCAGAAGAAAATCCTCGCAAACGGCTGATTTCCGTCTTGTAACGGAACATTTTGACACTCCTCGCCGTATCTGCGAGAGTCCCAAGGTCTAGGTCCCCTTCGCGCAACTGGAGGACACATGAGTTCCGCCAGGAACCCCGGCAGATTTGCAGGCTTGCTGTATGTAATTATCTCAATCGTTGGCTTCTTCGCCATGGGCTATGTCCCCGGCAAAGTAATCGTCCACGGAGATGCAGCAGCGACGGCTGCCAACATCGCGGCCCACGAGACGCTCTTTCAACTCGGGATCGCGGGCGAACTCGCCGGCCAGGCGGGTTTTATTTTCGTGGCCCTGGCTCTGTACGATTTGTTCAAGGGAGTCAATCGGCGCCACGCTTCGCTGATGGTGATCTTGATTGTGGTTTCGATCCCCATCGCATTTCTGAATGAGCTGAACTCATTCGCAGCCCTCGTCCTCGTGCGCGGCGCTGATTTCCTATCCATATTCGACAAGCCTCAGCGCGATGCTCTGGCGATGCTCTTCCTGAATCTGCATGGTCGCGGATTTGTTGTCTGCGAGATATTTTGGGGGCTCTGGCTGTTTCCCCTCGCGTTCCTTATCTACAAGTCGCGATTCCTGCCTCGGTTCCTTGGCGTTTGGCTTGCTCTCGCCGGGTTCGCCTGGGTCATCCTGAGCCTTACCAGCACACTGTTGCCGCTATATCAGGATAGGGTGAATAGCTATCTTCAGCCTGCCATCATCGGGGAGATTGTGTTCATGCTGTGGCTGCTGATCAAGGGCGCCAAGCCGCAAATGTCGGGCGCAGCAGCAGCTTCATAGCTTGGCGGACAGCTTGCCACCAGACGGAGGCTCAATGCAACTCGACATCGAAAACGCTGAAGCGGGGAAAACGCAACGAACATACGCGAGACTGGCGGGGATTCTGTTCCTCGGGGTAATCCTTATTGCTCTCGTTGGTGGCTCCATCCTCTCCCGAGTCGCGGGCAGTGGAACCTTCGTAGAAACAGCGGCAAGAATCGCAGCGTCGGAACGCTTGTATCGAGTGGCTCTCTCCACTGTGCTGATTGCGACTTTGAGCAGCACTTTGCTTGCTTTCGCTCTCTATGCAACGCTGAGGCCTGTCAATCGCTTGCTGGCTCAACTCGCCATGATCTTCAGCCTGAATGATTCATTCCTGGCCCTGATTGTGCGGATGTGCGGCTTCGCGAGGATGCATTTTTACGTCTCCGCACAAACCGTTGGAGCCGGAGCGATCGCCGCGCAGGCATTGGTGGACCTGATGCGCACGATTGGGGGTACCACAGAGAACCTCGGTGGTATTTGTTTTGGCATAGGCTCAGCCCTGTTCTTTTACTTGTTTTTCACGTCGCGGTATATCCCAAGGTTCCTATCGGCGCTTGGCATTTGTGCATCGGTGATCTGGACAGGCTTGTATCTTGCCAATTTGGTATTCCCGGAACAACACGCATTGTTCCAGTACATCTGTTTCCCGCCGATGGCTCTAGCTGACATCGCAACCGGCTTCTATCTGATGTTGTTTTCGGTGAAGTCCGAAGCCCCTGGCAGTCAGCCTGGTCAACGGTCGACAATCCATGGCTTTGTCAGCAGATCGTGATAACGAAGTTTCAAACAAGATCGCGCAACTGGTCGCCCTGAATGTTGCGATTCGTAGACAATTGCCCTTCGCGGTAGCTTGCTATGTATTCGACACAGGAACTGGCGAACAACTTTCGCAAGCTCGGCATCAGGGCCGGCGATACCGTCATGCTGCACGCTTCGGTGCGCGCGGTTGGAGAAGTCGCCGGTGGTCCCGATGCCATCCATCTTGCCCTCAAGTCTCGCGACACTTTGTGGCCTCGCAGCTATCGTTCCACCCGCTGCAGTCGGAACAGCAGCGTGCCCCAGCCCAGCTTGGCGCGCATCTGGACCGGGATGTGGCTGGGATCGTCTGAGTACCAGACCCAGACCTTGCCTTTGTTCTGGAGCGGGCCGGAGACGGCCGCGGCCGTGACTTCGACGGCGGTGAATACGCCCGCCGGAACGCGCACCTGTTCCCGCTTCTCCACGGTGGCGTGGACCCGCGTCGTCTTCCCGTCGCTGATGGGGAACTCGTACGTGGACCCCACCTGCAGCGGGAGCGATTGCAGATAGTAGAAGCCGGTGATGACGTCGGTGGCGCATCCGGGTAGCGCTTCTTCCACGTGCTTGGTCTCGCCGGTTTTTAGGTTCTTTTCGTCGAGGATGCTCTTTCCGGCGGCGTAATCGAAATGGATGGAAGTCTCGCGCTTATGTGAACCCTCTTCGCTGTGCTTGAAGATGCTGAGCGAGCAGAATGTCTTCGGGTCGAAGCGCGCTTCAAAGCGGTCATGCACAGGGAAGAGGACGTTGACCACGCCCTGCGATTCGGCGGTGGCGGTCACTTTCCGCTCGTTGCCGGCGGATTCCATTTTCACGACGCCGCTTCCGGCCGTGATCAGGTGCCACTCGGCGGAGTAGACGTAGCGTTGGCCATCGGGGAACGGGTAGTTGCGCGGAGGGGGGACGATCCGGGCGGGAGCGGGTCCGATCGAGGCGGGGGGTGGCGCCTGCTGCGAAAGTGCGACGGCCACCGCGAGGGTGAACCCCAGCACACAGAGAAGCCCGAGAACGAGTTTCCGCTGGCGAAGATGATGGTGGAGTGGCCGCAACGGTCCGGATCCAAAAACCTCTGCGGCAGACTACCACACCAACTTGAGAACCAGTTTGAGAACCAGGATGACTACGACGGCAACGCAGCCGAGAAGGGCCTTATATTCCCGGTGCTTCCAATAGAGAGCCGGAGAGAAGGAACCGGGCGGGCCTGGGAACGGGGTCAGGCGCGGCCAGAGGCGGGGCACGAGGCGGGCATAGTCTTCATATTCGGGGAAGGTCTGGCGGAGAAAGCGCTCCTCGTCGGTGATCACGGGAACATAGATCATGGTAAATATAAGTATCGTGATCGCGGCGACCCACCAGCTGCGCGCGGCCACGGCGAATCCGGCGGCGAGGATCAGCGAGCCGACGTAGAGCGGGTTGCGGGTATAGGCATAGGGCCCGCTGGTGGCGAGGCGCTCGTTCTTCTGCACATGACCGGAAGCAAGTCCGCGCAGGAGAAGTCCGGGGAGCAGCAGCAGCGCTCCGGCGATGAGCGAGCTCCGGGTGGGACGCGACAGCCAGACATAGGCGATCGCAAAGAGAAACCCCAGGGGCACGCGGATGCGGCGAGCCACGCTCGACCAGGTGATTTTGTCGGGGGATCGGGTCATCGGGCCATCGGATGATCGAAATTCGAAGACAGAGCATTTTCAACCATAGCGTGAGCATCCGCGCACCGATTGTAAAGCTTCAGGCCGCCGGGCCCTGCAACAACTGGCGGGCGGCGCCGACGACGGCGCCGGTGGTGATCTCCAGCAAGCCGCTTTCCGGCTGGCTGCGGCGGGCGTGACTGGTGAGGCTGCTCGGGCTGCGCAAGACGACGGACCGCGTCCTGAAAGGACCATTGCGCGTCGGGTTGGTTGGGCCGAAGATGGCGACGACCGGGACCTCGAGGGCCGCGGCCAGGTGCATGGGGCCGGTATCGCCGCCGATGAAGAGGCGGGCGCGGCGGGTGAGCGCGATCAATTCCGAAATCGAGCAAGAGATCCTCCGCGCCGCGCCTTCACTCGCGTTCTCCACGGCACCGGCCAGTTCTTCTTCGCCGGGGCCATAATTGACCAGGGAGCGGACGCCGTGGTTGGCCAGTTCCCGAGCCACCAGTCCGTAACGTTCCGCCGGCCACTGCTTGGCTCCCCAGCCCGCGCCGGGATTGAGAATCGCGAAATCGGGCGCATCGGCGACCACAGTTGCGATGCGGTTGTCGGCGTCGGGGTCGGTGGGGAATTCCGCGCGGGGGCACGGGAGGGACCGTTGCGCGACGGACCGGGCGAGCGACATCGCCTGCTCGATCACATGGGCGCCGCGCGCGAGGACCGGTCGCGTGTACCACATGCTGGCGGCGTTTTCCCGAGGCTGCGCATCGCCATACACGACGGTCGCGCCCGACCAGCGGGCCAGCAGGGCGGAGCGGACGGCGC
>Ga0187804_10000308_pt1 | contig 11599 bp, 11 predicted proteins | sample NC_wetland_sal_i_3_FD_132961 | JGI IMG/M metagenome (GOLD analysis project Ga0187804, IMG submission 132961) | Wetland sediment microbial communities from Neuse River Estuary, North Carolina, USA - Control_4 | ecosystem: Environmental > Aquatic > Freshwater > Wetlands > Sediment | place: USA...
GCAAGTGCAACTCGGCTATACGGATATTTATGCTCCGGAAAGCGGCATCGTCTCCGTTCGCGCCGCGCTCCAGGGCGAAGTCCTCCAGCCGGGCGCGCCAATCGTGACCATCCTCGACGTGGACCATCTGTGGGTCCAGGCGGACGTCGAAGAAAGCTACATCGATGCCGTGCAATTCGGGCAGAAGATGAAAGTCCGGTTTCCCTCCGGCGACGAAATCGAAGGCACCGTGACTTTCAAGGGCGTCGAAAATGGTTTTGCGACGCAGCGCGACGTCAGCCGCACCAAACGCGACATCACAACTTTCTCGATTAAGGTGGCCATTCCGAATCCCCAGCGCCGCCTGTTCAGCGGAATGACCGCATACGTCCTGCTCCCCCCTCTCCGTTCGCGTTTGGGCTGGTGGGGCCGCCTCGGCGAATGGCTCCATCCGGCCGTGGCGCGATGAGCGATCTGAGAGCTCCACGCCGATGAACCAGGTCAACTCCAACGCGATCGAAGTTGAAGCCCTCCGCAAACAGTTCGGCGAGTTTGTCGCCGTGAAGGACATTTCTTTTACCGTGCAGGAAGGCGAAATCTTCGGCCTGCTCGGGCCGAATGGGGCGGGAAAGACGACTCTGATTCGCATGCTGACCACGCTCACGCCGCCGACCTCGGGCGCCGCGCGCGTCGCCGGCCACGACATCGTGAAGGATCCCGACGGCGTCCGGCTCTCCATCGGCGTGATTCCGCAGGCGCTTACTTCGGATCCCGAGCTGACCGCGCGCGAAAATCTTCTGATTCATGCGAAGCTTTACGGCGTACCCGCCGCAACGCGCAACGCCTTGATTGTTCGCCTTCTTGATTCGGTCGGTCTCCTGGAGTTCGCTGACAAACTCGTTGGTAGTTTTTCCGGCGGGATGCGGCGGCGCCTGGAGATTGCGCGCGGCCTGGTGCATTCGCCGAAAATTCTTTTTCTCGACGAGCCCACGACGGGCTTGGACCCTGTCTCGCGGACCAGCGTCTGGGAAATGATCACAAAATTGAAGGAGGCCGCCAGCCTGACCATCCTGCTGACGACCCATTATATGGACGAAGCCGACAAGCTCTGCGACCGCGTCGCGATTGTGGATCACGGGCAGCTTGTGGCGCTCGATTCGCCAACGCACCTGAAGGACAACATTCCCGGCACGGACACGGTCGAGGCGGAATTTGAAAATGCGCCGCCGGACTGGCATGCCGCGCTCGCGCAGCTGTCCGAAGCGGTCAGCGTGACCGAGCGGGACGGCGTCACGCACATCTCTTCGCGCTCCGGACCGCTCACGGTCGGCGGGCTCATGAACCTGGCGAGGGCGCGCGGCGTCACGGTGCGGCGCGTCACCGTGCAGAGCACCACTCTGGATGATGTGTTCCTGTTTTACACCGGGCGGCAGTTGCGCGACGAGGCCGCCAGCGGTCATCGCTACGACGTCAGCCATTTGTACAAATAAGGGGCGCGCGGGATCTCATGAATCTGAACCGAATCATGGCCATCCTCGAACGCGACATGCGGAAATTCTTCCGCAGTCCCGCGCTCATGGTCAGCTCGATGGTTTTTCCCATGATGCAGCTCATCGTGCTGGGCTATGCCTTCGGCGGAAAAATCAAAGGAGTAAAAATCGGCGTGGTGGACAAGGACCACTCGCATGAATCGCGCGAGATTCGCCAGCGATTCGACGCCATCACCGCCGGCCCGGAAACCTTTCGCGCCACGGATTACAATTCGCTCTCCGACGCCGTCACCGACCTGCGCACCGGGTTCGTGCGCGCGGTCGTGTACATTCCGCCCGACTACTCCAGACGCGTGGCTCACGCCGACCGTCCTCGCATCGCATTCATCGAGGACAATACCGACAACTTCGTCACCAGCGAAGTCCTCAGCCGCATGCAGCAGCTCGTCCAGGACCTTAACCAGAATATCGCAGACACGAACCAGTCGTTTCTCATCCCACCGCAGTTCACCCGTTTGAACACCCAGATTGATTTGCAAGTCGTGGAGGTCTATCCCTACATCGAGTACATCAAGTACCTGCTTGCCGGATCGGTGGCCATGTCCATCTTCATCGTGGCCATGATCGGCGGCGGCATCGTGTTCATTGACGACAAATCGCGCGGGCTGCACGAAGGATATCTCGTCACGCCGATCAAGAAATCGGAATTGATTCTCGGCCTGATCTCAGCCGGAGCGCTCAAGGGGCTCATGGCGGGCACGACGATAACCATCATCGGAGGATTGATCGCCGGCATCGCGCGGATCTGGGACCCCGTCCGCCTGATTTATCTGATGGCCGTACTGATCTGCGCTTCGGTCACCATGATCAGCTTCATGTTTTTGGTGATGGTGCGCGTGAGCGACCCGCTGGTGCCGCGCGCAATTTTCGGAGTGCTCAACACGCTGCTTTTCTTTCCCTCCGGCGCCATCTATCCAATCGAAGGATTTCCGGTGTGGCTGCGATGGATTTCCTACATCGACCCGTTCAGGTACACCGTGCACGCGTTGAAGAACCTGCTCCTGAAAGAGACCGGGTTCGCGGGCATTTACTCAGACCTCTTGATTCTGATAGGGTTCTCTGCGGCGCTGATCGGCGCGTGCATCGCATTATTCAAACGGCAAATTTGAACCTGGTGCAAGGAGCGGTGGATGGACTTATTCCATTCCGGAAGCGAAGAGCCGAAATCCAAGATTCTTCGCTATATGGTCAGTTCGGCTGCGTGCATCGTGCTCGTTTCCTGGGGGATCTGGTTTTTCACGCGCTACCGCACGGAAGAGCACACGGTTGAGCAGTTCCTGGACGCCCTCATCGCCGGAAATTCGCAGCGCGCGTATCAAATTTGGCATCCGCACAGGGGATTCGAATTCCAGGATTTTCTGTCGTTCTGGGGGCCGAACGGGCTTTATAGTCCGATGAAAAGTTATCGCATCGAGTCGGCCGCGCCGCCGCGCAGGGGCGGCAGCGGAATCATTGTGACCGTCGAGTTCAGTCCTTATGCGCCGTTTCCCGACGATAGCGACGCCGCGAAAAGCCGCTTCAATCGCGAAGTCTCGATCTGGGTCGAGCGCTCCGACCAGTCGCTGAGTTTCCCGCCGCCTTGATGTATTGAATCTACTTGGCCAGGAGAGCGCGCGGGGGCGATTGCATCGCTTGGCGCTGCGAGATCCTCACGAGCCCGCGGACTCCTCGATTTTCGCTTCACTGGCCAGCAGGACCGCGATGCCGTCACGAACCGGATAGACGCGGTGGCACGTCGCGCAGCGAAGCCCTCGCTCGTCCGGCAAGACTTCGATGGGAGCCCGGCACACTGGACACACCAAATGCTTCAGAGTTTCCGGACTCAAGCCAAGCTTTTTGCCGCCGTCCGCCATGAAATTAAACGCCTGCCGCAGCGCCCATGATCACTTTAGCAAGAAGAATTTGCAGGAAGCAACTGCGCGGCACTAGCCGCGAGCCGCGCGCTCCTGCGTCAAAATCCCTTGGCGAGACGAAACTCGCGCACAACTTCGCCCGGATCGCGGTGCTGGCCGTCCACGTCGTAATTCATGCGCCGCATTTCGTCCGCCGAGATCTTTCCGCCGAGCTCATCAAGCGCCGCGCGCACCTCGGGATGCGCGTCCAGCGCCGCCCCGCGCACCAGGAGGACCGCTTCGTATGGCGGGAAATAGTGGCGATCATCCTCGAGCACGGCCAATCCCTGCGCGGCGATCACGCCGTCGGTGGAATTTCCCGCAACCACGTCCACCTGATGGTCTGCCAGCGCGCGGTAGAGAAGCCCAAGGTCCAAAATGCGCGGGTCCGATGCGAAATCTAGTCCGTATGCCGCCGACCAGCCTCGATAGCCGTCGGGGCGCTCCATGAATTCGTAGCCGAAGCCGGCTTTCCATTTCGGCGCCAGCGGTGCGAGCTCGGAAATCTTGCGGAGATGCAATTGCCGCGCGTCCTCACCGCGCACGACGATCGCGAACGTGTTTTCGAAACCGAGCGGCGGCAAAACGTCGACGGCAAATCGCTGGGCATACGCCGATTTCACGGCGGCGAAGACGGCGGCAGGATCCCGCATCGGTGGCTGGCTCAGGATCGCCGTCAGCGCCGTGCCGGTATATTCGGGGTAAACGTCGAGCTGTCCCGATACGAGCGCCTGATGACAAATCAACGTGCCGCCCAGGTTGATGCGCCTCTCGACACGCAGCGTCGTGTGCGCTTCAATCTGTTGCGCGACCAGCTCGGCGAGAATGATCTGCTCGGTAAAATTTTTCGAGCCAACCACGATTGAATCGCTGCGGCGGCCGCGGCAGCCAGACATGGCCGAGGAAAACACGAGGAGCGCGGAGATCGCGGCTATGGCGCGGAATGGGTTCGTGGAATTTCCAGCACGATCAATGAAAACTCTCATCGCGAGGTCAATTTTCGCTGCACAACGCCGAGCAGCAGGTCGGCCAGCACAGCGAGGACGGCTGCCGGGATCGCGCCGGCCAAGATCACCCGATTGTCCACCATGGCCACGCCCCGAAAAATAAAGACGCCCAGCCCGCCCGCACCGATGGCCGCGGCGATAGTCGCCACGCCGATGGAAATGACGGTCGCGACGCGGATTCCGGTGAGCATCACGGGCGTGGCCAGTGGCAACTCGACTTGCCAGAGTTGTTGCCGCGAGGTCATGCCCATTCCGCGCGCGGCTTCAAGCACCGCCGGATCCACGCCCGCGATTCCCGCCGCCGTATTGGTCAGAATCGGGAGTAGCGCGTAAAGGGAGAGCGCGACGATGGCCGTTCGATCGCCGATGCCGCCGATCCATGGCACCGGAATCAGGAACCCGAACAAGGCAAGGCTCGGAATCGTTTGCACGACATTCGCTGTCCCCAGCACCCAACGGCGCAGAATGCTTCGCCGCACAATCATGACGCCCAGCGGAAGTCCGATCGCCAGCGCGATGCCCATTGCCGCCGCGACCAGACCGATGTGTTCCACAGTCCGGGCCAGGATCTCGCTTTGATGCCGCAGCAAAAAATCACGCCAGCTCATTGTTCCCTCCTTGCTTCTGGATCCGCGCCGAGCGACGCCACGAACTCGCGAACCTCGATGTCCTCCGCAAGCAGAAATTCTTCCGGCGTGTGAATGGCCACCAGCCGTCCAGCAGAAAGCAGGGCGATGCGCGAGCCGAGCAGCAGCGCCTCGCGCACGTCATGGGTGACGAAGACGATCGTCTTGCCCAGCCGCGCCGCCAGCACGCGAAATTCTCTCTGCAGCTCCGCCCGCGTGACTGGATCGAGCGCGCCGAACGGCTCGTCCATCAGAAGGATCGGCGGGTCCGCCGCAAGCGCTCGCGCCACGCCAACGCGCTGGCGCTGGCCTCCGGAGAGTTCGTGCGGCCGCCGCGCGGAGAATTCCTGCGGGGGCAGGCCGACCAGTTCGAGCATTTCGCGCACGCGCGCGCGGACTTTTTCCTCCGGCCAGTGCTCCAATCGAGGCACGAGTGCGACGTTGCGCTCGACTGTCCAATGCGGAAACAGCCCAGCGTCCTGAATGACGTAGCCCATTCTGCGGCGCAAGCGGACCGGCTCCCAGTCCCTCGCCGCGCGGCCTTCGATGAAGATTTCGCCGGAAGTCGGCTCGAGCAGGCGGTTGAGCAGCTTGAGCGTCGTCGTCTTTCCGCTTCCGCTGCGCCCAAGCAATATCAGCGTCTCGCCCGACGCGACCTCGAAGCTCAGGTCTTTGACCAGAGCGTCGCCCGATGACAGACGGTAGCTAACCTCCCGGCATTCGATCGAATTCTTCGTGCCCATTTCACCTGCCGTGCATCTAAGAATTTGGAGACGCGAGGCGGGCATCCACCCCGGCGGTCATCCGAAAGCTCCTGTTGACTTCCAGCTTCACAGCGGATAAACAGGACTCTCCCTCGGTCCCCCATTCTTTCTCGGAGGCGCATCCGTGTCGCCGCACCCTATTTCGTCTTTCCTTCTCCGCGGGAGACTCGCATGACGACGCCGGCCACCGCACGGACGGTCGATCATCTCATCGCGCGAATGCAGGATGCGCGCGCGCGCACGGAGGAACTCTTTAAGATAGTGCGTCCCGAGGCGATGTTCGATCGCCCGATTCCCGAACGCCACCGCATTATCTTCTATTTGGGCCATTTGGAAGCGTTCGATTGGAATTTGCTCCGCGGGCCGCTCAGCTTGGAAATGTTTCATCCCGAATTCGACAAACTTTTTTCCTTCGGCATTGACCCCGTTGGCGGTGGCCTGCCGGATGACCAACCGAAGGACTGGCCCTCGCTCGAAGAAATTCGAAGCTACAACGCGAGGCTGCGCAGCGCGCTCGACGCGGGATTGGCCGCCGCTGCGGATGGGCTTGGTTTGAACCGCCTCGAAGGCGGCCGCCTGCTCGAAGTCGCCATCGAGCACCGGCTGATGCACGCGGAAACGCTTTGCTACATGCTGCACCAGTTGCCGTACGACCGCAAATTCCCGCAGCCGGAGCCCCCGGCGCCTGCTGCGCGTCACGCCGCGCCGCACATGGTCGAAATCCCCGCCGGAACCGCGACGCTTGGATTGCGCCGCGGAGAAGATGAACTCTTCGGCTGGGACAACGAATTCGAAGAACATCGCGTCGAGGTGCCGGCCTTTGCGATCGATGCGTACAACGTCACTCACCGTGAATATCTTCAGTTCATGCTTGCGGGCGGGTACCGCCACCGCGAATTCTGGAGCGACGAAGGCTGGACCTGGATTTCAGCGCGGAATCACGAGCATCCAGTGTTTTGGGAGCGGCGCGGCGGATTGTGGAGTTATCGCGCGATGTTCGAAGAGGTTCCGCTGCCGATGGACTGGCCCGTGTACGTCAGCCACGCCGAAGCCTCGGCCTACGCGCGCTGGGCGGGCAAGGGATTGCCCAGCGAAGCCGAATGGCACCGCGCGGCGTATGCAGCGCGGGACGGCTCCGAGCGCGCTTATCCCTGGGGCGCGGAGCCTCCCACATCGCGCCACGGAAATTTTGATTTCCAACGCTGGAATCCCACGCCAGTCGGGGCGTACCCGGCGGGCGCGAGCGCGTTCGGAGTATACGATCTGCTCGGCAACGGCTGGGAATGGACACGCACGCTGTTCGCGCCGTTTCGTCGATTTGAGCCTTTTCCTTTCTACCGCGGATACTCGGCGGATTTCTTCGACGGCAAGCATTTCGTGATGAAGGGCGGCTCGCCGCGCACTGCGGCCTGCATGCTTCGCCGGTCGTTTCGCAACTGGTTCCAGCCGCACTACCCGTACGTGTACGCGGCATTTCGCTGCGTACAGCGTTAGATTCCTCAACCGCGAGAGGAGACGCCATGGCTACTGCTGTCGCTGCGCAGTATTCGAGGATCGATTTTCGGAGCGAAGTGCTCGCCGGACTCGTCCGCGCCGGGCAGAAAGAACTGCCGTCAAAATATCTCTATGACGAAGTCGGGTCAGCGCTGTTCGAAGTCATCAGCGTGCTTCCGGAGTACGGCCTGACTCGCGCTGATGAGCGGCTGCTACGACGGTACGCCGCTGAGATGGTCAGCGGGCTCGCGTCGCCGCTGATCGTGGCGGAACTCGGCAGCGGGAGCGGCAAGAAGACGCGGTGGATCCTCGAGGCGCTCTCGCGCCGCCAACGCACGACGTATTGTCCAATCGAGATCTCGCCCACGGCGCTGGCGCAATGCGAGAAGGAACTCGGGCAGATCGAGCACGTCAGCATTGTCGGCTACGAGCGCTCGTACCTCGACGGTTTGCAGGCCGTCGCCGACCGGCGCCAGGATGGCGAAAGGCTGCTCGTTCTGTTCCTCGGCAGCACGATCGGAAATTTCGACCGGCCAGCCGGTGAAGTGTTTCTCGGCGAAATCCGCCGCATCCTCAATGACGGCGACGCGCTGCTGCTGGCGACCGACCTTGAAAAGCCCGTCGCGCAACTGCTCGCGGCGTACGATGATCCCGCCGGCGTCACGGCCGCATTCAACCTGAATCTGCTCGCTCGCGTCAATCGCGAACTGCATGCGAATTTCGATCTCTCCGCGTTCCGCCACGAGGCGCGTTACAGCGCACGCGAGCGCCGCGTCGAGATGCATCTGCGATCTCTGCGCGGGCAGCGCATCGTGATTCCCAGCGCGCGCTGGCCGGTCTGGCTGGCGAAAGACGAAACGATCTGGACGGAAAGCTCGCACAAGTATCAGGTGGAAGAAATTCCCGCGATGGCGCGGCGCACTGGTTTCTGCTGCGAGCACCAATGGGTGGATGCGGAGTGGCCGTTCGCGCAGAGCCTCATCGTCGCGGGACAGGCCTGAATCAGGAAAGTTTTCTTCTCGAGCGCGCATCTGTGACGGTGAGGCTAACCTCGCCGTTCCAGGCGCTTCCGGCAGCTCGGTCCACCGGCCACACAGCCAGGATCTGCGAGCCCTGATACACGCGTTCGAATCCATCCTCCGATTCCGACACGGTCTCGATCGGCGCAACCCACAAATGGCTCGCGTTCGGCGCGTTCAATTCGACGGCGACATCCTGCCATTCGTCCACCGCGATGATTTGCGTGCCCGGAACTATTCCGTTCCACGCCAACGGATGCCGATTTCCGGGGTATTCGAAGTATCGGTCGGGCTCGTTCGGCGCGAGCAGATTCAGAACGAGTTCGACGCCCGCGCAGAACTGCTGGGGATGGTTTGCGCCGGGCGCCACAGACTTCGGCTCGCTAAGCTCCGTTTTGCAGACGACCGAGAATCTGTTTGAGGCCGGTCCGAACGTGAGCGACTTCGTCGCTTGTAGCAACCGGCCGCCGTCGGGGATCGCCGCTCCCGGAGCGGCCTCCATCGCCAGCGTCGCGGACTTCGCAGTGCACGCGGTGATTGCATAATTTCCGGCCGCAAAGGTTGCGGATTCCTCAAGACGCAGCGTTTCGTAGTCCGCGTGCGATTTTTGCCGGGAGAAAAGCAACAATCGAAATGCGTGGCGCGGCCATCGGTCATACCGCAGCAAACGCTCCAGGCCTTCCTCTTTCGCACGCGTGAGCTCGTGAATTGAAGCGACGCGTTGCCCGCTCTGTGCGGCGGCTTCGTGGACACGCGAGTGATAGGCTTCGACGCGCCGCTGCATCGAATTGATCAGCGTGACCGAGCGCGGGCGAAAATCCAGTGCGGCGAGCGTTCCTCCGTCCGAAGGCTTTATAAGCGCGGCAAATTCCGGTGAAACCATCTCGACTTCCTCTCGACCGTCCGCGTCGAAGTCGAGACGTTCTGCGGCGTGATAATCGGTTTTACGTTGCAAAGCCGCATCGGCGCGTGTTTCCGCGCTCACCAGCTCCCGCCAGAGCGCCGTCCGCAAATGCGGCGAGTACAGGCCGCCGAAAACGCCGTGCCAGTATGCGTCGTTACATTGCGCGCGAAGAAGGTGCGTGGAAATCGCCTGGATCGTCCGCTCGCGGCTTTCGCGGTCCCCGCGGCGGCGGCGCAGACGCTCGAGCTTCGCCGAGACGCGCAGCATCTTCTTGTGCAGAAGGTTTGCTTCCGCGTACTTCGTGAAGAAGCCGCGCCAGAATCCTCCGCGCAGGAATCGCGAAATGTCCGGCCTGCCGGAAAACTCTTCCCGGACGGCGTGAAATCGCTGCCGCACGCCCGTGGGCAGCACCCATTCCATCATTTCCGTGTACGAAGCCGTGGGCAGATCGGCGCGGCCAAGCGGCGCGGTCGCTGCCAGCGCGTCGGCGGGCAGGACGACCTCGAGCCACTCGGCATTCGTTTCGAGTGCGGCGAAAAATCGCTCGAGCCAGCCGTCGCGATAGCAGTGTTCCCACGTGTGCGGCCAGCCGCCGAATTTTTCCAGATCGTCGCCCATGGCCGACATGCACCCGGGGTGCGCCTCGGCCGACGCGCGCAGACTCGCCATGACTTCTTCCACGTCGCGGAAGGGAATCAGATAACGGAGCGACTGCAATCCGGGGAGCACGCGGACGGCGCGGCCGAGCTCTTCGGCGATGTAGGAGCCGTGGAGCTGGTCGGGCTCAAATCCGGCGCTCAAAAAATGGCTGTCGTCCACCAGCGTGTATTGAACGCCCGCGTCAGCCAGCACCGCGGGAAGCTGCGGCTCCCATACGCGCTCCGCCAGCCACGCCCCGGCGGGACGCTTACCGAATCGCGCGAAAAGAAAATCGCTCAATCGCCGGATTTGTTCGCGCTGATGTCGAGGCGAGATCGCGATGAGGATGGGCTCGTAGAATCCGCCGCCAACTAGTTCGACCTGGCCGCGCCCTGCCATCGCAGCGAGGCGGGTGAGATACTCGGGGTGATGCGTTTCGAGCCATTCCAGCAGGCAGCCCGAATAATGCAGCCCGGCGCGCACGCCCGGATGGCGCTCGAGACATTCGATGAACGGAAGGTACGCGTGAACGTAGGTTTGCTCGATGACCTTGTCAAAGTTTCCAATCGGCTGATGCGCGTGGATGAGCAGGACAAGTTGGAATTTCGGCAAGGGACGACCTCGCGCCGCAGACAGCTCAGAATCATAGCGCGCTTGAGGCAGCCGCCGGAAATGGAATCTCGGATGCGCGCAAGCCGGCCCTCATCGGCCCGAAGAGTTCCGCCGCGCCCTGTGGGACGCGCGCGGTTTGCTATGATGCCGGGTGGCCCGCACGACTGGATGTGCGGCCTTCTTCAAATCATGCCGCACCACGACGAGGAAAAACTGTTCCAGAAGGGAATTGAAGAGTTCAATTCACGACGCTTCTTCGAAGCGCACGAGACGTGGGAGGAGATCTGGCTGACCTCGCCTCAACCAGAAAAGAAATTCATGCAGGGAATCATCCAGGTGGCAGCGGCATTTCATCATCACTCGCGCGGCAATCGCCGTGGGACGCGGTCGCTGTTGCGCGAAGGCGTCGCCAAGCTCGAACAATTTCCCGCCGTGTATCGCGGGCTCGATATCGAAGCGCTTCGAAACGCCGCGCGGGAATGGATCGAAGCGCTCGCCGCGGGCAAAGACCCCGGCGTCGAGCGCCTGCCACGCGTTCATGCGCGCGCGGGGAAGTAACGGCTTGCTTTCGCGACGTTTCAAAACATTCTTGGCAGAAACCGCGGCTTTGCGCCCATCAAAGCGCGATAATTGGCGTCCGATGCGAGCGCCGTCTCTTCCACGCGCAGCCTGCGGCGAAGAATCTCGGCATTTGCGACGGTCGCGACGAGCGCTGTAATCCATGCAGTGTGAATCATGGGCAGAGAGAAGAGTTCGACGACAACGGCCACGTAATTCGGATGGCGCACCCAGCGGTAGGGGCCTGCAGTCACGACTCCAATCGACGCGGATGGCATCACCTCGACATTCCAGTGCCCGGCCAGCGAGTGGACGACCCACCAGCGCAGCGCGTTGGCGAAAGCAAACAGCACGCCCATTGTGGCCGCCAGCGCCGGTATCCACGGGCGATGGACCACCAAAACTTCGACCGCCGCGCCGGCAAGCACTCCGCCGTGGAGCAGGACCATCCAGCGAAAATGCGGCTCGGCGATCTTTCGAACGCCTTGGGCGGCCAGCGCGCGCTGATGCCTGCGCGAAATCTTCAGCTCGATCAGGCGTCCTGCGCCGACCAGC
>Ga0187804_10000309_pt1 | contig 11589 bp, 14 predicted proteins | sample NC_wetland_sal_i_3_FD_132961 | JGI IMG/M metagenome (GOLD analysis project Ga0187804, IMG submission 132961) | Wetland sediment microbial communities from Neuse River Estuary, North Carolina, USA - Control_4 | ecosystem: Environmental > Aquatic > Freshwater > Wetlands > Sediment | place: USA...
CACCGACAGCAGGCTGAGGGGGATCATCCGGTTCCAGCCGACGCGCAGGAGCTGGTCGGTGCGCACGCGAGGCAGCGAGGCGCGCACCCAGACGAAGACCCCGAATACGATGTAGGTCTTGACCATGAGCCAGAAGATCCCCGCAAGCGGGAACGAGGTCGCCACGGAGGGGACCCAGGAAGGGAGGGTCCATCCGCCGAGGAAGAGCAGGACGACCAGGATGCTTCCGACCAGGGCGCGTAGGTAGTCGCTGAACATGAAGAACGCGAAGAGCATCCCGCCGTACTCCGTGTTCCACCCTTCGACGAGCTCCGCCTCGGCCTCGGGGAGGTCGAACGGGATCCGTTCCATCTCCGCGAGCATTCCTGCGACGAACACGATGAAGGCGACGACGAGCGGCCCCCAGAACCAGTAATTCTGCTGCTCGTAGACGATCGTCGATAGGTCGAAGCTCCCCGACACGATTACGACCGCGACGACCGCGAGGAGGAGCGGGACCTCGTAGGCGATCATCTGCGCGGCCGAGCGCATTCCCCCCATCAGCGAGTACTTGTTGTTGCTCGACCAGGCGCTGATGAAGATGAACAGCGGGGCGAAGGAGAAGATCGCGAGGGCGAGGAGGAGGCTCAGCGGCAGGAAGCCGGAATTCCATCCGGAGGAGATGGGGAGCACCCCGAAGATGATCAGGCTCGTCACCATGTAGGCGGTAGGCCCCGTGAAGAACCCGAGCGCGTCCGCCTCGCGGGGCTGGAGCGTGTTCTTCCGGAAGAGCTTGAACCCGTCCGCGAAGTTCTGCAAGAGCCCGGCGTAGCCGACATGCATCGCTCCGCGACGGTCCATGAACCGGCCGAGGAGCTTGCGCTCCCACCAGATGAGCAGGATCGTGTTGAGCATCGTGGCCGCCAGCAGCACAGCTCCGAACACGAGGACGGCGAGGCCGGTCACGAGGTCCCCGTTCGTGAAGCCGGCTCGGTAGGGCTCGGGAAAGACCGAGCCGATCGCGGTCAACACGATGAGAACAAGGTCGTACGAGACCGAGTAGAGCGAGACGTTCGACATCGGCGCTGAGACCTAGCGGTCCACCTCCCCGACGCACACATCGACGCTGCCCAAGATGGGAGGAATGTCCGCCACGTGGTACCCGACCAGGTACTGCCGGGCCGCGGCCAAGTTCGCAAAGATGGGCGAGCGGAACTTCACGCGGTAGGGATGCTCCCCGCCTTCGTTCACGACGTAGGCTTGCGCCTCTCCGTGGGGTTCCTCGATCGCCGAGAAGCCGACGCCCTTCGGGTATTGGCGCTTCAGGAGGTAGCCTTCTCGGCCCTGGGGGGCGTAGGGGGCCCCCAGCCAGCGGGGAAGCTGCTCCGCCATCACGGGACCGGGATGGCGGTCGAGCCAGTCCAGCACCTGCTTCAGGATCCGGACCGACTGGCGCAGTTCTTCCATCCGAACGAGGTAGCGCCCCGTGACGTCGGCCCCGTCCGCGACCGCCACGTCGAAGTCGACCTGACCGTAGACCGAGTACGGACGGTCCTTGCGGAGGTCGCGTTTTACCCCCGCGGAGCGCAGCATCGGCCCCGTCACGCCGTGGGCGACACAATCGCGGGCCTTGAGCACCCCAAGGTTGTCGCACCGCTTGTGGAAGATGTCGGACCCCAAGGTGAGCTGGTCGTAGTCCTGGAATCGTGCGAGGAGCCAGTCGAGCACTTTCCGCGCCTGGTCGGTGAATCCCGGCGGGAGGTCGTTCCGGACGCCGCCCACGCGCATGTACTCGTACGTGAGGCGGGCGCCGGTGTAGCTCTGGAACAGGTCGAGCACGAGGTCCCGGTCGCGCATCCCGTACAAGAACGGGCTCGTCAGACCGAGGTCTTGGACGAACGCGGCGAACCACATGACATGAGAACCGATCCGCTGGAACTCCTCGCTCAGGACCCGTAGATACTCGGCCCGTTCGGGGGGTTCGATGTGGAGCGCTTTCTCGGCGCCGAGGATGTACAGGTGTTCCCACGCCAGCCCCGCCACGTAGCAGGTCCGGTCCATCAGCGTGATCACCTCGTTGTAGTGACGGTCCTCGCTGATCTTCTCGATCCCCCGATGGAGATACCCCACCTCGGGGTCGACGTCGCGGATCATCTCCCCATCGATCCGAACCCGGAGGTTCCAGAGCCCGTGCGTCATGGGGTGCTGAGGCCCCATGTTGATCCACATCTCAGACATGGCGGGACTTGACCTCCAGCTCCTCGGGCTCGTGGAGCTTGAACGACCGCAGCAGCGGGTGGAAGACGTAGCCGTCGGGCATCAGGAGATGCCGAAGGTCCGGATGATGGTCGAACCCGATGTCGACCAGCTCCCACGTTTCCCGTTCGTGCCAGTTCGCGCTCGGCCAGACGGCCGTCGCCGATTCCACGTGGGCGTCGTTCGCGGGCACGTCCGTCGACAGAAGGAGATATTGCTTCGCGTCGTCCGACCAGACCACGTAGAACACTTCGCGATGGTCGACCCAATCGACCCCGCCCACGAGCGACAGGTGCAGGAACCCGAGGTCGTCATGGACGGCCCGGAACACGTCCAGCGCCGCCTCCCGCAGGAACCGGACACGACCGGCCGTCCCGGGGAACGCCTCGACGGCCGAAAGGCGAGTCCCGAGCCTAGGACCGAGCGCTCGTTGAACATCCTCGGGCTGCACCCTACTCCTCCCCGGACCGTGCCCCGAGAGCCGTCCGATTACTCCTTGCGCTCGCGGATCAGTCGCTCCAATCGCAGGATCCCGTCCAGCATCGCCTCGGGTCGTGGCGGGCATCCGGCGATGTAGACGTCCACCGGAACGAGCTTGTCGACGCCCGGGACGACCGAGTAGGCGGTCCGGAATGGTCCCCCACCCGTCGCGCAGTTCCCCATCGCGATGACCCACTTCGGTTCCGGCATCTGCTCGTAGAGGGTGATCAGCTTGTGGGCCACCTTCCAGGTCACTGTGCCGTTGACGATCATGAGGTCGCATTGACGCGGCGAGGACCGGGGAACGACGCCGAAGCGTTCCGCGTCCCAACGCGCTCCGAACCCGGCCGCGAACTCGATCGCGCAGCAGGCGAGGCCCCAGTGGAGCGGGAACAGGGAATTCCGACCGGCCCAATTGAACACCGGTCGCAGGACCTTCGCCTGCCCCTCTTCGGCGATCCAATCCGAAAGCGCCTCCTTGGCGGCGGGCAGGAACTCCCGGGTACGGAGCGTTTCGATCTCGACGAACGGCACTGCCGGTTGCTGGGCCATGGGGAGTTCGCCACGGAGCTCGAACTCCTCGGAAGTCGGGGGCGGGGTGACCCGAACCTGCGGGGACGTCACACGACCCACCTCTTCTCGCCGCTCAGCGCGTAGTAGATTCCGGTGACCGCGAGAGCCGTGAAGGCCGCCGCGATAAACACCGGGTACCAGCCCGAGTTCACGCCGCGGAAGGTGAGCCCCCACAGAGCGAGCACGAACCCGAGGACGTCGACCGCGACGAAGACGATGGCGAACGTGTAGTGCTGAGTGGGGAAGTCGATCTGCGCTTCTCCTTCGGCTTCCTCCCCGCATTCGTAGGTCGTGAGTTGAAGGTACGACTGACGCCGTTTCGCCCCGATCATTCGGTTCGCGAAGAGCGACCCGCCACCGAACACCGCCGCAATCACGGCGAAAACGAGGAACGTGACGACTCCCGCTTCCAACGTTTCCGCCCCCCGCTAAGCGACTATGTTCGTCGGACCCAACTGCGTTATTTAACCTCAGGGGCCCACGAGAGTCCGGCCCCTCGCGCACGATGTGCCGGAAACCCTCATAGGGAGCGCCCGGAGCCGTTAAGAAACGCCTCCGGCTCGCGCGTGGGAATGCGACCTGAGAGCTTCCGTCCGCCGGTCCTTCTGGAGGGCCGATTCGTCCGGTTGGTCCCTCTCACGACGTCGCATCGGGTCGACCTATGGCATGCCGGGTCGGACCCAGAGGTGGGCCGGTACATGCTCAACGGCCCCGGGCCGAGCCTCGAGGAGATGGACGCCCTCGTCGCGCTCTTGCTCGACCGCCAGGCTTCGGGAACCGACCTCGCCTTCACCATCGTAGGGGCGGACGACGGCCGGGCCGTTGGGATGACCCGGTTCCTTCACATCGACCGGCCCAACGACGCGGTCGAGGTCGGAGGAACCTGGCTCGACCGGCGCTGTTGGCGGACCCCCATCAACACCGAAAGCAAGTATCTCATGCTCGGCCACGCGTTCGATGTCGAACGGGCCCACCGAGTGTGCCTTCAGACCGACCGGAGGAACGAGCGCTCCCAGCGGGCGATCGAACGCCTCGGGGCCGTACGCGAGGCCGAGCTGCGCGAGGACCGCCTCCTGCCGAGCGGCGCGTATCGCACGTCGGTGATGTACAGCATCTTGGCGAGCGAGTGGCCGGCCGTCAAGCAAGGACTCGAACAGCAGCTCGCTCGACCCTGGAGCGGGCTCCTCTGAGCCCGCGCGACGTCCGAGGGAGCCGCGAGGCAACGGCGTTATCGGTCCCCCGGATACTGTCTCGAAGTGCTCCGTTCCGGGTTCCGTTCACCGGTCTCGATCGGAGGTCGGTTCGTTCGACTGGTCCCCCTGGAGCGGGACCATGGCCCAGGCCTGGCCCGCGCGGGTCGCGACCCCGGGGTCTGGGAGTTCCTGCGCATCGGTCCCGGTCGGAATGAGGAGGAGATGGGCGCCTTGATCGACGAGCTCCTCGAGTTGCAGGAGGGGGGCTCCGTGCTCCCGTTCACGATCGTCACGATCCCCGACCGAAGGCCCGTCGGGATGTTCCGGTTCCTCTACATCGACCGAGAGAATCGCTCGGTCGAGACCGGCACCTGGCTCGACTCCTCGGTGTGGCGAACCCCGATCAATACCGAGGTCAAGTACCTCGGCCTCCGCTACGCGTTCGAGGAGGAGAACGTCCACCGGGTGCAGCTCAAGACCGACCTCCGCAACGAGCGGTCTCAGCGCGCCATTGAACGTCTCGGAGCCGTCCGAGAGGGGGCCCTACGAGAGCACTACCGGCTTCGGGACGGAACCTACCGCACGTCCGTATGCTACAGCATCCTCGACGCGGAATGGCCCCAGGTCAAGCGACGTCTTGAGGAACGGCTGGCCCGACCTTGGTCACGCGAAGCCGTCCACGCCTCGGGACCGCCCCCCGGGCCGTCCTAAGGCGGGGGGAACTTCGGCTTCCGCTTCTCGCGGAAGGCTCGGATCCCTTCCGGGAGCTCCCCGCGCTGGGCGGCCTCGACCGCCCCGCGGCGCTCGAGCATCATCTGGGATTCGGCGCTCTCGCTGAACGACGCGTGGAGGAGCCGCTTGATCCAGCTGTACGCGAACGTGGGACCGTCGGCGAGCTCTTGGACCCGTTCGGCCGCCCGTCGCGCTAGGTCCGAGAACGGCACGACCTCGTTGAGGAGGCCGAGCTCACGAGCGCGGCCGGCGGGGATCCGCGCGTTGGTGAAGAGGAACTCCTGGGCGAGGCCGATCCCGAGGAAGTGCGGCAGAAAATAGGTCAGCCCGCCGTCCGGGACCGCTCCGAGTGACGGGAACGCCGGGACGAGCACGGTGTCCTCGCTCGCGATCCGCCAGTCCGCCGCGAGCGCGAGCGCGAGTCCTCCCCCGGCCGCGACCCCCGGAAGCGCCGCGAGGACCGGCTTCGGCATCCCGATGACCTCCCGGACGCAGTGCTCCTGCTCCGCGGTCAGTGCGTGGAAGAGCGCGGGAAGCTCGCCGCGAGACCGGTACTCCTCCATCACCGCGACGTCGCCGCCAGCGCAGAACGCCCGGCCCGCCCCGGTGAGCAGCACCGCTCTCACGCTCCGTTCGGTCGACGCACTCTGGAGCGCCGAGCGGAGGGCGAGCATGGATGGAATGTCCATGGCATTCAGTCGTTCGGGTCGCTGCAGCGTGATCGTGAGTACGGCACCATTCCGCTCGACACCGACGGGCTCCATGACGTCGGGCTATCGCCCAGGGAAGGTCATAGGTTTCGGGTGAGCGGTGGGACGCCTGCCGTATGCCGCTCCGGAGGCGAAGCTTCCCTTCGGCTCGCCGGACGAGGGTGCTCGTGGTTCGATATCGAGGTACCAAAACGGTTATTTCTCGACGCCCGTTAGACCTGCGCCGCACGCGCGGCGGAGAACGACAATGGGATGCGGTAAGATGAAGGTGGCCTGCAACGATGGGTTCGAAGTGGTGACGAAGGACAAGAAGGAGCTCGTGTCCCTCGTCCAGTGGCACGGCGAACACGCCCACAATAAGAAGTTCAGCGAATCCGAAGTCATGGGAATGTCCATGCACCCGTAGAACGGGTGCGCGAACCCCTTCTTCTTCTTCCTTTTCGTTTTCAGCTGGGCGGCGGTGGCCGGCGCCGCGGAGGCGTGGTGGGGCCCGACATCTGCGGCGGGGCCCCGGAGGAGGCCGCGGTGGAAGGCGGGGGCGGAGCGATCTCGTCCGCGGCGGGAAGCTCGGGGACTCCGGCCGCCCGCGTGGCCTTACCGAACGGAGCGACGATCGACGTGGATTCCTCGGACTCGGCCTTGATTTCATCCTCGATCGACTTGATCTCGGAGAGGAGCTCCTCCTGCTTCGGGATCGGGCCGAGGATATTGTCCATCGTGCCGATCCGCTTTTCGAGGTCTTCGAGCGTGTTGATGTTCCGGTCCGGCACCTGCCGGCTCGTGCCCATGTACTCGCTCGCTCCCTCCATGAGGCGGGAGAACTCGAACGGGAACAGGATCTTCGTGGCCTGGCCGTCGCCGACCTTCGCGACCGTGTCGAGCGAGAGGACGGTCAGCGCCTTCGCATCGAGCACGCCCGCTCCGAGCGAAAGGATCCGCAGCCGCTGCGACTCGCCCTGGGCCTCGAGGATCGTCGCGACTCGGGCGCCCTCGGCCTCCAGGATCTGCGACTGACGCACCCCCTCGGCCTGCAGGATGCGAGAACGCTTCTGCCCCTCCGCAACGAGGATCGCACTGCGCTTCTCCCCATCCGCACGCAGGACAGCGGCCCGCCGCTGACGCTCGGCCGCCGTTTGCTCTTCCATGGCGGTCTTGACCGGTCCGACCGGGTCGACCTCCTTGATCTCGACCGCATCGACCCGGACTCCCCACTTGTCGGTCGCCTCGTCGAGGATGTCCCGCAGACGGGTGTTGATCCGCTCCCGGTTGTAGAGGATCTCATCGAGCTCCATGTCGCCGATGATCGACCGCAGGGTCGTCTGGGCCAGGGCGACCGTCGCGACGTGGTAGTCCTGGACCTGGAAGATCGCCTTCGGAGCGTCCACGACCTTGATGTAAATGATCGCGTCCACGTTCGTCGGGGAGTTGTCCTTCGTGATCACTTCCTGGCGGGGCACCTCGAGTACCTGCGTGCGCAGGTCGATCTTCAGGACGACCGCGAGGGGGCTGATGATGTTGAATCCCGGATTGATCATTCGTTTGTACGACCCGAGCAGGGTCACGATGCCCTGCTGGTAGGGCTGGACGGTGTAGATCATCCGCGTGAGGAGAACGAGAATGACGATGAACGCGAGAACGACCCCGACGATCACCCACGTGTAGTCCATCCGCTACTCCCCCCGATTGCCCCGGGACGACCGGTTGCCGAGCGGACCCACGAACCGGTTAGGTGTAACTCTTTCCGTCGCCGGAGCCGCCGCGGTCATGCGCTCTTCGGCGGTTCCAGGGGCTCGACGGAGACCGAAACCCCCTCGCCGTGAACGATCCGGACCCGCGCTCCGACCGGGATGGGCACGGTCGACCTCGCCGACCAGACCTCCGAGCGAACCCGAACCTTTCCTTTGATCGTGTTGGGGATGATCGGGGCTACGACGATCGCTTCGTCCCCTACGAGGCCCCCACTGGTCGTGCTCATCGGCCGATGGGTCGGCGCGACCCAGCGGTAGTAGGGGATCTCGACCAGAGCGGCGAGGATTGCCGCAACGATAATCGCGATCGGACCGACGGCGCTATCGAGCAAGACGTTCGGAAGGAAGAGGTAGAGGAATCCCGCGACCAGAAGGATCGAGCCCGGGATGAGCAGCAGAGCTCCGGGGTGGATGAGCTCGGAGGCCAGCAAGGCGATACCGCCCACGACGAGCGCGATCCCGATCGCAGGGTCGACGGGGCTCATGGTTGCACCGAGGCGATGCCGAATCGCGGGATAAAGACCGACGGACCCCTGGAGGGCTTCGGCGACCGCTCGGTGAGGTCACCGAATGTATTGGCGGGTGGTCGCGAGGTCGAACCGGGTGACCACCTTGATGCGCCGTCCATCCCCACCGGGAGAGAGCGCAAGGAAGGGGTACAACCGCCAGAGGTCGCCCTCGGCCATCTGGGTCGCGAGGTGGTCGGGTCCGAACGAGGTTCGGGTGACGAAGGCCGTGACCTCCCGGACCGATCGCTCGTCGAGATAGCCGAGCGAGTGAAGATACTCGTGAGCAAGGATGACATAGATGAACGCGTTGAGCTCGAGCGGGCTGCGCGCGTGGACGCGCATCGTCTCGACCAGCCCCTCGTTCAAGACGATCAGGTTACCGGTCACTTGCCAGTACGCCCCGAGCTGGGGGGGCAGGTTCGACAAGCCGAGGCCGAGCCCGGGGCGCTCGACCCCGAGGGCGTGCCGGACCGCGCCCCGCACGACCCGGAACACGGCGTCATAGTCCGCCGGGACCTCGAGGACGTGCGATAGGGAGAACGGGGACGACGGGCGGCCCGCCGTGGGGCCTCGGGAGGGTCCGGTAGGGGGACGGGCCGATTCGGCAAACGTAGCGAGGGTCACGAACGTACCCAGCACGGTCGGGGGGATATAGAGCCGGTTACCGAAACGCAACGTGCCTACCGCCCCCCCGCCGGCCGTCGGACCCCCTTCCGGGGCTCCGAAGAGGACCGAACTCCTAAGAGCGGCCACCGGTTCCCACCGTTCCTATGCCTCGTCCTGAGGACGTCATCTTCCCCCCTCGACGCGAGCGGTTCGAGGACCGTCGCAAGGAGGGTCAGCATCGCAAGCTGCTCGACGAGTTCTTCGACCACGCGACGCTGTTGGCCGTCTCGCGTCTCATCACGCGCGGCTTGTTCGATGCAGTCGACTTCCCGATCGCGACGGGCAAGGAGGGCGGCGTATTCCGTGCTACGAAAGGCGACGAGTACCGCGCCGTGAAGATCTACCGAATCGGCAACACCATGTTCCGCCGGTTGCCGGCGTACGCCCTCGAGGAACTGAAGCGGGAGGCGAGCGTGCGGAACTATGGCGGTCTGATCCTCGCCTGGACGCGCCGGGAGCACACGATCCTGAGCCGGCTGCGGGACGCCGGGGTCCGGGCGCCCGTCCCGTTCGGGCACTACCGCAACATCCTTGTGATGGAGTTCATCGGGACCTCGGAGGGCGCCGCGCCCCGCCTCACGGAGGCGGTGGTGGACGACCCCGAGGCGCTCTACAAGGACCTCGTCCACCAGATCGGTCGGATGGTCCGCACCGCCAAGCTTGTGCACGGCGACCTCTCGCCGTATAACACGTTGTACTTCGAGGATCGCGTCGTCCTGATCGACGTGGCCCAGGCCGTGGCCAGCACGCACTCGGTCGCTCCGCGGCTCCTGGAGCGGGACATTACGAACTTCTCGAAGTTCCTCGGTCGGCGGGGGTTCGAGGTCTCGCCCGAGGAGTTCCTCAAAGCGGTCGGTGGGTCCGAGGTCGGTCCCCCGGCGGCGGAGGCCTGACGATGCCGGTGCTCTACGCGCGAGTGCCCGAGGACCGAGTGGGGGTTCTCATCGGTCCGGGAGGCCGTACGCGGCGCGACATCGCCAGCCGGACGGGGGCCGAGGTATCGATCGATGCGGAGGAGGGGGAGGTCCGGTTGGCCGGGCCCGACACCGACCCCATGAGCGTGCTCAAGGCCCGGGACATCGTGCTCGCGATCGGTCGAGGGTTCTCTCCCGAGCGCGCCATGCGGCTCCTCAAGGAGAACACGTACCTCGGGGTCCTCGACATCAAGTTCACGACGGGTAAACACCGGAAGTCGGCCCTCCGCCGGATCCGGTCCCGCGCCATTGGAACCCACGGACGGGCGCGCTCGCGTATCGAGGAGCTGTCCGGCTGCTCGATGAGCGTCTACGGGTCGACGGTCGCCCTGATCGGAGAGGAAGAACAGCTCGAGCGCGCGACCCGGGCCGTCGAGCTCCTGTTGAAAGGGAGCGAGCACTCGACCGTCTTCCACTACCTCGCGCGCCTTCGCCGCGACGCCGCCGTCGAGCAGGCGATCTCGAGCCCGTCGATCGCCGAGGACGAGGGATAGCCGTGGCCAAAACGGTCGCGCTGGACGTCCCGACGCTCGCCTGGGCCCGGCAGACCTTCGCCCGCTACTACGCGGAAGCGGCGGTCGAACCTCCGAGCCGATTGAGCCGCCGCGAGTTCGCTGCGTTCCCGTTCGCCACCGAGACCCTGATGCGCCGACATGCGACGTTGCGAAATCCGGAGGAGTTCCGAGACTTCCTCCGGCGCGAGGTTCCGCGTCACGTCTACTACTCCTCCGCCTACTACCGGCGGCCGTCCGAGCCGTCGATGGCGGCGAAGGAGTGGCTGGGCGCCGACCTCATCTTCGACCTCGACTCCGACCACCTGCGGGGCGCGGAGACGCTCGATTACGCCGGGCAGCTCAAGCTCGTCAAGACGCGTCTCACCGAGCTCGTGGACGACTTCTTGTTCGGCGACTTCGGGGTCGACCCGAAGACGACCGCCTTCGTGTTCTCGGGGGGGCGCGGCTACCACGTCCACGTGCAGGACGAGCGGTTCCAGTCGCTTTCGAGCCCAGAGCGGCGCGAGCTGGTCGATTACGTGCTCGGTACCGGCTTCGACCCGATGCGCGTCATCGAGGGTCGGAGGGAGGACGTTCGGTCCGGGCGCACCGCCGCGGCCCTCGACGACGACGGGAGTGGGGCGTTCCCCCTCAGCTCGGCCGCGCCGCGGACGCGCCGCCTTGCGCCCCCGGACGCCCCCGGCTGGAAGGGGCGGACGACCCGGGCGCTCCTCGAGGTCCTCGGCCGCTGGGAGAAGGAGGGCCGAGAGGCCGCCGCGAAGGAGATGGTCGACCTCGGGACCGCGCCGACGAAGGCCCGCCGTTGGGCGAAGCTCCTGGTCGACCAGGGTGGCGCCGCGAAGATCCGCTCGTCCCTCACGCTGGACGTGTTCCGGACCGACCTTCCACCGGAGTTCCTTGAGGCGGTGGTCGCCCGCGCGAAGATCGAAGTGCAGGGAGAGACCGATGCGCCGGTCACGACCGACATCCACCGGCTGATCCGGTTGCCGAACTCGCTGCACGGGGGGACCGGGTTCCGGGTCGTCCCGCTCGCCCGGGAGGCGATCAACGCCTTCGACCCGTTCGCGGACGCCCTCCTCCCGGCGTCGGAGGACCGGACGGCGGTCCGCTTCCTCGAGGAGGTTCGCTATCCGTTCCCCGAGGGGGGAGTCTCCGGCGCGCCCGGGAAGACGGACGAGCTGCCTACGCCGGTGGCGCTGTTCCTGGTGCTGCGGGGGGAGGCGGCGCTTCGAGCTTCACCGGCATCATAAGTCG
>Ga0187804_10000310_pt1 | contig 11583 bp, 3 predicted proteins | sample NC_wetland_sal_i_3_FD_132961 | JGI IMG/M metagenome (GOLD analysis project Ga0187804, IMG submission 132961) | Wetland sediment microbial communities from Neuse River Estuary, North Carolina, USA - Control_4 | ecosystem: Environmental > Aquatic > Freshwater > Wetlands > Sediment | place: USA...
ACGCTTTCGATGGGCTGGACACCCGAGAACGGCTTCATCAAGGCTCGCTGGGACTCTTACTCTGAGTTGATGATGATTTATCTGTTGGGACTCGGCTCCTCGACCCACGCGCTTTCACCCGAGGCCTGGGACGCCTGGACGCGTCCGGACTTCGAGTACCGGGGCCGGCATTACGTCGGGTCCAACGCCCCACTCTTCGTGCACCAGTATTCGCACGCCTGGTTTGATTTCCGTGGCAAACGCGACAAGTACGCAGACTACTTCTCAAATTCCGTCGTTGCCACAGAGGTTCACAAACTGTGGTGCCTCGAACTGGCAAAGCAGTTTCCCGACTACAGCGAGAATCTCTGGGGAATATCGGCTTCCGATTCTTCGCGCGGCTATCAGGCCTGGGGCGGGCCGCCACCTATGGGCACAATCGACGGCAGCATCGTACCTTGCGCGGCCGGCGGCTCTCTTCCTTTCCTGCCGAAAGAGACGGTCGCCGTCTTGCGGACGATCCGCCAAAACTACGAAAAACAGGCGTGGCAGAGATATGGCTTTGTGGATGCCTTCAATCCGCTCACCAATTGGTATGACCCGGATGTTCTTGGCATCGATGCGGGAATTACCCTGCTCATGGCGGAAAACGCGCGCACCGGTTTCATCTGGGAACAGTTCATGAAGAACGAAGCAGTCAAAGTGGGAATGGCGCGCGCCGGTTTCCACTCTGTTGTGCCAACAGTCGCTCCGAAATAGCGTCCTCAAGCTCCGCGAGAGCCTTTCGTCCTTCCCATAGTTGCAACAATGTTCAATGAACAGGGAGTGAAGGTTCGCTATTTCGCCAACTCGACGAGGGCCAGTGCGTGAGGCTGAAGCGTCAAAGTCAACGTACTATTTTTCAGCTCCAGCATTTGTGCTGCTGGCATGGCCGCCGCTTCACGCAGTGTCTTGATTTGTGTCTCGCTCAAGAATTGCGGCCGCCCTATTTTCTCGTATTCCGGCAGCGGCGACCCGTGCTCTTTATCAACGACCGTGACGCGCGCGGAGATCGCATTCGCAATTCCGAGGAAATGCAAGGTGAATGTCTTCGGCGTCCCCGCCTCTTCCGGCAGAAATAAGTTCCACACCGCGATCGCCAGCGATCCGTCTTTGCGCCGTGTCACCAACGCGGAATCGGAACTCACGTCGAGCCGGCTATCGCCCAAGCGGTGGAGCAACGCAAAATCATTGAACGAAGCTTTGGGAATCCCGCGTTCGGCCAGCAAGCCAAAGCCACCATAAAACGGCCTCTTCACCACACCCTGCTCCTCAAACACATCGGAAAACGTCCAATAACTCATCATCTCAGTCAGTCCGTCGCATTGCCGGATTGTGTCCGCAAGCCAGGGTCCCATAAACGCGCTGTCCGTTACTTGAGGATCATTGCCGTAGTCCGCGTTGAACTCGCTCCAGATCAGCGGCATGTTCGGATAGGGGGAGGCGGCAATCTGGCCGTGCACTTTCTGTACGGCGCGGCACACCATTTGATTTCGTGAGACGTGCTCGTGGGTGCCAAAAACATCCTCAGAGCGGTCGTTTCCATAAACGTGCGTCGAAGCAAAGTCCACGGGAACATTTTTTTCCTTGCAGTGCGCCAGGAAGCGATCGACCCACGCGGCTTGCGCGGTAGCGGGCCCGCCGATGCGCAGACGGGGACTCACCCGCTTGATGGCCCGCGCGGCGCGGTCATAGAGCTCGTAGTAGGTTTGCTCTCTTGGATTGCCGGCCCAGAAGTCAATATTGGGCTCATTCCACACCTCAAAATACCATTGCGCCACTTCGTCCTCACCGTAGCGCTGCACCAGATGTCGCGCAAACTGCTCGGTCATTTGCTCCCATTTGTCCCAGTCTTTGGGAGGCGAGACATTTTGCTTGTACCAGAAGGGATGAAGGGCTGCGGGATCCGCAGCCAGCTTCTTCGGCATGAAGCTGAGTTCGATGAACGGCCGCACGTGATTTTCGAGCAAGCTGTCATAAATCTGGTCCACGTAAGAGAAGTTGAATATAGTCCTGCCATCTTTGCCTTCGTCGTACAAGCCCACTTCATCGTGGAAGATGGCGTGAAATCGGACATATTCGAAGCCAGTGATGCGTTTCGTCTCGCGAAGATCGCTTCGGTAGCTTTCGCGGAGACTCAGGATGGCACGGCCGGAGCCAAACATCTCTTCCCAGAAATGAAGAAAGGGATGTGCGGGGGCTTTGGCATCCACCGTGATCTCTTGCGCAGAGGCGAAGGGGTCCTGGCGCGGCGAACACTCCAGAGAGGCAGGGCGCGACAGCAGAATGGTTGCGATAGCGAAGCAGAAGCATAGCTTCTTCATAAGGCCCTTTACCCTCATGAGCACTCAAAAGAGTGTCCTTGGAAAGCTGCCAACGAGAGCACTTCCCGGGGTTTGGGAACTCGTTGGCAGCTTTCCGCCCTGCACAAATGGAGGCGCCGGGGTAAAAAAGCGCCCCCGGAAGGGGGGTTAGAAGCTGAAGCGAATCCCCAGCGTGACGACGCGGGCGGCAAGAGCACCCGTTATCGTGCCGAAGTTTGAACTGCCGATGTTGTTCTGAATCATGTCGGGGTTGAGGTTCAGATTGTTGAACAGGTTGTAGGCGTCAATTCGCAATTCCACTCTGGCATTTTCCCCGAGCACCGGCGCTTTAGGTATGCCAAAGGCCTTTGCCAGCGTCAGGTCCACGTCCCTATATCCTGGAAGGTTGAGCGAATTGCGAGCGACATGGGGGAACGGAGGAAGTGCGGTTCCGGAGTTGGTGCCAGTGAAAACAGCGTTAGTGAAGTTTGGCGTCGAGAAATATGCCGCGCCGCCGTTAGGAAAGTTCGAGGTCGCCGGGTTCTCGAATGCACTATTGCTGGTGCTGCCCCCCGCGCCGCCCAGGTAGGCGGCAGGGAACACCGTCCCGTAACCGCATTGTCCGCAATACAGGCTTGCCCCGTTCGGGATGTTCACCATAGGAGTCCAGGGGAATCCGGAGTGGAGATTGAAGATGCCGCTGAGCGACCAGCCGCCGGCCACCTTTTCGAGCCAGCTGTGGCTACCGTGGAAGAAGACTGGCTGCCACACACCAAAAAGCTTAAACGAGTTCTGCACGTTGTAGTCGCAGCGTCCGTAATTCAGGTTTGGCTCGAATGGGTAGGGCTGCTCGGAGTATGGCGCTGAGCTCGTGTCCATGCACTTGGCCCATGTGTATTGAGCGTCGGCCATGAACTCGCGCGAGAACTGATGCTTGATTTCGGCGAGCAGGGCGTTGTAATTCCCGTGGCCGTTCACGCCCCAGTAGTCACCGCCGCTAATCTGTGGGTTGAAGGGATCCCCCGAAGTCGCGGGAAGCGCAAGGGGGTTTTCATGGAAGAAAGTGTCACGCGACAGGCTTCCCTGATACCCCAGCGATGCTACCCATTGCTGAGGAAGTTCGTACTCGACTCCGATCGAGTAGTGATGGACCCGCTCGGTCGGCAAGGTGTTGGGAAAGATTTCAACGTTCACGGAACCAGTTGTGGGAAGTCCGTTCGCGCCAAAACTGGCAATCGCGTTCGGGTTTGCTTGGAAGCCGTTGAGGTTGTGCACGCCCGACGAAAGCGCGTAGACAATGCCGCAGTTCGGAAGCGGCTGCGCGCAACTCGAGGCCGAGGGGTTGGTCTGGGCGAACGTCGGAGACACTGCCAACCCGGGATTTTGGAAAATGTTGGCCGAGATAGCGAGTTGCTCCCCGTTGAAGCTTAGTCCATAACCGGCGCGTACCACGAGCTTGTTCTTGAAGCGAGCCGGGCTCCAGGCCACACCAATGGTGGGTCCGAAGTTTCCCTTCTGCGCATTCCAGGAATTCCCCTTGTGAACAACCAAGTCCGTTAGGTAGTCTGGCCCGGCGCCCGGGACGGCCGTGAACATGTTGCCGTTCTTGTCATACAAGGGACCAAAGTAGGACCAACGCAGGCCGAGATTCAGAGTCAGGTTCGGATGAAGTTTCAAATCATCTTGCACAAAGAAGCCCAGAAGGTTTTCGCGGTCGTCCTGGCGAACGGTCGTAGGGATCCCGGTATTCGGATTGAAGTTCCCGGACTCCTTCTGTGGCGCATCGTTTAGAAAGTCCCAGATGTTAAAAAAGTTATAGCTAGGCACGCCACAACCGGCGCAGTCCTGCAGGTAAAAAAGACGCGTGCCCTCACCCCCAAACTTGATGGTATGGCGGCCGTAAATCTTGGTGGCTACGTCTTTCGCGGTGTAAGTCCACTGGTTCAGAATGCTGCCCACGTTCGGTCCGAAGGAATTCAGTGTAATGCTTCCTGTCTTGTCGATATTGTCCACGGGAAATCCTACCGGAGATTGCGGGTTGGAACCGATTTCATTCCAGCGCCAGCCTGCGGCATTGGCGCGAAATTCGTTGAGAAAGGTCGACGAAATCGTGTGATCCCAAATGATCGAGAACGCGTCATTAATCTGCGAATGGTGAAAGATGTCATAGCCGCGCTGGCCGTTGAAGTTGTCCTTGGACAGCGGAACCCAATAAATCGCAAAGCTGATGCGGTCCCTTTCGGTCACATTCGCATCCAGGCGCCCGTTGTACTGGGACGCCGTAAATGTGGTCGGATTGATCGTGTTGTAGTTCGCGATGTCCGCCACATTGGTTAGGCCGCTGCCGACGCCAGGGTTGGTTGAACTCACCCAGGTTGGGTCCTGCGTGCCCAAGGGTGTCGTCAAGGGTGAGCCAACGTTCAATCCTTGCCCCGGGACCGTTCTGCAATCTACGCCTTCCATCAAGCCCGCGCTTGCGCACGTGGCGTTGGGGTTCAGAGTTCCAACTACGCCATTCCCAGGAAAGGAAAGATACTTCTGGGCAAGGCTTCCAGAAGGGGCCAAGGCGTCCAAAGCCGGGGTGTCGAACCAACCATTGCCTTGTTGGGGGGAGAGAGGCTCCCGAACAGTCTCATAGGCGAAGAAAAAGAAAATTTTGTTCTTCCAGATTGGGCCACCGACGCTGCCCCCCACCTGTTCGAACTTATTGTTATCTCGCGTCACTTGCAGATTCTCTCCGTTGAATCGCTGGTAAGCGTTCAGGTTCGGTTGGTGCGTCGTAAGAAACAGGCTGCCATGGAAATCGTTCGTCCCACCTTTCGAAGTGATCTGAATCTGCGCGCCGCTGTAGCGGCCATACTCGGCGTCGTAGTTATCCGAAATGATTTTCACACTATCAACGGAATCCTCAGATGGTGTGATCACCGTGGACCCACCCCAGACCGCGCTGGTGGTACTGATTCCGTCAATCGAAATGCCGTTGTTTTCCGTCTGTTGTCCGCTGGCAATCACTTGCGCGCCGTTTTCCGTCTTGAAAATGCCGTCGTTGCCCCCGGAAGCCCCTCCCCCAGTTTGCGTGCCGGGAAGGTTATAGTTGTCAGTGCCACCCCCTCCCTGCGAACCATCCGAGAAGGAACCCGGAGTAAGCACCGCGAGTTTCAACACGTCCCGCCCAAAAGACGGCATGTGCTGAATTTGGTTCGAAGAAACCACTCCGTTGATGGCCGCCGTTTCCGTATCGATGAGCGGAGTCGAATCGCCGTTCACTGTAACCGTTTGGCTGACCTGCCCAATTTCAAGCTGAACATTCACGGCGTTCGCTTGTTCCGGGATGATCCCCAGGTTTGCGAGCGTTTTCGTCTTGAAACCCGCCTTTTCCACAACCAGCGAATACCGGTTGGGAGCCAGGGCGCCGAAGTTGTATACGCCGGTGTCGTTTGTCGTAGCGACCAGTTTCTGGTTGGTGTCCAGATTCGTTAACGTCACAGTTGCTCCGGAGACCACCGCCCCGTCAGGGTCAGTCACCACGCCCTGAATCGAGGCGCGGTACTGCGCATACGCGGAAACTGCACAAACAGCGAGAAGAATCGCGACTAGGACGTTGCTTCGCATGGCTTTCACCTCAAGAGCGACATTTACAAAAAGAATTCAATAAATCGATTTACCCCGTTACTGAACTGCATGAAACACCCCCCAAAGCAACCTTGTCAAGAAAATTGTGCGGAATAAGGAAAATATATCGTACTAGGACTAACCAATACTAAATCGATTTTTCATAACGCAAAGGCATCTGAATTGCTCCTCCAATCCGGCTAACGGGCCAATTTCCGCATGTTTGATGCTTGCCCCGCGCCTATCGGCTATGACAAACTACGCGCACCACACCCCATGGCCCGGTCGAAAACGGTAGCGTCTTCTCGGCCGCGCGGTAACGCCGCCGCGCCGTCGGTCAGTCTGAAGTATTTGGCAGAGCACCTCGGCCTTTCGCCTGCCACCGTGTCGTTGGTCATCAACCGTTCTCCTGCGGCTAAATCGATTCCGCACCGCACGCAGGAGCGCATCCGGCAAGCGGCCCGGGAACTGAACTACCGTCCAAATTTCATGGCCCGCTCTTTGCGCGCGCAGCGCAGTTTCACGATCGGCGTGGTGGTGCCGGAGATCAGCGAGGGATATGCCGCTTTGGTCCTTTCCGGGGTCGAGGACCATCTCCTGGAGGAAGGTTACTTTTACTTTGTTGTCAGCCACCGCCACCGTGCCGATTTAATCGAGGAGTATCCACGTCTTTTGCAACAGCGTGCGGTCGAAGGTCTGATCGCCGTGGACACCGCTTGCCAGGTAGGTGTGCCCATCCCGGTAGTGGCGGTGTCCGGCCATCGTGAAATGGACGGGGTGACAAACATCGCATTGGACCACGCCTGCGCCGCGAAGTTGGCTCTCGAACACCTCGTGCAACTCGGCCATCGCAGGATTGCCTTCGTCAAGGGACAAGAGTTCAGCTCCGATACCGAAACCCGCTGGGAAGCAGGCTGCGGGGCGGCGAAAGGAATGGACCTGGTAATCCACCCTCCGCTCATAGGTCAGCTGGAGGGCGATTCTCCATCTCCCGAATTAGGCTACAAGGTCACGAGAAAGCTGCTTGCCACCGGAAGTCCTTTTACCGCGCTCTTTGCTTTCAACGATATTTCGGCCATCGGTGCGATTCACGCGTTGCGCGAAGCCGGGCGCCGCGTCCCGGAGGATGTTTCCGTTGTCGGCTTTGATGACATTCAGAGCGCGGCATTCCAGAACCCGGGACTGACGACGGTCCGCCAGCCTCTCCGCGAAATGGGCGTGCTCGCTGCGGAAACGCTGCTGCGCCGCATCAACGCGGCGCCAAAATCACCCTACCCCAAACTCATTACTGTCGAACCTTCGCTCATTGTGCGAGGAAGTACGGCTCCCTGTGTCGCGCAATCTTGACGCTGGCTGGCATCCTTATTTCCATCGACGAGATCCGTCTATTTGACGCGGCCACCGGAGCGAGCACACTCCAGCACGCTAGGACAGCATTTCCTGTAGCAAAAGAGTTCTTGCTTGTTCGAATTTCGGATTTTCTATTTCTTGAGCGGGCCGCTTCCCGGTCTTGGCACTGGCGTGCTTGAAGTGCTGGGGGCAAATTGCAACCTCATCGCGGGGTCACCAAACAAAATCCACGTACGACGCACGTCATTGTCCGTTACGCCGGATTTTGCGGCCAGGATCAGTTTCCCGAGCGGGGCGCCTGGATTGGCAGCCAGGCCCTGCAATAGGGCTTTGTTCAGGGAAGCTTGCGGCGGCTCGTTGGTGAATCCTGACGATGCCCACACGGCAACTGCTCCTCCGTTTGGAGCAAGGAGCAAGGCTACGGCCAGGCTCTGCTCATAAACGTCCTGGAAAAATCCGTTCAGGCAGTCCATCAGCAAATACACAGGCAGCTGTCCGCCATTTGTCATCGCCGCCGCATCGTTGACGTCAAGCAGGTCCGAGAACGACCATTGTTGTTCCGCCCCGTGACCGCTGTAGTTCACAAGCAACGCGCCATTGTTCAGAGCGGCGAGGATCTGTGGCTTGACAACCGTGGGATCCTGACCGTCAGCAAGAACTTGTGAAACCTGTACCAACCCCGCAATATCGCTCCCGGCGGTCGTGGAGGCATTCGTAAAGTTAGCGTCGATGTTCTGGTCGGCCACGAACAGTGCCTGCCCGTTCCAACTTCCGGCGAAGCTCCCTCTCTCGTAACCGACGATCTTCGAGACAACCAGGTTGGCATCCGCCGCTGTCTGCACCGGCAAACGGCCCGTCGGAATCGTGGCGAATCCCGTCTGTTGAAAATCCGTGAACCAGTCGTCCGATGCCGTCTTGAACGCCGCTGTTTCGATCAGTCGCGTCGGCACAAAATCGAGGTCGCCCAAGCCCAGATAATCGCGCGGATCGAACGATGCATCGCCCACCAGAAGAATGGCTTGCGGTTTCCTCTGCCAGTGCGTGGCGCCGAATTGCAGGTAGCTGCGAATGGCAAAGGGACTTCGCTCCCCAAAGTTAAACTCGTCATACAGCTGGTCCGTTGTCACCACGGCAACGTGGTGTCCCTGCGACTGCCGCAGGCTGACCAGCGGCCCTAGGCTCGCTGCAAAGTCCGGATGGGTAATGATCACCACGTCCGCGCCCGACCGGTGGTCCGTCAAGAAGCTCGGAGTGTAGGGAGTCAACGCGTCCGGCGGTGAAACTTGATCCTCGGAAAACGCCAGAACTGTGCGTTGCGGGGGATATCCTCGAGCGAGGTCGAGCGCGATTGAGTAAGTTCCATTTGCGGACGCGATGGTTCCCGTCAGTTCGGAAATATGCAAGGAATCGGTGATGTCGAAAGCCCGGATTTGCGAAGAGGTGAAGCCGCCGATGGTCACCTGTTCTCCGGACTGCGCGGTGGCACGGAGCCAGTTGGAATCCGCCTGGTAAGTATGCGGATAGTGTAGGGCGATGGATTGCACCACGCTGACGTCGTTGTCTCCCTCGAGGGCCGTCAGGGTCACGGTGTTGGTGCCGTTCTGCAGCAGCGATGGATCCACCGGGAACGATTGCGTCACGTTCTGCTGGTCCGCGAAATCCATTTCGCCGATGGAAGCTCCGTTGAACTGCACGCTCACCCGGTGCTCTTGTCCCGTCGTCCCGCCCTGCAGATCGATATCCACGCTGATCGGCAGGCCCGAAGTAGGATCGAAATTTGCCACGGGGAGTGGCTGATCCGTCGGATCGCTGGTGATCACCGCACCGAAGAAATTGTCATTGTTTTCGCCGTTGAGCAGCGCCGAGAAATACGTAATCCTTTGCTGGAGCACGACAGTGAATAGAAAACTGTTTGGCGCTTCGCCGCCGGATTTGCCCTGCGGCACGGTCAGGATTCTGTTGGCCGCCTGCGCATCGTGGATCAGCCAGTACACGCGCGTCCCGCTGAACGGCGTGTCGATACCCGTGCCATAAAACTCGATCGCGCCTGACGGCGTCAGCGGTCCCGCCTGCGGGCCGGAAATGAGCAAGGGCTGTTCGACGCCCTCCGCATACAGCCGCAGCGACCGGACATCCGTTCGGGGATCAAAGCCTGCCGCAACGAGCTGCGGTTGTGTCACGCGGTACCAGCCTTCATTCTGAACGGAGATCTTCACGGCCGGATAATTGGCCACCGGGAAAACCGGCGTCCCTGCCGCAACCGTCGCAGCTGAGGGGCGTGTTGTGGGAAGCCCGCGGACGACACTCGCCGTCTTCCCCGAAATCCCTGCTGTCATTTGGCTCAACAGCCTGGCTGGTTGCGCGCCGTTCAATTCCGCTGCGTGCTCCGGCGATCCAGCCTCCAGATTCACGGGGCCATGCGTAACTCGCGTGCCGTTGATATCCACGTCCTCCAGCCAATACGTTGCGTTGGCGGACGGATTTGGATCGATCCACTGATACAGTTTTGCCGCGTGCTGCGGTTTTGCTCCGCGCAGGAGAAACGCCGATCCCGCGATGAGCGATGGAGTTACCGGCTTGCGGCCGGAAGCATCCTCGCGATAAATGCGGAAGCCGAGATTGCGCGATTCTTCGCGCGTCCGCCATTCGATGACCGCGCTGCCGTCGGCGCGTCGCGTAGCGTGGAAAGACGCCACGTCTACGGCTGTGGGAGCCTGAATCGTGGATGTTGCCGTAGACGTGTTGTTTGCGAGATTTGGATCGCTGGTGGTCGCGCTGACGGTCGCCGTGTTGGAAGAGAGCGAAGCCGAGCTGAAAGTCTCCGCCGTGACGTTGACCGTGATAATCACGGATCCGCCCACGGCAACCGAGCCCAGTGTGCACGAAAGTGTGGTCGTCCCCGCCGTATAGGTGCACGATCCTTGCGAGGTCGCGGAAGACACGTAAGCCACCTGAGCGGGAATCACGTCGGTGACCGTCACTCCTTGCGCGATGGCTGGACCGTTATTCGTCACTTGCAACGTGTACGTCAGGTTGGTGCCCTGATCGACCGGTTCGGGAGCAGCGGTTTTAACGATAGCCACGTCGGCTTGTGACGGCGAAGCCACCGTCGTCGTAACGGTCACGCTGTTATTCGCGGGATTTGGATCACCCGCAGTCGTGGCGATGGCTGGCGTATTCGAAATCGTGGTGCCTGGCGCGGTTCCGAGGTTCACCTTGACCACCAGCGGGAAATTCACCGAGGTGTTGGCCACAAACGTTCCGGTCAGTGTGCAGGTGAACGTTCCCGTTGCACCAATGGCGATCGTGTTGCAGTTCCAGCCGCCCGGCGCGGTAAATGTGGCGGCCAGCGTTGTGTTTGCGGGAATCGTGTCCGTGAACGTTGCATTCGTCACGCTCGACGGCCCGTTGTTGGTCACCGTCTGCACGTAGGTGATGTTGTTTCCGTCCGTTACCGGATTCGGCGTGCCTGAAGCCGCCACCGCGAGGTCGGCTTGACCTGCGGTGCCCACGATGGTGGTTGCGCTGGAAGTATTGTTGGAGGGGTTCGAGTCCGGCGTAGGGGAAGAGATTGTCGCCGTCGAGGTCAGCTGTGTGCCCGAAGCAGTCCCATTAGGAACATTTACCGTGAGGCTGAATGTGGTCGTGCTGCCCGCCGCGTAGGATGCGGCGGTCGGAGAACAGGTCGCTGTAGTAGCCGTTTCCGAACAGGTCCAACCCGCGGGATTTGGCAAGGACACGAATGTCGTGCCCGTGGGAATCGTGATCGTCATCGAAACGCCGGTCGCTGCCGATGGCCCCAGATTCTGGCCCACAACCGTGTACGTCACATTCGAACCAGCCAGCACCGTCGCAGGCACGGTCTCCGTGGCCGTCAAATCCGCCGTCCCAGCGACTCCGACAACCGTGATCACCGTCGCCGAATTGTTCGCGAGATTGGGATCGTTGGTGCCGGAGGTGATCGTTGCCACGTCCACGATTTGCGTCTGGTTCGCCGTTCCCGCGTTCACTGTCACTGCCACCGTGAACTGGCTGTTCGCTCCATTGCCGACATCTGGATTCGTGCAAGAAATGTTTCCTGTGCCGCCCACTGCCGGTGTCGCACAGCTCCAGCCCGATGGAACTACGATGGACTGGAACGTGGTATTTGTCGGAATGGCCTCTGCGAAAACAGCATTCAGGGCGTCGAACGGTCCGTTATTCGTTACCGTCTGCGTGTACGTGATCGTTCCCGTCGGCACCACAACGGGAGGAGTTCCCGTATTTGTAACGGCGAGGTCCGCGGATGCGCAGTACGCAC
>Ga0187804_10000311_pt1 | contig 11573 bp, 8 predicted proteins | sample NC_wetland_sal_i_3_FD_132961 | JGI IMG/M metagenome (GOLD analysis project Ga0187804, IMG submission 132961) | Wetland sediment microbial communities from Neuse River Estuary, North Carolina, USA - Control_4 | ecosystem: Environmental > Aquatic > Freshwater > Wetlands > Sediment | place: USA...
CCCGTCCCGATCATCTGATTCGATTCGGAAGAGATAAACGTCAAAGCGTAAACAAATTCCTGGGTCACCAGCGTAAATGTGAAAATCACCACGGTTAGAATTCCCGATACGGAAATGGGAATCACCAGCTTCACGAATGCTCCGAAGCGCGTAAGCCCGTCCACCATTGCCGCGTCTTCCAACTCCTTGGGAATAGACTTGAAGAAGCCCATCAACAGCCAGATGGAGAAGGGAACTGTAAAGGTGGGATACACGAGAATCAGCGCCCACAAGGAATCCTGAAGGCCGAGGTACGCCACGACTCGCGACAGCGGAATGAATAACAAAGTCGGCGGGACCAGGTAGGTTAGGAAGATGCCGATGCCCATGCGTTCTCCCCAGCGTCCGGTTAGCCTGGCGAGTGCATAGGCAGCAGGGACGGCCAGAATCAGCGTGATGGCGACGACGATTACGCCCACGAAAGCGGTATTTCCCAGCCAGCGGACGAACCGTGTTTCGGTGAACAGGAACTTCACATGATCCAAGGTGGGCTTGGCATTAAAGATGAAAGGGTTGTTTTCCATCGTGTACAGATCGAGGTTTTGCTTGAAGCTAGTAATTAACATCCAATAGAAAGGAAAGGCCAGAAGAACGGTAAAGGTGCCCAGAACAAGAACGTGGACGATCTTTCCCCAGATGCGCCGCGAAATTCGTTTAATCATCAGCTCACCTCCGCCCGGTGAGCGATGCGCAGCATGAAATACGCGAGGATTACCAGCAAGGGCACGAGAAAGAGGGAGATCGCGGCGCCCGCGGCCAGGTCGCTGCCTTGGATGCCGAGCGCGAAGGCCAGCGAAGGGAGCGTTTGCGTCGAGTCGAACGGCCCACCGGCCGTAAGGATGTAGACCACGGTCATATCAGTGAATGTGAAGATCAAGCCAAAGAGGACCGCAACGCTAATGATCGGACGCATCATGGGAATGACAATCTGAAGTTGCGTGCGCCAAAAGCCGGCACCGTCGACAGCGGCAGCTTCTGGAATGTCTTTGGGAATCGCCGTGCGTCCCGCGAGCAAGATGACCGTGGAAAACGGCATCAAGCGCCAACTGTGCACCAGCAGCACGGAAGCAATGGCGAGACGCGGTTCGCCGAGCCACATGGGCGCGCTGAACGGCTTATAGATATGCACGGCCACCAGGACCCAGGTGATCACGCTGTAAATGGAATCCAGTATCCATTTCCACCCGATGGCGCCGAGTGCGATGGGCGCGACCCACGGCAGAAGGATCAGGAAACGGATTAGGCCGCGGCCGCGGAATGCTTTTTCGAGAGAAATGGCGAGAATGTTGGCGCCAACGACCACGACGATTTGCGAGCAGATAGTGAAGATGAAGGAATTGCGGATGGCAATGCGAAAACTGGGGCTTTGCCAAATGCTGCGGAAATTTTCGAGGCCCACGAAGTGGATTTCGGCGTTGCCAATGCGCGCGTCGCTGAAGGCGTAAAAGATGGCCAGAAGGAAAGGCCCGCCGACGAGCAGGACAATATATAAGACCGCTGGGGAAAACATGGCCGCGCCGAGCAGCGGGCTCTGCGCCGCACCGAGCGGCCTGATCTTGCCCTTTGCTACTGCCATGAGACGTCTCTCGGCACCACGCGTTCTTCCGTGACGCGATCAAAAAACTTCAGCTCGCGCTTGGGCACGACAAAGAAATAGGTGTTCCCCAGTTGCAGGTCACGAGCCGAGGCGAGCCGCGAGAAGATTTTCTTGCCATCCAGCCTTCCTCCAACCACGGTGCCGGAAACGATCCATTCCGAGCCCAAGTACTCGCTGTTTTCGACCTTGAAGCGGAAAGGGATAGCGTCCGGAATACCGATAGAGGTCGGCTGGAAATGTTCCGGGCGGAAGCCAACGACGACGTCGCCGAGGTCGGCAAGATTCATGGGAGGCGAGCCGAGGAAAGTTGCGACGAATGTGTCCGCGGGATTGTCATAGACCTCGGTGGGAGTGCCGAGCTGCCGAACGAGACCTTTATTCAGGACCATGACGCGGTCGCCCATGGCCATGGCCTCGACTTGATCGTGGGTTACGTAAATGGTGGTCGTACCCACGCGGCGATGAAAACGCTCAAGCTCTTCACGAGCCGAGGCGCGCAGTTTGGCATCGAGGTTCGAAAGCGGTTCGTCGAGAAGAAAGACAGCGGGTTCGCGGACGATCGCGCGCGCCAGCGCGACACGCTGGCGTTCTCCGCCGGAGAGTTCCCGCGGCTTGCGATCGAGAAGCGCCCCAATCCCGAGAAGCGAGGACGCCCATTCGACTTTTTCTTTGTGGAGTTCCTTCTTTACCTTCTGCGCGATCAGGGGAAACGCGATGTTCTTGTAGACCGAGAGGTGTGGGTAGAGCGCATAGCTTTGGAAAACCATGGCGATGCGGCGGTCGCGAGGCGAAAGCTCGTTGACGACCTTGCCACCAATGAGGATTTCGCCGGACGTGGGCGCCTCCAGTCCGGCGATCATCCGCAACAGCGTTGTCTTTCCAGAGCCAGACGGGCCGAGAAACACCAAAAACTCGCCTTCGCGAGTCTCGAGGTTCACGTTGTTGACGGCTCCGGGTTGTCCTGCTTTGAATACCTTTGTCAGATTCCGAGTTTCAACGACAGCCATCGGGCCCCCGTCCGGTTATCTCCATCTGGCGTCATTTCCATCTGGCAAAGATACGCTTGTATTCATCTTCTGCGACCTTGGCGGCGTTCTCGGCGGTTTCGTCGCCGCGCGCCACTTTCGCAAACATCGTGGGAATTACCCAAGCCTTGAAGGCCTCGTCGATGGCCGCCGAACCGTATCCCGGAAAGCCAACGTTGGTGGCCCAATCGAGGACGTTCCCCAGGACTTTGTATTTGTCCGGCGGAGTGGCCCGGGGATCGTTGGAAATTTCCTGCTTGAGATTGGGGACCGTGCTCGGGAAACAAGGGAAATTGTAAAACTGGCCGGCGACAAATGAGTCATGAAAGGCGTCAATGAAATCGATCAGGAATTGCTGCGCGCCGTCCTTGTTGTCGGCGAAGTCCCAGATGATGTAGCAGTCCATGACGTGCTCGGCAGCGATCCGGCGAACCGGACCCTTCAACGCCTGGCTGATCATGATCTTGCTGTCGATGGGAAGATGCTCTCTCTCCGATTGTCTCGTGATGGAGATGGCATTCGCCACGTAGGAGACGCGTCCGGCAAGCATCGCCTGGTTGTTCGAGGGCGGAGTCCAGGTGAAAACCTCGGGAGTTTCCGATTCCTGATACAGGGCCTTCATGAACTTCAGAGCTTCGATGGTTTCCCTCGAATTGATGGTGACATTTCCTGCTTCATCCTGCTCGGCGCCGCCAAAAGACCAGAGCAGCGCGCGCATGGCCATGCTGGTATCGAGCTCTTGTGAGAGGCCCAGGCCGCAGGGATGCCCGCTCTTGTCGCGAATCCTTTTCGCGCCCACGCGCAAATCGTCCCAGGTATCGGGACCGTTCGGGAAACCTGCGTCCGTCCACCAATCCTTATGCCAGTTGCCGGGGTCCGGAACGTAGGAATCGGAGAAGGCGAAGTAGCGTTTGGTCTTTGGATTGTAGGTCGACTTGTGCGCGAGATCGATTTTCTTCCCGTGTTTCTTTTCCACTTCCTGGTACACATGGGCCATGTCGATGGTCTGTTTCTCGTAAGCAGCCGGCGGCGAGAGAAGCATGAAGAGGTCGTGGCCCTTGCGCGCTGAGGCTTCCGAGGCAGCCTTGGCGGGAAGGTCTACAAGATTGATGTGATCGATGATGACGTTGGTATCGTGCTTTTGTCCCCATTGCTTGCAAAACGTTCCGTCAAACCAGGTGTCGTACGCGGGAACGAAGTGGCTCCACTGGAGAATTTTCAATGTCTTTTGTTCTGCCGCTGCGCGTTCGGGGAAAAGGAAAAACGGTCCGGAGCCTACGCCTGCTGCGATGGCGCCACTCCCCGTCCATCTGAGGAAGTCACGCCGTGAGAGCCCATCCTTTTGTTTCTTTGCCATTTGGTACCCCTCCTTTGTCATTGCCTCGCGACCTGGCTGGGTCCTCGATGCGAAGTTTCTCGAGACGCCGAGGAAATGGTGTTGGGTTTTTCTTGCCTGCCATGGCCCAAATGAGGAATGTCGAACTGCGGCGAAGCATTTCCATTTGCTGGGGAATCCGTTCGCCGTGGGAAGACAGGAACCGCAGGTCCCGTCGAAGAATCAGGCAGGGCAGGGTACCTTGCGGCTCCTGCCCCGCCGACTAGTGCCATTAGAAGGTAAAGATGGTCCCGCCCTCCGACCGGAGGTCACGCCAAACGCGGGCTGGAAGGCCGTTGTTCAACGTTGTATAGACTCCGGCCCCATTGGGAAGTGCATAGGTCTCGTAGAGTGACTGTTCAAAGGAGAAAGTCACCCAGCTGTTCAGTTTATAGTTGAGAGTGACGGCGTCCAACCGGCCCTCGTGGCGTCCACCGGCGGGGCTGAGGCGCCTAACGTCCCTGGCCTTGGCGAAGTCCACACCGGAATAGAGGTACAGCGACCACCCCGCATTGCGGCCCTGCGGATTGGCGTTGAACCAGCGAGAGAGCGGCAGGCCGAGGTTTAGGAAGCCGCCTTGGCTGCGGACTGATCGCTCAGCAGCGACAGTTGCTATGCAAGTGGGTGTCGGCACGGTGCAGGCACCGGTTGTGGCGAACAGCAGATTGGTATTGCCGTCGACCGACGCCACCGCCGGCTGGATATTGGTAAGGCCTCCTTCGTCCGTGTAGAACGAATCGATCTGGCCCGCGAAGAAGAACCTTAGGTCGCTTCCGTTATAGTATTTTCCGACCAAGGTCGCAAAGCGCGTGGGCAGTTGGAATTCTGCGTCCCACGCAGCAGAAATGCTGCTGGCGCTCGCGCCGTTCGGAAAAGCAGCTTTGAAAAAGTCAGCACCAAGCGGATTCGTGGCTGCAAGCGTCGGTACCGCCGAAGCCAGGACAAGCGCCGAGCGCTTCTGACGCTCGCCGCTGAAAATGATCTGCGCCGGAGCTACGCCCGGAGCATGATCGAGTTGCCACTGGCCGACGAGTCGGCCCTCCACTCCAGGCTGGTTGGAATCAGCGCCGTCCCGCTCGCCATAACCGAGCTGTTGGGAAACGTTGGCCGCGGAGGGCACATCGCCGAACAACGGGAAGGTCATGGCCACTTCCGGCATCAACTGGAAGCTGCCGAAGTTATGTGTCCATCCTCCCCGGATTTGCGGGACGCGTTCGTACAAGTTGCCGAAGCCGATAGCTAAGCCGGTGGTCTCCAGCAAGCTGGGAAGTGTGGAGGAGCCAAAAGGCGACCAGTCCTGCCCGGCCAGCAATTCAAAACTGTCCGAGTCACTCGCCTTGTAGTCGATGCGTGCGTAGGCCAGACGAATGCCGAGCATGTTAGACCGCGCGGAGGAGAGATTGCGGTTGTCGGCGCGGCTGAAGTTGCCCTCGAAGTCGGCTTCAAACTTTCCCGTAATCGTAACGGTCGAGGAAGGATCGAGCCACTCGATGGTCGTGCCGATTCGCGAAGAACGTGCTTTCAAGTGAAATTCCGCGCCGTCGTTTGGGCCCGTGTCCGTAGCGATAAATCCCGGCAGCGGGAAGTCATCGCCATTGGGAGACGAGCTGTCATGAAGGGCCGTCATTTTCAGAAAGCCGTACGGCGTTACGCGGACGGAGCCGAGCTTGAAGCCGATGGTGCCGGCTTCGCGCGGAAGCGGCCCGACGGGCAAAGTGCGTACAGGCGCAAGAGCAGGAACCACTGTAGGCCCGCCTTGATCGGCCGGTGGGTTGGCCGCCGCCGCTGCCGGGTCCGGCGCAGCAGTGGACATCGTAGTGACATTTGGGCCGTTGCTGACCGGTACACGGTAAACAGCGGCGATTGCAGTTGGACTGGACGCGGCCGGTGCTGAAGCATTCATCATGCCCGGCGCGCTCACAGTTTGGTCATAATCGGACTGCGAGATGACTCCCTTCATGAGAAGCAGCTTTGCCAGCCGGCGATCTGCGTCAGCCGCAGACGATGCCTGGCTGATTTGCGCCACCTCCTCAGCAGTCAAGATTCCCTTTGCTTGCAAAACGCGAACGAGCGGATTGCCGGCGGATTGGTTTTCCGCTGGCTGTTGCGCTGCGCTGCGATTGCATAAGACAAGGGTTATAAACAAACAAAACATCACACACACCACCACCCCGAATGGTCTCCCTTTCATCGCAAATACCCCCTGTGACTCAGCTAGGATTGCTGGTCATGTCTTGCAGTCGTCAAGGGCCCTAAATCGACCTGTACATATACGGGTACCCGGCGATTGTCAAGAAATCTGTGATGACTTTAATGCCATCTGCGAGAGCAAAGGGCAATACGGATAAGCACTTGCGCGATGCGCGCGCCAGGAAGCGTTGCGGTTCAATGGGGAAACTCAGTTGACGCGCAACAGCATCCCCGCACCTGCCTGGAGCTTGAAGGCGCCGTTGTCAGAGGCCAGGACAATCACGCCAGCGGGGTCGCTCCGGCCGGCATGCTCGATCGAAATGTGTTCGAGGTCATAGGCCCCGCAAGCATCGGAAGAAAATACCCATAGGGCCTGGGGACGGTCGTTACCGTTGATTGGGCCACGGCATTTAGTACCTTCTTTAGCACGAACTTGGCCCAATACGCCGGCAGGGAGCGCCTTTCCCACAACTTGATTGGAGTCCTCCGCGGTGGTCACCGGCCCGCCCACGCCGTAGACCACGTCGCCACCAACTTGCACCGTTGTCAATGCGTAGAAGTTATCGCCTTCGTCCATACCAACGGAGGGTGTCTGGGCCTCGCGCACTCCTGTAAAACCGGTCACGGCCCGCAGGTGTGAGAGAATTGTGATGGTCTGGCCGCCGGAAATCACCTTGTCGAACTGGAAAGAGAGACGAACGGGAGCGCCTGCCGTAGCAGGTGTCACTTCGACGATGTGGCCGATCACCCTACTTCCTGCTTTGATCGTGCCACTCGGAGACAGAGGAACGTCCTGCATGATCCTGGCAGTGATTACCTGGCCCGGCTTGCATTTGGTCGAGGAGAGCGTGGAGTTCAAACGTACAGGAAGTATGGTTCCAGCGGGAATTGCCATCAGCCCCGTCTTGGCGGAGCTCTTATCGTCGGGTAATCCGGAGTGGAGATTTGCCGAAGGCCCGACAAACAAAAGATGGGCGCCCACTTGCGAGCCGCTTTCCGCGGCATGAACGGGAAACGCCACAAGGGCCGCGCAGAGAATTGTGAGCAGGGCCAAACCGGCCGGCTTGGCAAAGAACAGAATAGATAGCTCTTGGTTTGCAGTCATATCGTGCTCCCTCAGCGTTCGCCGCCTGCACGATCGAGCCGAAACCAACCATAAAGCAAGAACCGCCAGCACGATCGCGTTCTTGCGGCTTGCGCAAATCGCTCTCGTCCTTTCACCGACCTTCCATTTCACACCCTCCTGGAGAGTAGTACCCGCGATACAGGAATCTTTCTCGAATTTTACGAGAGACGCGCCGACGCGCCCGATGCAGGCAGGTCTTGAGTGCCGCGACGCTTAGCCCAAGCATCGCCGCCGCCTCTGTTCCGGGCACCCCGCGAATATCGCAGAGCACGATCACGCGCTGATACATCGGCGGCAGGCCCCTGAGCGCCCTTCGCAGGATTCGCGAACGCTCCCTCTGCCCGCACACGTCCTCGGGACTAGGTCCCGGGTCGATGAAGGCTCTCGCGATGCGCGTGTCATTTCCCGTCGTTCCCATCGGAAGATCCTCGTCAAACGAGCAGAGCGGCCGAGCGTTCAATCGCCTCAGATGCATCCTGGCAGTATTCTTGACGATGCTGTGGAGCCAGGTGGAAAACTTGGAGCGCCCCTGAAATTGCCTTATTTTTTGAAACGCACAAAGAAGCCCCTGCTGCAAGACATCTTCGGAGTCGGGCGAATTCCGCATGAGATGTCTGGCGGTGTTCGTCAGCCTGGGCATGCACGCAGCGAAAAGTTCGCAAAGCTCGGCTTCATCCATTAGGGACGGCAGTGTTGGGGATTGCTCGGCGTTCAACCTGGTGGTGGAGTGCTCCGCGGATGGCAAGTGGCCTCCTTGATTGTCCGACTAGAGATGCGCGATAGCGTTCTTCAGTTCGATTGCAAGGTTGGTTCCAATGAGAAGCTGCCACAATTTTTCCCCGAACACATTCTTCGAAACCGGCAGTGCCGCGGCGCATCTCAGTCCGTAAAGTCAAGAGAACAGAGCCTGCCATCGAGTAATTTGGCGCCTTGGCTTCCCTCTCAGGAGCGCGACTGGGCCTGTCGGTAACCGTCAAGATGACTGGCATTTGCCGGTTTTACTGTTCGCTTTATTTACATGGATTGTTCGCTTTCTTCACATTCTCAAGCGCCGCAGCAACCTTTTTTCTCTCGAGCGATCTCATTCTTGATGAACAGCAAGAACTTATCGCGCCAAGGTGGAGTGCGACCGTTGGAATCGCGGTTGCAGTAACTAACTTCGCTTAACTCTATTGTTGCCTCGGTTGCGGGGTACGTCAGAATTGAGGGGCAGAATGAATGCCCAAAATAACCGCCTACGACGTGTTTCGATTCACGGTGCTGGTTATCTTGAGCGCAGCGTATTTCCTGTTTCTCACCTGACTGGCGAGCCGATGGTGCGCTGAACGTTCTCGATTGTGAGCAGTCTCGGGGACGGTGCTGTACGCCTGGCGGTTCATCGGAGGACGGGATGCAATCAATCTGCGGGAGGGTCACTCACTTTTTGCGCGACACCACCGATCGCGTCAACGGATTCGTCTTGGATAGTGGTGAGGAGATTGGGTTCGCCCTTGATCCGCCAGAGGGCGTCGCCAAGAGCATTGCCATTGGCACTGTGGTGGAAATTAGCGGTGAGTGGGCATCAAGCGGCAAAGATCGAAAGCTGTTTACCGCCGCGAGCGTTAGAAAGTTGGGCTCCATGCCAAGTTCCATCTTGCCGGGCTCCGTGCGCCCAGGCAATCCAGGGATGCTGTCGAATGCCACCCCGACTACGACGGCATCCCTGGCCCTCCCCCCAATAAGTGAAGATGCGCGGGACCACGGGGGCTGTTCCCCAGCTTGGGGGAACCTGAGTGCCATGCACCTCGAACCCAAGAGCAAAGCTTCGAGTCGTGGCCAAGGGCCGCACGCCTCCATAGAACAAGAACATCCGTACAGGCACTCTCTGCCGCTTCCGCGCGCGCAGAGGGGCGACTCTGCCCTGGAAATTGAACGTGCCTACGACAGGTTGCATCGCATTCAGGCGGTCCTGGCGTATCTGAATATCATGAAGCGCCAGGTGCATGGAATCAGCCAAATGCATGAGGAGGCTAAGCACACGTACGAGCAAGCCATCTCGCGGCATGAGGCGCACGATTTTGAGGGGGCGCGAGAACTTGCCACTGCGTCCCGATATCTTTCTCGCGTCGTTGAAGATGTGATCTCCAAGGAGTTGCGTTCGGACACCAGCTATCCCTCCCTGGTCCCACGTCCGCCGGAACATTCAAGCGCACCTGGTGAGTCCAGCCGCGTCGAAGATGATCTGGAGGAAGTCATGGCGGTGCTTTCTCGAATTCATTGGATCATGGAGAATGGAACCCTTCCGCTCGAGGATCGCACGCAGGTCAGAAGAATCGTGGCCTGGAGCGATGCATTCTACCAGCAGTCCAAGCGTATGTATCAGCGGGGATTCGGAGAAGATGCCATGGATCTCGCACGCGCGGCAAGGGCTACGGCTCACTCTGCGGAACACGTCTGCCGGAACTGGTACGTGGCCCAGGCGGCGAACTCGCAGGACCACAGAATTCCCTCTGATTATCCGGCGCTGGCATAGTTCGGAATCGCCGGCGGAACACTATCCATAAAGGAATTGCTATGATAGCCCGAGTGGAAAGGGGTGATACCCTGCCGTCAAGACTCCCACTCGCGAAGCTGAGTTTCCGCTGGCAGATTACGCTCCTGGGAACTCTTGTCTTCGTGCTTTTTCTCTCCGTCCTGTTTGCCGCATTTGCCACTCTCCGATACACAAAATCGGCGGTCCTGGGTGGCGAGAAGAAACAGCTCATCACCATTACACAGAATCTGGCGCGCGAATATGACGATAAGGCGGAGTTTTCCCGGCAAAACCAGGAACCGCCGCCATTGAACAATCCCTCGGCGGCCTCCTCGCGCGAAGTCCTGGCCTTGCTAAGCCGCGTGGTCTTGCAAAACGTCGAAGGCGTGCGCGGCGGTTTTTATTCAAAGGCCGGCGACATGCTTCTCGGAGATTCTTCATCAGCCCCCGAGAATTCTTCGGATGTTTCGGAAAACGAGAATGCGACGGGAGACGAGAGGAAGGCCGTTCTCGAAGTTGCGAAAATTGCCGCCGAAACCCATCAGCCATCGGAACGCGTGATTTCCACCGCTGCCAACATGATCTTGATCGAAGCGGTTCCCCTTCGTGACGGCTATTCCGTGATTGGTAGCGCGTGGACGGTGAAGCGCATCGGGGTCCTCCCGGGCGCGAACCGGTTCCGCGCCTACCTGATGACGGTTGCGCTGGGAACGGCCGCGCTGGCGAGCGTGCTTTTGACGCTGCTGGTCATTCGAAACCTGCAAGGAGGAGTTCGAAAGATCGAAGGCGGACTGCAAAGCCTGGAGCAAAATCTGACCTCACAGATTGAGTCGGAGAGCGATCCCGAAGAAATTCAGCGAATCGCCCAGGCGATCAACCGCCTGGGAGCCGCGTTGAAAGAAAACATTCAGCGGGAAAAGCAGATCGAGAGCCAGCTTCGGCACGCCGAACGTCTGGCGAGTCTTGGCAGACTGGTTGCCGGCGTGGCACATGAAGTGCGCAATCCGCTGGCGACCATCCGGCTAAGGGTACAGATGTGCCGGCGCGATACCGACAACTCGCACGTCAAGGAATCCTGCAGCGTGGCACTAGAAGAAATCGAACGGCTCAACGGGATGGTGAATCGCCTGCTCAATTTTGCCAGACCCGTGCAGCTTCACTTGCAGCCCGCGGATTTGCGAATGTTGGTCGAGGAACGCATGGAATCATTCCGGGACTGGGCCAGGAGGCGCGGCATCACACTGACCACGGAATTGCCGAAGAGCGATGTTTCCTTGCCTGTCGACAAGGATCGCATGGCCCAAGTGTTCGACAACGTCATACAGAATGCCATCGAGGCCATGTCCGACGGGGGCGGAACGCTTTCTGTGAAGCTGGCGCTGGAGCCGAGTATTGCCGGCAACGGAAACGGCGTGTCGGTCGAGTTTCGAGATACCGGAAGAGGCATGGAGTCTTCCGTGGTCAGCCACGTGTTCGACCCGTTTTTTACCACCAAACCCTCAGGGACCGGATTGGGCTTGTCGATCTGTCACGAGCTGGTGCAGGCTCATGGAGGAAGGATTCAAGTGCAGAGCGAGGAGGGCCGGGGAACAAATGTAAGGATCACCATTCCCACCGGACACGCGTGAAGTACTGGAAGAACGTTCCGGAAATCGAAAGCACATGAGCGCCACGATTCTCATTGTTGACGACGAAGCGAACCTGCGCAA
>Ga0187804_10000312_pt1 | contig 11572 bp, 10 predicted proteins | sample NC_wetland_sal_i_3_FD_132961 | JGI IMG/M metagenome (GOLD analysis project Ga0187804, IMG submission 132961) | Wetland sediment microbial communities from Neuse River Estuary, North Carolina, USA - Control_4 | ecosystem: Environmental > Aquatic > Freshwater > Wetlands > Sediment | place: USA...
ATGCCCTGCACGGGCGATCCTGTCAAGCGTCTTCTGCCCCAGCGGACAGCCGACGATCCGCCGAGCATCAGATATGCCGCAGATCACGATGCCGCCAAGCGTCATCGCCATAGCGGGGATAATGTCTTTGAGGTGGCTGGCGGACTCCTTGAAGTCGAGCCGCTCGTACTCCATGTCGCCGAACAAAGCCCAAAGCTCGTCGGAAGAGATCTCGTTTGGAAGCTCGGAAAGTCGCGGGAGCCTTCTGATCGCCATCTTTGCCAACATTAGCAAATGATGTCGTCAAAAAGCCGTCTAGATTGGTTTTGTTGGTCATCATTTATAATGACGCCTGAAAACAGCCCTGATCCGGGGCGCGCTCAATCTTCCTGCCGGCGCATGCGCCGGCATGGGCGGGGTACCGTTCACGCCGCTTTTCAGCTGTGTTCCGGTCGGCGCATGCGCCGACCGGCGGGGCCGCGCATGCGCGGCCCCGGACCGCGTCGCATGCGACGCGGTCTTTGATCAGTAGTCGGCGATCGTGATCGCCATGTGATCCTGGAAGGTGTGCGCGGTTTCGATTCCTATGCCGTCGGTGAAGATCGCGAACGCGAGCGTGTGGCCGTCCGCTGCGTTGCAGTAGCCGACGAGGTTCGAGACGCCCGTGAGGGTGCCGGTCTTGCCCTGGCAGCGCCCCGACGCGCCGGTGTCGCGCATGCGCGACGCGAGCGTGCCCGTGTGGCCGGCGACTGCGAGGCTGTTACGCAACAGAACGCCGATCGAGGTGGGCGCGAGCTCCACAAGCAGGTCCGCGACCTCATACGGGGAGGTGAGATCCGACGGCGAAAGCCCCGAACCGTCGACCACGTGGGGATGGATCCCGAGCAGCCCAGCGATCGTCTCGCGCACGACCGACGCGCCCGCCGCGGTGCTGCCGGCGCCGCCGTAGCGCGCGCCCAGGTCCTTGACGAGGGTCTCCGCGAAGAAGTTGTCCGACGGCGGCAGCATCAGGCCGACCAGCGTGGACAGCGCCGGCGAGGAGACCGTCGCCAGCGGGGTCGCGCCCGCGGGCGTGGCCGCCGCAGCGCTCGAGCCGCGGATCGAGACGCCCGCGCGCTTCAGCGCGCGCCACAGCTGGCGCGCCGCGTAGGCCGCGGGGGCGTGCGCGCCACGTTCGGAACCGGTCGCGCCGCGGTTGAACGCGAGCCCGCTCAGCGTCCCTTCCAGGAACGGGTCCTGCGCATAGCCGCTCGAGGGCTCGCCGCGAAGCGAGTCGAACCAGGTCTCGTCGCCCAGCACCGAGCCCGTGATCCGGCGGATGCCGTCGACGTGCACGAGCTGCTGCACGAGCGCCGACACCGACGCGCCTGCGCCGCCGTAGTGCGAGCGGATGAAGCCGCTCGAGCCGAACGTCGGATCGCCGCCGCCGCGCAGGTGCAGGCTGCCTTCCCACGTGCCTGAAGCCGCCTGCCGCCCGGCGCCGAGCACGGTCGTGCTCAGGCGCGCTTCCGCGCCCATCCGCTCGAGCGCCGCCGTGGCCGTGTACAGCTTCTCCACCGACGCCGGCGGGCGCAGCGTGGACGCGCGCTCGGAGAACAGCGCCTCGTGCGCGCTGAGGTCATAGACGTACGCGCCGTCGAGCGGTCCCGCGAGCGCGAGCTCGTGGCCGAGGTCTGCCTGCAGGCCGGACAGATCGCCCGCAGCAGCCGCCGCGCAAGGCGTCGCTGGGGGCGCCGCCAGGCACGCGCAGAGGATCGACAGCGCGCACAGAAGCCTCGCTGCCGGTGCGCGCAACCTCGCCGCCAGCGCGCGCAGCCTCGCCGCCGGTGCGCGCAGAAACCTCGCCGCCGGTGCGCACAGAAACCTCGCCGGCGACGTTGGCAGCGATCGTGCACGGACCGTGCCGGGGGGTGACTGCAGAGGATTCCGGGCCACGTCCCCGTAAAATGAATCGATCATGGGCAAGGTTGTCAAGCTGCAACCGAAGGTCAGGGAGGCCGCGGCCGCCAGCAGGCGGGGGCGGACGCTCGCGCCTCGCGGCGTCGGCCGCCCCGCTGCGAGCGAGCGCCGCCGCCGGCCCAGGCGCCACAAGACCGCGCTCGTGCTCGGCGGCGGCGGCTTCACGGGCGGCGTGTACGAGATCGGCGCGCTGCGCGCGCTCGACCTGCTTGCGGTCAACAGCACCGTCAACGAATTCGACGTCTACATCGGGACATCCGCGGGGTCGTTCATCGCCGCGCTGTGCGCGAACGGCGTGACCCCCGAGGAGATGATGCGGGTGGTCACGCGCGAGGGCAAAGCGCCGTTTGCAGAGGTCGACCTCAGCGATCTCCTGCGTCTGAACCTGCTCGAGCTCGCACGCAAGAGCCTGCTCCTGCCCTGGCGCCTGCTCGGGCTCGCGCGCCAGGTGGTGCTGGAGCGCGGGCAGGTGTCGTTGATGGACGTCATGCTCGGGATAGCCGAAGGACTGCCCGCGGGCGCGTACACGGGCGCGGGCATCGAGGCATACCTGCACCAGGTGCTCGACCAGCCGGGGCGCAGCGACGACTTCCGGGAGCTGCGGCGCGAGCTCTACCTGACCGCGACCGACCTCGACACCTGCGAGCGGGTCGTGTTCGGCCAGGACGACCTCCGCGACGTGCCGATCTCCACGGCCGTGCGCGCATCCGGCGCGCTGCCGATGGTCTACGCGCCCGTGAAGGTCGGTGCCCGCGAGCTCGTCGACGGCGGCTTGACGTCCACGACGAACCTCGACATCGCCGTCGAGGCCGGCGCGAAGCTGATCGTGGTGATCAATCCGATCGTGCCCTTCGTGAACGACTTCTCTCAGACCGTGCGCACGCTGCGTGGCAGGCGCCCGCGGCGGGTCTCGGACATGGGCTTCCCGCAGATCGGCTACCAGGCGTTCAAGCTGCTCGCGCACCAGCGGCTGCACGAACTCAAGAAGGGCTGGGAGCAGCGCTACCCGGGCGTGGACATCGTGCTGATCGAGCCCGAGCCCGCTGACGAGCTGATGTTCCAGACCTCGATGATGCACTTCGCCTCGCGCGTCGAGATCGCGCGGCACGGCTTCGAGTCGGTGACCAGGCATCTCGCCGGCGAATACGAGCGCTACAGCGAAGTCGCCGATCGCCACGGGATCCAGATCTCCGGCAAGCGCGTCGAGCAGGTGGTCGAGCACTTCGAGATCGAGCCCGAAGAGGTCAGCGCGTGGCGCAAAATCCTCGAGGGGACCACCGGCGCGCTGCTGCGCCAGTCCGGCCTCGCTGCCGGCTAGCCCCTGGTCGACGGGCGCCTGCCAGCCGCCGCCGGCCGATCTCACCGCGCTCTGGCGACGGCGCATCCACAATGCGCTGCGGCGCGCTTGAGATCCTCGTCCCAGGTGACGAGCGTGGTGTAGGTGCCGAGCGCGAGCGCGCTCGCGAGGTGGACGGCGTCGTATCCGCGCAGCTGGCCAGCGCCGCGCGACCCTCGGGACAGCACAGGGTGCTGGATGCCGCCCGCAGCCGCGTGCCCCACAGCTCGGCCACCAGCTCAGAGCCGGGCTCGACAACGACGAGCTTGACGAGCGCAGAGGTGTCGAAGTACAGGATCAGCGGCGCTGCTCGGCGACGAGGTCGGAAACCGAGCCGCGCGCGTTTACACGTGCCCGGCGAGAGCTGCGCGCACGCGCTGGCGGGGTGATGAGCCCTCGCCTGACCTGTGACATAGCAGCTACACGGCCTCTACTCGGGTTCACGTCCGATAGCCCCACTCGTCGGCAACAATACCCGCGCCCACTTCGGCCCAGCGAGCATCCACCGAAGCTGACACTCGTAGCTGCCGCGCCCAGCCGCCCGCTCTAACGGATGTCCAGTCTCCTGCCGGTCCGATAATGGAAAGCCGGCCCCAGACCGACAGCAGAGGCGTAAACCCAACTGAAAAGGGCAAACTCGGCGTAAGCCGGGGACGCAAAGCTAGAGGTCTCGCGACCGTGAGATAGCTCGGCTGCCAGTGCACACCTGAATGGTGCGTCACATGAAGAGATTCCTTTTCAGGTCGAAGGCCGTCCGCGTGCTTGCGGTCGTCGGGGCGATGGCTGCGCTGCCGGTCACGGCGGCGTCGGCCGACACAACGTCGATCTATGCCACAGCCCAGGGCACCAGCGTGCTCGGCACTCCGGTGCCGGTCCTCGGTACCCAGGGCTGGACGCTCACCGTCCCAGTCGGCAGCAACGTGCTGCCGCAGTTCGTCTGGGGCGCGCTCGACTTCACAGTCACGAGCAAGCTCACCGTAGGCGACATGGAGGTCTACTACCTCTACGTCGACCCGCGCATGAGGTAGGGACGAGCACGCGAGCAAGCGATGGTCCGGCAGCCCGAGTCTGGGGCTGCCGGACCTATCCTCAGCCGCGGTGTTCGAGACGCTGGATGCGATTACGGAGAGCCCCAGGCGGCTCGCCAAGCGTCTGGCCTTGGAGCACGATGGTCGGTGGTCGGCTCGCCGCGGCCCCTACAGGATCATCTACGAACCGCTCGAAGAGGAGCGACTCGTCCCGCGTGATCGCGATCGGACATAGGCGCGACATCTGCCGGCGACGCTGACCCTGCAGGAGTACCGAACGTGCAGGAGTACTGAAGGGCCGCTATGCGGGCAGCGTGCAGTGATAGGCGAAGCAACGCGCCGAGATCGCCCGGCGCCAGCGTGCTCCGGTCGCTCAGATCCAGCCGAGCAGCGGCCCGAAGGTGAGTCCGGCAACGAGGTCGAGGCAGGCGAGGCAGCCGACGATTGTCAGCTGCCGTGAGCGTCGTGGCGTGTCGTAGACGACGAAGGCGACCACGTAGAACGTGAGGTAGCCGAAAACGACGATCACCGGGAAGCTTGCGACGTTCCACCACCAGTAGTACCAGTGAAAGACCCCGAGGGCGTGCAGGAGCAGCTCGACTCCCACGGAAACGAGCGAAAGCGCGAGAGCGATGCTCAAGCGGTTCGGTAGCCCGCCGATGCGAATGCCGCGGTCCGCCGGCAGCAGCTTGACGAAGATGATGCCGTTGATCGCGAAGAACAGGGAGATCTCGATCGTGAGGCCGATGAGAATCACGTAGCTGCTCGCGCCGGTGACCGTCCACAGCGCCGCGTGGCCGTTGAGGTGCAGGACGAGCGCATTGACGATCTCGTTGAACCAGTCCATCAGCCAGAAGGCGATGCCGGCCAGGACGGCGCTCCAGTTGGCGCGCTCGATCTCCACCGCGTACACGTAGACGACGAGTGCGAGCAGCGTGACGGTGGACCAGTCGAAGTGGCCGGGAGCGCGAAGCAGCTTGTCTGCTTCCCGCGTGAACGGCGCGAGGGCCGACAGCACGCGCGACAGTATGACGCACGGGCTGCCCCGGGCTGCCCCTGCAGCCACGGCCGGGTCCGGGCAGGGTCGATCGTAGATGGTGTGGACGCGAGCTACTGCCCCCGACGCTGCGGACTCGACTCACCCGACTCCCCGCAGCGTCGGCGATCCCGTTCGCATTCCCCGCGGTGTTCCTTGGAGCGCTGGCCATCGCCCTCGGAACAGCGGGCGCTCTCGGCGGATCATCGCCACCGTGCTCAGCCAGAGAGGCGTGCCGCTGCAAACGCTCGACGTCGGCCAGTACACGGCCCCGGGCGGCCTTCACGCCCGGCCGCCCGCGCAAGGTGCGGATCGTGCGCCACGGCACAAGCGCCCTGATCACCTGGAGCTCGGTTGCCGGGGCGCGGTCCTACAGCATCAAGGTCCGTGGCAGCGACGGGCGCCTGGAAACACACTTCCGCAAGCCGAACAACCGCAGCGTCTCCTTGACGAACGTGCTCCCGTTCGAGAGCTTCACCGCGACCGTGACCGCCGTGGGTGGCCGGGACATGCTTCCCGGCCGGTCCACCACAGCCAGGCTCGCGCCGGTCAGGATCCATACGCGAGCCCCCCAGCGCACCCCCGGCAAACGGGGCAAGGGCAAAAAGAAGAGATAGCTCACCACGACGCGCGAGTGGGAGAGACGTTCAACCCGATGGAGCGCCTGCTTCGCGGCGTTGCCGCTGGAGCAGCGATTTGTCGAGCGCGCTGAGCAGCCTGTCGGTCGCGGCCGGGTCGCGCAGGGCTATGCGCACGCGATCCGGCTCGCCGAGAGCCGCGCCGCCCGCGACGAGCACGCCGGAGCGGGCCAGGCGCGCGGACAGCTCTCCGCCTTCGACCGCGGGATGAGCGGCCCACACGAAGTTCGCCTGGCTGTCGGCCACGTCGAAGCCGCGCTCGCGCAGAGCGCTCGTCAGCCTGGAACGCTCCTGCGAGACGATCGCGACGCGCCGCGCGATCAGCTCGGAGCAGCTGCGCAGCGCCTCGAGCGCCCCCGCCTGGGAGACCTCCGAGACGCCGAGGTCCGGCTGGAGCTCCGCGAGCAGCTCCTCCGAGCCGGGCCCGCCGACGGCATAGCCGACGCGCAGGCCCGCGAGCCCCCATGCCTTGGAGAAGCTGCGGAACACGAGCAGGCGGGAGTGCTCCGCGAGCAGCGAAAGCGATGAGTCGACGGGCTGGGCGTCGGCGAACTCCACGAGCGCCTCGTCGAGCAGCACCGCGACGTCGTCTGGCAGGCCGTCCAGCAGCCGTGCGAGCTCGGCGGTCGAGAGCAGCTCGCCGGTCGGGTCGTTGGGGCTCGCCAGCGCGACGACGCGCACATCGGGCTCGCCGGCCGAGCGTTGACGCGCGGCCGCCAGCAGCGCGTCGGCGCCGCCGTTGACCCGCACCGCCTGGCCGTGCGCGCGGCGGGCCATGATCGGAAACAGAGGGTAGGAGGGCCAGGCGCACAGCAGCCGCTGGCCGGGCTCGATCAGCGCTCGCGTGGCGGAGATGAGCAGCTCGGCTGCGCCGTTGCCGAGGATCACCCGCGAGGACTCCACTCCGTGGCGCTCAGCCAGCTCCTCGTGCAGCTGCGAGCCGCGCAGGTGCGGGTAGCGCTGCAGGCCGCGGCGCGCGACGAACGTGATCGCGTTGACGATGCTCGGGTGCGGGAGCTCCGGCCAGGTCGTCTGGGAGAGGTCGAGCGTGTCGACGCGCGTGAGCGCTTTGCGCTTGCGCTCGGCCGCTTCGGCGCGCAGGCCTTCGTTGACCTCCTCCTCGGTCATCGCTTCGAACTGGCGGTAGTAGTCCAGCAGGCCCATGTGCACGTGGCTCGTTTCTAGCAGCGCTCGCCGCTCGCGCCGCTCGCACCGCGTCGCGAGCCCGCGCTCATGCGCCTACGCCGGGTCCGTGGATGATCACAAACCAGAACGTGAACAGCGCCGCGCAGATCGCCGCGGTGATCGCGAACACGCGCCCGAGCGCTCCGCTGCGCTGGTCGTGGCCGGCGGCGCGGCGCACGAGGATCCAGGCCTGGTCGAGGCGGCGCAGGATCGAGAGCGTGCCGAACAGCAGCACGAACAGCCCGACGAACGCGATGAAGATGCCCAGGCTGACGCTGCCCGTGAGGTAGTCGACACGTGAGCCGATCCACAGGCACGCGAGCGGGATCGGGCCCCAGCAGAGCAGGCTGAGCAACGCGATCGCGCCGAGCAGGACGTTGGCCAGCGAGCCGTCGAAGCGCTGACGCTTGTGGCTGCCGCGCTTCGGCAGCACGCGAAAGCGAACCGGCGCGGTGCCCGGGCGGCGGCCTACGAACAGGCCGCCGGTCTCGGAAGGATCGGTTCGCATTACAACTATCTTCGCAGGTGTCGTTCAGCTCGCGTAAAGCGAGTTGAGAACGTCTTCGTACTTCTCGTCGACGACGTTCCGCTTGACCTTCAGCGTCGGCGTCAGCTCGCCGGTCTCCTGGGAGAGGTCATGGTCGAGGATCGCGAAGCGCTTGACCTGCTCGACCTGCGCGTACTTCGCGTTGGCCTTGTCGAGCGCCTCCTGGACCAGTGCCCGCACCGCGGGCTCGCGCGCCAGCGAGGGCATGTCGCTCGGCAGGCCGTGCTCGGCCGCGTATGCCGCGATCTCCTCCTCGTCGAGCGTGACCAGCGCGACCGGGTAGGGGCGCTGGTCGCCGTGCATGACCGCCTGGGAGATCCAGCGGCACTGCTTGAGGTCGTTCTCGATGTTCGCGGGCGTGAGGTTCTTGCCGCCCGCCGTGATGATGATGTCCTTCTTGCGCCCGACGATGTACACGAAGCCGTCCTCGTCGATGCGGCCGAGGTCGCCGGTGTGCAGCCAGCCGTCCTCGATCGCGCCGAAGCTCTCATCCGCGCGGTTGTGGTAGCCCTGGAAGATGTTCGCGCCTTTGATCAGGAGCTCGCCGTCGTCCGCGATCTTGACCTCGACGCCCGGGAACGGCTTGCCGACGCTGCCGAAGCGATGCTGCTCGGGGCTGCACGCGGTCGCTGCGGTCGCGGTCTCGGTCATGCCGTAGCCCTCCATCACGGGCACGCCGCAGGCGTAGAAGAATTCGAGGATCTCCTTGGCGATCGGCGCCGCGCCGCTGACGGCCTCGCGCACGCGCCCGCCGAAGGCTGCGCGGACGTTTTTGAACAGCCGCTCCTCGGCCTCTTCGAACGGCGCCTGCAGCTCGGTTGGGATAGGCCGGCCCGCGAGCTGGAGCTCGCGCACCTGCACGCCGACACGCACCGCTCCAGCCAGCTCCTCGGGGTCCGCGTTCGCGCAGACGAGCGTATAGATCTTCTCGAAGATGCGCGGCACCGACGGCAGGTACGTGGGCTTGACCTCGGCCAGCTCGCCGATGATCTGCTTGGTGTCGCCGCCGAAGTACGCGAGCGTGACGCCGAGGTCGAAGACGAGCAGCTGCAGCAGCAGCGCGAACGAGTGCGCCAGCGGCAGGTACAGGTAGACGACGTCGCCCGCGTCGCTTTCCAGGCTTTTGCGCTGCTCGACCATGTCAAGGATCGCGCAATAGTTGCCGTGCGAGAGCACGCACCCCTTGGGCGGGCCGGTCGTCCCGGAGGTGTAGATGAACGTGAGCGGATCCTCGGGCCGCACGCCCGCGCGGCGCGCGTCGAGCTCCTCCGGGGAGCGCTTGCGCCCGCGTGCGCGGACCTCCTCCAGCGTCGTCGCCCCGAGCGCCGCGATCTCGGGCGTCGCCTCGCCGGCGGAGGGCGGGTCGATCACGATGACCGTGCGCAGGTGCGGCAGCCGCTCGCGGATCGCCGCGATCTTGGCCAGCTGCGCGGCGTCCTCGCAGACGATCGCGCAGGCGTCGGAGTCGGAGATCACCCAGTGGCACTCCTCGGGCGAGTTAGTCTGATAGATCGGCACGACCACCGTGCCCGCGGAGGTCGCTGCGAGATCGACGTAGGACCACTCCGGGCGCGTGTTCGCGAGGATGCACACGCGCTCGCCCGGTTCGATGCCGAGATCGATCAGTCCGAGCCCGACCTCGGTGACGATGTCCGCGAGCTCCGCGTACGTGATGTCCTGCCAGGCGCCGTCGCGCTTGTAGCGAATGGCTGCGCGATCGCTGTAGCGCGCGGCCGCGCGCGGGACCAGTTCGGCGATCGTCTGCAACGCGTTGGCCGGCGGCGCGGCGGTGACCTCCATGCGGACTTCCCTCCTCGATCGAAGAGCTGACTTGGCCTCCTGATCTTAGGGTGTTCAGGCCGTGACGTCGCGGCCGCCGCGACGCTCGTCGATCGCGTCACCTGCGCCGGGTCAGAGAACACCCGCGCTGGGCCCGAGATCACCGCGATCCGGCTCTCGACTCAGGTCATATCGGGTGTGCGGTCGAGCGCCGGGGTGGGCAGCCTCGGCGGCCGGGGTGGGCAGCTCGGCGGCCGGGGTGGGCAGCCCGGCGGCCGGGGTGGGCGGCTCGGCGGCGCGCGAGCACGTCAGGTCTTGGCCGACGCTGGACGCTGCTGCTGTGCGCCTTGCCGGATGGATGCGAGAAACAGGCTCTTGTCGATGCGCCCCTTGAAGATCGGGACGCCGTGTTCGACGCACTTCGAGAGGACCTCTCGGCGCCCGAGACCGGCTTCGCGAGCGAGCTCGGTGGGCGTCAGGTGGTTGGCCATCGGAGAATCTCCTCCTGTTCGGGGGCATGGCTCGGTGATCGCTGCCCCAACCTAGCGCCGGGCACGGACGAATGCAACAGAAGATTTCCGCAAAGTGCACTTTTTCGCTGAGCTTCAGACCGCCGAGCCTTCACACCGGGTTGGGCACGTCGAAGAAGACGTGGCGCAGGTCGAAGCGTTCGGCCAGATGATCGCCCAGCGCGCGGACCCCGAACGTCTCGGTCGCGTAGTGGCCCGCCGCCAGGAAATGCAAGCCCAGCTCGCGCGCCTGCGCCATCGCGCGCTCGGCCGGCTCGCCGGTGAGGAACGCGTCGGCTCCCGCCGCAGCCGCGTCCGCCAGGTAGTCCACGCCCGCGCCCGAGACGATCGCGAGCGTGCGGACGCGCGCGGGCCCCGCGTCGAACACGAGCGGCTCGCGCGCGGTCGCCTCCCGCGCACGCGCGAACAGCTCGGCTGCCGCGACGCCCTCGCCGGGAAAGCGCGCGAGGCAGCCGATCGGCTCGCCCCGGTGCAGCGCAAACGGCTCGTCGAGCCGCTCCGCCCCGAGCGCGCGCGCGAGCAGCGCGTTGTTGCCGAGCTCTGGGTGCGCGTCGAGCGGAAGATGGTAAGCCGCGAGCGCGATGCCCGCGTCGAACAGGATCTGCAGGCGGCGCTTGAGCGGTGCATCGATCGGGCCCGGACCCGAGCCCCAGAAGAGGCCATGGTGCACGAGCAGCAGCTCCGCGCGCTCCGCCGCGGCCAGCTCGAACAGCTCCACGCCCGCGGACACTCCCGTCGCGATCGTCGAGGCCTCCGCCGGACCCGGGACCTGCAGGCCGTTCGGTCCATAGTCCTCGAAGCGCTCAGGCTGCAGGAGCGAGTCGAGCTCTGCGAGGATCCCAGCGACGGTCGCGGCCACGCGGGCGACGATAGCGGTGTGGGATACTGCCATGCGCGTCGGGGCGTGGCGCAGCCTGGTAGCGCGCACCGTTCGGGTCGGTGAGGTCCCCGGTTCGAATCCGGGCGCCCCGATTGCCAAACTCCGCTTGCTTGCAGGGGATATCTCGCTCACGGCAGTGGCTGGTCGAGGGCGGCGATGTGCTGTGCCCGGTCGCCAGTGCCCAATAGTGCCCATTCAGCGTCCAGATCGTGGCCGTCTTGAGCGCGCGCAGTCGCTTGCGAGGGCGCGGCATATCACGTGAGCTAGACATCGCAGGACGACAGGCTCGCTCCTCCGGGAAAGCAGGCGCGAGCTCGACGCCAGCGCGGACGACTGCGGTCGTCCGCAGCGGGCGCGTCGAGCGTGGCTGTTGGGACGACCGCCTTGCCAGGGAAGCAGTCGTCACCGGACACCGGCATCTGACCCTACTCGGACAGGCCCGCTGCCCGCAACGCCTCGTCCATCGTCAGATACTCGCGTCCTCGCACGATCTTGCCGTCGCGGATCGTGTGCAAGGTCGGCACCCGGATGTGGCACCCGGATGTCGATCGGCACGTCACTACCCCGTGCCGTCACGGTCACGTGGATGACAGCGATCACACGCCCCGGACCCGCATCGAGGACCTCGTCAACAGCCCACGTAATGCCGGGAAAGCTAGGCGCGAGGCGGGGCGC
>Ga0187804_10000313_pt1 | contig 11560 bp, 10 predicted proteins | sample NC_wetland_sal_i_3_FD_132961 | JGI IMG/M metagenome (GOLD analysis project Ga0187804, IMG submission 132961) | Wetland sediment microbial communities from Neuse River Estuary, North Carolina, USA - Control_4 | ecosystem: Environmental > Aquatic > Freshwater > Wetlands > Sediment | place: USA...
CGACGAGCTGGCCGCGCGCCTGCGCGGCTTTCGCACGCACGGCATCGCCCGCGAGGATCTGCGGCCCTCGGCCGAGGAGGGCAGCTGGTACTACGAGGTGCGCGACCTCGGCTTCAACTACCGCCTCACCGATTTCCAGTGCGCACTCGGAATCAGCCAGCTCGAGCGTCTCGACGAATGGATCGCGCAGCGCAATCAGGTTGCCGACTGGTACCGCGAGCTGCTGGCGGACGACCCGCGTATAGCGCTGCCGCCGGGCGCGCCGGAAGGCTCGCTGCACGCCTACCACCTGTTCGTGGTTCGCATTCTTGCCGGCCCCTCCAAGCACCGCGAAGTCTTCGAAGGCCTACGCGCTGTCGGCATCGGCGTGCAAGTCCACTACATCCCGATCTACCGCTTCCCCTACTATCGCGACGCGCTCGGCTACGGGCAGGACACATGTCCCCACGCCGAGCGGTACTACGCGAGCGCGATCTCGCTTCCGGTCTATCCGGGCCTTGGACGCGGTGACGTGGAGCGGGTCGTCGTCGAGCTGACGCGTCTAATTTAGCTCGCGCACGAGCTGGAAGGCCTCTGCGGCTTCGAAGCCGACAGAGCTGCCACGCATGCGTGCAAGCGCAAGTAGCGCCTCGTCCGAGCGTGGATGTGGGAATGGCCGCGCCTCGCTTTCGTATGCCCGCATCGCCTCAAGCTTTCGCTCGATCGTCATGGTGACGTCCACGAAGACGTTAGGACAAAACTCGGGCATGACCTGCCGAAACGCCCAATCTGTTGAGGAAGGCACCTCGAAAGTGAGGATGCGCCGTACATCGCCTTCGTACGTCGGCCGCGTCGCCGTGAGCACTGCGCGGTGCACGATGCCATGGTCGACGTTCAGGTCGCCGGGGTGGTGCGTATAGATCTCCCTCGGAGCTATACGCTCGACGAGTCCTTCGACGAGCTTGACGACGTCAAGCATAGGCATGGTGTCAAAGCGGTTGTCGGGCAGCTCGTGAAAGGACACCTCGGCGGCGCCAAGTAGATTCGCCGCCTTCTCGCCGTCTCGGCGCAGTTGGGTGAGCAGCTCCGGGGGTGCAGCGACTCGATCCGCATACCGCGACGTAATCCCCTCGCCGAGGATTGCGATCGCAACGTGCGATCCTTCGGCCGCCATTCGCGCGATCGTCGCACCGCACCCGAGCACCTCGTCGTCGGGGTGTGCCGCCACCACAAGTATGCGCTCAGACACGGATCGGGTCCTGTCCGCTAAGAAGGATCTCACGACTATCGGGCCCGCAATTGAACAGCAGGTCGACGATTGACAGATGGGACACAAAGTTTCCGTGGAGTTGCCGATATGTTGGATGCTTGTAATCTTGAAACAGTACCCTAACGCCTGCGGCCTCGAAGGTAGAAACATCCGCATAGTCACGGCCAAGCGCGCCAAAGATGTAAGTGTCAGCAGCAAGCTTCCTACACATGTCAAGCACACGCGCCGACTTCGCTCCCTCAAAGTGGAGATCAGACGCCTTCATGAAGCGTGCCTCAATTTTGAGGGTGGCGAGGAACCAGCGGAGCATGTGCTCGTTGATTTCGGCCAAGTACTGCCACTCGCGCGCGTAGAGGTCCTCAAAAAAGTCGGCATAGTCGTCGAAGTAGGGTGCCTTGCCATAATGCTGTGAGAGCAATTGCCAGTGCTTACGGCGCCACCACCCGGGCGCGCGCTGATCGCGGGCTGACCTCACGTTGTTGATTTCGATTGTATGAATCGGTCTATCGAGATAGCCCTTACGCAGGACAGGCACCGTCAACCATATCGGTCCGGCCGGCGTCTTGATGCGGTTGCGATTATTCCAATCGTCCTTCAAGTATTGCACGTCATCAAGCGAGACGAATACGTCGGCGAGGGCGATCTTGTGAAACAACCCGAGCCAAGGGAGATAGACGGGCTGATGGGCAGTCAGAATCATCGCACGGAGGATAGTAGTCGCCGATAGCATGAGCCGCCACGGACAGCCTACAATCAGGTCGTGCAGTCCGCCGTCCTTTTCCGCTGCGATGCCTCCGAAGCGATCGGTGCTGGCCATGTCACGCGCTGTCGTGCGCTCGCTTACGCGTTGCAAGGCCGCGGAGTGGGCGTCGCCTTCCTCACGCGCCGAGGCCTGAAGATCGACGACTTCGAAGTGCTACAGACGCCCGACAGCCCCGATGCCGAACTCTCGGACGCCGACCTCGCGCGAACGATCGAGATAGCGGCTATACGTGGCTTTGACACCGTGGTCGTGGACCACTATGGCGCCGATACCCAGTACCTCGAAGCGCTGAAAGAATCAGGGCTGAGACTCGGCGTCATCGACGACCAGGCGGACCGCGATCTTTCCCCCGCCGACTGGATCCTGAACCAGAACATCATGGCGCACAACATCGAGTACCGGACACGCTCAGACACGCTCATGCTTCTTGGGCCGCGATACGCGCTGCTGCGCCCTGAGTTCGCCGAGGCACGAGGGCAGCTTGTCCAACCCCGTACCTCGGGCGACATCCACCTTCTTATCACGCTCGGGGGTGGGGCGACGGCGACGCACTGTGTTTCGTTGCTCGCTGCACTGGACCGCATCGAACAGCCGCTCAGCGTCCGCTGCATCGCGGTGGACGCGGACACGCAACTCAAGCATGCCGCGCGCGAGTCCCGGCACAAAGTCGAGGTGCTCGGCGTCACCGATGATATGGTCGCCCAGATGACCTGGGCCGATGTCTCAATCAACGCTGGCGGCTCAACCTGCTGGGAGCTGCTGTGCCTGGGCGTGCCTATGGTCGTGCTTGCTCTCTCGGACGATCAACAGCGCAATCTCCTAGCGCTTGAGGCATCTGGACTGGCAGTCACGGCTCGCGGTCTTGAGGCGGCCGGGGATGCGGCGGTCACTTTGCTCAACGACCCTGCCCGGCGGGAGAGAATCGCGGCCACTGGGATGGAGCTTGTCGACGGTCACGGCGCGCACCGGGTGGCGGAGGCGGTCGTCAGCGATCTGTCAGCAACGGGGGGACAGCTACATGCGCCCCGTTGATGCCAGCGGGCACGTGATCGGCCCCGCTGCGCCCTGCTTTATCGCGGCCGAGGTCGGCCTCAACCACAACGGCGACATCTCTCTTGCGCACCGCATGATCGACGCAGCCTCCGATGCCGGCGTTGACGGCGTCAAGTTCCAGACCTACCGAACCGACGACTTCGTCTCCGACCGATCGCTGACATACGAGTATGTCTCTGTCGGGCAGACTGTCATCGAGTCGCAATACGAGATGTTTCGGCGCTATCAACTGGAAGACAGTGTATGGGTCGAGCTGCGCAACCATTGCCGGGACCGGGGCGTTGTCTTCTTCAGCACGCCAACTGGACTCGAGACGCTTGAGCAGCTCGTCCAGCTCGGGGTCCCGCTGCTGAAGAACGGATCGGACTACCTAACGCACGTCCCGCTAATCGCAGCAATGGCGCACACAGGAATACCAACTGTCCTCTCGACCGGCATGGCGACGCTCTCCGAGATAGAGGATGCGGTCAACGTCTTTAGGAACGCCGGCGGGCACGACCTCGTGCTGTTGCACTGCACATCCTCATACCCGACGCCACCCGACGATGTCCACCTGCGGAAGATCCCGTCGCTCGAGACCCGCTTCGACTGCCCGGTCGGACTCAGTGACCATACCGACGGCATCGTGGCCGCGATCGGCGCGGTCGCGATCGGCGGCTGCTTCCTCGAGAAGCATTTCACGCTTGACAAGCGGCTGCCGGGCCCCGACCATCGCTTCTCCGCTGACCCGCGTGAGCTGCGGGAGCTTGTGGGGGCGATCCGTACGCTGGAGCGCGCACTCGGCACGGCTGAGATTGGTCCAGTCGAGTCCGATCTCGTCGGGCGAAGGGACTACCGCCTCTCCTGCGTTGCCGCTCGCGAGCTCGCGAGTGGCACGGTGCTATCGGAGCGTGACGTCGCCTTCCACCGCCCGGGTTCCGGCATTCCTCCCGGGCGCCTTGAGGAGATCGTCGGGAGGCGTGTCCGCGTCGACGTGTCGGCGGGGACAGTGCTGCGGTCTGAGCATCTCGAGGCTGCGTGAGCACGAGCGTTTCGCCGCTGACGCTGCGGCGCGCGACAATGGACGACGCCGACTGGCTGCTGACGTGGGCCAACGACCCGGAAGTGCGCCGTGCGTCGACGAACAGCGAACCGATTGCGCGCGAGACACACGTTGCGTGGCTCCGCGAGAAGCTCAAAGATGCCGGCACGGCCTTCTACATTTGCGAGCACGCGGGAGAGCCGGTCGGCTATGCCCGAGTAGAACGCCGCGACGACGGCTCCGGCGAGATAGCGGTCTCGATCGAGGCGACCCGTCGCGGTCACGGTCTTGGCCGGCGCCTGATCGAACTAGCCAGCGCGCGCGGCGCCAACGAGCTGGCTGTGGCGCCGGTCGTGGCGCGTGTCAAGCGCGACAACTTCGCGTCGCTCGCCGCGTTTCAGCGCAGCGGCTTCCGTCCCTCCGGTCGCGCCGATGGAGACCTCGTATGGCTGACGCTGGCCGAGGCGGCGGTAGTCCCGCACTCTCGTCCCTTCGTCGGTGAGGCGGAGGCAACTGCGGCCGCAGAGGTCGTGCGTTCGCGCGCTCTCGCCATCGGCCACGTGGCCGCGCAGCTCGAGGCCGAGTGGTGTGCAGCGACCGGAGCTGCCGCCGCTGCATGCGTTGGCAGCGGTGTTGCGGCCCTCCGGCTGGGCCTGCTCGCGCTCGGCGTCGGCCCCGGAGATGAGGTGATCGTGCCGGCCTACAGCTGCGTCGCGCTCATGAACGCACCGCTCTCGCTGGGCGCTACGCCCATCCTCGCGGACGTGGAGCTCGACGACTGGACGCTCGCGGTCGAGGACGTCGAGAGCCGCATCTCGTCGCGGACGCGCGCAATCGTGGCCGTGAATCTCTTCGGCTTGCCCGCCTCCCTCGGCGAGCTGGGTGCGCTCGGCGTCCCAGTCGTCGAGGACTGTGCCCACGGCATCGGCGGCCACACCAGCGCCGGCCCGTTCGGCTCCGGCTCCGAGATGAGTATGTCGTCGTTCTACGCGACGAAGCTGCTCGGCGCGGGCGAGGGCGGGATCGTGGCGGCGCGCGACCCCGAGCTCGTCGAGCGCGCTCGGCGCGCGCGTGACTACGGCGACCAGCTGCCGGATGGAAGGCACCTGAACGACAAGCCCACGGACATCCAGGCAGCCATCGCCCTCGCCCAGCTGCGGCGGCTAGACGAGATCCTCAGTCTGCGTGTGGAGCGGGCGGCGCGGTACTCCGCCACTCTCGCACCACTCGTCGACAGCGGCTTGATCGTTCTCCCAGCGGGGCGCGAGGGGCGGGTCTGGTACCGGTACGTCCTCCGGCTCCGACACGACTCGGCGCCCGAGGTCTGCGCCCGTATGGCCGCGCGCGGCGTGCACGCGGAGCAGCCTGTCTGGGACCTGCGTGCCTGCGAGCAGTGGGGAGCCGAACTCGTGCGGACGGCGGAGGCCTTTGACCGCGTTGTCTCGCTGCCTCTCTATCCGGATCTGACCGACGCCGAGCAGGAACGCGTCTGCGATGTGTTCGCGGACGTGGTTGAGGGACGATGACCGGCTCCGACGCTGTACGGATTGCCGGCTACTACGATGCGCTCGTCGACCGCTACGGCTATGGCCCGCGCGCCGTCGACGCGTCGTCTGCGCGGTCGCTAGAGGTCCGCTACGCCGCGCTCGCCGCCGCCGCGCCGCTCGCCGGGAAGCGCGTGCTCGAGGTCGGCTGCGGCTTTGGCGACCTCGGCGCCTACATCGCCGCGCGCTTCGACGGCGTGCGGTATACCGGCATCGACCTCTCGGCGCGGATGATCGAGGTCGGCCGGCGTAAGCATTCAGAGCTCGAGCTGCTGCAGGCAGATGTTTTGGAACTGGAGGACAGCGAGCAGTTCGACGTCGTGCTGGCGCAGGGAATCTTCTACCTTCTCGGTGACGGGGCGGAGGCGAAGATGCATGCGTTGATCACGAAGATGTTCGGGATAGCCCGCGAGGCAGTCGCCTGTTCGGCCATCAGCGCTTGGGGACCGCACCAGGATCCGGCCGAGTTTCGCGTCGAGCCAGCGCGACTGATCGACTTCGCGAGCAGTCTGACGACGTCGCTCGTGTTCCGGCACGACTACCACTCCGGCGATTTGGCCCTCTACCTCTACAAGCAGCTACCGCGTGAGCCGCGAAACCTCCTCTGATGCGTATCCTCAGATCGCCTTCTGAACGACGTGCCGATTGATCTCGACGAGCTCGGGGGTCTTGTCGAGCAGTGCGATGACGCTCGCTAGCCCCACAATCTCGCCCGGCTCGTAGAGCCGGGCGTACACTTCGCGGGCGAGCAGCAGATCCTCGGGTGTATCGACAGTCAGCCGCAGGTCGGGCCGCCGCAGATGTAACGGTGCGTCGACGCGCTCGATCCGAAAAAGCTCGGGATGCTCGCCAACATACTCATCAACATGCTCGCGGTGGTGAGCCTCGCTGCCCTCGCACCACGAGCGCTCCAAGGTCGCGCGGGTGAAGATCTCGGTTCCACTACCAAGCGGCATACCGCTGCCCCATACCGTGATGTTGTGCGTATAGTCAGCGCCCGTGTTGAGGTGACGGGCGATGACTCGGTCGGCCTCCTGCGGGCAGACGAAGGGGCAGTCAGCCGTGACGCGAACGATGTGGTCGGCGTTGTACGCGCGTGCAGCCTGCACATACCGGTCCAGTACGTCTGCCTCCGAGCCGCGAAAGCAGTACCAGCCAGCGTTGTCACAAAGCGCTGCGATCACGTCGTCCGCGCTGGTTTCGCTTGTAGCGACGACGGTCTCGTCGACCAGCCGCATTTGCAGCGTACGCCGCACTACATGCGAAAGCATGAGGTCCCCAGCGATCTCCTCCAGCACCTTGCCAGGCAGACGGCTGCTGTCCATCCGCGCCTGCACAATCCCGACGACGGTCACGTTGCGAAGGTATCGGTCACGATGAACGACTTTCTTGGTGATTAGCTTGGCGTCCAAGACCCGCCGGCGGCAAGCGCCGAGGCGGAACGATAGTAGGAGCTGTTCAGTCGCAAGCGGTCGACCGCATCGAATGCCTCCAGCCGGCCATCGACGATGACCATCACACGCTCGCACATCTGCAGCGTCGACATGCGGTGCGCAACGACGAACAGCGTGAGCTTACCCTTGAGCGTTTCCAGCGAGTCCTGGATGAGCCTCTCCGAGTGCGGGTCTAGGGCGCTGGTCGGCTCGTCAAGCACGAGCACTTCTGGCTCGGCGGCCAGCGCACGGGCAAGACAGATCCGTTGCTGCTGACCGCCTGAGACCGCATCGGCGCGCGGACCGACGACGGTGTCGTAGCCGTCGGACCACCCCATGATGTCGTTGTGAATGCCCGCGAGTTGAGCGGCCCGTTTGACCGCGTCGGCGTCGAGATCGCGGAAGAAGCGGATGTTCTCCGCGACCGTGGCGTGTAATAGCTGCGGTTCCTGTGGCACGTAGGCGAAAAGTCGGTGCCAATCGGAGTTGGCGAAGTCGCCCGCAGGCACTCCGTTGACCAGGTAACGGCCACCCTCAGGGGATCTGACGCGCAAGAGGAGCTGGACGAACGTGGACTTGCCAGCGCCTGATGGTCCGACGATGCCGATCGCCTCGCCGCTCGCCACTTCGAAGTTGATCCCGGACAGCACTGGCCGGTCTGGCACATAGGAGAAGGAGACATCCTCGAAGGCCAGTACCTGCACCGTGTCAAGCGGCCGTGCGCCATAGGGCGGGACACTCAGGGCATACCGGCGCTGGGCTTGCCGCACGCGCTCAATGTACGGCAGTTCCTGACGCATGACTTGGTAGGCACCTTGGGCTAGCTGGCCGTACAATCCGGCCCGCAGGAGCAGCAGTATGGCGGCTGCCAGCGACGCCACATGGCCGCCGGTGACGTAGAGCACGATCAAGGCGGCGACCATGAGGAGATAGATCAGGCTCTGGTAGACACCTGGTACGAGACGTGCGAGCAGCAGAGCGCGAAACTGCGGCTTGCGCACAGCGGCGATCAGCGCGTCGCTGTGCTCGCGCTGCGCGGCACCAACTCCGAAGACGTGCGTCTCTTCGGCTAGGCGTACGGTCTCATTGACGCCGCTGGCGTACCCGATCGAGGATCGAGATGTCGCGCTGCCCTGCCGGCTGCCGAGGCTGCTCAGAGGCCGCAATATCGCGAACATGCCTACCGCCGCAGCAGAAGTCAGAAGCGCGGCGAAGACGTTGAGAACCAGTGCCGAGGCCACAAGAACAAGAAAGGTCGTGAGCGACACGAGCAACGTGGTTGCCTGCAGTGCGCCAGTGCTTGCGCGCGCGATCTGGTTGGTGAGGATCTCCTGCAGCTGACCCTCCCGGTCGCGAGACTGCACGTCCCAGGATGCGTGCGTGAAGGCCGCGTATACTTCGCTGCGGAGTCTTGCTTCCAGGTCCGATACGAGCCGCGCGGGCACGATTGAGGTCACGGCTTGCAGCGCCAGGCGCAGAAGAGCAAGGCCGGTGGCGATGCCCAGCAGCGTGCCTATCGTCGCGTTCGCGCGCAGCGGCCCGATGTTCGCGTGCACACGCGCACTTCCATTGGCAAGCGCAGCAGCTACCTCCGCGAGAATGGCCAACACACCAGACTCGGTGAGTCCCGATAAGATCGAACCGATCGTAAGCAACGCGACGGGCCGCGGTCTGTCACCGACGAACACGCGCACCGCCGACCGTCGCCCTGAGTTCCGTTCAATTCGTTCGGTCATGATTCAACCAACTCGGGCTGACGTGGCGATGCATTGTGCTGCCGGGACCTTCGGGATCAACTTCAGCCACCTCGGCGAGAATCGCTAAGATGCCAGATTCGGCAAATCCACAGAGGACCGAGCCGATCACCAGCGCTGCGATAGAGCCCCCATCGTCCTTTGAAGAGCAGACGGAGCTGTCTCCAACTCGACGACGTCACTATTCTTGCTCCATCGGTCTCCTTGATCTCCGTCACGATAACGATCGGCGAGTCGTCGAATCGCGCCTGCTTCAAGGGCTTTCCGAGCATCACAGAGACGCTGCGGCCGCGCGTGGCTTGGCCAACACGATCAGGCCATCACCTATCGGCCCACGACGAGCCAAGTGACCGAGCCGAAGAAGCACATTAAAGAGGGCTCCGGGGCGCGACGGTTGATATGAGAGATACGTGAGCACAGCCGTGACACTGAAGCCTGATGCATCTAACAGGCGTTCAAGCGTGCGTGCACTGTAGTAACAGTAATGATCGGGGTGAACGACCTCATAGCCGAGGAGTGCGCGGAGCGCAGGCTTAGGGCTGCATGCATTCGGGGCCGTCACACATAAGCATCCGTCCGGCCGCAAGACGCGCCTGCATCCCAGAAGGAGGCTCCGTGGGTCGGGAACGTGCTCGATCACCTCGGGACAGAGAACCAAATCGAACGCGCCAATATGGTCAGAAGAAACATCTGATGAGTAATCAGCGCAAGAGAACTGCGCATTTGGGAATACTCCCGAGAGGACGCGTAAGCCGTTGGCGTCGACGTCCACACCGACAACCTCCTTGTTTACAGAAAGGAGGCGCTCGTGGAGCAACAAGCCGTCTCGTAACCGAGCCTCAGTAAAAGGCGCATCAGTGCAGCCGATGTGCGCGACGGCCCGTGACTGACTAGACAACGCGGCCAGATATGCGAGCCTGTCCGCGCAAAGTCCTACATTCTGGCGGCTATGCGGAGCCGCCACCTCTCGAAATGTCTGCGACGTTTGCAATGTGCGCATCCTCGACCTGGGAGAGTTGATCACGAGGATTGTAGGAGAAGGGCGTTGCGCCCAAGCATTGTTCCGCGGATATTCACGTCAAGTAGCTCAGAGGCACGTGCGAGCAGCGCATGTAGTCTGCTTGAGTCCAGCCCAGCGAAGCGTGCACGGTAAGCGAGAAAGTCCTGCCTGCGGCGACGGCAGATCGCGTGGCGGGTCAAGCGAGCACCATCACCCAGATCCTCGATTCCGAGCCAGGCACGTAACATCCGGGAAGAATGATCCTTCGACCGCAATCTGGGGTCTGCAAGCGCTTGGTCGATTGCGACGCCACACGCGGCGAATGAATTGAATGATGAGTCGACGTTAGCAACAAGATCTCTGAGGTACGAAGTCGCGTGAGGTACAGTTTCGTAGCCGCGAGCGAGTGTGGCACCGATCGCCGCAATCGCCTCATCGGGCGTTGCGCATGCCGAACCGAGCTTAAAGGTCATAGGCGAGCCGAGCTTCGCGTCGTCGAACCTCAGGCCTACAACCGGCTTGTTTGCTAGAGCCGCCTCAAGGGCTGTCGTGCATCCCGTATGAACGATGACAGCGGCCCCCTTGATCCATGGTCCCACTGGACCATGTCGACAGACGATGGTATTAGGTAGGTCGGCAAACAAGCCCTCATAGACTGACAGATCCTCGCCTGGGTGAGGCCGTACGACAACTGTGTCACAAAGTTGAGAGTTTGCGAGCTCTTCTACGAGGCGCATGAGGCCGCTGAGTACCTGAAGCTGCGAACCGAATGCCATACGGTCATCGGTGGACAACGGAATGCGCTCTACTCCTCGGCCTCGGACCAGTCCAGACCGAAGCCAGCGTCTGAGGCCCTCAGCTGGAAGAGCCGTTGTAAGATTAGTATTGATCAATACGTACCGGCCATATCGGCTTGCGAGATGCTGCGCATCGTCTCGCCACCAGAGGTTGCCTGGCTTCATGAGATCGAACCTCGGCTGACCGGTAACGATGACGGGCGCGGCAGAGCCTCGGCGTTCGCGATAATGGGTGGCTTGCTGACTTCCCCATGTCAGGATAGCATCATTCTCGTGAAAAAGTGTCGCGTCTAGGCGCAAGTCGAGCGCCTTGTCAAGAGAAAGATCACTTGAGAAGAAGGCCCCCTCCTCGTCCAGGTGAAGTAGGGAAAAGCCATGCCCTTTCAACCGGTGGTACCGACCAGGATTGCCCGGCGTATTGCTTGGGACAATCAGAACGTTCTTCCCCACATAGACCCCGGGACCAACCATCGCGGCCATACGGAGAAGGACATCATGACGCCCAAGCAATGCCCCGCAAGCTCGGGCGGCATGTTCCGCCCCTAAAATAAGCTTGTAGTCCAAGTCCCGGGTAAGTGTCTCAAGCGGTAAGAGAAGCATGGCTCGTTAGCGGATAAGAAAGTTACAGCCCGGCAGCCGTATGGCACCCCTCGCGGAGTATAGCCTATCCCTGATTCGGTCGCAGTGCTCGTCTCCCTGCTTGGGCCCGGTATTGCCGCCGTGGTTGACGGTAGGTAGGTTCGCCGCTGAGCGCTGGCGCCGGGAGTTCGCGCACCTGTTACTCATGACGTTGCCCGGTCTGCTCCCAACACGCGGTCATACACGGATTCGAGGCGGGCAACGGAACGTCGAATATCGAAGTCGCGGGCGCGCTCAACGGCCTCCTGCGCCATCCGGCAACGCAAGAGACTGTCGTCCAGCAGGCGGAGGACCGCGCCCGCAAGCG
>Ga0187804_10000314_pt1 | contig 11553 bp, 10 predicted proteins | sample NC_wetland_sal_i_3_FD_132961 | JGI IMG/M metagenome (GOLD analysis project Ga0187804, IMG submission 132961) | Wetland sediment microbial communities from Neuse River Estuary, North Carolina, USA - Control_4 | ecosystem: Environmental > Aquatic > Freshwater > Wetlands > Sediment | place: USA...
AGATGGCGGTGCTGTCGAATAAACCGGTCAATCCGTCGCGCGCCATCGTGCAGGCGCTGGGGCTGGGAGACTTCTTCGTCCGCATTTATGGCGGCAACAGCTTCACCACGAAGAAGCCCGACCCGCTGGGAGTGCAGACCATCCTCGAGGAGACCGGGTTTACGGCTGCAGAAACTTTGATGATTGGCGACTCGTCAGTTGATGTGTTGACGGGGCGCAACGCGGGGCTGTGGACTTGCGGCGTGATGTATGGTTTTGCGCCGCACAGTTTAGCGGATGTGCCTCCGGACGTGGTGATTGAAAGTCCGGTGGAGGTGGGGGAGTTGTTCGGGTAGCTGCTGCCGAAGCCACGCACGGGTTAGAACGCTTCATTTGTCAGGAGAGCCCGTATAGCAACAGTAACGGCTACCGATAACCCCAGAATCTGATTTCTACGTTGATGGGCACAGCCATCGGTTCGCCGTTGCAGGTCGCCGGTTTGAACCGCCAACCACGGACTCCGGCCATTGCCGAGCCATCGAATTGTTTCCCCCCGGATCGGGATACCTTTAAGTCCTGTGGCTTGCCCTTGGTGTCAACGATCATCCATAACCGGACCGAGGACTGGCGATCCCGCATCCCTAAAGGAGAACTCGGATCAGGAGTGCTCACCGCCCTGGGTGGTAGCGGGTTCAGGGAGCAGTTGCCCATCTCCACGGCTCCCGTCGGCGGCGTGAAGAATGCAGCATCTAGAGATGGCGCCAGCGAGAGATCCATCACCTTCGCCTCCATTTTCCGGTGCCTGTCCACGAAGCAGGACATCTCGTGCGGGAACCAATAATCACCGACTTTCAGAAACTTGTCATAGTCACAGGAGTAATCCGCGACCCACTGGCCGACGAACTCAGGGGCTATGTTCACCACGAGAAATCCGCTGACTTTGTCGAAACAGAAGGCGTGCTTTTGCTTCTTTTCTCCCTTGGGTTTGGTCACAGCGCATTGAGTCGAAGGGTCAGAATCCGTGATTGACTCGAACTCAAATTTCGCGGTTCTTGTTGGTAGCATCTCGACCAAAGCGGCGACCCGCGCCGCTTGGTCGGGAAAGTCGTTGCCGGTGTCAAACAGCCAACGCTTGTTGGGCCCACCGACTTCGATGCGACGGGAATTGCCGACTACCGTCTCCCGCCGCCACTGCGAACTCGATATCCACACCTCGCTATAAGTTCCCTGTACGGTTTCCAAGTCCTGTCCCCTGAACGAGAAGGTGACGTTCAGACGAAACCCAGGAGCGTTCGGCGAACGGATGTCCGAGAGCTGCCGTGCCCGGTCCAGCATTGCTTCGGCTCTCTTCTGCGCGTCTTCAGCGGCGGAGGTGCCACCGAACACGACCAGCGAGACTGCCGCGAAAACAATAGTGCGAACTAGCATCATGAAGCGAGGCCAGGAACATCTTATCTGAGCGGGCGCACGAAGCGAAATACTGCAGTAAGTTTGGCATAATGAAGTCGCGATTGTTTGACGTTTGTTCACCCGTACCCGCTCCCATATTCCCAATCAGCACCCGATCCTGCTACCTTCAAAATGATCTCGACGTCATCTCGACCATTGGCGGCGCGAGACGCGGCGAGCCGCGTCTCTACCGGAAAATTTGGTCCGAGATAATTTTGGCGGGACATTTGGGATGAAGAACAACGAATCCTTGAACAAGGACACCTGGGGCCTGACTCCTGCCGAACTGCGCAGGCTGCGCTCGCTGAAGACTCCTTACGGCATTCAGCAGCTGCTGGACGCCATGCCGTATCACCTTGAGGACACGGCCTGGTCTCCGCGGCGGGTCTTGCGCGAGGGCACTTCGCATTGCTACGAAGGAGCGCTGTTTGCCGCGGCGGCTTTGCGGGTGAATGGGTATCCGCCGCTGATCTGGGACCTGGAGTCCGAGCACGATACCGACCATGTGATTGCGATTTACAAGGTGGATGGACACTGGGGGGCGGTGGCCAAATCGAATTTCACGGGCTGCCGCTTTCGCGAGCCGGTGCACCGGTCGCTGCGCGAGCTGGCTTTAAGTTATTTCAACATTTACCACAATCTGCGCGGGGAGCGGACGCTGCGGACGTTCTCCCGTCCCGTGCACATGAAGCGCTTCGATCATCTCAACTGGATGAGCACGGAGAAGCCGGTGTGGTTCGTGGCGGAGTACCTGCTGACGATTTTTCATTATCGGCTGATTTCCGAGGCGCAGGCAAAGCGGCTGCACCGGGTGGATGGGCGGTTGTTCCGGGCGGAATGTCTGGAGCGGGCGAAGAAAACAGTAGTCAGTAGTCGGTAGTCGGTCTGAACCTTGGACGATTTGCTTGCGTATTAACGGCATGCATTTTTTTCTTCGATCGATTCTCGCCTTGGTTGTGCTCGCTTCGGCCGTCATGGCTCAGAAGCCGGAATCGGCTGCCGTTCCGCAACTTGCTTCGACTCAGGCAGCTTCCACGTCTCCAATCACATTGACTCCGGATGCCTCGGGCACCGTTCCCCAGGAGCAGATCCGCGAGCTTCTGCGCCGGGTGGCGGAAAAGGACCTGGAAAACGAAAAGCGTCTGCGCGATTACACGTACATCGAGCGCCAGGAGGAGCACAGACTCGACGGCCACGGACAGGTCAAGAAGGTGGAGTCCCGGACTTCAGAAATCCTCCAGATTTACGGGGAGCAGGTCGAGCGGCTGACCGCGAAAGACGACAAACCTCTGTCCGACAACGAGGCAAAAAAAGAAGACGAGAAGATCCAGAAGATCATCGACAAGCGCAAGAACGAGTCCGAATCCGACCGGCGCAAGCGGCTGGAGAAAGAGGAGAAACAAAAAGAAGAAGACCGGCAATTCGTGCGCGAGGTCGCCGACGCGTTCGCGTTTCGCCTGCTCGACTCCGAAATTCTCGATGGACGCGACACCTGGGTTCTCGCCGCCGATCCTCGCCCCGGCTATGAACCCAAGCACCGCGAAGCCAAGATCATGATGAAGTTCAAGGGCCGCATGTGGATCGACAAGGCCGAGCTGCAATGGGTGAAGCTCGACCTCTCGGCGATCGATGACATCTCCTTCGGCTGGGTGATTGCCCGCGTGCACAAGGGCGCGCACGTGCTGGTTGAGCAAGTCCGTGTCAATGACGAGGTCTGGCTGCCCAAACGCGTTCAGTTCCACCTGGATGCCAAGCTGGCGCTCTTAAAGAACTACCACGGGGACGTCGAACAGACTTTCCGCGACTACAAGAAGTTCCGCACGGATACGAAGATCACGGTGGTGGGGGAGCGCCGCGAGTAACGAGTGAGTGGGGGCTCTGGATCGCCGGTTGTCGTTAGAACTCATCAATTTGGCTCGTATAGGCGCCGCCCCCAAGCGATTTGCTGGTGTAATGGGGAGGTTACGTCAGTCATCCGCACGACAGCTCCAGATTCAGCTACTTCCGCCGATCTTTCCTAGTGAGAGTCCGAAGCCCGACGACTGACTTTTGTGTCTTAGTTGCGGACGGTAACCCCTCTACCCATTTCGAATCGACGTTCAACCGAGAGCAGAAACGCTGAAACTGGCGCTTTGAATGCTCTGAAGGGATAAAAAAACGTCTCGTGAATCAGAAGATCCTGTTCGTGGACGATGAACCGGCGGTGTTGGACGGCTATCGGCGAATGCTGCGAAACGATTTCGACATTGCAACGGCCGTAAGCGGTGAAGACGGCCTGGCAGCACTCCGCAATCAGGGTCCCTTTGCCATCGTTATTTCCGACATGCAGATGCCCGGTATGGACGGAGTGCAATTCCTGAAGCGTGTATGCCAACTCGCCCCAAACACAATAAGATTCGTACTCACGGGCCACACCGATCTCAATGGCGCCGTAAAGGCAGTCAACGAAGGCTCCATCTTTCGCTTCCTTCTGAAGCCTTGCCAGGAATCAGTCCTGAGGGAAGCGATCACCACGGGACTGGCCTATTGCCACGAGCGGAAAGAAGAGCGTGTGCGGATCGAGCTGCCGGTACGTTTATCCCGGTCCGCCCCATGTCGGAACCTTCTGGTGGCCCGCACCGTGGATATCTGCAACTCGGGAGCGCGCCTAGCTGGCCTTGACGAACCGCTCGAGCTCGGTGAAGTTCTCAAAATCGAATTTGGTAACCGGAAAGCACCCTTCCGCGTGGTCTGGACCGGTGCGCAGGGGACTGCTACCGAAGGCCAGGCCGGCCTTGAGTGTCTGGCGCCGGATGTAGGCATCTGGAAATTGGACCTTTGCCAACTGCAGGACGGTGAACCGCTGATCCGTGCTCGCGTGGTGCAGAGCGGACTCCTGCCCCAGGTGAGACCGCCGCTAGAGACGCTCGATTACGCCGGAAAGTGCGTCCAGGCACGCACCGTAGGAGGAGACTACTACGACTTCCTCGATATGGGTCCGGGAGAGGTTGGGTTGGTGTTGGCGGATGTTTCCGGAAAGGGCATCGCAGCTGCCCTGCTGATGGCAAATTTGCAGGGCAGCCTCCATAGCGAGCACGGCACGAACTCGAAGGATCTTCCCCAGTTACTCGCCTCGGTCAATCGCCACTTCTACAAGCACAGCTCGAGAGACCGTTATGCCGCGTTTTTCTTCGGGCAGTATAGCGATGCCACTCGCCGGCTGCGTTACGTCAATTGCGGGCAGTGCCCGCCCGTATTGCTCCGCAAGGGAGGTGCGGTGGAGAGACTTGAGCCGACCGCCACCGTACTTGGCCTGTTCTGGGATTGGGAATGTTCCGTCGCCGAGGCTCAGTTGGAGGCCGGGGACGTATTGTGCATCTATACCGACGGGATCACAGAGACAACTGGCCAGAGTGGAGAAGAATTCGGCGAAACACGTCTGTTAGAAACTCTACGCAAGAACCGGGACCTCGAGGCTGCGGGTATATTGCAGAGCCTGGAGAACGCCGCGGAACAATTCAGGTCAGGCGAACAAGAAGACGATCTAACGCTGGTGATCGCTCGCGCCCGGTAGCGTTGTCGAGATCAGGCGAACGCGACGCTCCCTCGGCCGCTCCGCCTGCCACGACTGGAGACACACGTTCCCGGCACTCGCCACCCTCTACTCGCTACTCGTTACTGAACTCTGTACTCGATCTTGATTCCCCGCCGCGCGATCTCGTCGAGGAAGGCTTGGGCCGGGACGTCCCGCTCCTGCAGCACCGCGCCGCGCTTCTCGACTGTTCCCGAGCACATCATCTGCAGAACGATCGACGCCGGAAACGCGGTGGTGCGCATCATGGCGCTCATGTCGGTCTTCGGATCATAGTGGTCCACCATGGTGAACGTGGCCACGCGTCCTTGGAGTTTGCCGCCGAGCAGACCGCGGACGCCGGGCGCCCTCACCGATTCGTGGGCCTCCAGCCGCATGATGCAGAGATCGGGGTGCTTGCCCGCGAACTTGCCCTCGAAAATTTTCGATAGCACGGCGCGCGGGACGACCTCGGCATTGCCGACGCGGATCTTCTCGCTGGAAAACAGGCCCAGTTCCTTCAATTCGCAGAGCAGATCGTAGTGGCCGGGATAGCGCAGCGTCTTTTCAAAGCACTCCCCGACCCTACCTTCAAACGTCTCCGGCATGGTCGAGGTTCCCCCCGAAGTGTGGAATGCCACCAGAGGAGAGAACCCGTTCATGTGGAACTCCTCCGGTTCGGTGAGGGGTTCGACCGTGGTCAGCTTGCCCTTGCGCAGGATGCGCGCCGGTTCGACATATTCGTTGATCAGGCCCTCGACCGAAAAGACCAGCTGGTAATGAAACGGCGGCACGGGTTTCTCCGGCAACCCGCCCACGTAGAGCTTAAGCGCATCGGCGTGTCCGTCCAGGCGGCGCACCAGCTCGCCGCCGAGAATCGAAGCCATCCCGGGCGAAAGGCCGCAATCCGGAGCCAGGCCGACGCCCTTCTTCTCCGCCTTCTTGGCCAGCGCGAGCTCTTGCCGGACAACGGTGTTGTTGCCGCCCAGATCGGCGAAATGACATCTCGCATCGATGGCAGCCTGAGCGAGACCCAGATTGAGCCGGTAGGGAACGGCGGAGAGCGCGCCGTCGTGTCCCTTCATCAGACGCGCGGCGTCCTTTTCTTTGGAAGCGTCGAGCGCGACCGCGCGGACTTTCCGGTCGCCGGTTATGCGATTGACCCGCGCAGCTACTTCGCGGGCGCGTTTCAGGTCACTGTCCGCCAGAGTGACCGCCTCGACCGCACTCTGCCGCGCCATGTCATAGGCCGCCGCCGAACCCATCATTCCCGCGCCAATTACGAGTAGTTTCATGAGAGCACCCCGTTCCAGACATCGTAAGAACCAGAATACATAAATGACCTAAAAACACAAGTGACGTAGATCACGTAACTTATGTGATTACAGTAGATTAATGTGATTATCTCCTTGAAATATGACCGCCGGTTTGATTACGGGACGGGGGTGGATGCGAGCAGCTTTCTGATCTCCGCTTCGAAGACCTCTGCCTCGGTCGCCCCGACATGCCAGGCCGCAATTCGGCCCTGGCGATCGATCAGGTAGGTAATGGGCAGGCCGAGAATGCCACCGTACTGGTTGGCCAGTTGGGCGCTCCCCATGGCCACCGGATAGTTCATCTTGAACTGCTCCTGGAATTCGCGAGCCAACTTCTCGTCATCGTCCATTGAAATCCCGACCACCTGAAGCCCCTGCGGACCGTAGCGGTTCTGCATCTCGACGAAATGCGGGATTTCGCGCTTGCACGGATCGCACCACGAGGCCCAGAAATCCAGCAGCACCACCTGGCCGCGATAGTCGGAGAGACGCAGCTTCCTCCCGGCAAGATCGGTGAGGGAAAAATCGGGCGCGGGACGGAGCTCCCCGACGCCGCCCGCCCGGGGCGCGGATGGCCGCCGCAGTGCCAGCCAGGCGAGAAGGGCGGCTACCACCACAAGGAGGAAGAGCGATTTCTTCATCCGGCCCTACTCTCCTTTGGCTAGGGGGTAGCCCTTATCCACCCAGTCCGCGCCGAAATTGTTGGCCAGGTAGAGAACTTTCACCTTGGTGAAGCCCATCTGCCGCAGCGCGTCGTACGCGGGATTCAGGTTCGGGCAGTGGCTCCAGGGGCAACAACCGCAATAGAGCACGATGGCGGCATTTTTCGGCAAGCGCTGCGCCCGCTGGCGCAGATTCCGGATGCCAACTTCCGTGGATCCCGCGCCCAGGTATTCCGATCCCGGAATGTGGGCCTGCACGTAGAGCATGTGAGAGCCGACCTGGAACAGCAGTGGCTTGGGGCCCTTGGGAGCCTGCAGCGCTTTGACCAGCTCTTCCGGTGTAAGCGTCGGCAGGCTGAAATCAGCGGCGCGTGCGCGCAATACGCACGTGCCGATCAATGCCAGCGCAACTAGGGACAAGAAACGATGCAAGGACCGCATTGAGGATGACCTCCGCTGCTTCATTATCTACAGGCAACGGCGAAATCGGCAAACCGCGGGAGTGAGGCGATCGATGGGAGGAACGGTCGGGGCTCAGGGGTAGCTGGGGACCGAAACGGTCCGCGATGAGCTCCCGGCACTTCCGTACCACCTCATTTGGTTACTTCGAGGCCAGCCCGCACTCTCGGGCGGTGGCTGGCTATCAGCATCGTTGCGCCGGGGTGAGACTTGGCAGCGGCTCGCAGCCGTTGCAGGGAAGGCATTTAGTCGTCGGCAGCAACCAGCCGCTGGCGGCTGTCCGGTTTTGTTACTAAGGGTGGTACCAGAGTTATCTTGTCCCACCCGTGTTCAGACCGCATCCTTGGACAGGACTGTTGAACTCCTTGGAGGGCTGTCGGTCACTGCCCGTAAGAGGGCAACGTTTGCAAGACGATTGAGGAGAGCGCCAGTGCACTTGAGTGATGTAGCCGGAACGTCCGCGAGAAGTTCGAAACCGAAGCTGTTTTTTCCGGACGCGCGGGAGGCCGGGCGCCCGAAGAGCAGAACATTGTCGGCAGGGTTCAGCCTGATCGAGACGCTGGTAACGATCGCCATCATTTTGGTCGTGCTGGCGATCTCGCTGCCTATGCTCTCCAGCACTCGCCGGTTCTATCACCTGAGCCAGGCCGCGACGGCGGTGACCGGAGCGATTCAGGCCGCGCGCTATAACGCCATCATGACCGGCTGCCCTTACAGCATCACGTTCACTTCGACCACCACCACGTACCAGCTTCAAACGAGGGTTTTAACCGGTACACCGCCGGCGTGCGCCGGGGCCTGGACCAACTTCGGCGCGCCTACGCCGTGGGCCTTCAGCCAGGACGTCAGCATGAACCCGACGACCACGCTGAAGTTCACCCCCAACGGAATGGTCGTGGCGACGGCGGGCTCGACCACGTTTACTCTGTCCAACGGATTTACGACCAACACAATTTCGGTTTCGGGAGTCGGCAATGTCAAGGTCACCAGCCCGTAAGCAAGCTTGCGACCAAGGATTCACCTTGCTCGAGTGCCTCATAGCCATTTTCATCCTCTCCGTGGGTGTGATGGCGATGGCCTTGCTGGGCGCCAGAATGATGTCCACCGGCCAGGAGTCGAAGTACATGAGTGTGGCGGCGACCCTGGCTTCGGAAAAACTCGAAGACTTGAACCGCTGGAATTTAAATGAGACGCCAGTCTGTATTCCCACCGGCAGTACCACCGTGGGCAGCCTGACTACCGACGTGCGCCAGACCACGACCTGTCCGGGTGCGGGCGGAGCCTCGGACAGCGTCGCCTACTACGACGACATCAGCCTTTCCCTCAATGAAAACAACGGCAACTGCCCCAACTCGACCGCCGGTTGCTTCGCAGAAACCATTTCCAGCGTGGTCAACGGCAACGCCACGTACACGACTACCTTTCACTCGCCCGACGGCATTATCAACACGAGTTCCAGCGGCACCGCTCCGGCAATTTCCACGTTCCACCGCCGTTGGATCATTGAGGGCAACCAGCCGGTCGTGGGAACCCGACGCGTGACCGTGCTGGTCACGCTCCTGAGCGGAGCGGTTCGGCCAGGGGCGAGATTTCAGATGAGTCTGGTGAGGCCATGAAAACGATGACGGAAACGACCTTAGCTTGGGGCAGGGATTCCAGCGCGCCGCGCCGAAACGGGTTTTCGCTGCTGGAACTGATTGTGGCCATGGGCATCTTCATGCTCATTAGCGGGTTTGCCATCACTCTGTTCCGGGACCAACAAGTCGCATCCCAGGGCCTGACGGGGCAAGTGGGCCTCAATCTCTCACTGCGCGACACGGTGTCGCAGATGCAGATGGATCTGGCCAATGCCGGCAGCGGCTATTTTCCGGGTGTGAACATGCCAAGTTGGCCGGTGGGCATAACGCTCACGAACAATGTGGTGCAAACCGGCCAGTCTTGTTATACCGCCGGAACCTTCACCTACGGCCCCACTTGTTTTGACCAGCTCAATATCATCACCGCGGCCGATTCGACGACGGATCCCCCCACGCAAGCCACCGATAGCAGCGGTCTACCGGGCGGGGGAAACTGTTCGGACACTTCTACGGGTGTGGCCTATGTTCAGGCTGCGTCCGGACTTACCCTGGCGCAGACCGCGGTCAATTACAGAACGGGCGACCAACTGCTCTTCCTGAACGCCAAGGGCACTCAGATCACTACGGTGGTACTCACGCGTAACGGCCGTGTTTCCGGCAACGCAGTAAGGGTGCATTTTAATGCAACCGACGGGCATGGCCTCAACACCGTGGCCGACGATCCCCTCAACATTACCACCTGCGATGGCGTCAGACCGTGCTCCCTTTGCTCTATAACCAGTGGCGACGTCGCCAATTGCTCGAACCTGAATGCGTCCCGGACGACCAACCAGTTTTGTGGCAGCGACTGGGTTCTGAAGCTCGCCCCCATCATCTACCAGGTGGATTCCACCAACCCGGCGGATCCGGTGTTGACCCGGACGCAGAAGGGCGTCACCGACACCGTGATGGAGCAGATCATCGGTCTCAAGGTCGGAGCAACGATCTGGAACAGCGGCGCGACTCTTTTTGCGGACCAAGGCCAGTATGTGTACGACGCCAGCATTTACTGCAACCTCAACTGCAGTTCTCCCCCGCCCGCCCAGGGTGACATGGCCTACAACTTCAGCCTGGTGCGCTCCGTCCGTATTTCGGTGATCGGCCGCACCGTCCCCGACTTTCGCGGCTACAACACCTATCGTAATGGCTTCGACAATGGACCGTACCAGGTGCAGGGCATTGCCGTGGTCGTCAACCCGCGCAACATGAGCATGAACGATTGAGGCGAAAACAAGAACGGCAGACGAATCCGAAGGATTGAGGTGACACCATGAAGGCAACACTGATTCGATTGAGCACGCGAATCTCGGCGAAAAAGGATCTCGGCGCCTTCCCGAAAGGGGCGAGAGACCGGGGCGTCGCCCTGCTCTTTGCCCTTATGTTGCTGGTGATCATGAGTGCGCTGGGCCTCATCATGGTGTTGACCGTGAGTCCGGACATGATGATCAACGGCTACTACGGGAACTTCCGCGGATCGTATTACGCCGCCGATTCCGGGATGAATATCGCGCGCGAGCAACTGCTCAACCAGACCGTGTCGGCCTTTAACATGACGCCATGCCCGGGCTGGGGAGGCGGCAACGCGCCCCCGTGCGATCAGCCGCCGCTGCTAGCCAACACCGGCGCCACCGTGCTGAACACTATTACGACGAATTATGGCAGTTTCAGTTCGCTGCAGGCGGGGCAGGCGGTGAACTCCTGGCCGGAGAACTTCGCGATCGCCAACACCGCCAACTGTGCCAACAGCTATGCGCTGGCGCCGGGCTACCCCCAAATCACGCAGACTGGGACGCCCCCGAATCCCGTCGAAAACAGCGTATACACTTACCGTTTCAACTACAATCTCTGCTCGATTGGCCGCGCCCAGAGCTCGCAGCAGGTGGTCACCACTGAGGAAGGCAGCCTGATTTATACGATCAACGCGCAGACTTCATCCCAACAGCAAATCAACGCCAGCTTTGCCGCCTTCGGGGCCTTCATCGACAACTATCCCCCCTGCCTGGGTCCGCTGGTTCCCGGCACCATGACCGGCCCCATGTTCACCAACGGCGCCTGGCAGTTCATGACGGGCGGGGCCTACATTTTCACGGACCCGGTCGGTCAACACCAGCCGGACGCAGATTATTTCTTTAACTGGAGTTGTATTCAATCGCCGACCAGCAGCTACACCTATCAAGGGCAGACTATCCGGCCCACATTCCAGCAGGGGTTGAACCTGAATCAGGCAGCGGTCGCGATGCCACAGAATTCCTTCAGCCAGGAATGGGCGGTGCTGGACAGCATGGGTTGCGGCGAAGGCACCAACGTTTGTGGAGTCCCCACGAGCCCCGCGCCTCCGGCAGTGCAGCACTCTGACCTGAACGCCAAGCTCAAGAACATCAGCGGCACCGCCTACCCAAGTGGGGGCGCGGCTTCCGGAGTGTATCTGCCGTATTCCTGTACGGGAGGTCCGCCTTGTGCGAATACCCTGAATGGGGGCGGGTTCTACGTGGAGGGTAATGCGGCAATCGTCATGTCGGTCG
>Ga0187804_10000315_pt1 | contig 11544 bp, 8 predicted proteins | sample NC_wetland_sal_i_3_FD_132961 | JGI IMG/M metagenome (GOLD analysis project Ga0187804, IMG submission 132961) | Wetland sediment microbial communities from Neuse River Estuary, North Carolina, USA - Control_4 | ecosystem: Environmental > Aquatic > Freshwater > Wetlands > Sediment | place: USA...
GCAATGTTTCGCATCGTTACTCTGGAACGCGAATTTGGCAGCGGCGGCGGAGGCATTGCCGCAAAACTGGCCCGCCGCTTGGGGTGGAAGCTGTGGGACCAGCAACTGACGAGCGAGATTGCCCAGCGCGCGCAGGTAACGGAATCGGCGGTGGCCTCGTGCGATGAGCGTGTGGACAGCCGTCTGTACCGTTTCGCGAAGGCTTTCTGGCGGGGCAGTTACGAACGCAGCATTCCTCTGGACGACTCGCGCACGTTCGATACGGATCGCATGATGGCCATGGTGGGAGAGATCATGAGCGCGATCGCGGCCGAAGGCAATGCGGTGATTGTCGGCCGTGGGTCCCCGTTTTTCCTGCGCGAACGCGAGGACACTTTCCGCGTCTTTACCTATGCTCCGCATGATGAGAAGATCCGCCGCCTGCTGGCGATGGGCAGGAGCCGCGAAGAGGCGGAAGACCTGGTGGAGAACGTGGACAAGGAGCGGATCGCGTATATCAAACACTACTTCAATGCCGAGTGGCCGACGCGCAGCCTCTATCACCTGATGATCAACACGGTAGTCGGAGACGATAACGTAATCGCCACGATTCTGAACAGCATGCGGATGCTCGAAGCTCAGCCCGCCGAGACGTTCCTCCGCGGCATTCGGTGAAGCCTTTCCGTAATTGCGTAGGCCCGGACGTCCTCGTTCGCGCGGGCGAGCAAATCTCGCCGACTGCCATCCGCGCTTGCTGGTGGAGAGCCGGGCGTCCCCGCCCGGCTGGACGGGCGAGACGCCCGTCCCTCCACCATAGACTCATCACGCGGTCACGGAACTAGTGGGGCTTCTTCTTTCCGAAAAGGTCGCCCAAGGGATTGCTCTTGCCTCCGGGTATCAACTCTTTCAGTTTGCTGCCTACCATCCCTTTCACATCCGGCGCGAAGGTTGGGTTCGAAGTGGTGCCCCCAATCGCCACGGGGATGCCGCCCGCGCCGAGGCCGGCGACCTTCGTGAGACCGGCGCCGGCGCCAGCCAGATTGGCCACCATCTTGAAAGCGAGTTCATTGTTGGGGCTCACAGTGCCCGCGCCGGTGACGGTTCCCAGCGCCGGGATCACCAGGTTGATCTTGTCGAGGCGCGTGCCTTCGGGCGCGTACCGTACATCGGAACTCAGGTTCTCGATCGTGGTGTCATTGCCGGTCTGCTTGCCGGTAAGGGCGGAGATTGCCGATAGCTTGGACCCAAGGTTGAAGCCGGAGAGTGCGGTGTTGCTCATCTTTACCCAGCCGGTTGAAACCAGCTTGTCGAGCGGACCAATGGAGTCGAGTTCGACCGAAAGCGTTCCGCCCTTAAGCCGCGAACCGGTGGGAAGAACCACGCCAAGTGCGGGAAGCATGGCTTCGAGGTCGTCGACCGGCATGGCTTGTCCGTTCAGTTTTGTGTGGATCGAAGTGGTCTCGCCGCGCATATCGTAAGTGCCGGTCAGTTTGGCCAGCGCCTTGCCGATCGCGACGTCGCCCTGCCCCAGCTTTCCGGACTCCTGCTTCAGGTCGTGCTCGACGGCGAAGACAAGCTGGACGGGCACTGCGGCGGGAGAGCCCTTGGGAACCAGCTTTAGCGATGTGGCCTTCAAGGTTCCGCTGGCCTTCGCGAGGTGGCCGTCGGACTTCAGCGTGCCGTCGAAATCAGCCGAGCCGGTAATGCCCAGCTCCGGATCGACGAGCGCCGACTGGGAGAGGTCGAGCTTGTTGAGGTTCACCTTTGCCTGCACCGGTGTGAGGGCAGTATCGGTCGAATTGATCGGACCGGCGGTGCCGTCGATTTTCAAGCTGCCGCCGCCGGGGAGGCCGGCGGAAGCGATCACGGGAAACGCGCTGGTAAAAGAAAAACTACGCACTGCCACGTTGACCTTGTCGTACACGATGGGTTTACGTTTGCCGGAAAGGGAGCCGACCGTGATGGTTCCGTCGGTCAGGTCGAGCTTGGCCACATTCACATTCGCCGGTGTGCTGGACGTTTTTCCGGCAGCTTTGGCGGGTTGCGCCGACTGGTTTCCGAGGGAGGAAAAATTCCAGACTCCCTCGCGGTCGCGCAGCAAAGTGATTTCCGGATGATCGATGAGGAGCCGGGTAACGTTGAGTTGTTTGCTGAAAATGAGCGGCATCAGTTCGACGCCTACTTGGAGCGATTTCGCCTGGATAAACGGGACGCTGCCGAACTTGGGATCGTCAGCGATGGAGAGCTGGTCGGCTCTCACGCTGCCGGAGAGAATGCTGAGGCTTAAATTGCCGACTTTCACTGGCCGTCCCAGAGCCGAGCTGAGGTTTGACTCAATCTGTGGACGGAAACTGTTGACATTCACCAGGAACGGGAGCGCGATGGCGACCACAATCAACAGGGCGACGACTATGCCGATAATTTTGAGGACAGTTTTCACGACAACACCTCCTAAGGCGGGATCCAACGCGGAGCGAGGTGGATCGAGAATCGTGGAAAGCTTATTCGAGGACAGTTTATCAAAACTAAGCACAGACGGTCTGCCGAGGACATGCGAACCAAGCACTTGCTCGGCGTCCGCGCCGACGTTACGCCCCGACGTTACCGGCTAACGTTATAAGATAGGCGCAAAGGATGGAGCCGATTCCGCAAGTGGCAGCTTCTGATTTGTATCCCCCGGCGCAGGAGGAAGTGGCGCGACTCGCCGGTTCGCCGGCACTGCGCGCTGCTTTCGACCGGTTCCGCTCGCAGGAATCACAGTTTGCGCTGTGGCAGATGGAGGCGACGCGGGTGGCCGCACCTCCATTCGGAGAGGCGGCACGCGGCGCCTGGCTGGCCGACCGTTTTCGCGAACTCGGCCTTACCGATGTGCAGGTGGATGAGGTCGGCAACGTCTTCGGCGTTCGTCCCGGCTACGGGAGCCGTTTCGTGGCGCTCAGCGCGCACATCGATACGGTTTTTCCGTCGTCCACGCCGTTGAATATCCGGCAGCAGGGCAGCCGGTTGTATGGCCCCGGAGTCGCCGACAACGGCGCGGGTATTGCAGCGATGCTGGCCGTGATCAGTGTGCTCGGCAGGACGCGAATTTCGCATGCGCTGCCCTTTGTGTTCATCGGGAACGTCGGGGAAGAAGGCGAAGGCGATCTGCGGGGCATGCGGCACGTTTTCGCGACGCCGCGCTGGCGCGATGCGATTGCCTACAGCGTGATTGTCGATGGCGCCGGAGCCGACACCGTGGTGGCCGAGGCCCTGGGCAGCCGCCGCTTCGAAGTGATCGTGCGCGGTCCGGGCGGACACTCCTGGAGCGACTTCGGCGCGCCCAATCCGATTATTACGCTCTCCCGTGCGATCGAGGTCTTCAGTCAAACGCCGGTGCCGGCCTCGCCGAAAACAACGTTTAATGTCGGCGTGATTCGGGGCGGCACTTCCGTGAATTCGATTCCGGAATCCGCCAGCATGCGGGTCGATCTGCGCTCCACGTCGATGGTGGAAATCGACCGACTGGAGCGAGCCTTGCGCAGCGCGCTGGACCATGCGGTCGCGTGGGAAGATCGGGCCGCTGCTCAGCGCGGAACACGCAAGCCGCAGGTGGTGCAGAGCGAAGTGGTCGAGATCGGCAATCGTCCGGCGGGCGAACTGGCGCCGGATGCGCGTCTTCTCAAGGTGATTCGCGCGGTGGATGCGCAGTTGGGCAACACCGCGCAGGTGCAGCGAGCGTCGACCGACGCCAACATACCGCTTTCGCTGGGGCGCGAGGCCATCGCAATTGGCGGTGGCGGCTCCGGAGGCGGCGCCCACACGTTGCAAGAATGGTTCGACTGCAATGGACGAGACCTCGGACTAAGGCGCATTCTGCTTACAATGCTGACACTGTCGGGAGCAGGAGAATGATGGCGCGAATGGTTCCGATTCTGCTGTTGGCCGTGGTCTCGGGCGTGTGGGCGCAGAGCGGCGTGTCAGCTCAGGGTACTCCGCAGAGCGCTCAGAAGCCGAAAGCGGACGTGATCTTTACCCACGGCAACATCTACACCGGCGTGGTCGATGCGGTGTCTTCGTTGGGGGCGGGCAAGCGCGCGGAGGCGCTGGCGGTCCTTGGCGACCGGATCCTCGCCGTCGGGACGCGCGACGAGATCATGAAGTTGAAGGGGCCAGAGACGAAGGTCGTGGATCTGGATGGCCACTTCGTCATGCCCGGATTCAATGACGCCCACATGCACCTGGCCAGCGCCGGTCTTGAGAAGATGAACCTGAACCTAGTCGGCGCCAAAACGCTGGACGAGTTCCGCGAGCGCCTGCGGGTCAAGGCCGAAGCCGCCGCGCCCGGAGAATGGGTGGTGGGGGAAGGTTGGGACGAGACTCTGTGGCCCGTCAAGACTCTGCCCACGCGCTGGGATCTGGATGAAGTGAGCGGCAAACACCCGGTTTACCTCGAACGCGTGGACGGGCACATTGGCGTGGCGAACACGCGCGCCTTGCAACTTGCGAGCGTTACCGTCGCCAGTCGCGATCCCGATGGTGGGAAGATCGATCGCGATGACGCGGGCACGCCCAACGGCATTCTGCGCGAGAAAGCGCAAGAGGCGGTGCAGGCGGCGATTCCCAAGCCGACCCACGACAAGCGGCGGCATGCCATCGAACTGGCCCTTGCGGATCTGGCGAGTCACGGCATCACCTCCGCGCAGGATTACTCGCAGTGGGAAGACTTCGAGATTTACGAAGAACTCGAAAACGATGGAAAGCTGACGGCGAGAATTTCAGAGTGGCTGCCTTTCGACGACTCGATGGAGGACCTGAACAGCAAGCGCAGCTCGCATCCCGCGTCCGACAACTTGCTCCACACCGGAATGCTGAAGGGCTTCATGGATGGTTCGCTCGGCTCGAAGACCGCCGCGTTGCTTGAGCCCTACAGCGATGATCCGAAGAATAGCGGCCTGCCGCAATACGAAGCGGCCAAGTTGAATGCGATGACGAAGGAACGCGTGCTGGCGGGATACCAGATCGGCTTCCACGCCATCGGGGACAAAGGCGTACAGTTGGCGCTCGACGCGTTCGCCGAGGCGGAGAAAGCGGCGAAAGAAGGCAAAGTGAAGGCGGCCGACGGTGGCAAATCCAATGATTACCGGCTTCGCATCGAGCACGCGCAAGTCACCAACGCGCAGCAGATTTCGCGGTTCAAGGATCTCAAGGTGATCGCGTCCATGCAGCCGAGCCACCTGCTCACGGATATGAACTGGGCCGAGTCGCGTCTGGGAGCGAAGCGCGCCGAGCATTCCTACGCGTGGGCTGAGTTTCTTCGCCGTGGCGTGGTGCTGGCCTTTGGTACGGATTATCCCGTCGAACCGGTTACGCCGTTTCGCGGGATTTACTCGGCGCTTACCCGCATGAGCGAAGACGGAAAGAAAAGTTACTATCCCGCGCAGAAACTGAACATCGAGCAGGCGATCGCCGCCTACACCACGGGTTCGGCGTTTGCCGAGTTCGCCGAAAAGCAAAAGGGCAAGCTGGAGCCGGGCATGCTGGCCGATTTCGTCGTTCTTGATCAGGACATTACGGCAGCCCTGCCGCCGAAAATCCTGGAGACGAAGGTTCTGCGTACCGTGGTCGGCGGACAGACCGTGTACGAGGCCAAGTAGAATCGGGCCATCGGATCATCGGGTGATCGGGCCATCTAAAACCGATCACCCGATGTCCCGATGGCGAGATGACCCAATCCCGAGTTCTCCCATGACTGCGAAAGAGCGGGAACGCGCGTTCATGATCGGGGCTCCGCTGGCGATTATTCCCGCACTGTGCGTGCTTCCTGCCACAGTGTTCCTGGTGATGATTCCCCGAGTGGCGCATGCCCGGGTGATCGCGCTGTTCGTGTTGCCGGCCTGCGCGCTGGTGGGCAGTTTCGGACTGTGGAAGCTGGCGACGGGCGCGGTGCGGAAACCGTGGGGGATATTTAACGTCCTGAGTTTTGGCGCGCTGCTGGTTTTGCTGGTCATCGCCGGTTATACCGGATTGTTCCTGGCGCTGATGACGCTGAAGCTGTAGGCGCCGGCCGCCACGGGCTGCCATAAGCCGCACGCTGCCCAGAAAATCATCACTTCCGGCATGTTCGATCATCACTGCATAACCGCGGACATTGTGAGATTCGTATCAGGTCATCGCTTTAGCGATGACGCCAACGCACCCACGAGAAAACGCCTTTAGGCGCTGGGGGCTGAATGTCGATTCCCATTCGCAATGCCGATCGATCGCAGGTCATCGCCGGCGAGCGTACATTCTTCGTGACTTCCTCGACGTGGGGGAAAACTGGCCTTCTGCAATCCGCGCGTGCAGCCAAACTCTTGATCGACGTGCTCTATCACTATCGCCAGCAGCGGAAATATCTTCTCCACGAATTTGCGATCATGCCCGACCACTTCCATTTGCTGATCACGGTGGGCGCGGAGATGACCGTGGAAAAGGCGGTTCAGCTGATCAAAGGCGGTTTTGCGTTTCGGGCAGGACGCGAACTGGGGTTCCGCGCTCCGGTTTGGCAGAAGGGATTTTCGGAAGTCCGGGTGAATGAGCGGGAGGCTTTCTTGGATATCCGAGAATATATTCATGCAAATCCGGTGAAGCGATTCCTCGTGACGGCCGGTACGGACTACCCCTATTCGTCGGCACATCCAGAATTTGATTTGGATCCGCCGCCGCAGCGCCTGAAGGCGGTTCCAGAGGGTGCTGCTTTCGGCATCGCTAAAGCGATGCCCTGATACGAATCCCACTTCCCCCGCAGCCTGCTCGCGCCCACGGTGAACGCGAACCCCGTTTTCTGCGTCTAACGACTTGGCACCCTTCGAACTCCGCTGCCCGGGGCGAAGGTATAATAATCAGTTAGGCAGTTTTAGGAGGAAAGAAATGGATTCGCGCGAAAGCGCTTTTTGGGCCCGTCTCAAGGCCAACCGTTGGGCGTACACTTTTACGATTCTGGCGACGCTGGCGGTTGGCATTCTGATTGGCACGGTAGTCTCCTATGGAGTGAAAGGCAAGGAGGGACAGAAGGCGTCGGATGCGACCCCGCTGACCATCCCCGCTCCGCAACAACTCTCGACCGCCTTCTCCCAGATTTCCAAACAGCTTGAGCCGAGCGTGGTGAACATCAATACCGAGTCGACCATCAAGAACCCGCACCGTCGAGGGCGCTCGGTGCGTCCCGATCCCGACCAGGATCAGGGCAACGGCGATGAAGATGCCCCGTTCCAGGATTTCTTTGACAAGTTCTTCGGTGGCCAAGGCGGCCAGGGCGGAGAAGCGGGCACCATCCGCCAGCGCTCGCTCGGTTCCGGCGTAATTGTGGATTCGAAGGGCTACATCGTCACCAACCGGCACGTGGTCGACAAGGCCGATCGCATTCGTGTGAAGTTGCAGGATGAAAACCCCGCTTCTCCGGGCCACGATGCCAAGTTGATCGGCATGGACCAGGAGACCGACCTGGCAGTGATCAAGATTGATGTCGATCATGCGCTGCCGGCCGCGAAACTCGGCAACTCCGACGGCATGGAAGTTGGCGACTGGGTGCTGGCCATCGGCAGTCCCTTCGGATTGCAGGAAACTGTGACGGCGGGCATCGTTTCGGCCAAGGGGCGCAACATCGTTCCCAACCGGCAGTTCCAATCCTTTATTCAAACCGATGCGGCGATTAACCCGGGCAATTCCGGTGGGCCGCTGGTGAATATGGCGGGTGAAGTCATCGGCATCAATACCGCCATCCTGACCGAGACGAGTTCGTACGCGGGCGTGGGATTTGCCATGCCTTCGAACACGGTGACGCAGGTTTACAACCAATTGATCGGGCCGGAACACCGCGTTTCGCGCGGATCCATTGGCATTGAGTTTTCCGCCCAGCCGAACCCAGCCATCGCGCGCATTTACGGATCGGGTGTGACGGTGTCGAACGTCGTATCCGGCAGCCCGGCCGACGAGGCGGGTCTGAAGATCGGCGACACGATCACTTCCGTGGATGGTAAGGACGTGAAGAGCGGCGACGATCTGGTGGCCGACATCGCTTCCCGCAAGCCGGGCTCGAAGGCCAAACTCGCCTTTGTGCGTAACGGCAAAAAACAGGACGCGACGGTGACCATCGCCGATCGCTCGAAACTGTTTGCTTCCCGTCTGGGCGAAGAAGACGATAGCCAGAGCGAGGAAGCGCCCAAGGCCAGCAAGTTTGGGGTCACGGTTCGCGGCATCACTTCCGATCTGGCCGATCGCCTGAGCATTCCGGCGGGCAAAGGCGTGGTGGTGCAGGACGTGAAGCAGGGATCGTTCGCCGAGGATCTCGGTCTGAATCGCGGCGACGTGATCCTGGAAGTGAACAAGCAGCCCGTGAACAATCCGGACGACTTTATCAAGATCGAGTCGTCGCTGAAGAGCGGGCAGGATGTCGTGTTCCTGGTGCGTCCGCGAGGCGCAAGGGCCCAGGATGGAACGATTTTCCTGGCAGGCACACTTCCGTAACTGGTATAAACTCCGGCGAGACTGGCAATCCATCCCCGTTTCGGGGACCATAAGGGTGGGCCGGTCTCGCCGGTTTTTTGTTGGAACAGTCGTTAGTCGTTGGTCATCGGTCGCTCGCGGGTTGCAAACGAACGAGGCGTCCCGAACGACCAACGACTGACGACCAACGACTGATTCTTGATGGTCGACCCGCAAATGGTCGAAGCCTGTAGACATGCTACGGTCTGATCCAATTCGGCGTTGGCGACGGGCGGGGCTCTGCAGCCTGCTCTGCCTGGCCGTGCCGGGGCTCGCAGTCGCACAGACAGAGACGTCGACTCCTCCAACGAAACCGGCGCAAGCTGCCGCAGCGCCGGCCAAGAAAGCAACGCATCATGCCACCGCGCAGGCGCCCGGCAAGCACACCTCATCTCACACCTCAGCCCAGAAGAGCAAGAGCGCTCACGGCAAGAAGGGCTCGAAGAAGCGCGGCCAGCAGGCGATTGACTCCGCTCGCGCCCGGCAGATTCAGGCAGCTCTCATCCGCGAACACTACATGCAAGGTGAGCCTTCGGGATCATGGGACAGCGCTACGCAGGCCGCGATGCAGCGCTATCAGGCAGATCAGGGATGGCAGGCGAAGACGACTCCAGATTCCCGAGCGCTGATCAAACTCGGATTAGGCCCCACCCACGACCACCTGCTCAATCCAGAAAGTGCAATGACGATGCCCACTGCGCCGGTGGCGGGCGATCCCAAGCCCGCGCCGAAACCGACCCCGCCTGCAGACAACATTCCTAAGCAGTAGGCGCGTTCGCGAATCCAATTTTCGCCAGGTTGGCGCTGGAAGCGGACTCTAGCCAGAGCCACTTCGCACGTTCGTCTGTGATCCGAAGTCTGTGCTCCGAGTGACCCGGGTGCAAACTCGGATTTCGATGTTGGGAGAGAGCTTCCCCCCCGTCATCGACCAAGCGTGGAACTCCTCGCCTCGGCCGCGTTCGACCTTGGATTCAGGCTTCGTAATGTGTGAGTTACGGGCTGGCACTTTGGTGGAGCAAGTTTGGCACCCGCGTGCCATTTTCAAATCTTCCGCTTCGTCTTACATTCCCGATTGAGCAGTTCTGGGGGAGGGCTGCCCGGGCGTCCTGGATTCGAAAGAATCGGGACGCCCGTTTAATTTTCCGCAGGTTGTGTGGCGCGGACACTCTTGTCCGCGGCCGTTGCATTTGTTTTTGCATTTGCTTTTGATTCTGCTGTGACCCCAACACCCCCGTCCCACCGAAGCCTCGTTTCACTGCGGGCTTTTCGCGGACAAGAGTGTCCGCGCCACACGAGCAACTCGATCCAACCCCCGCTCAATTTGTGGAAATGGTGAAGTTCACCGTGATGCGGGCCTGAGTTTCCACGGGCTGTCCGTTTTGGATGTAGGGCTTGAAGTGCCACTGCTTCACGGCCTCGCGAGCCGCGGTCGCCAGGATGCCAGGACCACTGAGAATCTGCAACTCCTGGATCGCGCCGTCGCGCGAGATGAGCGCCCGCAAACTGACTGCGCCCTGCACCTTCATCTGCCGCGCCAGCAGGGGATAGTCCGGTGGCACCGAAACGCTCACGCTCTGCGCCGTTTGCGGCGAGAGCTGCACGCGATCGCCGGCACTGATCGTCGCGCCACTGACCGGCGCATTCGGCGCCGATGCGGGAGCGCCGGATGCAGAGGACGTCGCGCCCGAGCCCACGTCCAGATGGATGGCATTGCTTTTCGCGGGCACTTTGATGTGGCGGTTTCCGGCGACGACTTCAACCTGCATAGGAGGTAGAGCTGCGCGCTCGGTGGTTGCCGAGAAGGGAGCTTCGGCCGGAGCGGGTGCCGGGGACTTGGCTGGTTTGCGTTCCCGTGCGGGAGTCGCGGGCGCGCTCGCAGGTACCGCTGCCATACTCTTATTCTTGCTGCGAACCCTGGCTTCCTGAACTTCATCGCCCGGCGGAAACCAGAAATCCCAGTCTTTCAGAACCACCGCCGCCAGCGCGACCAGCAGTATCCCCAGCGCGATGAGCATCCGCTTCCGCTGTACCTCGGAATCCTGCGACGCGGGTTGCAAGGGGAACTGCGTCGACCGCTCCAAATGGTTCTCGGGCTGGGTTTCGTTTTGAAACATAGACACCGGAGCATCCCCGGAATCGTATCGGTCCCGGGGAGCGCTGAGCTATTGCTGAGTAAGTATGCCCCTAAACCCACGCCAATGCCAAGCGAATCCCGCTCTGGTTGTACCTTTTGCCCGGGCTGGGCCGCAACTCCTTCCGCCCTGTAGAGACGGGGCTTGCCCCGTCTCCGCTTGCCGCGTGCGGGGAGACGCGGCAAGCCGCGTCTCTACAGGAGATCCCGTTCGCAGCTCAGGAAACTTTCGAAACCTTATAGTCGAGCTTGTCAAGAATGCCGATCGCGGCGTCAAGAATTTCCTTATCCACCTTACGATTCGAAGCGATGGCTTCGGTCAGCGGGATGGAAATAATCTTGTTCCCGCGCAGCGCCGCCATCTGCCCGAATTCGCCGCGGTGCACCATGTCGATGGCGCCCAGTCCGTAGCGCGTGGCCAGTACGCGGTCGAAAGCGCTGGGCGTTCCGCCTCGCTGGATGTGGCCGAGTACAACCGACCGCGACTCGAAGCCAGTCCGCTTTTCGATCTCGCGCGCCACGGTCGAGCCGATTCCGCCCAACCGAAGATGCCCGAACTCATCGCGCCCTTCTTGCAGAGCCAACGCTCCACCGTTCAACTGGGTGCCATCGGCAAACTTCGCGCCTTCGGCTGCCACCACGATGCTGAAATATCTTCCGCGGGCGTGGCGCTGCCGAATCAGTTCGGCCACCTGTTCAATATCGAAAGGAACTTCGGGGATCAGTATGACGTCGGCGCCGCCGGCGATGCCGCTATAGGCCGCGATCCAGCCCGCAGCGCGTCCCATCACTTCCACCACGATCACGCGATTGTGCGCTTCGGCCGTCGTATGCACGCGGTCAATGGCGCCGGTGGCCACATTCACGGCGGTGTCGAAGCCGAAGGTGTAGTCGGTGCCCGCCAGATCGTTGTCGATCGTCTTCGGAACGCC
>Ga0187804_10000316_pt1 | contig 11543 bp, 8 predicted proteins | sample NC_wetland_sal_i_3_FD_132961 | JGI IMG/M metagenome (GOLD analysis project Ga0187804, IMG submission 132961) | Wetland sediment microbial communities from Neuse River Estuary, North Carolina, USA - Control_4 | ecosystem: Environmental > Aquatic > Freshwater > Wetlands > Sediment | place: USA...
CTCGATTAGGTACGACAGCCATTCGTGCGTCAGAAACGGCATGTCGCAGCTGAGGATCAAGTTCCAGTCGTTTGGCTTTGGAGTCTGTTCCGCATCTTCTAGCGCGGTGATGATTCCGCCCAGCGGTCCTTCTCCCGGCCACAGATCCGCGACCGTCGCCGCGCCGTATTCGGCGTATTTTCCAGGCGGCCCAACAACCTTCGCGTCTATCGATACGCTTTGCAGCAAGTGAATCATTCGCGCAATCATCGGCGTTCCATCAAATTCGACGAGCGCCTTGTCGCGTCCAAAGCGCGTGCTCCCCCCGCCGGCCAGAACATACGTGCCTGTTTTGAACCAGCTCGACATTTGGCCTTTCGAGGCCATTGCTGCGCTCCTCTTCTTTTACTCAGAACCAAAAACTAAGAGCTAACTACTCTCCTTCGAGCGGCTCGCGGCCCGGCCTGCGGATTCCCAGTTCGCGCAGCTTTTCCTGCAAGCTTTGCCGGTGCAACCCGATCGTCGCCGCGGTCCGCGAAACATTCCAGCGGTGGCTCGCCAACTGTTTCGTCAAATATGCCACTTCAAACTTGCGCTTCGCTTCACGAAAGTCCCGTTCTCCAATTCCGTTGTCCGGCTCGTCGCCGCTGTTCTTCTGCAAAACGCCTTCGCCATGAGCAACTTCCGCGGGCAAATCCTCCACGCCAATTTCATCGCCGCGGCAAAGGACCAGGCTCCGCTCCAGAGCATTTTTTAGCTCGCGGACATTACCCGGCCAATCGTAGCGCTCGATTGCCGCCACGGCCTCGCGTTTCAATCTAGCTGTCCGGCCCAGCCGCGCTGCGTGCATTTGCAGGAACGTTTCTGCCAGCAGCGCAATGTCTTCCTTGTGCGTCCGCAGCGGCGGCAGGTCGATGGTCACCACGCGTAGCCGGTAAAACAAATCTTCGCGGAATTTGCCGGCGCGGATTTCCGCTGGCAAATTCCTGTGCGTGGCGCTGATCACCCGCACATCCACAGGAATTGATTGTGTGCCTCCAAGCCGCTCAATCGTCCGATTTTCCAGCACGCGCAAAACTTTCGCCTGCGTCACCGGATTCATGTCGCCAATCTCATCGAGAAAAATCGTGCCGCCGGAAGCCAGCTCGAACTTGCCCTTTTTCTGCTGCGCCGCGCCGGTGAACGCGCCGCGCTCGTACCCAAACAATTCGGACTCGATCAACGTTTCCGGCAACGCCGCGCAATTCACCGCGACGTATGCTTTTCCCGCCCGTGGCGAACGCGCATGAATTTCCTGCGCCAGCAAGTCTTTTCCTGTTCCGCTTTCGCCGAGGATCAGCACCGTCGTATCCGCCGGCGCCACACGGTCCGCCATCTCGAAAGCCCGCCGCATCTCCGCCGAACGCCCGATCATCTGGCCGAATTGCCCTTCGGTAGCCATGCGTCGCCGCAGCGTGTCGTTTTCTTTTTCGAGCCTCGAAAGCTTCAACAAATTGGCCACACGCTGCCGCAGTTCTTCCAGTTCGAATCCCTTCACCAAATAGTCCGCCGCGCCCAACTGCAAGGCGCTCACCGCGGTCTTGGCCGTGTCCAGCGCGGAAACCATTAGAACGGGCACCTCTACTCCTTCCTCGCGCATCCGCCGCAAAAAGGACAGCCCATCCTCTCCGGGGAGCACTACGTCCAGCAACACGAGGTCGGGCTGTTCGCGCGGCAACGCCTCGCGAGCCGTTTCCGCCGAGTCCGCTTCCGCGATCCGATAGTTTGCCTCTAGCGCGCGGCGCAGCCCGTACCGTGCCGCAGGCTCATCATCCACAATCAGAATCGTCTTCATCGTGTCTCTTCTCCAAGGGGAAGCCAAACCAGAAAACGCGTGCCGCGGCCATCGCTCGCCGGACTCTGCAATTCCAGCTTGCCGCCCGCATCCGAGGCACGCCGTGCCGCGATGGCCAAACCCAAACCCGTCCCTTGCGTTTTCGTGGTGAAGAACGGCTGAATGATCTTTTCTTGCAGTTCGGGGGGAACTCCCGGCCCATCATCTTCCACCGCCAACAAGCCCTTCCCATCTTTTCGCTGTAAGCCTACCTGGACGTGCCCGCCGCGCGGTGCAGCGTCCAGTGCGTTGACAACTAAGTTCGTGAGAATGTCATTCAGCGCTTCCGCGCTGATGGCCACCTGAAGCGCGGTGCCGGCGGCACTGAGTTCCAGCGCCACGCCTTTGCCCTGCGCTTCAGGATGCAAAACGCCCACAACCGCACGTGCGACTTCCAGAGCGTCGCACTTCGCCACCCTGGCGTCTCCCAGCAATGCAGGTCTGCTGAATTGCAGCAACTGGTTCAGCTTCGCGGAAAGCCTCCCGATCTCATCGAGAACCATCTTCGTTTCCGCGCGCATCGATTCCGGCATTTCCGGATTCTCCAACTGCACCTGCAAAATCGTCTTGATCGAGCCAAGCGGATTCTTCAAGTTGTGCGAAATGCTCGCGGCCATCTGCCCGAGCGCCGCCAGCCGTTCGCGCTCCGCCAATTCCCTTTCCAACCGCAACTTTTCTTCGATCAGCCGGCACAAATCCAGCGCCCCCGCCAGTTGTTCGCACAAAAATTCCAGCGCTGCCGCTGTCTCGCCCGACAGCATCGCCCCATACGGCTTGACACGCAAAGCTCCGAGCTGACGGCCGGATTGCCGAATTGCGAAGATTTCTTCCGCAGACTGTGATTCTGCCTCGACCGGTCCGCTCTTGACGTTTCCCAATAACAATCTCACTTCAGCAAGCTGGGATTGCTCGGCGATCCATGTCTCGATGAACGCGATCAACTTTTCCAGGTCGCCGCGCCGCGCCACCTCCTGTATCGGCCCCATCAAGCGCTGTGCGTGATCCATTTCCTTCTGCGCGGTCCGGCGCAGCGTTCTTCCCACCACGCGCTGGAGTGGTTCAAAGAACGCAACCGGCGCGAAAAGAAGGATGGCCGCTGTGGCTTCGGGCGGCAAATAGGGATCAAGCCAAAGGCTAATGCGCCGGATCAGGCTGAAATACAGCAGTGCGACAAAAACGCCGAAGACGGCATAAATCAAATTCCGTTGCCGCCCGATCTGGAGGAAATTAAATCGCCCCACACCCCGAATCAGGCCCATCAGCGGGGCCAGGGCAAAAAGGGCCATTAAGGTGACGTAGAGCGCTTCGGTTCGCTCAACGTTTGGTCCCAATGCACGGATCGCTACGTGCGCCATGAGGATCCAGAAGGCCAGGAACTCAAGTTCAAAAACCAGTGCGCGGTGAAAGGAAGACTGTTCTTCATCCGGAGCCGCAGCCTTGAACCGGCGTTGCCAGATGGCAGAAACCACCAGGGCAGCGATCAGCCAAACCTGATACGCGCGACCCAGCGAATTGCTGGGCAAAACATAATCAACGTCGGTCCGCAACCGCAAGACCACATAGAGGCGGGGGAGCAACAATGCCGCGGGGAGGTAAGCCCCGGCAAGCCACAGCCATTTTCGAGCGCCAGGGTGCAGGAGCTCTCTTATGTTTGCGTATTCCACGTGCAGATGGACTAGCAGCGAAGGAAGGGACCACAGGCCCAAGCACAGAAATGTCCATGTAAATGTGGCTAGCGACGGCGGAATGGTCGAGTAATACAGCTGTGCATTCAACGCCAGCAGCGAAGCTCCAAAGAAAAACACCAGCGCCAGGCACAGAAAAAAGAAAATCCGCTCGAAATTGCGCTGCCGCCGGTGTCCAAGGATTACCACCATCCAAAAGAACGGCAGAAGCGTGCCCGCTGTGAGCACGATCAGCCGGAGATAAACGAAGAAGTGCACTGCAAAGCCTCGCTGAGATTCTATGCTCAGTGCAGGATGCACGACAATCGCCAAGTGCAAGGTTTTTCTTGCACCATATAATTGATTGAAAATAATGGCCTTACTTTGCAGAAACAAGCGGCTGGCGCACGTCGGATTCGTCCGGGAAATGCTTGACATGCAAGCTTTTTCTGTTATATTAGCAGTCGGTTGTGAGGAGTGCTAATCCCCTATTCCCCTCCCAACCTCAGTTCAAACCGCAACATTACCTACGGAGGTTTTTCAAGATGGCAGTGAATCTTACCCCGCTCCACGACCGTGTCATCGTGAAGCGCATTGAAGAGAAGGAAACCGTCAAGGGTGGCATCATCATCCCTGACACCGCAAAAGAAAAGCCCATGGAAGGCGAGATTATCGCCGTCGGCGCCGGCAAGCGCGAAAAGGGCGAGCTCATCCCCCTGGACGTCAAACCGGGTGACCGCGTTCTTTTCGGCAAGTACAGCGGTACGGAAATCAAAATCGAGGACGAAGAGTATCTCATCCTTCGCGAAGAAGAGATTCTAGCGAAGCTGAGCGGCGCGGCCAAAGCCGCAAAGAAGTAGGTCGTTTCCGGGTTCTATTTTCCAGTTTCGATTTTCGGATTTCGAGTTTTTATCTCAGGAGGAATTGAGAAATGGCGAAGCAGATTGTTACAGGTGAGAATTCCCGCCAGGCGATTTTGCGCGGCGTGAACGCTCTTGCCGATGCAGTGAAGATTACCCTCGGCCCCAAGGGCCGCAATGCGGTGATCGAAAAGAAGTTCGGCGCGCCGATCATCACCAAGGACGGCGTGACCGTGGCCAAGGAAATCGAGCTCCGGGATCCCCTCGAGAACATGGGCGCGCAGATGGTCCGCGAAGTCGCTTCCAAGACTTCCGACGTCGCCGGTGACGGCACCACTACCGCAACCGTGCTCGCTCAGGCCATCTTCCGCGAGGGCGTCAAGACTGTCGCCGCCGGCGCCAGCCCCACCGCTCTCAAGCGCGGCATCGACAAGGCCGTGGAAGTCGCCGTCGAAGAAATCAAGAAGCTCCATAAGGACGTCAAGGGCGAAATGATCGCCCAGGTCGGCACCATTTCCGCCAACAATGACAAGCAGATCGGTGGCATCATCGCCGAGGCCATGAAGAAGGTCGGTAAGGATGGCGTCATCACCGTCGAGGAATCCAAGACGATGGAGACGACCCTCGAAGTCGTGGAAGGCATGCAGTTCGACCGCGGCTACCTCTCCCCCTACTTCATCACTGATCCCGAGCGCATGGAGTGCGTGCTCGAAGATGTCCGCATCCTCATCCACGAAAAGAAAATCAGCTCGATGAAGGACCTGCTCCCGTTGCTCGAGCAGACCGCCAAGATGGGCAAGCCTCTCTTGATCATTGCCGAAGAGGTCGAAGGCGAAGCCCTTGCCACCCTCGTGGTGAACAAGCTCCGCGGCACGCTGCAGTGCGCCGCCGTCAAGGCCCCTGGCTTTGGCGACCGCCGCAAGGCCATGCTCGAAGATATCGCTACCCTCACCGGCGGCAAGGCCATCACCGAAGACCTCGGCATCAAGCTCGAAAACGTCAAGCTTGAGGATCTCGGCCGCGCCAAGAAGATCACCATCGACAAGGACAACTCCACGATCATTGAAGGTGCCGGCAAGCCCTCCGAGATCGAAGGCCGCGTCAAGCAGATTCGCCAGCAGGTCGAAAACACCACCTCCGACTACGACAAGGAAAAGCTCCAGGAGCGCCTTGCCAAGCTCGTCGGCGGCGTCGCCGTCATCAAGGTCGGCGCAGCCACCGAAACCGAGCTAAAGGAAAAGAAAGCTCGCGTCGAGGACGCCATGCACGCCACCCGCGCGGCCGTCGAGGAAGGCATCGTTCCCGGCGGCGGCTCGGCACTGCTCCGCTGCATCTCCGCCGTCGAGAAGCTCAAGCTCCACGACGACGAAGGCGTTGGCGCAGGCATCGTGCGGCGCGCTCTCGAAGAACCCACCCGCCAGATCGCACTCAACGCCGGCGCCGAAGGAGCCGTCGTGATCGGCAAAATCCGCGAATCCAAAGAAGAGAACTTCGGCTTCAACGCGGAAACCGGCGACTATGGCGACATGGTCAAGATGGGCGTCATCGATCCGGCCAAGGTCACCCGCCTGGCGCTGCAGAACGCAGCTTCCATCGCGGGCTTGATGCTCACCACCGAAGCGCTCGTCGCCGAGCTCAAGGAAGACGACAAGAAAGCTGCCGCTGCGGGCGCTCCGGGCGCAGGCGGCATGGGCGGGATGTACTAAGTTCTCCAGCCTGCCTGCGTCAGGCAGGCTCGCCCGAAACCTCAATGCTGAAGGGCGGTCCGGTCTCCGGGCCGCCCTTTTTGTTTTGTTGCTGGCCTGGCCTATGCTTTTTCGCCACCACCATCCGGCCTGCTTTTTGGGGCTCTAGCTACCTTCAGCGACGCAAAATTCTCTTGGCCGCTGCGGCCAAGTTCTGCTAAACACTCTCCGGCACGCGAATCGTTCGGGAGGTCCTATGAACAACGCCAGCAGCAATTTTGCTCTGTTCGTTCTGCGCCTGGCGTGCGCGCTCCCCTTTCTCTATCACGGTTGCGCGATTCTCTTCGGCATGTTCGGCGGACCGGGCCCGGTCAGTTTCGCCGCGCTCATGCACAGCCCGGTGGCAGTCGGTTATCTCGTCGGCCTGGCGCAATTCGCCGGCGGCGCGGCGATCCTCACGGGGGTTTTTCTTCGGGTCGGCGCCGTCTGCGTGATGATCGTCATGCTCGGCGCGATCTTTCTCGTCCACCTGCCGCATGGCTTCGACATCAATCGCGGCGGGCTCGAATTCGCGCTCACTGAACTGCTCCTGGCGCTCGGATTGCTCATTTCCGGCCCGGGCGATTATTCCCTGGGAAACATTTTGCCCGTGCCGCTCCGCAAACTCTGATTCGTCTTCGGTGTGCGCTTCTCTGTTCGATCTAGCCCGGTAACAAATCCTCTTTATCTGCCAGGCTAGACGGATGCACCCATCCGCATCTCTGATTTCCGGAGTCGCTTCGCACCCGCCCAATAGAGGCTCAGATGGTGGCCGTCTGGATCCCGCAGATAGGCATGCTTCCATCCCCAGGCCTCAAGTTTCACTGGCTGATCCAGATGGATCCCCGATTCTTCCAGTTTCTTGCAAAACCCCTCCAGGTCTTCGATCTCGAAGTACAGCCGCATGCTCCTGCTTTGTGGCATGGTCTGGCCGGGCTCCATTTGATGCACACCGAGTGTGGTATCAGATCCTGGAGAACGCAGCCGCGCGTAGATCGTCCGGCCCTCGTGTTGCGCCTCATCGATCAGCTTGAAACCGAGTGCATCACGATAAAACACCACCGCCCGCGGGACATCCGCGGAGTACAGCATGGCGTGGTTAAACGCGAGACCTCGCGCGGTCCCGCCGGCCTTGCTCGCCCCGCACTTTTTGGACCGGCCCGCAGAGCCTTTTGCTTTTTTTCTCTGAGCCATCATCAATCTCCCTCGCTTCACGAATCTCTTTGTCGCATCACTTAACCGGATGTGCCGCGATCTTCCTCCCTATTCTCCTTCCTCTTGCGGCAAAGAGCCAGCCTTTGCAATTTATGACTCGGGGTTGCCTCTCTCTGTACGGAATGCTATTTTTATCGCACTAAATCCAGACCTAAGCGAACCTCGTCCCGGGGCAAGCCTTGCAAGAACAACTCAGAATCGGCCAATACATTCTGGAGCGAAGAATCGGGCAAGGCGGCATGGCCGAAGTCTGGACCGCCCACCACGTCCACCTGGACCACCGCGTGGCCGTCAAGTTTTTGCATCCCGAATATACCGCGCAGCAAGAGCTGCAGGAACGGTTTCTCAACGAAGGCAAGCGCCAGGCCAAGCTGCAGCACCCCAACATCGTTCCCGCGGTCGATTTCTTCCAAATGGACGGCCGCAGCTTTTTGGTGATGCAGTATGTCGAGGGCACAAACCTCGAAGTCAGGCTCGAGGACCAAAACGCCCCGCTCAACTTCGTCGAAATCCACGCCATTTGCCGGGACGTCCTCAGCGCGCTGGACTACGCTCATTCGCTCGGCATCGTGCACCGCGACGTAAAGCCCTCCAACATCCTGCTCGACAAGTCCGGCCGCGCGCTGCTCATGGACTTCGGAATCGCCAAGGCCCTTACCGAGGACCGCAGCGTCACTCTCACCAACAGCTTCATGGGAACGCCGGACTACATGAGCCCCGAGCAGGTCACGCGCCCCAAGTCCGTGGATGCGCGCGCGGACATTTACAGCTTCGGCTGCGTCATGTATGCCATGTTGAGCGGGCGTCCCCCGTTCAGCGAGGAAGGTGACACGGCGTTCCACATTCAGGAACGCCAGGTTCGCGCCGCCCCTCCGCCTTTGGTCTGCCGCGCTTCCGGGGTCCCGGCAACGGTCGAGCCGGTGATGTTGAAGTGTCTCGAAAAGGATCCCGCGAATCGTTTTCAGAAGTGCAGTGAAGTCATCAAAGCGCTGGACGCATCGATCATGGGCCCAGCCGGCAAGAAGTCGCGGCCCATCTTCGCGGACACGCCAACCGTTGTCATCAAACCTCCTTCCCGGCCCACCCCTGTGGACACCTCCCGGAAACCGGCTGAGCCCGAACCCTCTCCGGCACCGTCGCCGGTTCGGCGCTCATCCAGCGCTCCACTGAAAATCCTGGCAATCGGCGGCGTTGTCGTGATCCTGGTCGCTGGCCTGGTCTACTACCTGATGACGCAGAGGGCGAGCAGGCTTCAGGCGCTGCAACAGAAAGACTGGACGCACGTCACTTACCAGGACAGTGATTTTTCCGATTGCATGAAGGTTCAGCCGTGCGTGGACAAGAAAGCACAAGCCGATCAGTTGTTGGCCGTGAAGGACTGGAAAAAATCGCCGTACAACAACCCGCTTCTGCAAGATTGCATGGGTTACGCGCCCTGCCTGGAGCGCAGCAATAACGCGCAGAAGCTCCTGGAAGTCGCGGACTGGAATAAAGTCGGTGACAAACAGTTGCTCGGGGATTGCATGGGCTATCCGCCTTGTTTGAAAGCGGAGTTCAGGCCGCCGGAGCCAAGCGCCCCGCTCCCGTCTTCGCCCTCGACCTCGCGGCCGAAGCTCAGTTGTGCCGAGGTTGCGGAGCTCTATCCCTGTTGCAACAAAGCTCCGGACCCTGCCGCCTGCCTGGCTTGCAAAAAGAAAGAGAAACTGGCGGATTGTAGTGGAATTTTCTAGAAGCGTGCGAATAGCTCTCGCGGCCCTTTGCCGAGGCTCTTAACCTGGCATGCCTTGCGTCCGGGCCGGCTCTTACATCCAAGAGGCGGGTGCCCATGCGTGCAGTGAAGTCGTTTCTGCTTGTGATTCTGGTGGTGGCCGGGGTCTGCACCGCTCAGACTCCCCACCGTGCTGCAGCCCCGCCATCCGAGAAGGCCCCTGCCGCCGCAAGCGCCTTGTACTACGGGGCTGTGGACGTGGGTGCGAAGGGCACGAAGGGCGCGCTTTATTCCTTCGTCTCGGAAGATGACGGCCGCAGCGCCGTCGTTATCTTCAGCAAAACCATAAACACAAAACTCGTCAGCTCGATGAAGGGCGACAGGTTCACGCCGGAAGGCGTCGCCGATGCCGTCATCGCCGTGAAAAAAATACTTGCCGCCATGAAGGCCGAGGCACAAAAGCGCAGTATCACTGTGAGCGACTACTACGTGATAGGCAGCAGCGGCATCGCCAAAGCCGCAAACAAGGCCGTCTTGGTAAAAGTCATGAAAAATTCAACGGGGATTGATATGGATTTTGTGACCGCCGCGCAAGAGGGCTACTACGGTTTGTTGTCATCGATTCCCTTGAGCCGCCGCCCCGTCTCGATGTACGTTGACACTGGCAGCGGCAACACGAAATTGGGCTGCCTCGTTGGGGATTCCGACTTCAAAAATTTCAAGAATATGGAAATTCCCTACGGTTCCGCGTCCGGCGTGAATGAAGCGCTGAAGAGAAATCCCAAAGACGTCAACGCCGGGCTGGAGTCGCTGATGTCCGACGTCCACGATGACTATGAAAAACAAAGCCGGGATATTCCCTGCCTGCGAAACCGCCAGCACGTCTATTGGACGGGCGGCGCCGCGTGGGCCACCGCGACCTTCATGCATCCGGAGAAAGCTCTCAATGCCTGGGTCACCATCTCCAAGCATGACCTGGAAACATTTCGCGCGCGTTTGAAGGACGGCACCTGGAACGCCAAGGAGTTCGTGTTTAGCTTTCCGAAAGACATGCCACTGGAACAGCAGAAGGAGATTCGGGCGCATGCCGAGGAGGATCGCCGCGGCGCAAACGGCGTGGAAAATGTCTTTGTCCGCGAGCAAATCCTGTCCGGCGTTTCCATCATGGCGACGGTTATGAACTCCAGCAACCCTTCGGCGACCGTACGGTTCGTGCGTAGCGGAAATTTCATCTACGGCTACGCCCTGGAAAAATTCAAAGCCGATAACCCCGAATAACGCTCCATCCTGATGCATTTCGACAAGAGCGCCCTTCTCTGATCTCTCATCTCTGCTCCCTTACTTCTTTACATCCTCACCTCATTACTTCTATCCTTCTCTCATGAGAGACAACTCGAAAATGTTTGCCACCGTCGAAGAGGCCGTCGAAGACATTCGCCAGGGCCGCATGATCGTCCTGATTGACGACGAGGACCGCGAAAACGAAGGCGACCTCACCATGGCCGCCGAAAAAATCACTCCGGAAGCGATCAACTTCATGGCCAAATATGGCCGCGGCCTCATCTGCATGCCGCTCACGGAAGACCGCTGCGATGAGCTGAACCTTCCCCTGATGTCGCCCATCAATACTTCGGTGCATGGCACGGCGTTCACCGAGGCCGTCGACGCGCGCATCGGCGTCACGACCGGCATCAGCGCTTCCGACCGCGCTATCACCGTTCTCACGGCTATCGATCCCAAAACTCGCCCTCAGGATCTCGCGCGCCCCGGCCACGTCTTCCCTCTGCGCGCGCGCAACGGCGGCGTGCTCGTGCGCGCTGGCCAGACGGAAGCGTCCGTGGACCTCGCGCGCATCGCCGGGCTCAGCCCCGCCGGGGTCATCTGCGAAATCATGAACGAAGACGGCACGATGTCCCGCGTGCCGCAACTCGCCGAGTTTTGCCGGGAACACAACTTGAGGATGCTCACCGTGGCGGACCTCATCCGCTACCGCATGCAGCACGAGCGCTACGTTCGCCGCGTCGCCGAAGCTACGCTCCCCACGCGGTACGGGAACTTCCGCATGATTGCCTACCTCAGCGACGTCGACCGCGATCAGCATGTGGCGCTGGTACGCGGCAATCTCGAGGGAGACACGCCTGCGCTCGTGCGCGTTCATTCGCATTGTTTGACCGGCGATGTCTTTGGCTCCACGGCCTGCGACTGCAGCCAGCTCGTGCCGCTCTCGCTCGAAGCCATCGCTAAGGAAGACCGCGGCGTGTTTCTCTACCTCCATCACACCGGCCGCGGTTTCTCCGTCGACGCCGGCGAGGAGCCGGGCGTGCTGCCGCAAATTCATTTTCACAAGCGCGGGCAGCTCGATCGCGAGCCCGCGCGCCAGCGCATGGTCCAGCATGAAAGCGGCATCGGCGCGCAGATCTTGATCGATCTAGGCTTGAAAGATATCCGCGTGCTCACCAATCATCCGAAAAAAGTTGTCGCCCTCGAAGGCTACGGCATCCGCATCGCCGACCAGGTTCC
>Ga0187804_10000317_pt1 | contig 11532 bp, 10 predicted proteins | sample NC_wetland_sal_i_3_FD_132961 | JGI IMG/M metagenome (GOLD analysis project Ga0187804, IMG submission 132961) | Wetland sediment microbial communities from Neuse River Estuary, North Carolina, USA - Control_4 | ecosystem: Environmental > Aquatic > Freshwater > Wetlands > Sediment | place: USA...
AAGCTCGGCGTCGCCGACCGCGACGCGGCGATCCGCGCGATCGAGCCGGCTGCCGCGTAAAGCGGTGGTCCGGCAGCGTGCGGGATAGCGATGTGTGGCTTGACTTGCTATCTATCGCTCCGTGCTTCGCTATACTGTCGGCATGAGCACCGCTGCCAGGCGCAAGACATCTTTTGCGGTAGACGTCGCCAAGGTCGAGGCTGCGAAGGACATCCTCGGCACCAAGACGCTGACCGACACCGTCGATGCGGCCCTCTCGGAGGTGGTCAAGCTCAGACAGCGCAAGGCGCTGGTCGAGCTGCTGTTCACCCCGGGGGCGCTGGCCCTGGACGATCCCGACGTGATGGCCGGCGCCTGGCGCTGAGTGCCGGTGCCGGCCTTCCTTGCCGACAAGAGCGCGTTGACGCGGCGCGAGACCCGGCCCGAGGTGCGTGAGGCCCTGGAGCCGCTGCTGGTGGCCGGCGAGGTCGCCAGCTGCGGCATCGTCGACCTGGAGCTGCTCTACAGCGCCCGCGACCGGGCCACCTATCGCGCTGCCGCCGAAGCCTTGCGCGGAATGCCGCGGGTGGCGGTCAAGGATGCTTGTGTCGAGCGGGCGCTGGAGCTGCAGGGGATGCTCGCCGAGCGCTCCCAGCACCGCGCTGTGCCGCTGCCCGACCTGCTGGTCGCGGCCTGTGCGGAGGACGCTGGGCTGGCTGTCCTGCACTATGACGCGGACTTCGATCGGATCGCGAAGCTCACCGGCCAGCGCGTGCAGTGGATAGTGCCGCGCGGCAGCGTGTCGTAGGGAGAAAAACGCACCGGCCTCGAGGAGACCTTCACGGCGGAGGGCGCGGGGCGTCCTGGTAGGCTCACGTGTATGCGAGCGCTGGTCCTGGACCCCCCCACAGCCGGGCTCGGCGAGCTGCTCGAGCGCAGGCGCCGCTCGGGCCTCGATCGCCTGGACGAGGTCTGGGAGGATGTCCTGCACATGGTCCCCGCTCCAAGCCACACACACGCGGTGATCGAAGCTCAGCTACTGATGATCTTGGGCCCTGCAGCTCGCGCGGCGGTCCTCGAGCCGACCGGACAGTGCAATCTCGGTGAGAGCGAACACGACTTCCGCGTACCGGACGGCGCTCTGCACCGCCCCGGTGCCCACGGCACGTGGCATCCAACCGCCGCCCTGGTGGTGGAGATCGTCTCCCCAGGTGATGAGACGTGGGAGAAGCTCCCCTTCTATGCCGCCCACCATGTTGACGAGGTGCTGATCGTCGATCCGCAGGAGCGCTCGGTCAGCTGGCTGACACTCAAAGAGGGCGAGTACCGATCGATCGAGCGCAGCGGGCTCGTCGATCTGGGGTCGCAGGGACTGGCTGAGCAGCTGGACTGGCCGCCGATCGACGGAGTTCAGTAGGCACCCTCCGGCGATCAGCTGGATTATCGGGGTGCCTGTATCCGGGCGCGGGCTATGGGCGGGTGACACGGGAGCCGGTTCCTTCGTCGGTTGCTGTTGGCGCCGGTCACCGCACCTGTTGGCGTCGCGGGGGCGTTTTTGGCGGCGGTCAGGCAGCGCGGCGTCGTGGTCCGGGCCTTCGGTTCTCCTCGCGTGCTACGCGCTCACGAGGTGCGAGATACCTGGTGCTGAGAAGCCTGTTCGTACAGTGGCTCGGGTGCCATGTCGACGCCGTTAGGCCAAGCGATGGTGCCGCCCTCTGGGTCTACACGAACCTGTGCGAAGTAGCTGGGGTCGGTGAGTGGCTCAAAGACGCCTCGCCAGTTGCGTTGGGCGAAGCTGACGTCGCCGACGATCCCGTCCGCGAACGTGAGGCGTAGACGGTGGTCGCCGAGAACCTCAGCATCGATGATGTCCACGAGCTTGTCCATGGCCGTCATGCTAGAGCAGCGGAGCGATCGGTGCCAGGGATTCTTTGTTGATGGCGCGCTGCCAGTTGGCGAGCAGCTCGTCGTGGTGCAGATGGGTCCAGTCTCGGACGAGGCGGAGCGCCTGTGTGGGAAGGGAGCCGACGATGATCTCGCCAGCAAAGTCGAGCGAGGCCAAGTGCTCGCCGTAGCGCGCGTGGAAGTGCGGACGGGAGTGATGGCGCTCGTCCCAATACATCCATATGGCGATCCCGTAGAAGTAGCTGATCCTCGGCACTGCTCCCTGTTCCGACCGCGAGGCCGGGGCGGGACATCTACGACCGCCGAGATCGGGGAGATCTTCGCGCTCGCGCCTGTACCGGTGCGTGTCCGGGCGCGGGCTATGGCGTCCAGCTCAGGGACCGAGCCGGCCCCGGATGCGGGGCTCAGACGAGCCCGTTGCGCACCGCGTAGACGGCGGCTTGAACGCGACTCTGCACGCCGAGCTTCTCGAAGATGTTCGTCACATACTGCTTGACGGTGTGCCTGCTGATCGACAGCTCCCGGCCGATCGCCGCGTTGTCCGCGCCGTCGGCGATCAGCCGGATCACCTCCAGCTCGCGCGTGGTGAGCGCGGACACGTCGCTCTTCGCGTGTTCGGCCGGTTGCTCATCCGTGCGCATGCGTGCGACCAGCGCCCGCACCACATCGCGTGAGAGCACTGCGTGGCCGCCGGCGGCCAGGCGGACGGCGCCGACGAGCTCGTCAGCGCGCGTGTCCTTGAGCAGGTAGCTGCACGCGCCGGCGGCGAGCGCCTGCAGCACGTCGGCCTCATCGGCCGAGACCGTGAGCACGACGACCTGGACGCCGGGACTGGCCGTGGCGATCTGCCGCAGCGCGTCGATCCCCGAGGCGTTCGGCATCTTCAGGTCGATCACGACGACGTCCGGTCGCAACTCGTGCGTGAGCCCAGCGGCGCGCGCGCCATCCGTCGCCTCGCCGACGACGACCATGCCACCAGCGGCGAGCATCCCGCGCAAGCCCTCGCGGAAGAAATGGTGGTCATCCGCGAGCACGACCCGGAGAGCGCTGTCAGAGGTCTCCACAAGGAAAAAATAACGAATCAGGCGTCAGGTGCGAGTCTGTGCCGTTCGGAATCCAGAGCCGGCAAGCAAGATCGTTCGACCAGCCGGACAGTCGTTCGACCAGCCGGACAGCGAGATCCCGGTCGGACCGACGGAGCTGTCGTCCGTTCATACGGACGTTCGAATCGAACGTCCACAGACCAATTCCACAGGTCAAGTCCAGGCAGGAACGAGTCGAGGCCACGAGGGACGCGGACATCCGCCCAAGTCCCACCAGGAGCCCTCGATGGTCAAGCAGCTGACGCGCACCTTCGTCACCGCAGCCGCCCTGCTGTCTCTGTTCGCGACCTCATCGGCGTTCGGCGCGCACGGCACGCCTCCTGCAAGGACGCTTGCAGCCCTCCATGCGAGCCACCCGCGCAAGGCCGCACGACGCCGCACCCGTCACAAGCCGCGGGCCGCCGTCCATCGCGCCCGCCACAGGCGTGGGACGGCATATCGCGTCCGCCACAAGCCCGGGACCGTCGTCCACAGCGCCCGATCGCACCAACCGGACGTCTGGTCCACGAACGTGCTGCTGGGCGACAGGGAGGTGGAGTCCCAGTCGGACTCTCTCGCGGCCGGCCAGGCCGAAGCGTTTCGCTTGCACGCCAGCGCTTCCGGTCTCGCGCGCCTCGTGCATCTCTACATCAGCTCCGCGAACACGGCCGGCACCGTGATCGTGGGTCTCTACAGCGACGCCTACGGCCATCCGGACTCCCTGTTGAGCGCCGGCTCGGCCTCCGCTTCCAGCGCGGGTACGTGGAGCGCCGTATCGATCGCGCAGATCGAACTTATGTCCGGCAGGACCTACTGGCTCGCGATCCTCGGCAGAGGCGGAGTGCTCCGCTACCGCGACCGTTGGCGCGGATCTTGCCCGAGCCAGACGAGCGCCCAGACGACCCTTGGCGCCCTGCCGACCTATTGGAGGACCGGCACGTTCTACTCCGACTGCCCGGTCTCGGCGTACGTGACCGCGGACGATCCACCTCCGCCGGATCCGATCGAACCCGTGGCGCCCACCCCACCCTTCGAACCGGTGCCGCCTGCGAATCCGGCTCCTTCGGAAGAACCGCCCCCGCCCGCGGAAGAACCGCTCCCACCAGCCCCTGTCGCTCCAGCGAACACCGTCCCGCCGAGCATCGCGGGCAGCGCGATCGAGGGGCAGGAACTCGGCGCCTCGAGCGGCAGCTGGTCGGGCAGCCCAAGCTCATATGCCTATCAGTGGGAGGACTGCAACACCTCTGGTGAAGGATGTGTCAACGTGAGTGGGGCGACAGCTTCTAGCTACAAGCTGGCCTCGAGCGATATTGGCCACACCATCCGCGTGGTCGTGACCGCCTCGAACACCGGGGGCAGCACGCCCGTCACGAGCGCGAGCGCTGGGCCGGTGGCCGCCCGACCGCCCACGGCGAACTTCATCTACGCTCCGGTGTCGCCGGTGACTGGACAGCCGGTTACGCTCGACGGCACGAGCTCCACCTGCGCCGATGGCCCGTGCACGTACGAATGGTCCGACGACGGCTCCCCCACGCGGCCGATCCCGCCGTTGTGGCCGCTCGGCACTGGCCAGACACTATCGTTTACCTTCTCCAGTGCAGGCACGAAGTACGTGCGCTTGGTGATCACCGATGCCACGGGTCAGGCCGCTACGGTCGAGCACAACATTATAGTTGAACCTTCGGAATCGCCGCCGGCAGCTCCGACGAATACGGTGTTGCCGTTGGTTAGCGGGCCTGCTGAAGAAGGCCAGACGCTTACTGCGGGCAATGGGACATGGTCGGGGAGCCCGACTTCCTACACCTACCGGTGGCAGGACTGCAATGCTTCGGGTGAAGGCTGCTCTGACGTCACTGGGGCGACGGCGTCGAGCTACAAGCTGGCCTCGAGCGATGTTGGTCACACGCTGCGCTTGGTGGTGACGGCGAGCAACGTAGGCGGGTCAGCCTCCGCCACGTCAGCGGCTACCCCAGTCGTGGTGGCGGACCAGCCGCCCAAACCGCCGAGCAATCTTACGCTGCCGGGCATCGGCGGTGCCGTCCAAGTGGGGCAGACGCTCAGCGCGAGCAACGGGACCTGGACCGGAAGCCCGACCTCGTATGCCTACCAGTGGGAGGACTGCGACAGCTCGGGGGAGGCGTGCTCCAGCATCGGGGGGGCCACAACGGCCGCACATACGCTCACGCATGGCGAGGTGGGGAAGACAGTCCGGGTGGTGGTGACGGCAAGCAACGGGTCTGGCGCTGCGGAAGCCGAGTCGCCAGCAAGTGGGATCGTGGAAGGGGAAGGGGGCCCGAGCTGCACGAAAGAAGTGGAACCGGGTTTGGGTGCGGCGACTATCGCGCAAGACATCGAAACGCTCGCGAACGGGCAGACACTCTGCTTCGCCTCTGGCAAATACAGAGAAATCATCGAAGTCAACAAAGGCTCGGCGGAACGCACAGCGTACGCGACGTTGCGCCCAGCGGCGGGGGCCAAGCCGGAACTCTACTACCTGATCCTGAATGAAGCATCGTATCTTCAGGTGAAGAAACTGAAGTTCGAAGGCGAGCTCGCTGCCGTCAAAAAAGGCACGGAAGAAGGCAAAGAACAGCAAGGCGGCGTCGTGGAAATGTTCGGTGCTGAAAACATCGAACTGCTCGAAGACACCTGGGAAAACATGTCGACTGGGGTGGACATGAGGGAACACACTCCGGCGAGCAAGAAAATCACCCTCGAAAACGATTACATGTACCACGCGGAGTTCGGTGAAGTCAAAAACGAAGCGTCAGGCGAAAACGCCCCGTTCGGCTGTAACACGGGCTTGGCGCGCGGCGAAGACGTCGTGATGAACAACTCCGAGGAAGTCAACATCAAGCACAGCACGTTCTTCCTGACGGACGGCCACTACACCCAGGGCGGCAGCAAGGTCGCGATGGAACATGACCTGTTTGAGGGCTATGTCCCCTATGAGTGCCAGCATGTCAACGTCTGGCAGGTGTTCACGGGCGGGGAAGACCTCACGTTCTCGAACAACATCGTGTTCGGCAAAGGCCACGGCGGTGGCGTTGGCCCGCACGGCACCGGGAGCGAACTGGCGGCTGCTGCGGACCTGGAGTTCCAGAATGGCGGTAACTCAAGCGACTGTTCTGTGAAAATGATGAGCCTGATGATGGAAAACAATGTGTTTGTCAACGGCGGCTCGCAGGCGTTCCAGACGCAGGGGACAGAAGGGCAGACTGTCAAGCACAACACGGTCGCAGGGACCGGCTTGTACGCCTACTCGCTTGGAGGCTATGCCTGTACACCGACGAACCTCACGGTTGAACAGAACATCGGCGTGGAAAGTGTGGCGGGATCCACGAACTTTTCCGTGAACGGCGCGGGGGCCGGCTTCAAATGCAACAAGAACGTGTCTGACGACGAAACAGCCAATGGTGTCCAGGGCTGCGGGTCTGAATACAAGCGCAAGTGGAAACCTGAATGGGAAGAAACGAGCTGGAACCCCATCGAAGAAACGGAACGAGGCAACCATTTCCCCAAACCGCCGCAAGGTTGGTACGTTCCGAAGTCAGGCTCACTAGCGTTCGCGTCTGGCTATGAAGGCGGCGCCGGCCCGTGACATAGGTCGGCGACGTCGACACGGTAAGCAGCGACGTCGACACGGTGAGCAGCCGTAATCCGAAGGTTGGCGCGGACCCTGGCGGGCCTCCGCCAGGGTCCGCCAGGGTCCTGGCGGGCCTCCGCGGCGGCCACGGTCGGCGAGCAGGGAGCTGACCCGGATCGGCATGGGCTGTCTCCGCTGGCTCGACGATGCGCGCGCCGAGCGCCATGAAGGCATGGTTGCAGGCGAGGATCAAAGCAGCCCATCCCGGGGAGTTGGCTGGCCGACTCAGCGGGCCGCTGGAGGCGCGCTGAGGGGAACCAGCCCCAGTACTGTAGAGGCCAATGAAGCCTGCGCCCGCGCTGAGCGGCCCCAGTGCACGAGCGTCTCCTCGGTGTGGCCGCGCTGGCGGGAGGACGCCCGCGCGAATAAAGGACGCTCGATCCTTTGCCGATGCTTGAGCACTCGATCCCCTCCTCCGGGACCACTCGCCAACACCACTGTCGTTTCACGTGACCAAGGCTATGTCTTCCTGTTCGCGTACGATAGACGGCTTCATGCCGCGGATAAACGCGTCGCCGTTGAGCGTCACGATCGCTATGATGCTGGCCGTCGCTGCGTTTCTGCCCGACGCGCAGCCGGTCTTCGCCGCCCCGCGCGCGACTCAAGCCGGCAAGAGTCGCCGCCGGCCCACGAAGCCCATGGGTTGCTCGCTGGCAAAACCGAGGCAGCGCGTACGGGCGACTCGAAAGCGGCCTTTGCACCGCAAACCCGCAAAGTGTCCGGCTACACACGGCAAGCCCCACAAGAGGCCAGTCCACCCGAATGGCGCTATGTCCGGACCGGTCATAGCCGATATTGCGACCGCCGCGTCCGTCGATGAACAGCCGCTCCCGGTGACCCCGACGCCCGCGGTGCCGCCCACGGCGAGCTTCATCTACGCGCCTGCCTCGCCGGTCGCCGGGCAGCCGGTCCTGTTCGACGGGACAGGCTCTAGCTGCCCCGATGCGCCGTGCACGTACGCGTGGTCCGATGACGGCGAACCGACGCAACCGAGCGAACCGGTGTGGCCGCTTGGTAGTGGACAGACCCTGCTGTTCACGTTTTCAGAGGCGGGCACGAAGTACGTGCGCCTCGTGGTCACCGACGCCGCGGGTCAGACCGCCACTGTCGAGCACAACGTCGTGGTCGAAGCCTCAGAATCCCCTCCTCCACCGCCAGCTCCGACGAACACGGTGTTGCCGTCCGTCAGCGGTTCGGCCGTGGAAGGAGAAAGGCTCACGGCGAGCAACGGCATCTGGACGGGGAGTCCATCCTCCTACTCCTATCGTTGGCAGGATTGCGACACGTCGGGCGAATCGTGCTCGAGCATCAGCGGAGCGAGCGCATCCAGCTACAGGTTGGTTGCGACCGATGTGGGGCACACAATACGTATAGTGGTGACCGCGAGCAACGCCGGTGGGGCTACGGCTGCCACGTCCGCACCGACTGCGGTCGTGGGAAGCGAATCGGTCAGCTGCAGCAAAACCTTGAAACCGAGCGAAAAGGCAGCAGAACTTGAGTCACAGATCGAGGGGGCCACGTCAGGGCATACGGTCTGCTTCGCAACCGGGAAATACGACGAACGCATCGAACTCAGCGGCCCCGAAGGGCATCCATCCTACGTCACCCTGCGTCCTGCTTTGGGTGCAAATCCGGAATTCTTTGGGATGTCCTTGACGGACGCCTCTTATCTTCGTATTGAGAAACTGAAATTTGTTGGTAAGCTTGGTGCTGTCACGAAAGGGTCGGAAACGGGGAGGGAACAGCAGGGCGGGAACACGGAAATGTTCGGGTCGGAAAATATCGAATGGCTTGAAGACTCCTGGGAAGATATGGAACATGGCGCGGCGCTGAGGGAAAGCGAAGGGAAACCCACGAGGAAAGTGGTCTTTGAAAACGACTACATGTATAATGCGGAGTTCGGTGAAGTCAAAAACGAAGCGAGTGGGGAAAATATTCCGTTTGGGTGTAACTCTGGCTTGTTTCATGGCGAAGACATCGTGATGCCTGATGCTAGTGAAGTTGCGATCAGGCACGACACGTTCTTCCTTACCGACGGCCACTATATTCAGGGTGGCACGGATGTGGCGATCGAACACGATCTGTTCGAGGGCGATAACCCGTACGGCTGCCAGCATGTCAACGTGTGGCAGGTATTTATGGGTGGGGAAAATCTGACGTTTTCTGACAATATTGTCTACGGCCGTGGACGCGGGGGTGGGAATGGGCCGCATGGGACGGGTAGCGAAGAGGCATCGAGTAATGCGCTGCTGTTCCAGAATGGGGGCAATTCAAGCGAATGCACGAACGTGACGATGACAAATGCGGTACTTGAAAACAACGTGTTCGTGAATGGTGGGGGTCAGGCTTTCCAGACGCAGGGAATCGAAAGCGAGAGCGTAAAGCACAATACAGTTGTGGGATCTGGCGGCGTAGGGTATTCGATTGGCGGATATGCCTGTACGCCTACGAACCTGGTGTTTGAAGAGAACATCGGCGTTGAGACCGGGGGCCCCAGCTTCTCCGTGAACGGCTCAGGCGTAGGCTTCAAATGTGACAAGAACGTCTCGGAAGACGAAACAGCGAAGAATGCCGCGGCGGCGTGCGAATCGAGCAGCCATGTCGTCGGCTGGACACCCTCGTGGGAATCGTCGAGCTGGAACCCGATCGCCGAAACGGAAGCCGGCAATCACTTCCCCAAACCACCGAAGGGCTGGTATGTGCCGACGGCGGGATCGGTGGCATTCGCCGCAGGCTATGAGGGCGGCGGTGGCCCCTAGCACGTATCGGGCATCTCGACCCAGCGAGCCATAGCAGGGGCGTCGCCGGGTAGCTGGGAAGGCCCTCATCGTCCCGTGTTCGGCGGCGTCAGGAGGCCGCGACGGGTGTGAGCGCGTCGGACGCGGGCACCGCGGGCATCTCGCGGTACCAGAGCTCGAGCATCAGGAGAGTCCAGATGCCGCGGCCGTGGTCGTGGCCGCCGGCTATATGCTCGTCAAGCAGGCGACGTACCTCCATCTCGTTGCACCACCCCCGTGACGTTGAGCCGGGATCGAGCAAGACTGCATGAGCGTAGTCGCGCAGGTCAGTGCGGAGCCAGCGTGCCACCGGGAGCTCGAACCCCCGCTTGGGAGCATCGAGGATCTCATCGGGAAGCCAGCCCCGCAGTGCGGAGCGCAGGATACGCTTGCGCCGTCCGCGTGCCGCCTTCAGCTCGGGGGGCAGCGATGCCGCGAGCTCCATCAGCTCGTGGTCTAGCAGCGGCGAGCGGCCCTCGAGGGAGTAGGCCATCGTGGCGATGTCGATCTTCACCAGGAGATCATCTGGGAGGTAGGTGTTGACATCGACATCGAGGAACTGATCTAGAAGCTCGTTGGCCGTGGTGGAGCGCCACGGACTCAGCAGCGTCTCATCTGAGCGTGAGGGTCCCAGCATGGCGCTGTACTCAGGCGTGTAGAGCCGGGCGCGTTCGGCCGCTGAGAACATCGATTGCTGGGCGAGATAACGGCTCTCGCGGTCGAGTTCCGCGGCCATCGTGAACCGCCCGAGCCTGCTGCGGAGGGCGCGCGGATCTCCGCCGAGGGGCGCCCGGCGCGCGAGAGCGCCCGCCGTACGTCGCAGCGCGAGAGGCAACCGGTCGAACTGGGCGAGCGCGAGGTTGGTCGTGTAGCGCTGATAGCCGGCGAAGCTCTCGTCGCCGCCGTCGCCGTTGAGCGCCACCGTGACGTGTTCGCGGGCGAAGCGCGCAAGATAGAACGACGGCATCGCCGAGTGGTCTGCAAATGGCTCACCGTAGTGGCGAACGACCTTCGGCAGTATCTCAACTGCGTCTGGGCGCACGATCAGCTCGTGGTGGTCGGTCGCGAACTCGCGGGCGACGATCCTGGCCTGAGGCAGCTCGTTGAGGCGCTCCTTCTCGAAGCCGATCGAAAATGTCTTGACCGGCTCCGATGAATTCTCCGCCATCGCTGCCACGACCGCCGATGAGTCGATACCTCCCGACAGGAAGGCACCCGTCGGAACGTCGGCGATCATCCGGCGCCGCACGGCCTTACGTATCGTGGCGCGAACCTCCTCCTGGACATCCTCAACCGGTTGCAGGGATCGCTTGCGGGAATAGTCGAGGTGCCAGTAGCGCTCGATCCGAACCGCTCCGTCACGATAGGTGAGCGTGCTCGCCGGCATCAGCTTGCGCACTGCGGCGAATGCGCTCAGCGGCGCCGGAACGTAGCCGTACGCTAGATAGGCGTCGAGGGCGTGGTGGTCGATCTCGCGTGGGACCTCCGGATTTCGCATCAGCGCTCCGAGCTCCGAGGCAAAGCTCAGAGCTCCGCGTTGCTCGCAGTAGAAGAGCGGCTTCTTGCCGACGCGGTCGCGCGCCAGCATAAGCTGGTGGCACCGGCGGTCCCACAAGGCGAATGCGAACATCCCATGCAACTCGCGAACGCACGCTGGTCCCAGCTCCTCGTAGAGGTGGACGATTACCTCGGTGTCACCGTGAGTGGCTATGCGGTGCCCGTTTCGGCTCAGACGGCGTCTCAGTTCGCGGTAGTTGTAGATCTCACCATTCAGCACCACGGTCACCGAGTGATCCTCGTTGTGGATCGGCTGGTCACCCGTGACGAGGTCGATGACGCGAAGGCGCTGGACGCCGAGCCCAACCCCGTCATCGAGGTGCAAACCGCGCGCATCCGGTCCTCGATGTTCCTGTGCTTTGCACATTCGCACGAGGGTCTCGCGCTTCACCGGCGCGCGAGAGGCCCGAGCGATCCCCGCGATCCCGCACATCGGATCGCCGTCAGCGCTCGCGGACGGAGAGAGGGACGAGGCCGTGGCCACGCGCGACACGGATGGCGAGTTCACTGCGGGTGCGCTCGCGCAGCTCACTCCGGACGAACCTGCGGAACTCTGGATCTTCTACCCGCGGAACGCGACGCGCCA
>Ga0187804_10000318_pt1 | contig 11525 bp, 10 predicted proteins | sample NC_wetland_sal_i_3_FD_132961 | JGI IMG/M metagenome (GOLD analysis project Ga0187804, IMG submission 132961) | Wetland sediment microbial communities from Neuse River Estuary, North Carolina, USA - Control_4 | ecosystem: Environmental > Aquatic > Freshwater > Wetlands > Sediment | place: USA...
AACCGGAAAGTCGGCCCTTCTGCTTGGAGTTGGTGCCCTCCGGCAAGGAAGTCGCCGGAAATTCTGGACGACAGGAGGCACAGCAGCAGAGAATCAAGGCACCCCGCTGATAAACTAGGCAAACACTGCGGTGGAGGGATGGCCGGGGCGCATCAGCGCCGCGCCCGTCTGCATCGCTGGAGCGAAATGCCGCTGCGTACTCTTTTCGACAAGGTCTGGGACGCCCACGTGGTCACTGCGCCTGATGGGCAGCCGCCGCTGCTCTATATTGACCTGCACCTGGTGCATGAAGTGACCTCGCCGCAGGCGTTTGACGGACTGCGCGCCAGTGGCCGTCGCGTCCGGCAACCGCTGCGCACCGTGGCCACGGTTGATCACAACATCCCGACGACTCCGCGGGGCACGCCGATCACCGATCCGATTGCCGCCAGACAGATAGAAGCGCTGCAGAAAAACTGCCGCGAGTTCGGCGTTCCCCTTTTCGACATGGACTCGCCGGAGCAGGGCATCGTGCACGTCATTGGCCCGGAGCTGGGTGTCACCCTGCCCGGCATGACGATCGTCTGCGGCGACAGCCATACTTCGACGCACGGAGCTTTCGGATCGCTGGCCTTTGGCATCGGCACCTCCGAAGTCGAACACGTCCTGGCCACACAGTGTCTCCCGCAAAAAAAACCGGAGACGATGCAGGTTCACGTGCGCGGCAAATTGGCCGAAGGCGTGACCGCGAAGGACCTGGCGTTGGGGATGATTGGCCAAATCGGCACCGACGGCGCCAGCGGGCACGTCATCGAGTACACGGGGGAAGCGATACGCGGGCTCTCCATGGAAGCCCGGATGACGCTCTGCAATATGAGCATCGAGGCGGGAGCGCGGGCGGGCATGGTCGCGCCCGACGAGACGACATTTGCCTACCTCGAAGGCCGCCGCTTTGCGCCAAAAGGCAAGGACTGGGAAGAGGCCATCGTCGGCTGGCGCACGCTCTCGACCGATCCCGGAGCGAAATACGAGCGCGTGCTCGAAATCGATGCGACCGCGCTCGCTCCGTTCGTTACGTGGGGTACGAATCCTGGGATGGTGGTGCCGGTGAACGGGCGTGTTCCGGAGGTAAGCAGCTTTCAGCAGGAATCCGATCGCCGCGCCGCCGAACAGGCACTCGCGTACATGGGCTTGCGGCCCGGGACGCCGATCGAGCAGATCGCGGTGGATCGCGTATTCATCGGATCATGCACCAATTCGCGGATCGAAGATCTGCGCGCCGCGGCCCGCGTGGCCCAAGGGCATCATGTGCATCCGAAGGTACGCGCGATGGTCGTTCCCGGCTCGCAAGCGGTGAAGCACGCGGCCGAACAGGAAGGCCTGCACCGCATTTTTCTTGACGCCGGTTTCGAATGGCGCGAGTCCGGATGCTCGATGTGCCTGGGCATGAATCCCGACATCCTGCAACCGGGCGAGCGCTGCGCCTCGACCAGCAATCGCAACTTTGAAGGCCGCCAGGGGCGCGGCGGGCGCACCCACCTGGTCAGCCCGCAGATGGCGGCAGCGGCGGCGATCGCCGGACATTTTACGGATATAAGAAATTGGAAGTTCAGTTAGAAGCGAGTGACGAGTTCACCACCGAGTCACAGAGACACAGAGAAAGTCAAAGGGCAACTTGAAGAAGTCAGGACCGTTTCGGTCTTGTTAGCATCGGTAAGGTGCAAGTGTCCTGATAGGTTTCGCACCCTGAAGCTTGGCGTTTTTCTTTGCTTTACTCTGTGTCTCTGTGCCTCTGTGGTGAAAAATAACGAGTAGCGAGTCATGCAGCCTTTTCGAAAACACACCGGAATCGTCGCCCCGCTGGATCGGGTGAACGTGGACACCGATCAGATCATCCCCAAGCAGTTCCTGAAGCGCATCGAGCGCACCGGCTTCGGAGAGTTCCTCTTCTACGACTGGCGCTTTTCCGCCGACGGAAAGAAGATCGCCGACTTTGTGCTGCACGATTCTCGCTACGAGAAGGCGACAATCCTCGTCGCGGGCAGAAATTTCGGCTGCGGTTCGTCGCGCGAACACGCGGTCTGGGCGCTGGCGGACTACGGTTTCCGCGTGGTGATTGCGCCGTCGTTCGCCGACATCTTCGCCAATAACAGCTTGAAGAACGGGCTGCTGACGGTGTGCTTGAGCGACGAACTGGTTGCCGAAATCATGCGCCGCGCCAAAGAGACCGCTAACTACCGGCTGGCGATTGATCTCGAGAAACTGCGCGTCGAGGACGGCCAGGGATTCTCGGCGACTTTCGCCATGGACGAATTTGCCCGTCATTGCCTGCTCAACGGGCTGGACGACATCGCGTTGACCCTGCAGCATGAGGCGGCGATTTCCGCGTACGAAGCGAAACACCCGGTGCGGGAGGAGATGAGATCGATTCTAGCGAAGTAAGCGGGCCGCACCGGCATCTGACGCAGACCCCTCCCAGGTTGTACACTCTTTGGTTTCACCGGTAGCCAGCGTCTTGCTGGCCGAACCTTCGCTTCGGGGTACTTACGTGAAAAAGCTGTTGCTGATCGGCATCTGCATTCTTCAACTGTTCTCGATCCTTTACGCCCAAACCGCCACGCCCGCAAAGCAGCTCACCATTGACGCCATCTTTGCCGAGGGCGGACTGACCGGACGCGCTCCGGAGACGATCAAGTGGAGTCCGGACGGCACCAAGGTCTCCTATGTCCAGCGCGACGATACCGGCGAGCACGGCGAACTCTGGTTCGTGGACACGGCCACGGGAGAGAAGAAGGTCCTGGTCAGCGAAGCCAAGCTCGGGCAACTGGCGCCTCCCGTCAGCAAGATCAAGGACGAGCGCGAGAAGGAGCGCGTCACCCGCTACCACGTTGCCGCCTACAACTGGGCTCCGGACTCAAAACACCTGCTCTTCGATTCGCAGGGACAGCTCTGGTACTACGACCTGAACACCGGCACGGCCGTGCAGCTGACGTCTTCCTCCGATCCCAGCGAAGACCCGAAGTTCTCGCCCGACGGCAAACGGCTCGCCTATGTCCGCAAGCACACCCTTTATGTGCATCCGGTTTCAGGCGAAGAGGGCGAGCACCAGTTGATCCAGAATGAAAAAGACAAGCAGAAAGACAAGGACAAGGAGAAGAAAGACAAAGAAGAAAACATCCTGAACGGCGAAGTGGACTGGGTTTACGCCGAAGAACTGGACGTGCGTAGCAACTATTTCTGGTCGCCCGAGGGGCACGAGATCCTTTTCCTGCAGATGGACGAAACTCGGGTTCCGACTTATCCCATCACCGACTGGATGCCCACGCATCCTCACGTCGATCAGGAAAAATATCCGAAAGCCGGTGACCCGAATCCCGCGGTGCGCCTGGGCGTGGTCAGCAGTGGCGGCGCCAAGGCGCGATGGATCAAGCTCACCGGCGACGACGACATCTACATTCCCCGCTTCGGCTGGATCAAGGAAGGCTGGGCCTGGGCCGAGGTCCTCAACCGCAAGCAAGACACGATGGACCTCTACTTCATCGACGCGAACTCGGGCCGTTCACGTAAAGTCCTGACCGAGTCCTCACCCGATGCCTGGGTCAACGTCAACGACAACTTCCGTATCCTCAAGTCCGGCGACCGCTTCCTCTGGACTAGCTGGCGCGACGGCCACACCCACATTTATCTCTACAGCTTCGCGAAGCAGGACCCGCTGGCGGCCGATGCCAAGCTCGAACGCCAGCTGGAAAGCGGCGACTATGAGGTGCTCGGGATCAACGGCGTCGACGAATCGTCGGGTGCGGTGTTCTTCACCGCCAACAAGGACGACCCGCGGCAGCAGCGACTTTTCTCGGTAAAGCTGGACGGTGCCGCTGCGCAGAGCATTTCCACGGAGGAGGGCCATTATTCAGCTGAGTTCTCCGATGACGGCCAGCATTATGTTGAAAGCTATTCCGCTCCGCAGACGCCGCCGCGAGTCGCGGTTTGTGGGGTGGGCAGTCCCTGCCAGAAAATTTGGGAGGGGCGGAGCGTAGCTGAGTATGACCTGATTGCGCCGAAATACCTCGAATTCAAGGCCGACGACGGCACGCCGCTTTATGGCGAGTTGCTGCTGCCGCCGAGTACCGACCCCGGCCGGAAGATTCCGCTGATCGTGTACATCTACGGAGGCCCGGCGGGTCAGACCGTGCAAAAGGCTTGGGGCGGGTCCAGGGCGCTCTTTCATCAGAGGCTGGCGAAAGAAGGCTTCGCGATTTTCTCGCTCGATAATCGCGGCACTCCGAGTCGCGGTAAGAAATTCTCGGCGGCGCTCCGTGGGCAGTTTGGCGGGATCGAGCTGAAAGATCAGCTCACGGGCCTCGATCAGCTGTACGCGGAGTACCCGCAACTGGATCGCACCCGCACGGCAATCTGGGGATGGTCGGGTGGTGGATCTATGACGCTCTATGCGCTCACGCATTCCGACCGCTTCAAGGCGGGAATCTCGGTCGCTCCGGTCACCAACTGGCGCAACTACGATTCGATCTACACCGAGCGCTACATGGGATTGCCCAAAGACAACACCAAGACCTACGACGATTCGATCGTCAGCGCGGTCGGCAATCTGCACGGTTCCCTGCTGCTGGTGCACGGCACGAGCGACGATAACGTGCATTTCCAGAACACCATCCAGATGGCCGACGCGCTGATCAAAGCGGGCAAGCAGTTTCGGCTGATGGTGTATCCGAACAAGACGCATGGAATTGCCGGCTCGGCGACGAGCACGCAGTTGTTCCACATGATGGAGGATTTCTGGCTGAAGGAGCTGAAGTAGCTGTTCGCTGTTCGCTGTTCGCTATCAGCCGTCAGATTGGGCGACCGGCCGGTCTCCTTGAGATTCTGCTGACGGCTGAGAGCTGCTCTATGCACCGCACAACGCTTGGCGATTTCGAACTGACTGTCGTCTCCGACGGCACCTATTTCCTCGACGGTGGAGCTTTCTTCGGCGTCGTTCCCAAGAAGCTGTGGTCGAAGAAGGTCACAGCCGACGAGCAGAACCGCGTCGTCACCGGACTCAACTCACTCCTGGTGCGCACCGGGGAAAAGAACATCCTGATCGAGACCGGAATCGGCAACAAGATTCCCGACAAGCTCGTGAAGATCTACGGCCAGCCGGCCCGGCTGCTCGACAACCTGCACGCCGCCGGAGTTGCGCCCGAAGATATCGACATCGTCATCAACACGCACCTGCACTTCGACCACTGCGGGTGGAACACCGTCCGCACTAACGGCAAGATTGCTGCGACGTTTCCGCGCGCGAAATACTACGCGCCAGAAGGGGAATGGCAATACGCACGGCATCCCAGCGAACGCGACGCCATCAGCTACATTTCCGAGAACTATGACCCGCTGGTCGAAAGTGGCCAGATGACGCTGCTCCGCGGAAGCGAGGAAATCGTCCCCGGCATTTCGGTGAAGACCTTTCCCGGACACACCGCCCACATGCAAGCCGTAATCGTGCGAAGCGGCGGCGGGGGCAACGAAAAGAAGACGGCCTGCTACATCTCAGACCTGATTCCGACCAGCGCGCACATCAATGTCACCTGGGGGATGGCATTCGACCTCTATCCGCTCGAGACCATCGATAGCCGCAAGCGGTACTACGCGCAGGCGATTCCGGAGAAATGGCTAACGGTGTTCACCCATGATGACCAGACGCCGTGGGGATATGTGGAGCGGGACGAAAGCAACAAGCTGACACTCAAACCACTCTAGGACGCTCAAAGCTGTATTCCCTCCCGCTTCGCAATTGGCTCGGCACGTCCGCGCTCAGGGGAAAGTCTGCAAAGCCAACTCCAATGTGGAAGTCGGTCAGCGAGTCATCTCCACTGAGCTGGCAATTGCACGTTTCCGAACCGCCATGAATCGTGTAATGGCTTTTCTACAGCCTCAACGCCCAAGCTCAGCCGACCGCAACCCGTGGCGAAGCGGAGGGTTGTGGGTCGGCTGGAGTGCATTGTTAGGCCCGCGATAGCGCAATGCTGGCGACATAGCAGGCCAAAGAAATGCAGATGCCTGTGAAAGGCACACTGAACCAATAAACCTTGCCGAGCACAACAAAACCACCAAGCATTGCCAGCCCGACAACGAGCAGAAACGGTGACTGAAAGAGGAGTTGGCCGTGAGCCAATGCGAGAAAACCGAAAACCAAGCCGAACAAAATAGCCCCCATGCTGTGGCTGGCATTGAAGCCCACCCAAGCCCGCCACATTGTTGTTTCTTTCGTAATGACAGGTGAGATCTGGCTCATGCTGATTTGCAACGCGGGGTCACGGGCGTGAGCTTTGGCCCCCAGAACGTATAGACGAGGTGGACGACTCCGAGTGTAAGGATAATGCTCGCACTTAGAACCATGAGAATTCTTGCGGCCAAGATGCTCTCCCTATTTTGTGGGCGCCGAACTTGATTATCAGAGCATTTCTAATGACTCCCGGCGGCGTTGTTCTGCAGAACGGCGTGTGCCTTTGACAGCGTTTCGATCACTTTGGGATTCGCTATCGGAAGCTGGGTCAACTTCGTATAAGTGCCCTGCAGTTCCTCGCGAGCTTTGGCGTCGTCAGGACGGCTTTCCGCCGCAACGGTCTGCGCCCTAAGGTTTTTCGTCAACTCAATCTTGTTCTTCAGTTCAACTGCCGGGGCCAGACTCGGGGCTGCGGCCAGCGCCGTGTTGAGATTCGACTCGGCCTTGCTTTCATCGCCCAGTGCGAACTGCGCCCGAGCGAGATTGGCAAGGATGGTCGGATCCTTAAACGGGCGCGACTCGATCTTCGAGACCTGCGACTGGAGGGTTGCCCTCGTCTGCTGATCCTGCGGCTGGTTCTGCAGCGCGGTGGTTTGTATTTCGATGTCAGCCACCCCAGATTTCACCTGCAAAGAAGAAATTGAAGGGTACCCGATCATCGCGATCGGCAGCACGAAGAAAGCCAGCAGACCTTTGTATTCCCGGTTGGAAAATACCTTCCAGAGGAGGGCTGCCAGCAGCCCGAGAAACATGATGACTCCGCAGATCAGGAGCACGACTTCGTAGAGGTAAAGCCCCTCGAATGACGGCATACAACCTCCTTTGCCTCAGATCGACAGCAACAACCGCTCACCCGCGCGATGGCAGTTTGGGCGAGAATCGCCGCCGAATGCTGAGTTACGGCCATGGTTTGGCCAAGGGGAAGTTAGGAGCCCCACTGCTCCGGACGCATCTTACAACGCTTTCGCGCTCGCGGCGACGAAATTCGGCGGTTAGTGGGCGGCAATGGCTGGAACCGGCCTTCGCTCGAAGAAATCCTCGACGTTTTGGAGAATCTCCGCCCCGCTCTTCGCCTCGTAGATCGCCTTGCGCAGCGCGGCGCCGCCGGGCACGCCGTGCGTGAACCACGACGCGAACTGCTTCATCTTGCCTTCGGAGCCGGGCATGCCTTCTTCGAGCAGCATCCGGAAGTAGGTGCGGATCATCTGGTAGCGATCGGCTTCGGTGGGCTCGTCGTAGGGATGCGCGCCAGACGCGCGATTGTTTCCCTCGCATTCGCTCGGGCTTCGCGCGGCGCGCCCAGGTCTTTCGGCGCCAAAAGCGGGCGCCCCAGGATGACAATTGCGGCTGACATACTGCTCAATCTGCCGGAAGATCCAGGGATTGGCCGGAGCTGTTCTGCCGATCATCACCGCGTCGCATCCGGTCTGCGCGACCATGGCGCAGGCGTCTTCCGGACGGCGAATATCGCCGTTGCCGATCACGGGAATCTTGACCGCCTGCTTGACCAGCCCGATCCACTCCCAGCGGGCATTGCCGCTATAGCCCTGCTCGCGGGTGCGGGCGTGCAGCGCCACCGCGCCCAGGCCGCAGTCTTCGGCCATGCGCGCCAGCTCCACGCCGACGATCTCATCGTCGTTCCATCCGGCGCGAAACTTCACCGTGAACGGAATCTTCACCGCCGCCCGCACCGATTCGAAAATCTTCCGGATCCGCGGCAGATCACGCAGCAGGCCCGAGCCGCCGTTGCACTTCACGACTTTCTTCGCCGGACAGCCGAGGTTCAAGTCCACCAGGTCGAAACCGAGGTCCTCGACTAGGCGCGCCGCATCGGCCAGCACCCGCGGATCGCTGCCAAACAACTGCGCCGAGATGGGATGCTCGTCCTCGTAGAAGTGGAGGTATCGTCCGCGGACGCGTGGGTCGCGGAGCACGCCGTCGGCCGAGGTGAACTCGGTCATGATCAGCCCGCATCCGCCGAGGTGCTTGATGAAGCGGCGGAAGACGGTGTCGGTCACGCCAGACATGGGGGCAAGCACGGTGGCGGAGGCAATCGTGACGGCGCCGATTTGCAAGCTGGAGGGGAAGTCCCGTGTAGGGGCGGCATTCTTGTCCGCGACCGTGTCTCCTGCCACAGCCTGGCGGGCAGGAGTGCCCGCCCCACACGAATTGTCCCAGATCTTCCGCACGTGTCTATTGTAGCTGGGGGACAAAAGCGAAGCCCCCGCCGTAGGCGAGGGCCTGATTTTTCCGCGCTCACGCGCGGGAGGCGGGCAGGAGTGCCCGCCCCACACCACAACTTACTTCTTCGCTGTTTCGGCTTTCGCCGCTTCGGCTTTGGCGGCGTCGCTCTTGGCGTACTTGCGGCGGAAGCGTTCCACACGTCCGGCGGTGTCCATTAGCTTCTGCTTGCCGGTAAAGAAGGGGTGGCAATTGGAGCAGATTTCCACGTTGATGTCGCCGTGGTGGGTCGAGCGGGTGACAAAAGCGTTGCCGCAGGCGCAGTGCACGCGAACTTCGTGATAGTTGGGATGAATGGCTGCCTTCATGTCAGTTCGGATACCTCAATCCAATCGTTAGATTCTATAGGAGTTACAAAGGATTCAGCAACCTCCTGCGGGCTCGCGGGCAGTGGGTCGCACTCAGTTCAGCGCTTGTTTTTCGGCTTCGGCATTTCCATGACCTTGTTTTTCGCGCGCTCGTCTACCGGAACGGCAGGTACCATGGCCCGAACCTGGTCTTTGGTCTTGCCTTCAGTTCTCTCCAGGAAATACCAGAGCGCATCGACGAGAATGTCATTGCTCGTCGTCCGCTTGTCTTTCTTGGCCCGGCGGACCTCACTGATCCAACGGATGGCCGCCCTGTCTTCTGCGGTGAGACAAACGGAAGTCCGGTGAGCATGGTCCGGAATGTGCTTCTCTCTCGGGCTCATGGTTCAGATTCCTCTTGACTGCATTCTCGCATTGTCACATTATTACGTTATAGTGCAATAACGCGATAATGCTGATCTGATCAACGGTAATCGCGTATTAAGATTTGGAGGGATTTAGATGGCGACTACTGGCCCCTTCTCGACAGAGCTCAAGGTGTTTGAACAGCACCGTAAAGAGTGGTCGCATTCGCATCCCGGCGAGTATGTTGTGATCCAAGGCGACGTCATCGGGGAAGGATTCTTCGGCACGTATGCGGAGGCGCTCAAGGCCGGTTTGCAGAAGTTTGGTGTTCGTCCAGGTTTTCTTGTAAAGCAGGTATGGATGACCGAGCCAGTCTATTCTGTCTCATAGTATGGCCCGCGTTGAGCTCAACTGGGATCCTTTCGACCAGACTGATCCGGGCCCGTGCATTAACGTCACAATAACGAATTCACGTGATGTAATTGAGGCTGGCCGTGCTATCGGCTGGGAATATCCTGGACCTCGCCCAATGAGGGCGCTTCTTGATACCGGCGCCTCTGTCACCGTAATCAGCAGGGTGTTTGCCGACAACTGCAAGCTGTTTCAGACCAGTGCAGGGAGCGAGATATCGGCAATCGGCGCAACACACCGCTGCGCGGAACACGCCGGTGCCATAAGTTTTCCCGGTACCAAATTGCGGCCATTGGACCCCATTCGCATCGTTTCGGTCGCTTTCCCGAAAGAGCGATACTATGCAATTTTGATAGGCAGAGCATTCTGCGAAACTGGGCTATCACCTTCGATGGGCGTTCCTAGCGGGTAACGATCACAGATTGATCGGAACTGCCACCTAATCAAGCTGAAAGACAAACCGAGACTGACCCACTCCCGGGCCCTGTCTTTATTTCGCTTTGGCGGTTTCCGGCCTCAGGAACCGGTCGAACCATGCCGTCATCCTCTGCTGGATGTCCTGCCGGTGCTCCGGATTCAGAATGGCATGACCTTCCCCCGCATAGACCACCAACTGGGTCTCGACGCCCAGCGCCTTGAGCGCGTGCCAGAACTCGCGCGACTGCGGCGCCGGGACTTCCCCGTCGCGCTCTCCCACCACGACCAGGGTCGGGGTCTTCGCGTTCTTGATGAAGTTGATGGGTGAGCTCCTGGCATAGACCGCCGGATCGTCATAAACCGACGCGCCAAAATAGGGAATCAACCACTGATCAATGTCGTTTTCGCCGTAGTAGCTCTGGAAGTTTGAGAGGCCGGCGCCCGACACGGCCGCCCGGAAGCGGTTGGTTTGCGTGACCGCCCACATGGTCATGAAGCCGCCATAGCTCCAGCCGGCAATGCCGATCCGGTCGTTGTCCACGGGCAGCGTTTTCACCACCGTGTCCACACCGGCCAGGATGTCCCGCAGATCGCCGTACCCGAAGTCCTTCACGTTGGCCCGGGTGAACGCTTCGCCCTGGCCGTAACTCCCCCGCGGGTTTGGCATCAGGACGAAATACCCCTCCTTCGTCAACCCATAGACGTTGAGGAAAGAGCCCGGCCAGGCGGAGTGCGCCGCCGCGGCCGGCCCGCCGTGTTCCATCACGACCATGGGGTAATGGCGGCGCGGATCGTAGTTCCTGGGATACATCAGCCATCCCTGCACGGAATTGCCGTCGCTCGTCCAGTGGAGACTCTTGCTCTCGCCCCACTCGGGACGAACGTCGTCATTGACCTGGGTGATCTGCTTCCAATCCCCCGTGACTCCGGCCCAGACTTCCGGCGGCGTTGACGCCGAGTGCCGGATGATGGCCGAACGCGTGCGGTCGGCCGAGACGGACAATTCAATTACGCCCCACCCACCCGTCGTGATGGTTTCCGGCCCCCTCCAGAGTTGAGCAAGTTTTCCGGACTCCAGATCGACGGTGGCGATGCCCGACTCCCCGTCGATCTGTTCCGCAAACAGGATCTTGCCGACGGACTGCCACGTCAGCCAGCTCGGCGACGCCGGAATGCCGGGGGTGAGGTTGCGGGCCTGTCCTCCCGCGGCCGGTACCACGATGATATCCCCGCCCGTCACTCCCTCATCGCTCATGAGTCCGGCAATGAAGGCCACGCTCTGGCCATCGGGTGACCAGCGGGGCACGGCGATCTGCAGCGGCGGCTTGTACAGCGGCATCAGCGCCCCACCCGTCGCTGGCAGGCGGTAGAGCTGCGCGATGAACCAGTTGTTGTCGCCCTCTCCCGGGGCTGCGATCAGCGCGAACTGCTTGCCATCCGGCGACCAGTCGAATTCGTACACGTACATGTCGGCTGGAGAGATCTTCTGGATGTTTCCGGTGGCTACATCAACCACGGCCAGGCGCTGCTCGTAGACTTTCGAT
>Ga0187804_10000319_pt1 | contig 11518 bp, 9 predicted proteins | sample NC_wetland_sal_i_3_FD_132961 | JGI IMG/M metagenome (GOLD analysis project Ga0187804, IMG submission 132961) | Wetland sediment microbial communities from Neuse River Estuary, North Carolina, USA - Control_4 | ecosystem: Environmental > Aquatic > Freshwater > Wetlands > Sediment | place: USA...
CCGGCTCGCCAAAGAGATGACGAAATGCGATGCCGATATCGCGCGCGTCGACGCCAAGCTTGGCAATCCCAATTTCGTTGCTCGCGCGCCGGAAGAAGTCGTCGAAGAAGAAAAAGAGAAGCGCGAGGAAGCGCAGCTGCGCAAAGTCAAGATCGCCGAAGCCCTGCAGCGGCTGCAAGGCGCGGAGTGATGTGGCGCGGCGTGATCGCGTGAGAATATTTCTTGCTGGGGCGAGCGGCGCGATTGGCAGGCGACTGACGCCGCTCTTGCTTGCGGCAGGGCACGAGGTCACCGGCAGCACGCGTCAGGCCGACACCGCGCGTCAGCTCAACGCCGCTGGCATTCACGCGGTTGTTGTCGATGTGTTTGATGCCGCTGCGCTTCGCGACGCCGTCGTGAAGACGCGACCCGAGATCGTCATCCATCAGCTGACCGATTTGCCCCGCGTCATCGAGGACGAGGCTCAGCTTGCAGCATCCTATCCGCGCAACGCGCGCATCCGCACCGAAGGCACGCGCAACTTGATCGCTGCGGCGCGCGCCACCTCGGCGCGGCGCTTCATCGTGCAAAGCGTTGCGTTCGCCTATGCGCCTGGCGCCGAGCCGCATTCCGAGGCTGATCCGCTCAACGTGTCGGAAGGTCCTCGCGCGGTAACAGTGAGTGCTGCCGCGGACATGGAACGCCAAGTGCTGGCGTCAGGAATGGAAGCGATCGTGCTGCGCTACGGGTTTTTCTATGGCCCCGGCACCTGGCACGCCGACCCCATTCGCAAACCACCACTCCATATCGATGCTGCGGCACAGGCCACACTGCTTGCGGTTACACGCGGGCAGCCCGGCATCTACAACATCGCCGAGGAGGACGGAACGGTGTCGATTGCGAAGGCGTGCACCGAACTCGGCTTCGATCCGGGTTTTAGGCTTAAGGCTTAGCGTTCACCCGAAACAGCTTGCTGAGAAAGGCTGAGTCCTTCAGGCCGTAACGCCAGGGCTTCTCCGTCGCCTTGGTGATCCCGATGCGCGGTCCGGCGATGACCTCAACCTCATCGGTCCGCGCAAATAGCTCGAAAGGCGGCTCGTCCAGCGCCAGCCCATTGTGCGCCGCGGTAATCCCCAGTGCCTCACAGACCCGTCCTGGCCCGGCGCAAAGGAGCCGCAGGTCGGTCAAGCCACGGCGCCGGCGCATCACGGCCAAGCCATCCGTCGGCTCCAGCGCACGGATGAGGACGGCGCTGGCCGAGCCCTTCGGCTCGCAGACCATATTCAGGCACCAGTGGATGCCGTAGGAGCGGTAGACATAGACGTAGCCCGGTGGCCCGAACATCACCGCATTGCGCGCCGTCGGCCCGCGATAGCTGTGCGCGGCCGGATCGGTGTGATGATAGGCCTCGACTTCGACCAGCCGTCCGCCGACCCCATTGAATAGGAGCGTCGCCCCGATCAAGTCGGGCGCGACCTCGTGAACGCTGCGGCGGAAGAAGGCTTTGGTCAGGCGTCTGGGCACGCTTCATGGTCGCAAGCGGAGGCCCACGTGGTAAATCGCCGCTTAACCGAAATACCTCCAGCGCGTTGAATCTGTGGCCGCGCGGACACAGCGGGGGAAGATTTAATCTTACCGCAGCGCACCCACGGCAAACGCCGCTTTTTGGCCATAGGATTTCTCGACATCGATGCGCGCGGCTGGCCGAACCAATCTTGGCCTCAAAGCCGTTATCGATACGTCCGGTCTGGAAAAGCGAGTAGGCTTTGGATCGGATGGGAGGGGCGAACAGAGCCGGTTTGGCTTGCTTGAGTTTGATGGACGCCAAGAGCGACTTGAAATTGCGGCTGCCAAGCCGTCACGCTACCGAAGGCCCCGACCGCGCGCCGCACCGGGCGTTCTATTACGCCATGGGGCTGACGCGCGAGCAGATCCATCAGCCCTTCGTCGGTGTGGCGACCTGCTGGAACGAGGCTGCGCCCTGCAACATCGCCCTGATGCGCCAGGCCCAGGCGGTCAAGCTCGGGGTTGCCGCGGGCGGCGGCACGCCCCGCGAATTCTGCACCATTACGGTCACCGACGGCATCGCCATGGGCCATGCCGGCATGAAATCGTCTCTGCCGTCGCGCGAAGTGATTGCGGATTCGGTGGAATTGTCGGTGCGCGGCCATTCCTATGACGCGCTAATCGGGGTGGCCGGCTGCGACAAGTCGCAACCGGGCATGATGATGGCGATGTGCCGGCTCAACGTGCCCTCGATCTACATCTATGGCGGCTCGATCCTGCCCGGCACGTTTAAGGGCGCCCCGGTCACGATTCAGGACGTTTACGAGGCGGTCGGCAAGCACTCGATTGGCGCCATGTCGGATGGCGATCTGGACGTGCTCGAACAAAATGCCTGCCCTTCGGCCGGAGCATGCGGTGCTCAGTTCACCGCCAACACGATGGCGACGATCTCCGAGGCGATCGGTCTCGCCTTGCCCTATTCGGCTGGCGCGCCGGCGCCTTACGAAATCCGGGACAAGTTTTGCTTTCTCGCGGGCGAGATGATCATGGATCTCCTCGCCAAGAACATTCGGCCGCGCGACATCGTCACCCGCAAGGCTCTGGAAAACGCCGCGGCGGTCGTCGCGGCGACCGGCGGCTCGACCAATGCCGCTTTGCATCTGCCGGCGATCGCCAACGAATGCGGCGTCAAATTCGACCTTTTTGATGTCGCCGCAGTCCTGAAAAAGACACCATATATCGCGGATTTAAAACCATCCGGCCGCTATGTCGCCAAAGACATGTTCGAAGCTGGCGGGGTGCCGTTATTGATGAAGACGCTGCTCGATCATGGCTTCCTCCATGGCGACTGCATCACCGTCACCGGCCGGACCATCGCCGAGAATTTGAAGTCGGTGAAATGGAATCCCGACCAGGCCGTTATCTGGCCTGCCAATAAGCCGATTTTGCCGACCGGCGGCGTCGTCGGACTGAAAGGCAATCTCGCGCCTGAAGGTGCGATCGTGAAAGTGGCGGGTATGGAGCGTTTGCAGTTCTCCGGTCCGGCGCGTTGCTTTGACGGCGAGGAGGCCTGCTTCGAAGCGGTGAAGAACCGGCAATACGCCGAAGGCGACGTGCTGGTCATCCGCTACGAGGGTCCCAAGGGCGGACCGGGCATGCGCGAAATGCTGTCGACCACGGCCGCTCTTTATGGACAGGGCATGGGCGGCAAGGTGGCGCTGATTACCGACGGCCGCTTTTCCGGCGCCACGCGCGGCTTCTGCGTCGGCCATATCGGTCCGGAGGCGGCGGTCGGCGGCCCGATCGCGCTCATTCGCGACGGCGACATCATCACGCTCGATGGGGAGCGTGGCACGCTCGACGTCAAGCTCAGCAAGGCCGAACTGGATGGCCGCGCGAAAGAATGGAAGCCGCGCGCCACCGAGTTTACTTCCGGTTATTTGTGGAAATACGCCCAGCAGGTTGGATCGGCGCGCTACGGCGCACTGACCCATCCGGGTGGAGCGGCCGAGACGGCGTGCTATGCGGACATCTAGCAACATCGGTCGTCTCGTGGCCGGTACCGCAGTGGCAGTTGTTGGCCTGTCGGTCGCGGTCGGCTTGGATGCGCGGCGCGATGGCGTCGACCGTATCTTTGGCGCCGCGCCAGCTTACGCCTTCGACGGCACCACCACGCCAAGCGCGGCCGCATTGGCGCCGGGCGACGGATTGCGCACGAGCGCCCATCCGCCGGAGATCGCGCCGGGCAAAACCAGCGTGCTCACCGCGCTCCAATACGCCGCCGACCAGGGCCAGCCGGTAGCGCAGTGGAAGCTCGGCCGCATGTACGCCGACGGCGATGGCGTGCCACGCGATGATCTGCGCGCGTTCAATTATTTCAGTCAGATCGCCAACAGCCATCCCGATGAGGCGCCCGGCACGCCGCAAGCGCGGTTCGTCGCCAATGCCTTCGTCGCCCTCGGGCATTATTATCTGACCGGCATACCGAATTCGAAAATCGCGGCCGATCGCGCGCGCGCGCGCGACATGTTCGGCTACGCCGCGACCTATTTCGGTGACGCCGACGCGCAATTCGAACTTGGGCGGCTTTATCTGTCCGGCACGCCGAGCGATCCGCACCAGGCAGCACGCTGGTTGCAGCTTGCCGCGACCAAGGGCCATTGCCGCGCCGAAGTCGCGCTCGGCGACCTCTTGTTCCAGGGACAGGCCGTGCCACGCCAGGCGGCGCGCGGTTTGATGTGGCTCACCCTGGGCCGCGACTGCGCCGGCGCCGACGAAACTTGGGTCAAGCCGGTCTACGACAGCGCTTTCAAGCACGCGAGCGACGACGAACGCGCACTCGCGCTCGTTTATCTCGAAGATTGGCTCAAAGGCCGGCGGGATTAAGCCTGAACCGTCATTGCGAGGAGCATCGCGACGAAGCAATCCAGTGGCTTCACGCGCTTGCTGGATTGCTTCGCTGAGCTTGTCATCGGGCCGGCCACTTCGGGCCGGACCCGTTGGCTCGCAATGACGAGCAGTCTGCCTACTTCGCTGTAATTTCCAGATCGATCCACACCGGAACGTGGTCGGACGGCTTCTCCCAGCTGCGGACGTGACGATCGATCCCGGCAGCGCTGAGCCTGTCCGCGGCAGCGGGTGACAAGAGAAGGTGGTCGATGCGGATGCCGTTATTCTTTTGCCAGGCGCCGGCTTGATAATCCCAGAACGTGAAGAGCCCGGGATCGTCGCTGGTCGCACGGAGCGCATCGGTCAGGCCGAGATTGATCAAGCCACGGAATTGATCGCGCGTGCCAGGCAGGAATAAAGCATCGTTCACCCACGCTTGCGGATTGCGGGCATCCCCCGAACTCGGGATCACGTTGTAGTCGCCGGCCATGACGAGCGGTTCTTCCAGGCGCAGGCGTTGGCGGGCATAGGCGGCAAGACGCTTCATCCACGCGATCTTGTAGGCGTATTTGTCGGTTTCCGGCGGATTGCCGTTCGGCAGGTAAATGCTGGCGACGCGCATCGCGCCATCGGCAATGGAAACGACGGCTTCCATGAAGCGGGCGTGATCGTCCCGATCGTCTCCCGGAAGTCCGTTACTGACTTCGTCGAATGGGAATTTCGACAACAGCGCAACGCCGTTGAAGGCCTTTTGACCGTGCACGGCAACGTTGTAACCGAGTGCCTCGAACGGCTCGCGCGGAAATGCGTCATCGACGCATTTGGTTTCTTGCAGGCAGACGATGTCCGGCTTCCGCTCGGCGAGCCAGGTCACAGCGGAATCGAGGCGCTGCTTGATCGAGTTTACGTTCCAGGTGGCGATGCGCACGGCAGTTTGCGCTTCACAGCGCGAAGCTGGTGCCGCAGCCGCAGGACGCTGTGGCCTTCGGATTGTTGATCTTGAACGACGAGCCGATCAGATCGTCCACGAAATCGATCTCGGATCCAGCCATGTAATTGAGCGAGACCGGATCGATCAGAACAGTCGTGCCGCTTTGCTCGATCACGATATCGTCGTCGGCACGCTCGCGTTCGGTGTCGAATTTATACTGGAACCCGGAGCAGCCGCCGCCTTCGACGCTGACGCGCAACATCGTGCCGGCGGGTTCCTGGCGCAGGATCTCGCCGATTCGCCGCGCGGCGCGCTCGGTCACGGTGACGTCGACGGTCATTTGCTCTCCGAATCGCAAATCGGCCTGATTGCAACACTGCCGACACGATAGTTAAGTGCGGTGGAACCGAAGGTCAATCACCGGCCGGCGCGGTGAATATGATGGATTCCATGATTTCTCGTGCGCCATATGCCTGCGACCCGCAAGCAAGCCGCGGCCGGCTCTACCCCGAGCCGCCGAGCACAAGCCGCAGCGCCTTTCGGCGCGATTGCGACCGCATCATCCACGCCACCGCGTTCCGCCGCCTCAAGCATAAGACCCAGGTTTTCGTTTTTGACGAGGGCGATCACTATCGGACACGGCTTACCCATACGCTCGAGGTCGCGCAGGTCGCGCGCGCGCTGGCTCGGCGGCTGCAGCTCGACGAGGATCTGGCCGAAGCGCTGGCGCTCGCACACGATCTAGGCCATCCGCCATTCGGCCATGCCGGAGAACGCGCGCTCGACTCCTGCTTATCGGCATTCGGCGGCTTCGATCACAATGCCCAGACGCTCCGCGTGGTGACGACGCTGGAGCGGCGCTATCCAGCGTTCGACGGCCTGAACCTGACCTGGGAAACGCTCGAGGGGCTGGTCAAGCATAATGGTCCGCTCACCGACCGCGCCGGCGCGCCGCTTGAGCGTTATCGGCGGCACGGCGTTCCGGCGTCCATTCTCGATTATTGCCGCGCGCAAGACCTGCAGCTTTGGAGTTTCGCCGGCGCTGAAGCGCAAGTCGCCGCGGTGGCCGACGACATCGCTTATGACGCCCACGACATCGATGACGGATTACGCGCGAAGCTCTTTGAGCTTGAAGAGATCTTCGCCGTGCCGCTGCCGGGCCGGATCGTTGCTGCAATTCGTGAAGCTCATCCCAACCTTGACCACGACCGGCTTGTTCATGAACTCATTCGCCGGCTCATCGGTTTACTTATCGATGATGTCGTTAGCGAGAGCACCAGCCGGCTCGCCACGCTCAAGCCGCGTTCGGCCGACGATGTCCGCCGCGCTGCCGCGCCGGTCGGCGCCTTCTCACGTGAAGTCGGGGACGAGGATCGCGAGATCAAAAGTTTCCTTGAACGGCACATGTATCGGCACTCCCGGGTCACGAAGGTGATGGACCAGGCCGCGGACGTGGTGCGCGCTCTGTTCGCGCACTACAGCGCCCGGCCGCGGGACATGCCGGCAGAGTGGGGCGAACACCTTTCTGGGCTCGATGAGGCGGTGCGGGCCCGTCATATCGCCGATTTCATTGCCGGCATGACCGATCGCTATGCACTTGCCGAACACGCGCGGCTCTTTGACTCGACTCCGGAATTGCGTTAGGCGCGCGACGTTAGAAAGCGCTGCAAGGCATGCCGTCTATCAACATCTTCGCCGAAATGCTCGAACGCGTTCGCGCCGCGAGCGAAGCATTGATTGCCGCGGGCGTATTGCCGTCCGGCATTGATCAATCGCGCGTCACTGTGGAGCCGCCGCGCGATGCCGCGCACGGCGACATGGCGACCAACGCGGCCATGGTTTTGGCGAAGGACGCCGGGCGCAAGCCGCGCGAGCTCGCTGAAACGATCGCGGAAAAACTCCGGGCTGACGCGCTGGTGGCCAAGGCCGAAGTGGCCGGCCCCGGATTCGTGAATATCACGCTCCGCCCGGCGGCTTGGATCGACACCTTACGTGCCGCCGTGAAGCTGGGCTTGACTTACGGGAAAATCGACGTCGGCAACGGCGCGCCGGTAAATGTCGAATACGTGTCGGCCAATCCGACGGGGCCGATGCATGTCGGCCATTGCCGAGGCGCGGTGTTCGGAGATGCGCTTGCCAATTTGCTGGCGTTCACCGGCTTTGAGGTCACGCGCGAGTACTACATCAATGACGCCGGCGTGCAGGTCGATCTACTCGCTCGGTCGGCTTTCCTGCGCTATCGGGAGGCGCTGGGCGAAAAAATCGGCGCAATTCCTGAAGGGCTTTACCCCGGTGATTATCTCAAACCGGTCGGCGCGGCGATTGCGGCCGAATATGGCGAAGCGCTCGCAAAGCAATCGGAGACGAGCTGGCTGCCCATCGTGCGCGACAAGGCGGTCGCCATGATGATGGCTGCAGTACGCGACGACCTCGCGGCTTTGGATGTGAAACCGGACGTGTTCTTTTCCGAGCGCTCGCTCTTGATGAGTGGCGAGGATCGCGTCGGAGCGACGATCGAACTGTTACGCCAGCGCGGCGATGTTTATGAAGGACGTTTACCGCCGCCGAAGGGTGCGCCAGCCGAAGACTGGGAGGATCGCGAACAGACATTGTTTCGCTCGACGGCCTTCGGCGATGACGTCGATCGCCCGCTGAAAAAATCGGACGGCTCGTACACCTATTTCGCGTCCGACATCGCCTATCACCGTTCGAAGCTCGAGCGCGGATTTCGCGCGCTGATCGACGTTTGGGGAGCCGATCACGCCGGATATATCAAACGCATGCAGGCGGCTGTGGCGGCGTTGAGCGATCGCCGCGCCGAGCTCGACGTTAAAGTCGTTCAGCTCGTCAAGCTGTTGCGTGCGGGCCAGCCGGTCAAAATGTCCAAGCGGGCAGGGGAGTTCGTCACGCTTCGCGAGGTGGTGGATGAAGTCGGCCGTGATCCCGTCCGCTTCATGATGCTGTTTCGCAAGAATGATGCTGCGCTCGACTTCGACCTGGTGAAAGTGCTGGAACAATCCCGCGACAATCCGGTCTTCTATGTCCAATACGGACACGCCCGTGCGCAATCGGTGTTTCGCAACGCCCGTGCCGCTTTTGCCGATCTGCCGGACAATGTCGCGCAATTAGCTGAACGCGCCGATCTCGCGCGCCTTAATGATCCGGCGGAACTTGCGCTGATGCGGCAAGTCGCGCTTTATCCGCGGATCCTTGCCGGTGCTGCGGCCGCACACGAACCGCACCGAATTGCCTTTTATTTGTTCGATTTGGCCAGTGAATTTCATGCACTTTGGACGCTGGGTAATGCATCGCCACATTTACGCTTCATTATCCAGAATGATCGACAACTGACCGAAGCCCGGCTTGTGCTTGTTCAGGGGGTTGCCACCGTGCTCGCATCGGGGCTGGCACTGCTCGGGGTCGAGGCGCCAAACGAGATGCGATAGGTCCACTCGGTTATTGGTGCTGCCGCTCGGAAGTTGGAGGCGGCGAATGCGGGTCGAATGTTTCGTTAAATGTTTCTTGGCTTGGTTTCTCCTGTGCACGGCTAAACGAGTCGAATCTCATGGCTGAAAACGATCAGCGTTCCTATCGCGATCCGCCCCGTTGGCGCAGCGCGGAGGAGGCGCCGCGCGCTCAGGCTGACGATCCGCTTGCCGAATTGGCACGGCTCATCGGTCAGAGCGTGCCGATGAACAAATTGGGCCGAGATCGCAGACCGGTTGCGCCGGAAAGTGCGAACGATCGGCGCGATGAAGCCGAGCGCGCGGCCAGCGATCCCGCGCTGGACGAGGTCCCGCGAGCACCAACCGACGATCGCTATTCGACGCCCAAGGATGAGCAATATGTACGCGACGTCGATCCGGATTACCGCGGGGGCCGAGACGAGCGCTACGAGCCAGCTGCGCGCGAAAATCCTGTACCGCCGTCGCGCGGCTCTCGTTTTCGGCAGGAGCCCGATTTCGCAATGGAGCCGGCACGCGATGCCGCCGATGGTGAGGTTGACGAGGCCGCTTACCAGGAGACGGCAGACTGGCACGACCGATCATCGGATGGGGGCGACAGCCGTTATCCGGACGACTACGAAGATGAACGGCATGACGCCGACGATCATGGCTATGGCGACGAATACAGCGAGGAACAAAACAAGGGCCGGCGCGGCGGTTTCGTTTTTGTCGCGGCAGTATTTGCCTTGGCCGTGCTCGGCACCGCCGGCGCTTTCGCCTACCGCGCCATGTTCAGCGGTCCAGCGCTGCCAGCCCTGCCGCCAATCATCAAGGCCGAGGGCGGTCCGAACAAGATCATACCGAGCGGCGTAAGCTCACAAGACGACACCGCGCGTGAAGCGGACGCGAATAACGCGGCATCACGCGAACGGCTGGTGTCGCGGGAGGAGCGGCCGGTCGACATTCCGCCGCCGGCGACGAGCACGGCCCCGCGGCCGGTTTCGACGGTGCCCGTCTTCCCCGACCCGCCATCGATCGGGGCTCCCGGCGCAATCGTCGGCTATTCGGGTAGCTCGACATCGAGCAATCCTGCAATCTCGACGCAGCCGCCGGCCCCGACCGCTCCGGCGATGACGACGACGGCCGCATCGAACCCGAGCGCTGCTCAAGCCTCCCCGCCGACAGCCGTGCCGTCAGTTTCTACGGTCACCCCGGTCATGCCTGCCGCGCCTGGGCCAAAAAAAATCCGCACCGTCACAATTCGTACCGACCAGTCCGGCGCTCTCGACGCGGACGCCGGTTCATCGCCGAGCGTTCCGCCGCGCCCGGGAACGCAATCGCCGCAGGGGAGCAACGCGCCACTCTCCATCGTGCCTTCATCCACGGCGGAGAGCTCAGTCGCACCGGCACGTCCGCGGCCCGCTCCGGTCCAACCCGCACCGCTCAACAAACCGCCGGCAAACGAGACGGCCTCGGCAGGACCGGCAGCGCCCGTAGCGACAGGCGGCGGCTATGCTGTCCAAGTTTCGTCGCAACGTAGCGAAGAGGAAGCCCAGTCCTCGTTCCGCGACCTGCAGGCTAAATATCCGGACCTGCTCGGTGGCCGCACGCCGATCATCCGCCGCGCCGACCTCGGCGCCAAGGGCATCTTCTTTCGCACTATGGTGGGTCCATTCGCCTCGGCGGATCAGGCCACGGAATTGTGCTCGAACCTGAAAGCCGCCGGCGGCAGCTGCCTCGTACAAAAGAATTGATCCGCACCGGGCACGCACGAGGCGAGCTTGCATTCGTTAGGCTGTCGCGCTTCTAGTGCGCCATGATCGATTTCGGATGCTCCTACCGGATCAGGCCCGCAGCCTCGGCCGGGATCAGGTCCTCATTGCCGTAAATGCGCGCATTCATCACCGGTCTTGCGGGGGCCACTCTCACAACGGCGGAACGGCACTTCGTGCAGGAGGCGGCCCCCTGGGGGCTGATCCTGTTCAAACGGAACGTGACCACGCCCGATGCGATGCGCCGGTTGATCGCCGAGTTCCGCGCGGCGGTCGGTCGTCAAGCCCCGGTCCTGGTCGATCAGGAAGGGGGGCGGGTGCAGCGCTTGGGCCCCCCGCATTGGCCGACCTATCCCCCCGGGGCGGCGTATGGGGCGGTATTCGATCGCGATCCCGACGCCGGGCTTAGAGCGGCGCGCCTGGGCGGGCGGTTGATTGCCAATGATCTGGCGCAGCTTGGGATCGACGTCGACTGCGCGCCGGTTGCCGACGTGCCGGCCGCGGGTGCCGATCCTGTAATTGGCGATCGGGCCTATGGCGCCGATCCGGCCAAGGTGGCCGCGCTTGCCGGCGCTTTCGCCGCCGGCCTGACGGAGGGCGGCGTCTTGCCGGTGCTCAAGCACCTGCCCGGGCATGGCCGCGCAACGGCTGACAGCCACCAGCGCCTTCCTGTCGTGACCGCCGATCGAGCCACCCTGGATGCTACCGATTTTGCCGCGTTCCAACCCTTATGCGGTCTGCCCCTGGGGATGACCGCCCATGTTGTATTCACCGCCGTCGACCCGGTCGCGCCAGCGACCACTTCGGCCAATATAGTGAGGCATGTGATTCGCGATTCGATCGGTTTTACCGGGCTGCTTATGAGCGATGACATTTCGATGGGCGCGCTATCCGGCTCGCTGTCCGAGCGCACCAGGGCCGCGATCGCGGCCGGCTGCGACGTCGTGCTTCATTGCAATGGGGTGTTGTCGGAAATGGTCGAAGTTGCCGCAGAA
>Ga0187804_10000322_pt1 | contig 11485 bp, 9 predicted proteins | sample NC_wetland_sal_i_3_FD_132961 | JGI IMG/M metagenome (GOLD analysis project Ga0187804, IMG submission 132961) | Wetland sediment microbial communities from Neuse River Estuary, North Carolina, USA - Control_4 | ecosystem: Environmental > Aquatic > Freshwater > Wetlands > Sediment | place: USA...
CGGAGTCCGCGAAGCGAAGAATCCCGGGATTCCTCGGCCGCCGCAAGCCCGCGCTCCCGCTCCACGCCCCACTAGGCCGTGCACTGTACTCGTAGTTGGTGGCGACTCTCCCCCGAGCCGCAGCTGCTATACGGCGCTCGGCGGGGATTACGTGGGAAGAGTTTTCACAGCGGAAATCAGGCCGCTCGCCGCAGTGATGACGGCCCCAGGATTTTCGGAAATGACCGCGGCACCGAACGTTAGAACTTGGCCAGCAATCTGAATCGCAGACTCTACTCGTGTCAATCTCTTGCCAGCATCATTCGCTGCAGCGGTGCCATCCTTTAGTGCCGCAACAGCATCCGTGCTATCCGTAATAGCGTCGGCTACGACCAGCGTGCGTAGCGTACTGGCCTGCGCGCTCAAGTTCGCCGATAACTCGCCGAGCTTAACCGCTTGTGGTCCACCGTATTTGTAGGCGGCTCGCAGGTTGTCCAAGGTCTCGGCTAGTGCCTGGCACGCGTCAGCGAGATCGGCCACATCCATTTCCCCGTCTCCCCTTATTCCGCGATTTGCTCGTAACCCACCGCTTTCCGATTACAGCTTGTTGAGAGCCTGTAGCGCGGTGTAAGCCTCGTTGAGTACCTTACTTTCCTGCTCCAGGAACGATTTCGCTCCGGCTTTAGACAGCACGTTCTCCCGCGCAGCATAGAGAGCGGTGTGCGCTTTAGCTATATTGTCCAGTGCCGCGCTGTAATCCTTAGCTGCCTCGATCTGCTGGTTTATCCTCGTGCTGTCAGAACCGATCGTGCCCTTTAGAAGAAACAAAGCCGCAAGATCAGCCGCGCCCGAGCCTCTCAGGGCAATATCGATTTGCTCCGCTTCGGACGCGCTTTGATGACGCTTGGCGCGTGCAGCTTCTCGCGCTTTGGCCTCGGAAACCTGTTCTTCACCGTCGAGCTGAAGGCCGTTCACAACCTCCTGCAGGTCTTTTGTTCGATCGAGAAGATTGCGAAGGTCCGGCAAAACCGCGCGCGATATGATCTGTTGCTCCGTCGCAACGAGTTGTTGGAACGGAGCATTTGCACGCCCTATCACATCGGACAATTGCTGTTCGCGGTAGAAGGAGGTAACGGCGTCTCCAAGCAAGGTACTGAGGTCACCTACAGCAGTGATTTGAGCTGATGTGATCCCGAGAGCGGGCTCCGCCTTCTGAAGGGCGGTTAGCCCCTTGGTAAGCGTCGCCGTATCCGTACTTGTCTGGACAAGCGTGTCATTGGCGAGGGCACCGAGTGCCTTCATGTAATTTACCAGGACCGTATGGATTCCGTCGATGGCAGCCAGTTGGGCCTTTCGAGTCACCTCGTCATCAGTCAATGCCTTCTTTCGGTCCGAGGAGAGACGATGAAGCACGTCCAATTGGAGCAAATTTACCGGAACATCGGCATAGGCCTGAGTGAGCACGTCGAGTTTCCCTTGGTTAGGGGCGAGAGCGGAAAAGCTTTGGACCGCGCTGGGATCGACGGCGCACGCGCTAACAAACCCAGCGATTACTGCCACCGCTGCGAAGCGGGATGCTTGCCTAGCTAATTGCTTCGCGGCCCTAGAGCCTTTGAAAGCATTATAAGCCACCGAGTACCGCCTTGATTCTGTAGAATGCCCAAGTCCTGTGTTGATGTTTGTAGTTCAATAGGATAGTGACACACCGCCAAGTACTTGTAAACTCGAAGTCCATTTGGATTTCAATTGAGGCAGCGTGGAAGGCTGATTCACCCGACATCGTGGTGTCCTGATTAACCGCCCCAGAGGTCCGGCGACCTCTTACATGCGCCATAGCGCCAATCTTCACGCAGCGGCTGGGAGGGGGTGTCGAGACAGGCCGGCCGTTCCGCACTGAAGGAAGGGGGAAAGAGGTCACGGAAATGAGGCCGAATCGCCCGCCTCGTGTCCGCTTATACAAACAACTCCCGGAAGCATGTGGAGCGCATCGGCCATATTCCGGCCGACATGCTGCGCGTGAAACGGCGCTCGCCTATCGAGGCCATCGGGATGCGCCTGGCCACCGAAGCCATCCGCGAATCTCTCATACCGCTCGCGTCACCCGGCGCAGCGAACTGAAGATCAGTCCGAGCTGGCGCACCGGCCTCAAAGACGTCCCCTGCGTTCACTCCAAAAGGACCGGCATTTACAGACGCTCTCGGACTGACTCCGGGATCCTCTGTGCCGCGATCGCGGAGCGAGCGGACTCAGAAGTTCAGCTTGCTCAAATGCTTGAAGGGGTCGCTGTCGAGTGAGTGCGTTCCGAGCCAATCCACAAACACCCCGGATTCTGTCTCAAACTGCCCGATGGCGAAAAGACTGAAGGTGTAATGATCGAAGGAATACAGAATCATTTGCCTAATGGCGAAGAGTCTCTTCAGTTCTTCGGGGATTGGTTTGGTAGTGATCAGGAATCCGAGGGTGGCTCCGAAGACCTCCTTGTAGAGTTTTGCTTGGTAAACATTTCGGATCGTCGGACTGGCCCGCTTCACCTCCACTGTGAACGTTGTGGGAAGGGGCGCTGGCTCGACAAAACCCACTATGTCCGGCCTCAGGTTCATGTACCGAAAGAGGATTTCGGAGCCACTTGGAACCAACGCCTTCATCTGCTCGCCGAATCCCGTCGACGCGGCCGTCTGGGAAACGGCGCGCTTACCGATCGATGCGAATGCTCGCTCCAGCGCATTCTTCACGGGTTCGTACAAGTCTTTCTCTTTGGCCGACACGAATACCGATCATACGCCACGGTTGTTACGGGATTCGAGAGCGCCTCGCGCTGCCGGCGCGGATCGCCAACTGGTCACGGACCAGCTTGCAGCGGCGGCTTGCGAAAACCGGCGGCCGGGTTCGCGCGGCGAGAACAAGGCCGGTTGAGTTCGCGGGTGCGCCCGGAGCCGCGGATGCTCCCGCTCGGTCATTCAGAGCGGAGTCCGCGAAGCGAAGAATCCCGGGATTCCGCGGCCGCCCGCGCGGAGTTTACCCCACGTCTCGTAGCGCGCCGGCTCGGCCTCGGAATGACAGGCTTGCTGCGCCTCGCGGTCAACGCGCGGAGCTGCGCAGGATCGCGGCGGCGGGAGACTTTTCCCCGCGCATCAGCCGCCGAAGCGGCGCGGCAGCTTGCCTGGAAGCCGGCGATGGGGCCCGGGCGAGTATTGAGGCGATCGCTGCGCGATTCAATAGACTAACAAAAGCCTTGCGGTTCCTCAGAACCTAATCCGGGAGGCTGCTCCCAATTCCCCGACGCGCGGGCACTGCGCTGCGCGCCCGCGACGAAGCCCGGCGACGGCGCGCGCGTGCCCGCCGAGCCGGCGCTTCCATCACTTCCGCTTGTTCCCGTCTTGGGAACAATGCTATATTACTGGCAGTGCGGGTGATGGCGCGACGAACCCTGCTGCAATTCGTGGAGTCGCTCAAGGGCCAGGAGGGGCAGAAGGCGGTCAAGGCCGCGCTCGATGCGTGGTTTCATGAGGTCCAGCGCGGCAAGTGGCGCAATTCAGCCGAGGTCAAGCGCAGCTACGGTACCGCCAGCATCGTCAGCGCCGACCGCGTGGTGTTTAACATCAAGGGCAACGATTACCGGCTGCTGACCGCGATCGACTATCGCCGCCAGATCGTATTCATCAAGTGGCTCGGGGCTCATCGCGACTACGACAAGATCGACGCCAGGACGGTTCAGTATGGAGATTAAGCCGATTCGCACCAAGGTCGATTACGAGCGGACGCTGCGGGAGATTGAGCGCCTGTGGGGCGCTAGGGAGGGAACCCCGGACGGTGATCGGCTGGACGTGCTCGCGACGCTGGTCGATGCCTACGAGCAGAAGCATTTTCCCATCGACCCGCCCGATCCGATCGAGGCGATTCGCTTCCGCCTTGAACAACAGGGGCTCGACCCGCGCGCGCTGGTCGGGGTGATCGGCAGCCGCAGCCGCGTCTACGAGGTGATGCAGCGCAAGCGCGCGCTCTCGCTGGAGATGATCCGCCGCCTCCACCAGCGCTTCGGCATCCCCGCCGCCGTACTGATTCGCCCGAGCCGGCGCCGCCGCGCCGCATAGCCCTGCAAGCGGATGCTCCCGCTCCGTCATTCAGAGCGGAGTCCGCGATGCGAAGAATCCCGGCGTCCCTCCGGGAAGCGGGTTTCCCGGGGATTGGGCGCCAGTCAGAGGGCGCAGTCACCCGTTACGGCGCCGCCGTCAAACCCCTTGGACCGAAATCCGGGCCGAAGCCGCACGTTTGCAAACCGCCTCGTATTGATGCGAGTTTGAGTCGGGATCAAAAGGGGAAATCCCGGTTAAGACTTCATCCCGCGGAGGGTTTGTGATTTCCTCGATACGTCCGACGCAGGGAAAGGAGGGCAACATCGATCGAGACCGGGAGCTTATCGAAGGGAATGGGGCTAGACGTGGTTAAGGCCCCGGTGTCGAAGGAACCAAGGACGGCAACTCCAACCTGGGCATAATCAGCGCGCGGGAGCTTTGATGGAACCAAACGTGGTCGACCACTCGGTCCGAAATTTAATCGAGCTTGCGGTGTTGAGCATCGAGGGCTTAGCGGTCGTGGTCATCGTGGTGGCGATCATCTTCGGTACCGTGCGTTATCTCTTTCATCTCCACACGCGCGACCCCAGCGCATACGACCACTACAAGGTGCAACTCGGCAAGGCTTTGATGCTGGGGCTGCAATTGCTCGTCGCGGCCGACGTCGTGAGGACGGTCGCGCTGGAACCGACGTTGGAAAATGTTGCGGTGCTGGGCATGCTGGTGCTGGTGCGCACTTTCCTTACCTTGTCGACGGTTGTGGAGGTTGAAGGGCGCTGGCCGTGGACCGGCCCGCCCACGAGTAGCTGATCCGGGTCCGTCATTCAGAGCGGAGTCCGCGAAGCGAAGAATCCCGGGATTCCTCGGCCGCCGGCGCCAGCGCGCCGGCTCGGCCTCGGAATGACAGGCTCGGCGCGCCTCGCGGTCAAAGCGCGAAGCTGCGCACGATCGCGGCGGCGAGACATTCGTAGCGGTGATGCAGGCCGCCGACTTTCGGGGTTGCGGCGACTCTTCCCACCCGGCCCGGGCTCACCAGCAGCGACGAGCTCCGCGCTAGAACATGAAAGTGATCGGATTGGCCGCGGCAAGAAGCCAGGCGAACCATGCCGATTCGATCAGCGCGATCAGGAACAGGTTGCGCGAGGTGCTGTACGCCGATGCCGCCAGGATTTCCAGCGCGACGAACTGGAGCGCGATGATCGGGACGATCAGGAACAGTACGCGGGGAAATATCCCTATCATCACGCCCGCAAACAGCAGGACAACAATAATCACCCGCCCCAACGATCCGAACAGGGTCGACACGAGCACTCCGCCGCGCCGAACCAAAAATTCGAATCCCAGCCAGAACGGAAGCGTCATCGCGACGGCGAAAATCCACGCCAGCAGCCGCTCCGGAGTGAACGCCAGCCGATGGAACGTCACCGTGTACGAGTTCTGGCACACGTAGATCGTCCCCATCGCGAGCGCCGCGGCAAGCATCGTGGGCAAAGTTCCGGCGCCGAACCTGACCTGTCCGAGCCGTCCCCGAATCAGCAGCACAGCGATCGCGGCGAGCCCGGCCGAAGCGAGCCACGATACCTCGCTGTCTCCGATGACCAATGACAGGAACGCGGCGGGCAAGTCATTGGCAACCAGCGGCATCACCGCCACCAGCGCACCGGCGAGAATCGCAAGCCCGATCCAAGCCTGTGCACCTGCGGGCCGCTCGGCCCATTCGGTCGCAACCGAGCCCGCGATGCGTCCGATCGGAACCAGCAGGATGAGGAAAAGGATTTGCGCGATCCCCGCGACGCGCACGCGCCGGTCGGCGAGAGTGATTCTCGCGGTTCGGGGCGTTGCAAACGCGCTGTCGAGCCACTTCACGATGGACGCGGCGGCATCTTTCGAGGTGATGATCTGCACGTGATTGACGCCTGGGACCTGTATCGCTTCGAGCGCGGTTCCCTGCGCGAAATCTCCGTAGATTTTCCCCTGCTCAATTGCGGGAACCCCGGCCAGATGCGCCGCGATCGTGCTCGAGCTTTCGCGGATAAAGTCGGGATCGTTCTGGGCGAAAATGAACAGCGCATTCTTCGGCCGCACCGGGCCGAGAGTCCATCCGCCGGAAATCATCACCGCACCTTTCAAACCGGGATCGTTTGCCGCGTAATCGAGAGCCGCGCCCGCACCCATCGAATGCCCCATGACCACGATCCGGGAACCATCCACCCGGTCCGACCCGCGCATGAAATCGACCGCCGCTTTGACATCGGGCCGCAACGCGGCGCTGGAAAAACCGTTTTCGAACGGGTTGCGGTTCGCCCCGTGGCCGCGCACGTCGATGGCGAGCACCGCGTAACCGTTTTGCGTGATCCATCGCGCAAGCACGCTCATTATCTCGCGGTCAGCGCTGAAGCCGTGAATCAGCACCACTGCGGGGGCACGTTGCTCCGGCGGCATCCCGAAAAAAACATCCCCCGGGCCGGGGAGATAGAGAGTACCCGGGATTCCGCCGGGCAGGACCACATCGCCGTGAGACGGGCCGCCCCGATCGAGCGCGGCGAGACGCGCCACGGCGAGAATAAATATGATCGCGACTGCGAGCGCGGCATAACGAAGGATTTTCATGCCGTTGTGAGTAGCTCGCGCGCAAACTTAAGTCCAGCGGCGACCGGGCGGGCGAGCAGCTTGTGCGCCGCTTGCCCGCGGCCGAGCCGTCCACATAAGGTTCAAAATCGCGCTGCTGTCGAGAAAAGCAGGAATCTCCCTCGACGGAGGAACCCGATGGAAATTCGGCCCCCTGTTCAAGCCGATCTACTCGCGTTGATTTCGCTGCTGCGGCGATCATGGCTAACCACTTGGGCGCCTGAATTGCCATTTGCTGCGGTTCAGCGGTTCGCGGCCGCTGACCCCGCGAGGCAGTATGCGGAGAGTGCGTGGAGGGAGTTCATTATCGCGGAGGATCGCGGTGTATTAGCCGGCATGTTCCATGTGGAAGGGAACTGCCTTAATTCGATTCACATAGACCCGAAGCGCAAGAGGCAGGGTATTGGCTCTCGATTGATGGACGAGGTGGAGCGCCGAATCGGTACGGACCATCCGGAAGCGCGACTCGAGGTGCGGGCCTTCAACACAGGAGCAATTGACTTTTATAAGCAGCGTGGTTGGACGGAGCGTCGCCGGTATCAAGCTACGGAATGTGGCGAACCGGTAGAAACCATCGAGATGATCAAGGTGTTTCCGACTCGCGTATGAGCGCGCGCATCGCGCAGAAGTTCTGAAAACCGCACGACGCCCGGCCAGCTTCGCGGACGGATTGGGAGTCAACGCGTTGGCCCGTGCTCCGGGCCGATTCTTCACCGCTCAGGCCGACGGCGATCTTGGTTCGCGGCGCGCGCAGGCAAGCTGCCCGGACCGGGCGGGAATGTGCGGATTAAGTTTTGAGAAGCGACCGCCTTTGCGCACCGCGCCGCCCGATCGCTCACCAGGCGTCGATGAAGGGATGCTTCTTGCCGGTGCGCGGCGGCGGCGGCGGGGACGCGCGCAGCGCCGCGCTAATCCACCGTCGCGAGTCTGCCGGATCGATTACGTCGTCGACGCCGAAATGGGTCGCGGTGCTCACCGCCTTCCCGCGCTGGTACATCTCCGCCACCATTTCATCGAAGCGCTTCTTGCGTTGCGCGGGATCTTTGATCGCCGCCAGCTCGTTGCGGTAGCCGAGCTTCGCCGCGCCCTCGAGTCCCATGCCGCCGAACTCCCCGGTCGGCCACGCGACGGTGAATATGGCCGCATCGTAACTCCCGCCGGCCATCGCAATTCCCCCCAGCCCGTACGCCTTGCGCAAGACGATCGTCACGGTCGGCACGGAGACGTTTGCGCCCGTCACGAACATCCGCGATGAATGGCGGACGAGCGCCGTCTTCTCGACCTCCGGACCGACCATGATGCCGGGCGTGTCGCAAAGATACAGGATCGGAATATCGAACGAGTCGCAGAGTTGAATGAACCGCGCCGCCTTGTCCGATCCGTCGCTGTCGATGGCGCCGGCGAGATACACGGGGTTGTTGGCCACGACCCCGATGGGCCGCCCCTCGATCCGGATGAAGGCGGTAACCATGCCGAGTCCGAAGTCGCGGCGGATCTCCAGCACGGATCCGGTGTCCGCAAGAGTGTCTATTATCGATCGGACCTCGTAGATACGCAGTCGATTCTCCGGGATGATCCCGCGCAGCAACCGCTGGTCGGCGCATTCCCAGTTGCTAATGGATCCCTGAAAGTACGATAGATACTTTCGCGCCACCGTGACTGCTTCGGCTTCGTCGGCGACCGGGATATCCACCACGCCATTGGGCACCTGCACGTCCATCGGCCCGATTTCCTCGGGGCGGAAGATACCCAGTCCGCCGCCTTCGATCATCGCGGGACCGCCCATTCCGATATTCGAGTTTTTGGCGGCGATGACCACGTCGCAGCAACCGAGTAATGATGCGTTTCCGGCGAAACACCTGCCCGAAGTGATTCCTACCAGCGGCACGAGCCCGCTCAATTTTGGGAAATCATGAAACGTGCGGGTCGGGCCGCCTCCGTCCGTGTCGCCCGGCCGCCCGCCGCCGCCCTCGGCGAACAATACCACGGGCAGACGCAACTCCCGGGCGATCTCGAACATCCGGTCCTTCTTGCGATGGTTCAGAGCCCCCTGCGTCCCGGCGAGCACGGTGTAGTCGTAGGACATCAGGATGCAGCGGGCGTGGGCGGCATCAAAGAGGTTGCCGTTGATGCTCCCCAGCCCGGTGATGAGCCCGTCGGCCGGGGTGTTCTTGATCAGGTCCTCCATCGAGCGCCGCCGGCGCTGCCCCGCGACGACCAGCGGGCCGTACTCGACGAAGGTGCCCGGGTCGCAGAGGTCCTCGATGTTCTCGCGGGCGGTGCGCTGGCCGGTCTTGCGGCGGCGGGCGACCGCCTCGGGACGCGCGGCATCCAACCCCATCGCGTGGCGCTCGTGCACCTCGGCGAGATCCGGGCGAACCCGATCGAGATCGACCTGCTCGGCCCGAGCCGTCTCCACGAGTTCCACCTCGGTCTCCTCGATGAAGACCAGCGGATGGCCCTCGAAGATGGCGTCGCCCTTGGCGACCGTAATCTGCCGCACGACTCCGCCTTTGTCAGCGCGGATCACGTGCTCCATCTTCATGGCCTCCATGATGGCGAGCTGCTGGCCCTTGCGGACGAGCTCTCCCTCGCGCACGTCGATGGACACGATGGTGCCCTGCATGGGCGCCTTGATCGCGACGGTGTTCGCCGGTCCCGCGATCTCGAAGGCCGGCGCGGTCGCGGCCGCGCTGGGCACGTTCGCTATCGCCGGCGAACTGCGCGGAGACTTGCCGTGCTCGAGCACTGCGAGCGGATCGGTCGCATCGATCCTGGCGCCCGCGAGTCTGGGCGCGGCGGCGCGATCGAAGTAAAGGCGCTTGTGAGCGGGGCTCTCGGACGCGACGAGGTCGCCGATATGGTCGTCGATGAAGCGCGTGTACAAATTGTTCGCGGCAAAATCGGGATGGCGCAGGAGATTCTGCAAAAATCCGATGTTGGTCGGGGCACCCTCGACCTTGAACTCGCACAGCCCGCGATAGGCCATCGCCACGACGTCGGCGAAATCCCCGGATGGCGAATGCGCGATGAGCTTGGCGAGCAGCGAGTCGAAGCGCGGGTTGGTCGCATACCCGGCGTAAGCGAACGAATCGATGCGGAGACCCGGCCCCGACGGCGCCTCGAACGCGGTGAGCCTCCCGCCCGACGGCTTGGCGGCGCCATCCTCGGTCATCGACTCGAGGTTGATTCGCACCTGCATCGCGAACCCGCGCGGCCGGGGAATTTCAGATTGAAGCATCCCCAGCTCGGCGAGCGAACGCCCGGCCGCGAGCCGCAATTGGAGCTTGACGAGGTCGATGCCGGTCACCTCTTCGGTCACCGTGTGCTCGACCTGGAGGCGCGGATTCGCCTCGATGAACGCATACGCGGCCTCATCGCCACCGCCGGCGGCATCGACCAGGAACTCGAAGGTGCCGAGGTTGTCATAGCCCACCTCCCCGGCGAGGCGCACCGCCGCGGCAGTGAGCCGATCGCGCAGGCGCGCGGGCAATCCCGGGCTCGGCGCGATCTCGACCAGTTTCTGATGGCGCCGCTGGATGCTGCACTCGCGCTCCCAGAGGTGACTCACCCCTCCCGAGCGATCGCCGATGACCTGGACCTCGACGTGCCTCGCTCTGGACATCAACTGCTCGACATAGACATCGGGATGACCAAACGCAGCCCGCGCCTCGGACTGGCAACGTTTGTAGGCTTCCTCGATTTCGTCGAGGCGATGCACCTCGCGCAGTCCACGGCCGCCGCCGCCGGCGACGGCTTTGATCATCATCGCACCGCCGTTACTCAAAGACGAAAAAAACTCGCGCGCGCGATCCAGGCTGGTCGGACCCGATGTGCCCGGCAGCAATGGCACTCCCGACCGCTCGGCCAATAGCCGCGCCTTCACCTTGTCGCCGAAAAGTTCGAGCATCTCCGCCCGCGGCCCGACGAACCGGATCCCTTCCTCGACGCATCGCCGAGCGAACGCGGCGTTCTCGCTGAGGAAACCGTAGCCGGGGTGGATCGCATCGCAGCTGGCCTCTTTGGCCACCCGAACGATCTGTTCGCCGTCGAGATATGCTGCGACACCGATTCCGTGCAGCGGCCGAGCCTCGTCCGCCCTTCGCGTGTGAAGTGAATGGGCGTCGTCCTCGGAGAAGACGGCAACCGTGCGGATGCCCAGCTCGGCGGCGGCCCGCATGACACGAATCGCGATCTCACCGCGGTTGGCGATTAGAAGACTCGTCGGCATCATGAGAGGTGCGGCATCCGTCGCGCTGGGTTGTCTGTTCCTAAAATCACCGAAGGGACCAACGGCCGATTCGGGAGCGGCTCGACTCGCTCAGCCGCCGGCGCGCGGAAGCACGGAATTGCGCTCGCGCGCGGGAAGATCGCGCACCCCGGCAGGATCCCACCGGCGAAAGAGGCATAAGACGTATCTTGCGTTGGTTCCATCAGCCGCATCGTCCGCAACCTACAATATCGCGAGGCGCATGGCCGCGTAAAACAATTAGTTGGTCCAGCCTGGCTGCGGGCGCGTTCCTCGGCCTGAACCGCCACCCGGCGTTCGAGGTCCGGCGCGCCGCGCGCGATCTCCATCGCGAGGTCGCAACTCAGATGCCATGGGGGAGGAGATTGGATTGGTGAAACTCGCCAGGTTGCGGCTGGGATGAGGACGTGGCTGTGGCGTGGAGCCTACCGAAGAGCGGAGGAAAGTCTTGGCCGGGTTGATTCCGGGGCTGGCGCGACGGGTGGACGAGCGCGCGCGGCGGCCACTCAATCGCCGATTCCGAGATCTTCGTACAAGGCGTCGAGCGTCGCGACGA
>Ga0187804_10000323_pt1 | contig 11482 bp, 7 predicted proteins | sample NC_wetland_sal_i_3_FD_132961 | JGI IMG/M metagenome (GOLD analysis project Ga0187804, IMG submission 132961) | Wetland sediment microbial communities from Neuse River Estuary, North Carolina, USA - Control_4 | ecosystem: Environmental > Aquatic > Freshwater > Wetlands > Sediment | place: USA...
GCATCCGGCAGCGGCGACACTGGAGGTGCGTTCCGGCGCAAGGAGTCGAGGATAGCGTCCCGGCTGTTCACTTCGACTCCTCCTTAATAAGATCGCGAAAGCTGTATCGCGGCATCGGCGGCAGCTCGCGTTGGCGCCCCCACACGTTCCAGGGACCATACACGAAAGCCCGAGGCAACCGCGGCACAATCCAGCGCATTAGGCTGCCTGCGAGCCGGTAAGCCCATGGCCTCGCCAGGACAGCGCTCATTACTGCCATGGCGAAGCGCTTCGAAAGCGGCACTACCTTCTTTTGGACCAGCTCTTGTCGGAAGGCGTACAGTTCGTGGTGTAAGTCGATCTTTACCGGGCAAACGTCGGAGCAGGAACCGCACAGACTCGAGGCAAACGGCAGGCTGTCGAACTCGCGCGGATCGCGCAGCGGCGCGAGCAACGAACCGATCGGGCCAGGGACGGTGTAGCCATAGCTGTAGCCGCCTGAGCGCCGGAACACTGGGCAAGTGTTCATGCAGGCGCCGCAGCGGATGCAGGAGAGCGAGCGGCGGAAAGTCTCCTGACCAAGGATGGCGCTCCGGCCGTTGTCGACAATGACGACGTGCAGTTCGCCGCCGCGCATCGGGCCGTGGAAGTGTGTGGTGTAAGAGGTCACCGGCTGGCCAGTTGCGCTCCGGGCTAGCAACCGGAGGAAGATGGCGAGATCCTTTGCCCGGGGTACGATTTTCTCGACCCCCATGCAGGCGATGTGTACCGGAGGCAGGCTCGTTCCCATGTCGGCGTTGCCTTCATTGGTGCAGACGACGAAGCCGCCTGTCTCGGCGATCGCGAAGTTGACGCCGGTGAGGCCCGCCTGCGCCGCCATGAACTTCTGCCGCAGATGGGCGCGCGCTGCCTCGGTGAGATACTTCGGATCGGAAGCGCCCTCGGCTGTCCCGAGTTCTTTGTGGAACAAGTCACCGATATCTTCTTTCTTCAGGTGAATAGCCGGAAGCACGATGTGGCTCGGTGGCTCGTGGCGAAGCTGCACGATGCGTTCACCGAGATCCGTATCCGTCACCTCGATGCCGTGTGCCTCGAGATAGGGGTTCAGGTGGCACTCCTCGGTGAGCATCGATTTCGATTTCACCAGCCTTGTGAGGCCCCGATCCGCGAGAATACGGTGCACGATCGCGTTGTGCTCCGCACCATCGCGCGCCCAGTGGACCTGGATACCGTTGCTCGTGGCGTTGCGCTCGAACTCCTCCAGGTAGTCGGCGATCCGTGACAACGTGTGCGCCTTGATGGCTGCGGCGGCCTCCCGCAAAGCCTCCCATTCCGGAACGCTCTCGGCCTGACGATCGCGCTTCAGCCGTACGAACCATAGCGCCTGGTCGTGCCAGTGCACCCGCTCCTCATCCGCGGCAAAGGGCGCAGCCTTCTCAGCATGTCCGATCATGAAAGTCTCGCGCCTTCCAGGATTTCCGCGACGTGCATCACCCGCAGCGGCTTGTTCTGGCGGCGGATGAGGCCGTCAAGGTGCATAAGGCACGACGTGTCAAAGCCGGCAATGATCTCCGCCCCCGCCTTCTCATGGTCGGCGATCCGGTCTCGGCCCATCAGGCAGGAGACAGCCTCCTCGTTCACCGCAAAGGTACCGCCGAAACCGCAACACTCGTCGGCGCGGGTGAGTTCGACCAGTTCGATTCCCCGCAACTGGGCGAGAAGGAGCCGTACTTTGTTGAAGGGCTTCACCATCACTTCCGAGGAGCGTCCGAGCCGCAACTCCCTCAGACCGTGACAGCTCATATGCAGTCCCACCTTGCAGGGGAAGTCGCCGTCCACCTTGACGACCCGGGCGACGTCCACCAGGTATTCGCAGAGCTCGAACGTCGTCGTGCGGAGGTGGTCGAAGTCTTGCCTCCCCTCCAGCCACTGTGCGTAGTGGTTGCGCACCATCGATACACAGCTTCCCGAGGGTGCGACCACGTGATCGTACTTACCGAAGATCCTGAGAAACCTCTCTGCAAGCGGCCGCGCGTATTCCGCACAACCCGAGTTAGCCATGGGCTGGCCGCAGCATGTCTGTTCCTCGGGAAATTCGACATCGACGCCCAGACGTCGCAGCACTCGCAAAGTCGCAAGCCCGGCTTGCGGGTGAAATTGATCGACGTAGCACGGTATAAAGAGACCTACTTTGGGCATCGAGCCCTCGTCACCATGAATGGTGTATGCGAATCGCCGCGCCCAGACTCTTGCCCAGATCGCCCGGCTTGCGTGGGCCAAACAGCAGCAAGGCCATGTCGCTGGTTACGCTCGCGCCGCTAATGCGCGACCAGCTTGGTGAACGGATATACATACGCTTGCATGAACACCATTATTCCCACAAGGCATGCCAGAGCAATACTGTGCCAGAACACGTAGCGCAAGATGTCGCCCTCGTGTCCATACCATTCGGTCGCAGTACTGGCGACGACGATGCTTTGCGCATCGATCATTTTGCCCATGACCCCACCCGCACTATTGGCTGCGCCCATCAGGATCGGAGACAGCCCGATCTGCTGCGCGGAGATCTTCTGCAGGCTACCGAACAGCACGTTGGACGAGGTGTCCGAGCCGGTCAGGGCCACGCCCAGCCATCCGAGCAAGGTCCCAAAGAACGGATACAACACCCCCGTTCGCGCGAACGCCAGGCCCATGGTGGCGTCCACACCCGAGTAGCGGGTCAGGATGCCCAGCGAAAGCATGGCGGCGATCGTCATGAGCGAGAAGCGGACGTGCCACAGGGTTTGCCACCACATGGCGACGATCTTCGGGAGCGAGAGGCCCATGATGAAGCCGGAGATGGTCGCCGCGAACAGGATCCCCGTCCCCGTGGCGGAGAGCCAGCTGAAGCCGAAAACTGCGGCCTCGGGCGTAGGTTTCACCACGACCGGGGGCATGCGTTGGGACATCTTGTTAAGACCGGTCACGGGAATCTGCGGGTTGGTGATCTTGCTCGGCGCCGTCGACCAGGTGCTCATGGATGTGAACACCTTCTCCGGAGTATTCATGATCTTCTTGCCGGTGTACGTGCCCCAGCAGAACACGAATACGCTGAGCACCAGCCAAGGCAGCCATGCGCGAGCGACTTCGCCGCGGCTGTAACCGTGCTGACCGCGAGCGGCGCGCTGCTCACTTTCCTGGTGTCCCTCGTGTCCCCAAATCGCTTTCGGATGCCAGATCTTCAGGAACAGGATCAGGCAGAACATCGAGACCACGGCCGCAATGATGTCTGTCAGCCACGGCCCGTGAAGGTTCGAAACCAAGTATTGCGGGACGGCGAAGGTAACGCCAGCCACCGCAACGGCCGGCCAGATTTCCTTCATCCCTTTGTACCCTGCGTACGCCCACACCAGCCAGAAGGGCACCAGCACGGAGAAGAATGGCAGGATGCGGCCGACCTGTGCACCCAGAACAGTCTCGCTATAACCGGTAACCGCGGCGAGGGCAATGATCGGTGTGCCGAGTGCCCCGTAGGCCACCGGTGCAGTATTGGCGATCAGCGACAAGCCCGAGGCCTGCAGCGGCTTAGAGCCCAGTCCGATCAGAATCGCTGCGGTCACTGCAACTGGCGTCCCGAACCCGGATGCGCCCTCAAAGAACGCGCCGAAGGAAAAGGCAATCAGCAGCAGTTGTAGGCGCGTGTCCTGGGTGATGCCCGTCATGCTTTCCTGCAAGACCTTGAAGCGGCCGGTCTCCAGCGTCATGCGGTAGAGAAAGATGACGTTCAGGATAATCCAGCCGATGGGGAAAAACCCGAAGCAGGCGCCATAGATCGCTGTAATGCTGGCCATCTTGACCGGCATATGGAAAACGCCGACGGCGATTAGCAAGGCAGTGACCAGGCCCATCATGGCGGAGTAGTCAGCCCTCGTGCGGAAAATCGCGAGGGTCCCCAGGAGCACGATCACGGGTAGCGCGGCGAAAATCGTGGAAAGCCACCAGTGCCCGAATGGATCGTAGCCTTGCGCCCAGGGCGTGGCGGGCGTCGCGCCGGTCCAGGCAAGGACGACGATTGCGACCGTGACTAAGGTCATCAGGATGGCGGGCAGCGGTCCCCCGCGTTGGGGCTTCGCCGCAGCGGGTTTGGTTTGAGTCGGAATCCCCATTTTTTGCCTCGGAAAAAACGGATGCGATTGTACACCCTTTTGTTCGCTGCGCAGAGCAACCTGCCTTCGCGCAGCCTGCCTCTTGGTGTAACATTCCAGTCGGCCGGCTGTGGCTTGGGCGTGGGAACCAGGCCGACGGCTCCCGGGCGAGAACCCCATGGAAGCGCGCGTCCTCGATCAGTTTCGGGCCGTCGTCGGCCGGGGTTTGATTACCGAACCCAGCCAACTGCACACCTATGAATGCGACGGGCTGACCAATTTTCGCGTCATGCCTCTGGCGGTTCTGTTGCCCAAGTCCACCGCGGAAGTGCAGGGCATCGTCCGCATCTGTAGTCGCGAGAAGATCCCTTTTGTGGCTCGGGGTTCGGGCACCGGGTTGAGCGGTGGCGCGCTGCCGATCGACAGTGGCATTGTCATCAGTCTGGCTCGCATGAACCGCATCCTGGAGGTTGATCTCCCCAATGCGCGCGTAGTGGTCGAGCCGGGCGTGATTAACGCGGAGGTCACGCAGCGGGTCGCTCCACACGGGTATTTCTATGCTCCCGATCCGTCCTCGCAATCTGTGTGCAGCATCGGCGGCAACGTGGCGGAGAACTCGGGCGGTGCACACTGTCTGAAATACGGATTCACCACCACCCACGTGCTGGCCCTCGAGGTGGTTCTCCCCGACGGATCGCTCGTACATCTTGGAAGCCGTGCCGTCGACCGCCCGGGATACGATCTGCCAGGAGTGTTTGTCGGCTCGGAAGGCACGCTGGGAATCGCAACCAAGGTCGCGCTGCGCATCGTGAAGAAGCCCGAAGTCATCCAGACGCTGCTGGCCGCCTTTAATTCCACCAACGAAGCGGGAGCCGCGGTGAGCGGGATCATTGCCGCGGGCATGCTGCCCGCCGCCATCGAGATGATGGACAATCTCGCCATCCAGGCGGCCGAGGCGTCGGTGCACGCCGGATATCCGGATTGCGGCGGATTGCTCCTGGTGGAACTCGACGGCCCAGCCGCCGAAGTCGAGTACTTGATGGATCAGGTGGACGAGATCTGCAGGCAATGCGGCGCCTGGGAGATTCGCGTCGCCCAGTCGGAAGCGGAGCGGGCAGTTGTTTGGAAGGGCCGCAAGGCCGCTTTCGCCGCCATGGGACGCATCTCGCCGAACTACCTCGTGCAGGATGGCGTCATCCCACGTACTGCGCTTCCCAGAGTGCTTAGCGAAATCGAAAGGATGGGCGCGGCGGCAGGCCTGCGAGTGGCTAATGTCTTCCATGCGGGCGACGGCAATCTGCATCCTCTGGTGCTGTACGACGTCCGCATTCCAGGCCAGGAGGAACGCGCGTATGAACTCTCCGTAAATATCCTGCGGCTCTGCGTGCAATGTGGCGGGTCCATCACCGGAGAACATGGAGTGGGGGAGGAAAAGAAGGCGATGATGGGGGAAATGTTCTCCGAGCCCGATTTGGAGACCATGCAACTGGTGCGCTGCGCTTTCGATCCGCAACAGCTTTCCAATCCCGGCAAAGTGTTCCCGCGCACGCGCCTGTGCGCCGAAAGGACGGGACCGTACCAACCGCACCCGCTGGAAACCGCCGGAGTAGCGCAGTTTTTCTGAGTTATGGAAACCCGCTCATCCTCGGGAGCTTCGGTGGCTGGCGTTGAAGCCGCGTGGAGCGACCTGCGCGCCATCAGCGGCGCCGAGCACGTGCGTGCTGCCACCGCGGAGGACGCGGTTGATGGGGTTCAGCCGCAGATGGTGATCGAGCCCGGCGGCCCGGATGAAATCGCGCGCGTGCTGAAGACCGCAAGCAGTGCGGGTTTGCAGGTCATCCCGCGAGGCGGCGCGACCAAGATGGAGTGGGGCAATCCTCCCCGCGGCGGCGAACTGATTATTTCCACGCGGCGGCTGAACCGCATCGTGGAACATGCCTGGGGCGACATGACTGCCACCGTGGAAGCCGGTTGCACTCTGCTGCAATTGCAGCAGACTCTGGCGGAGCACGGCCAGCGACTGGCGCTCGAGCCACTTTGGCCCGAGAAAGCAACGATAGGAGGGATTCTGGCCACCAATGATAGCGGCCCCCTCCGGATTCGCTTTGGCTCGTTGCGCGACTTGATCATCGGGATCACCTTGGCCTTGGCGGATGGCACGCTCGCCAAGAGCGGCGGTAAGGTGGTGAAGAACGTTGCCGGATATGACTTGCCCAAGCTGGCGACAGGATCGCTAGGCACCCTGGGAATCATCACACAAGCGATTTTCCGCCTGCACCCCATCCCGCGTGAAAGCCGCAGCCTGAGTTTCTCCGCTGCGGACCACGCGGCCATGAATGCGCTCGTTCTCGCGATTCTAGACTCCCAGCTGGTTCCCACCGGCTTGCAAGTTCGCGCCGCAGGTGTCTCGCTGCCCGAGATCGATCTTCGTTTTGAGGGGACCGCCGCCGGCTGCGAAGCGCAAGTCGATCAAGCAGTGCGGCTCGCCGCCAGCAGTCGTCAGGTCGGGACTCGTCAGGTCGAAACCCGGGCAGATGTTTGGAATGCGCCTGCAACGCTGTGGGACGGAACCGGACCTTCCGTCGTCTGTAAGTTCACCTTGCTGCCTGCCAGTACGGGAACTTTTTTCGACAAAGTGAGGGAAGTAGCGGAGCGAGCGCACTTGCAGTGGCGGCTCACGGCACAAGCGGTGGGAGCCGGATTACTGCGCTTGGAAGGAGACGGAGCTGCTGCCGATGCTTTTCTGAGCACGATTGTGGAACTGCGGCAGGGTCTGGAAGTTCGTGGCGGCTCATTCGTTGTCCTGCGCTGTCCTTTGGAAGTGAAATCGAAGCTCGACGTTTGGGGCAGCTCGGGCGATGCTTTGCCCGTGATGAAAAGTGTCAAGGCACAATTCGACCCTGCGGGAGTGCTGAACCCGGGCCGGTTCATTGGGGGAATCTGATGGCCGAACCCGCGATCCCCAATCCCACGTCTCATGGTGGAGCGTTCGATCCGCACCATCCTCCTTCGACCGACCTGATCGATAAGTGTGTGCACTGCGGCTTTTGTCTGGCCACTTGTCCAACCTACGCCCTTTGGGGCGAGGAGATGGACTCGCCGCGCGGGCGCATCTACTTGATGAAACTCGGTCTGGAGGGGCAGGTCCAGCTCGATCCGACGTTCGTCAACCATATGGACAACTGTCTCGGCTGCATGGCCTGCCTGACGGCCTGTCCCTCGGGAGTGCAGTACGACAAACTGATCGAAGCCACCCGCGCCCAGATCGAGCGCAATTACCCCCGCCCGAGCGCCAACCGGATGCTGCGCAAAATGCTCTTTGAGATTTTCCCGCGGCCCGAACGGCTGCGTCGCCTGCTTGGGCCGATGCGAATCTACCAGCGTTCGGGACTACAGTCGCTGGTGAGGCGAAGCGGACTGCTCAAATTGTTTCCGGCAAGCCTGGGCGCAATGGAGGCCCTGATGCCGTCGCGGCCGAGGAATAACAGCGGCGGCGTTCTCCCGGAGCGGGTCGAGGCGCAGGGCGAACGGCGCTTGCGCGTGGGCATGTTGCTGGGATGTGTGCAGAGCGTCTTCTTCCCCGAAGTGAATGCCGCCACGGCCCGGGTATTGGCCGCGGAGGGCTGCGAAGTGGTCATCCCCAAGGACCAAGGCTGCTGCGGCGCCCTCATGATCCATGCGGGGGAAGAGAAGGCAGCCCTCGACTACGCGCGGCGCACCATCGACGCCTTCGAAGGGGTGCAGGTGGATAAGGTGGTGAGCAACGCCGCCGGCTGCGGATCGAACCTGAAAGATTACGGCTACCTGTTGCGCGAGGATACCAGGTACGCCGAGCGGGCCAAGGCATTCTCTGCCAGGTGCCGCGACATTTCTGAAGTTCTGGCGGAACTGGAGCCGCGAGCAGCGCGCCATCCCATTCCCCTCAAGGTCGCCTACCACGACTCCTGTCACCTGCAACATGCGCAGGCGGTGCGAACCCAGCCGCGTTCAGTGCTGGGCAAGATCCCGGGACTGCAAATCTTGGAACCCGCCGAAGCGGCGCTGTGCTGTGGCTCGGCTGGAATCTACAATTTGGTGCGACCCGGTCCCGCCCAGGAACTGGGAGAACGCAAGGTGCGGAACGTGCTGGCCACGAATCCCGATATTGTCGCCTCGGGAAATCCCGGCTGTTTGCTTCAGTTGCAGAGCGGGCTCAGGGCCAGCGGCAGCGGACTTCCAGTGGTTCACGTGGTAGAACTGGTGGATGCTTCCATTCGAGGCTTGCCGGCACAGTCTCTGCTGGAGCGATGAATGTGTGTGCGCGAGAACTCGTTTTTGGGCAATCCAGTGGAAAGAAATGTCCGATAATCCAGCCCCGGAGGGGCGAACGAACTTAGCCCAGCGCTTTAGCGCTGGGAAAAGTGGACCCAACGATTCAAGTCCCGTAGGGACGACCGAGTTCTCACGCACACTTTGAATCTCTTGTGGCAACGCTCGCAGAAAACAGCCGAGGAGGGCTGAGGTCATGACGGCCGTAATCCGTGAAGACATTCTCCAGAGGTTCCCAGACATCTTCGGGACCAAGAAGGTGAACGGCCGAGATGTCAATGTCGAGCAGACGATTGCCACGCTCACGCAAGAGTTGAGTCCCGATATTGCGGCGGCCCTGACCGCCCGCCGGGCGCTACTGCAATCCCCCGCGCCGGTCCGCGAGAAGTATGCCTGGCCAAAGTGGGATGACAGGTTTGAGGATCCGGTGAGCGGGCAGTTTTGGACATTCCGGAACATCGTCCAGGGCCTGATTGATAACTTCCTCGGTCGAAACAGCGAGTGGCGCTGGCGCCTCAACGATGAGGTTCCCATCCCGCCGGACGCGCACCCGTTGACCAATCCCGGCTTGGAGCTCACCGGGCCGTGGCACCCGCTGGATATGGCCTTCAACGCGTTGAATAGCGCGGCGCCCATGAATATGCCGGACTTTGAAGACGCCGCACCGTCCCACTTCCAGCCCGACGGAACGCCCACGAATCAGCCGGTGGGAGTGTTCGCGGCCATGCAGAATGCCAAAGAGATTTTCGAAGGCCGCTGGACCGGCCACCCCTATGAGGTGGTGAAGAAAGGCAAAAAGCGCGCGTACAAGATCAATACCTCCCCAGCGCAGTGGCCGACCCGCTTTGGCCGGCCTCCCAGCATCCACGTGCGCTATGACCACATCCGGGTCGAAGGGCAACCGGTGCCGGCGCTGATCCCCATCACCGTCCTCTGGACCTTTAACAACTATGAGTCTCTCAAACGCGCCGGCACCGGCGTCTATTTCTACATCCCGAAAATTCAGACTCCTCAGGAAGCCCTGATTGTGGAGAAGCTTCTAGCGCGGCTGGAAGGCATGATTGGCGTCCAGCCCGGCACCATCAAGATCAAGATGCTTTATGAGGAGGGAAATGCAGGCCGGTTCTTGCCCGCGATCGCCTGGGTCTTGCGGCGCCGACTGCTGGGGACGAACGTCGGCCGCTGGGACTACTTGGGCAGCCTCATCGAGATCTGGAAGGACGAGCCGCAGGGCGTCTTTCCGGATCCGCAGACGATCGGCATGGCCTCCCCGAACATGATTGCCTATCAGCGGTACAACGCCCTCATGATGCTCATGGCCGGCATGAAGAATGGCGAACTTAGTCAAGGGGCCCCCATTGGTGGGATGGCGGCGGTAATGATCTATCAAGCGAAAGATACCTATGGCCGCTCAAGGTATAACCCATTGGCCCTGCGCGCGATCGTCGTCGATAAGCTACGAGAGCGCCTGCTGGGTCTCATGTTCGTGCCCGAGGAGCCGCTGCCTGCAGGTCAACAGCTCACCTTGGAAGACATCCTTGCAAAGCGAGTGAAGGGACGACTCTATGATGCCTACCGGCAAAGCTGGGTCGCCAGCCCGGAAACGGCTTACGTGGCCGCTGGCAATGAACCCTTACGGGCCCCTGTGACCGAGCTCCAAACGATCCTCGATGCGCCGCTTGAGACTGTGGACGTGAATGGCAAACCGGTGCCAACCGTCGCCAGTGGTCTCCTCGACGCGGAGCGGCTCCTGCTGCAATCCCGTGGCTTATTGAACCCGCAAGGCAAGATCACGCCCTCGGTCATCGTCAAGGACAGGCTGGACACGCCGGAGAAACTCTTCACGCAGAAACTTTGGGACTCCATCTACGACGTCCCGAAGGGTGAGGTCACCATTGAACACATCCAACATGCGTTCTACATGGCGGCGAACTACGGTTTCCAGATCCTCAACGGTAACTTCGCGGCGGCGATCGACGACTACGAACTCAAGCTGCGGTTCATGAATGACCTCGCCACCTACCGGATCGATGTATCGTGGCTGTGGAGCCTTTTCCATCACCAGGCTGCCATCACCAAGGACGGCTACCTGCAGCGGCAGACGCTCACCGAGGATGGGGTCGTACTGGCTGCGAGCGCCTCGGAGGTCAAGGCCGGGACCCGCTTCACCAGGGAACTGTTTGAGAAGGTCTGGGACTACCACAACGAATGGACGGCGGAGTTCTTCGCCGAACTGGATCGCCGCGGCGATCCAGGCCGCTTCGACCGCGCCAAAGCGCCCATCATCATGGATCTCTTGAAACGGCAACTGCTTTCGCCCCGATACATCCAGCACAGCGCCCGCGTACTCTTCGTCGTGGGTCAGGCGAACCAACAGGATCGCGCGCAGGTGCTGGAGGCGATTTTTGATCTCTCTCGCGAAGAAGTCGTCAAGCGGGTTTCAGACGGCGCCCTGAAACAAACCGCCTTGGCTGCCTACGACTATGTGTATGACATCTTTCCGTCGATCGAAGCAGAGCGGCGCCCGACCATGCGATCGCAGGGCTAGCAATCGGACCTAACTCGTATACATAGGACCTGATGAGGCTGAAACGCTTCCCGGTCTTTCCTGTCGCGATCTCAATCTCGACCGCGATCTCAGAGCGCCAGGATGATGTTCCTTGGGAGTCGGCTTTGCTCCGGTCAACTTCCCGTTAGCCCGTCATCCAGGGCTTATCCCCTATCTGATCGGCTAACTTAGCCCTGACACGCAGATGGCGCCAAGAAAAGCGACGAACTTCGGTTTAGCCGATCCGAACAACAGGAACGGGGGTTAATACCAAGTTGACAGCTCTCTTTTCCGCCGAGCTCAGGCAAGGTCGTAGCGATCAAGGTTCATCACCTTGTTCCAGGCAGCCACGAAGTCCTTCACAAACGCCCCCTTCGCGTCGTTACTTCCATAGACTTCCGCGATTGCCCGCAGCTGGGAGTTCGAACCGAACACAAGGTCGACACGGGTGCCGGTCCACTTGATTTTGCCCGTCGCGCGATCGCGCCCCTCATACACGCCTTCGGATGTAGAGGAGGGCTCC
>Ga0187804_10000325_pt1 | contig 11473 bp, 11 predicted proteins | sample NC_wetland_sal_i_3_FD_132961 | JGI IMG/M metagenome (GOLD analysis project Ga0187804, IMG submission 132961) | Wetland sediment microbial communities from Neuse River Estuary, North Carolina, USA - Control_4 | ecosystem: Environmental > Aquatic > Freshwater > Wetlands > Sediment | place: USA...
TCGCCAGATCCAGCAGGTGTCCAATTTCGAGTGGGCCGCGCGCGAGGATGTGCTTGAGCGTCGAGCCCTCCAGGTACTCCATGGCGATAAAGGCGCGGCCGGAGTCTTCGCCGACGTCGTGGATGGTGCAGATATTCGGGTGATTCAGCGCGGATGCAGCCTGCGCCTCCCGCTCGAAGCGCGCAAGCGAGGGAGGATCATGGGCGATGTCGTCCGGCAAAAATTTCAGTGCAACGAAACGATGCAGGCGGGTGTCCTCGGCCTTGTACACCACGCCCATACCGCCGCCCCCGAGCTTTTCCGCGATGTGGTAGTGAGAAACGGTCTGCCCTGTCAAAGACTGGGAGGACGCCATTTGACGGACATCTTAGGACTCGCGGTTGGAGATAGTCAACGCGTGCGGCGGTTGGGGGCGGCCGTCACTCCTTCTTCCACGCGCCGAGCAAGCGGCGGAGCAGGACGAGCTGGCCGAGGTGGTACGAATTGTGGTCGGCGAGGAGCAGGATCTGCCGCACCATGTTTTGCCCCGAGCCGTGAGGAATGCGCGCGGTGAGATCGATTTTCGGATCGAGCGCGAGTTCTGCCATTTCGTGCGACCCTTTCTCGAACTCTTTCACGCTCTTTTCCCATGCGGCGGCACTGGGCGGCGCCGGGCTTTTCGGCCAGTAGCCGGCGGGAAAATCCGGCGAGACGTGCTTCGCATCGCGGCTGAACTCGATGATGTCCCACTGGGCAATGCGACAGTGCTCAAGCAGTTCCCAGGCGGTGTGCGGCGCTCCGGCGGGTTTTTCGCCGCGCAGCTTCGCAGGGAAATCCGCGAGCGCGGCTTTCCAGTCCGCATGAGCTTCGCCCCAGGTGAGGACCTCGGCCAGATACTTGCGGAGAGCTTTTTCGTCCATGGTAGTGCCTCCTTAGATCGAACAGGCGTTGGATGCAAGACGGGCGCCCGGCGATGCGGCGATTTGAACTCGCGCGGGCGCTTGTTGTTTGGAGTAGGGGCAAAAGGTATCATCGGGCGGAATTCCAGGAGTGTGCCATGGGAAATGGGCTGTTTTCGCGGCGGGAATTTTCGCGCGTGGTGGGGCAATCGCTGGCGCTGGCGATTGCGGCGCCGGGATTGCGCGGGCGGGCTGCCGCGAGGCGGGCGGATGCGTCGCGCTCGCCGCTGATCCATCTCAATTTCAATGAAAATCCATACGGGCCGACGCCCCGGGCGCTCGAAGCGCTGGACGCGTGCGGCCCGGAGGCCTCACGTTATCCGGACGGGGCGCACGAACAGGTGCGCGAGGCGCTCGGGCAATTGCACGGCGTGGGGCGGGAAAACATTGTGCTGGGGTGCGGTTCGACGGAAATATTGCGCGCGGCGGATATGACGTTTCTCACCTCGGGAAAATCCGTCGTGGTGGCCGAGACGACTTTTGAGGCAGTGCTCGACTATGCGCGCGTGGCGCGCGCGACGGCCGTGAAAGTGGCGCACACGGCCGACCATCGCCACGATCTGCCGAAAATGGCGGAAGCGTGCACATCGAAGACGGGCATGGTGTATGTGTGCAACCCGAACAATCCCACCGGGACAATTGTGACGCGCGACGAGCTGGCGGATTTCATCCCGCGCGTTCCGGCGAGCACTCTGATCCTGGTGGATGAGGCTTATTTCCATTTCGCCGAAAATCCGCAGTATGGGAGCGTGATCGACTGGATCGGGAAACATCCGAACCTGATGGTGGCGCGCACGTTTTCGAAGATTTACGGCATGGCGGGAATGCGCCTGGGCTACGCGGTTGGGTCAAGAGAAAATATCGCCGCGATGCATGACCAAATCCTACGGGACAACGGCAACGCCGCGGTGCTTGCGGCGGCGCTCGCGAGCCTCGGGGACAAGGATTACGTGGCTTCCTCCCGCGCGCGCATGAATGCCACGCGCCGCTGGCTGGCCGCGCAGCTTGCGCAGGACGGCCGCAGCTTCATCCCCTCGGAAGCGAATTTCATGATGATTGATATGGGCACGGACGTGGCGCCGATCATCGAACAATTCCGCGCGCGGAATATTCTCGTTGGCCGGCGCTTTCCCTCGATGAGTAATTACCTGCGGGTCACGATTGGGACGCAGCCGGAAACGGAAGCGTTCGTAGCCGCGCTGCGGGAAATCGCACCGGTGCGTGGGTCGAAAGCCGCCTGATTCGCACGCTGAAAACAGAAAACCCCTCCCCGCGCTTCGATGGCGGCGCAGGGAAGGGCCTTTGAATTACAAGTTTAGTGGCGTCGAGCGAGTGTACGACTGGCTCGAGATTTTCTCGGGCACTTCCGTTGTCCCCGGAAGGCCGTCCGGGTCAATTCAAGTCCGCTCCAGAGCCGAATGTGACCGGCTCAGGAGGCGGTTGCGCTGGGAGCGCTGATGGTGCGCCGCTGCTGAAAGCATTCGCGGCAATACACCGGGCGCCCCTGCGTGGGCTTGAAAGGAACCGTGGTCTCTTTTCCGCACTGGGAGCAAACGGTTTTGGTTTCGACGCGTTGCACACCGCCCGAAGCCGTGCCGTTGCCCTGCGCGCGGTTGGCTTTGCACGCTTTACACCGCTTGGGCTCGTTCTTGAAGCCCTTATCGGCGAAAAACATCTGCTCGCCGGCGGTGAAAACGAACTCAGCACTACATTCGGCGCATTTCAGAACCTTATCGTGGTATTCCATGCGCTGCTCCGAGGAAATGCTGGGAAAGGAGAGGCAGCGGTACAGTTGGAGAAAGCCGAAGAGTGGAATCCCCCGTTCAGATGCCAAGCATCCACCCGCCGGCCGCCCCAAAACTGCATCAATGGACCCAAGGTATATGGTCGCCTAATCCTGCTCACGCCGTTGCTTTTTCCGAAGGCGCTTACGCGAGAGGGCTTCCTTGGCGCGACGCTTCTCGCCAGGTTTCATGTAGTAACTGTGCTTCTTGATCTCCTTGATGATGTCCTCCGACTGGACTTTGCGCTTGAAACGCCGGAGGGCGTTCTCCAAGGATTCGCCCTCTTGAATGACAACTTCTGCCACGCGTATTTCACCCCCGTTCCCCGTTGAATGTTGTGTTGGACTGCTGGGTTCACTTCAGTGTAACCGGTTCAGCCCCGAACCGGCAATTGCCAACTTCTTCTAACGGAGGCTTCCCCGCAAGTCAAGGAGTAAATTATATAAAGGCGGTGTCAAGCGGTTTTGTAACTGTCTAGTAAACAACGACCCCCAATTGACGCCTGCGGAAAGGCCCCGCCGGCTGGCAATGCGTCCAAGGAAGCTTCCTGCCCCGGTGGGAATTTGGCAACCGGTGCGCTTCCGGTATCGCGTTAGGAAGGCGCAAACGTTCGGCGCTGGAACTTTGCGCTGCTTGAACGTAGAATCGCCTTGCGCAGGGCACCGGACGAAGCCTGTCCACGGGTGTGGCGGGGAAGATGCAATTCGTTGGCAAGATAACGGAAGCGGATTTGAGCGGCGCGGGAGAGAGCGCGCGCTCGAAGACGGCATTGCGCGCGCTGGGACCTGGAGCCGCAGCCAAACTCGTATTTCGATGGTGCGCGGTCGTCATCGCATTGGCAAGCGCGGCTGCCATGTCGCTCGTGGCGGCGCTTTCCTTCGGATGCTACGGTGTTGTCGCGCTTCTCGGGAGGGTTCGTCCCCTGCGCGACGCGTATCAATTTCTCTCCCGGGCTTACGATCGGTTCATCGAACGGCTCGGCCAGAAGGTTCTGCGCGACCCACGAGACACGCCCGCGTTGCGAATCATGGTCTCGCTCAGCCTTACGGCCGTGCCGATTTTCGTGGCCCAACTCGTTTTAGGGAGGCCGCGTCTCCTGCTCGCCATCGCTTTTTATCTTTCGCTGTATGGCGTCAAGTTCGAGCGATTTGTGAGGATGTTCAGCGCGAAACATTTGGAGGCGCACCGGCGGCAGGGCTACTTTTCGGAGAAATACGATCGGGTCTTCGGCCGCTACCTGGAATTCTTCCTCGGGAATTTGTATGGAAACGTTCCGGAGCTGGACCGGACGGTGCACGTCCGCTTGCATCATAAAGAGAACAGCGGGCCCGACGACACTGCGGCCTCGAGCGGCTACGATCGTACGAGCCGGCTGGATTTTCTTTGGTATCTTTCGGACAACGTTTGGACGGTCCTGGGGCTGGCCCCCTACGCGTACTTTAAGGATCGAGGCGATGAGGAGAATCGCAAACGAATGTTATGGGGAATGGCGCGCTACTACGCTTTCTTCGCGGCAGTCTTTATTTACAACTGGAGAATCGGGATCGTGTACGTGCTGGGTCCTCTTCTGTGCATGAACTTCATCACGGCCATTACCGCGTGGGTGCAGCATGCGTTCTACGACCCGGAACATCCCGAGGATTATTTTGCGAATACCGTGACGCTCTTTGACGAGCTGAACTTCATGAACGAGGGATACCACCTCTGCCATCACCACCGCGCCGGCCTTCACTGGACCGAGATGCCGGCGCACCTGGAGCGGATTCGCGGCAAGATGAGGGAGTCAGGCTCGCTGGTGTTCCGGGATTTGGATGTGATGGAGCTTTTTGTCGAGTTGACTGTGCTGCGCAGAATGGATGTGCTGGCCGAGAAGCTTGTGCCGTGGGAGCCTATGAATCACGAGGAGAGGCTGGCTTTGCTTGCGAAGAGAACCAGGCCTATGAGAGACGCCGCGGCGTAAGGCTTCGCGATAGCTCAGTGATTGCTGCCCCGGGCGGGCATTTCGGAATTGGTTCCGCTTGGACGTGCAGCCGGATAATCCGAAGCTAACCCACTCTCCGGCATTTCAGCGCGTCCCCCAACTTGCTGTAGAATAATTGGCTTCTCACTTTGCCTTTCAGGGACGCGCCCGGATGCCCTCGATGCGCAATTCTATCGGTGTCCTGATGGCCGGCGGCCAGGGGGAGCGGCTGTGGCCGCTGACGCGCGACCGCGCCAAGCCGGCGGTGCCCTTCGGCGGCGTCTATCGCATCATTGATGTGACGCTCTCAAATTGCCTGAATAGCGATTTGCGGCGCGTCTTCGTCCTCACGCAGTACAAGGCGCTCAGCCTCAACCGCCACGTGCGGCGCGGCTGGTCCGTGCTGATGGGCCATGGCGATTTCATCGAAGTGCTTCCCCCGCAAATGCGCGTCTCGCAGCACTGGTATCAAGGCACGGCGGACGCGGTCTATCAGAACATCTACTCGATCGGCAGCGAACAATCGAATTACGTTTTCATTCTCTCCGGCGACCACATCTACAAAATGAATTACCACAAAATGCTCGCGCAGCACGTGGACTCGGGCGCGCACGTCACCGTGGCCACGCTCGAAGTGGACGCGCAAGCCGCCGCGGGGCGATTCGGCGTGATCGAGACGGACAGGGACTGGCGAGTGACCGGTTTCGAGGAAAAGCCGGCCGTGCCAAAACCCTCCAGCATTCATCCCGGCAAAGTGAACGCCTCGATGGGCGTGTACATCTTTAATACGCAGCTGCTGCTGCCCATCCTGATCCTGGACGCGGAGAACAAGGAATCCTCGCATGATTTTGGCAAGGACATCATTCCCAGCGTCATCGGCGAATATCGCGTCTTCGCCTACAATTTCCAGGATGAGAATAAGGATGCCAATCAGACTGGCACGTCCTACTGGCGCGACGTGGGGACGATCGAGGCCTATCACGAAGCCAACATGGATCTGGTCTCCGTGTCGCCGGTGTTCAATCTTTACGACAAGACCTGGCCGCTGCACACCTGGCAGCAGCAGTATCCGCCGGCAAAATTCGTGTTTGCGGATCAAGGGCGCATGGGCGTGGCCTTCGATTCGATCATCGCGGGCGGCTCAATCCTCTCCGGCGGCCGCGTGAATCGTTGCGTGCTGGGCTACGACGTGCGCGTGAATAGTTACAGCGAGGTGGAAGATTCGATCATCTTCAATCACGTGAACGTGGGGCGCCGCTGCCGCATCCGCCGCGCCATCATTGACCGGCACGTGAGCCTGCCGGAAGGCACGGTGATCGGCTACGACTGCGAGGCGGACCGGGCGCGTTATTCGGTGACGGAAAGCGGCGTGGTCGTGGTGGTGCGCGGCGAATCCATGCTCGAAGAGCCGGAGTAGCGCGGGCGTCGCGCCGGCAAATTTGATTTTGGTCCTGGATCCGTTCCCGCTCCGGGGTTTGAAGGCGTCAGAAAAATCCACGCGCGAGGCATCTGCCAATTTCTTCTCCCGTGCCGTTTGAATCCAGGTTCGGCCAGGCCGCCGACGCGTACAGCGCCTACCGGCCGGAATATTCGTCTGAAATTTTCGAGCACATTCTCGCGGCGATTCCGCACGGGCGGCGGCTAGTGGCGGTGGACCTCGGAGCCGGCACCGGGAAGGCGACGCGCGTGCTGATCGAGCATTTCGCGGAAGTGATCGCCGTCGAGCCCGATGCTCTGATGGCGGAGAAATTGCGCGCGGTTGCGCCGGGCGCCGTGGTGCATGCAATGAAAGCAGAAGAATTCGAGCAGGCGGACGCGAGCGTGGATCTCGTCAATATCGCCACGGCGCTGCACTGGATGGACGTGCCGCGCGTGATGTGGCATGTGACGCGCTGGCTGCGGCCCAGCGGAATTCTGGCGGTGTATGGCTCTGAATTCCCCAGGACGCCGGAGCCGGTGAAGGCGATCATTCGCGAAGAGTTCGCCCAGCACTGGGATCAGTTCCGCGATGAGCGATTGCGCCGCAAGGAATTTCCGCAGAGCATTGTGCGCACCGCGCCGGGCCTGCAGCTTTTTGAGGAGAGCACGATTCACCACGAGGTGCCGATGACGCCGCTGGAATTCGCGGGATTCTGCCGGTCGACATCTTATGGCAGCGCCTACGGGCGCACGCTCGCCGGCGACGAGGAAGCATATTGGCGCGATCTGGAGATGCGCTTTCGCAATGCTTGGCGGGAGGAAAAAATTCCCGTAGACTCGCGCTTCTATCTTATTTTGGCGCGGAAGAAGTAACGTGGCGATATCGCGCGCTCGCACTGAGTAAGGGCCACACGGCTCGCCATTTTTTGTACTCTGGCTCTTCCCCGTAGCGGCTCAGCTCTCCAAAAGGCTGGCGGGTCTGCGACATACTGTGGCGCTTACGGCGTATCGAACGGAGGCAACATGTCCACGAAGATCATCAGCGTGCATGGCCGCGAAATCCTTGATTCGCGCGGCAACCCCACGGTCGAGGCAGACGTGCGCCTCGAAGGCGGCGCCATCGGCCGCGCGGCCGTGCCCTCCGGCGCGTCCACCGGCGAGCTGGAAGCGAACGAGCTGCGCGACGGCGACAGATCGCGCTACCTCGGCAAGGGCGTCCTGAAAGCCGTCGGGCACGTGAATGCGGAAATCGCCAAAGTCGTGGCGGGCATGGACGCCGCCGACCAGCGCTCGCTCGATCGCCGCATGATCGAAGCGGACGCCACGCCGAACAAATCGAAATTCGGCGCGAACGCGATTCTGGCCGTCTCCATGGCCGCGGCGCGCGCCACTGCGGCCGCGCTCGGCCTGCCGCTCTACAAATATCTCGCGCGCTATTCGAGCGACGCATCCGCGAACACACTGCCGGTCCCGATGATGAACATCCTGAATGGCGGCGCGCACGCGGATAATTCCGTGGACGTGCAGGAGTTCATGGTCATGCCGGTGGGCGCGCCGAATTTTCATGAGGCGCTGCGCTGGGGCGTCGAGGTCTTCCACAATTTGAAGGCGGTGCTGAAAAAGAACGGCTATTCGACCGCCGTCGGCGACGAAGGCGGCTTCGCCCCCAATTTGAAATCGAATGAGGAGGCACTCGAGCGCGTCCTCGAAGCCATCACCGCCGCGGGCTACAAACCGGGCGAGCAAGTTGCCATCGCAATCGACCCTGCCGCGAGTGAGTTCTACGATCGCGCGAGCAAGAAATACGTCTTCAAGAAATCGGACAAGGCCGCGCGCACCTCCGAGCAGATGGCCGCTTTCTGGGAAGGCTGGGTGCGGCAATATCCCATCGTCTCGGTGGAAGACGGCCTGGCCGAGGACGATTGGGAGGGCTGGAAAATCATGACGCGCGACGTGGGCAAGAAAATCCAGTTGGTGGGCGACGATATTTTCGTCACCAATCCCAAAATTTTCGCGCGCGGGATTTCCGAGGGAATCGCCAACGCGATTTTGATCAAGCTGAATCAAATCGGCAGCGTGAGCGAGACCGTCGAAGCCGTCGAAATGGCGCGCAAGGCCGGATACGCCTCCGTCATTTCGCACCGCTCGGGCGAAACCGAGGACGCCTTCATCGCCGATTTCGTCGTCGCCGTGGGCGCCGGCCAAATCAAGACCGGGTCCGCCTCGCGCACCGACCGCGTCGCAAAGTACAACCAGCTCCTGCGCATCGAGGAAGAGCTCGGCGCCGCCGCCCGCTTCCCCGGCCGCAGCGCGCTCTCCCGGCATTGATTTTCACGTTCTACGGGGCAATCCAATCCGCACCTACAATATCGCGATGGTGGGCTTCGGAAATGTCGGCAGAGAATTTTTGCGCCTGCTGATGGCCAAGTCGGCCGTGCTGCGCGAGACGTATGGAATCGACTGGCGGCTCACCGGCATCGCCTCGCGGCGGATAGGATGGATCGCCGATGCGAAGGGGCTCGACCCGGCGGCGCTGCTCGATGACCGATTTCCCGAATTGCCCGCCTGGCGCAGGCCGCAAAATGTGAGGCAATGGTTTGAGGCCGCCGATCCGGCGGTGTTTTTCGAAGCGTCGTCGCTCGACCGGCATTCGGGACAGCCGGCCATCGATCATTTGAAAGCGGCGCTCGAATCCGGCACGCACGCCATCAGCGCCAACAAAGGGCCGATCGTATATGCCTATCGCGAGCTTTCCGAGCTCGCGCGCGCCCGCGGACGCAAATTTCTCTTCGAGTCCACGGTGATGGACGGCACGCCGATTTTTTCCGCGTTCCCGTATTCGCTGCCGGCCGTCGAGTTGCGCGGATTTCGCGGCATCCTGAATTCCACCACCAACGTGGTCCTCACCGAAATGGAGAAGGGACTGAACCTCGACGAAGCAGTGAAAAAAGCGCAGCAAATCGGAGTGGCCGAGACGGATCCCTCGGACGATCTCGATGGCTGGGATCCCGCCGTGAAAGTCGCCGCGCTCGTGATCGTGCTGATGGGCGTGCCTATCACGCTCGACCAGGTGGAGCGCACCGGCATCCGCGCGATCACGCCCGAGCAGGTGCGCGCCGCGCGCGCCGAAGGCATGCGCTACAAATTGGTTTGCAGCGCCGAGCGCACCGCCGCGGGCGTGCGCGCGAGCGTCCGCCCCGAGCAATTGCCGCCGGGCGATCTGCTGGCGGGGCTCGAAGGCACCACGTCCGCGCTGCGGTTCGATATGGACGTCTTCGGCCTCTCGATCATCGAGCACAAGCCGGGCGTGATCGCCACGGCCTACGGCCTGCTCGCAGATTTCATCCGCGCGGTCTCGTAGCGCGGGCGCTGCAAAGTGGAAAGTGCGCCCTCGCACGCGCATGACACTCCGCGCCGATTCCGTGTATCCTGACGCGCTATGGCCAAGCGTCCGAAACCAATCGTGCTCACCATCCTCGACGGCTGGGGCTACCGCGCCGAAACCAAAGGCAACGCCATCGCCCTCGCCTGCAAGCCGAATTACGACCGCTTGCTGAAAGATTTCCCGAATACTTTGATCCAAACTTCCGGCCCCGCCGTGGGACTGCCCGAAGGGCAGATGGGCAATAGCGAAGTGGGCCACCTGAATATCGGCGCCGGCCGGATCGTGCACATGGACATCACGCGCGTGGACGAATTGATCGCAAGCGGCGCCTTCGCGCGCCAGCCGCTGCTCCTGGAAGCCATGGAGCGCGGCCGCGAACGCCAGCTTCACCTGCTGGGACTCGTGAGCGACGGCGGCGTCCATTCGCACATCAACCACCTTTTCGCGCTACTGCGCATGGCGCGCGAAAATAAAGTGGCGCGCGTCTTCGTTCATTGCTTCATGGACGGCCGCGACACACCTCCGAATAGCGGCATCGATTTTCTGCGCCAGCTCCAGCAAAAAATGAACGAATACGGCGTCGGGCAAATTGCCACGGTGATCGGCCGCTACTACGCGATGGACCGCGACAATCGCTGGGAGCGCATCGAGAAAGCCTATCGCGCCATGGTTCACGGCGACGCGGAAGCCAAATTCTCCGATCCGATTGCGGCGATGCGCGCGAGCTATGAAAAAGGCGTCACGGATGAATTTGTCGTTCCCACTGTAATCACGACGGAAGCGGCGCCCGGCAAGCCCGCCGTGCCGCGCGCAACGATTCGCGATAGCGATGCCGCCATCTTCTTCAATTTTCGCGCCGACCGCGCCCGCCAGATCACCCGTGCGCTCCTCGAGCCGGGCTTTCAGGGATTCGCCGATCCCGAGCGTCCCGCGAACTTGACGTTCGTGGCCATGACGCAATACGAGAAAAGCTGGCCGTGGCTGCGCTACATCCTCGCGCCCGAAAAACTCGAGCACATTCTCGCGAACGTTTTCGCCGAGCTGCAATTCAAGAATCTGCGCGTGGCGGAAACGGAGAAATATGCGCACGTCACTTATTTTTTCAATGGCGGCGTCGAGAAGCCGTTTCCCGGCGAAGAGCGCATCCTCGTCCCGTCGCCAAAAGTTGCCACCTACGATATGAAACCGGAAATGTCCGCCGCGGGCGTTGCCGATGCCGTCATTCACGCCATCGAGAAAGGCGATTTCGACGCCATCATCATGAATTTCGCGAACGCGGACATGGTGGGCCATTCCGGCAAGCTCGAAGCCGCCATCAAAGCCTGCGAAACGGTGGACGAATGCCTAGGCAGAATCTATCAGGCGCTGCGCCCTCGGGGCGGCGCCTGGATCATTACCGCCGATCATGGCAACGCTGAAACGATGATTGATCCCGTCACCGGCGGCCCGCACACCTATCACACCACGAATCCCGTTCCGCTCGTCCTCGTAAGCGACGACGCCCGCGCGCAATTGAAAACCGGCGGCTCGCTCCGCGACATCGCCCCCACGATGCTCGGCGTCCTCGGCGTCCCCGAGCCAGTCGAAATGACGGGCCATGATTTGCGCGTGATGCCGAGGTAGCTTTCGGGAAGGAAGCGAGCAGTTCCGATGCCGGACAAAGAAACTCAACCGGAGCGCCAAGAAAGAATAGGCATGGTGATGGGTTATGAGCGCGCGCTCAATGCCGTCTGGCTCGGTCTCCTGATCGTGGCTACCGGATTCCTTTGGTCTTTTCGCGCGGCGGCGATTCTGCTGGGCTTATTCGTCGTGGGAATTATTATCGGCATCCGGATGCAGCGAAAAAATAAATGAATCGCACCAAGCCCGCCGAAACGAAGCTCGTCATCTGCGTCTGGCACCGCTTCTCGCTCTGGAATCCGCCGCCGGAAATGGCCGCGCGTATTCGCGAGCGCTGGCCGGCGCTGAGCGTGGTGCAGCTTCCGAA
>Ga0187804_10000326_pt1 | contig 11455 bp, 12 predicted proteins | sample NC_wetland_sal_i_3_FD_132961 | JGI IMG/M metagenome (GOLD analysis project Ga0187804, IMG submission 132961) | Wetland sediment microbial communities from Neuse River Estuary, North Carolina, USA - Control_4 | ecosystem: Environmental > Aquatic > Freshwater > Wetlands > Sediment | place: USA...
AACTGAGTGCCAACGCGCGCGTATATCGCGATGAACCACGGCAGGACGAGAACAAGCAGCCAAAGGAGCCCGGGAAGCGGACGCAGCACCAACAGCCAGCGTGCCGACCGGTCTAGGACGACCAGCGTCGCCGCCGCGAGCCCAACCACCATCAAAATCATCGGACCTTTAATGAGAATGCCAACGGCAAGTGCAGTCCAGAAAATCGCGAGCTGGCCCAAGCCGGGCTGGGCATCGCCGCGGCGCGGCGCCAGATAAACGCGGGCCAGCACCGCCATCGCCGCCACGACCGTGAACAACAGCACGGCGTCGGTCTTGGCCAGGCGCGCTTCGACGCCGAGGATCGACGAGGACATCAGCATCAGCGCCGCGAGCACAGCGCCGCGCCGGCTGACGAAAGCCAGCGCACACCAATAGGTCGCGAGCACCGCGCCGATCGCGCCGATCAATGACGGCAGGCGATAGAGCCAAATGCTGGTATGGGCATTGGGCAGGCCGAGCGCACTGGCGACATTCACGACACTGGCTTGCAGCCAGTAGATCCCTACCGGTTTGCGATAGCGCACATCGTCCTGGTAACGGATATCGACATAATCGCCAGTCTCGATCATCTGCTTGGTCGCTTGCGCGAAATAGGCTTCGTCGCGATCGACCGGCGGAATTTGAAAAATTCCAGGTATAAACGTAATCAGCGAAATCAGTATCAGCACCGCCGCCGCGCGGCGGCTCGATCCGGCGGCATAGTCGAACAGCACGGCAAAGCCCTTCGCGGGCCAGTAGGACCGGGACGTCCAGCTGCTGGTCGTGCTCATGTCACCCGCAATGCCGCTCGTGCTGCCGCCAGTTCTTGAGCGGTAATCGTGTCGGAAATCGAAAGCCCGCCTGCTCCGCCGCCGTTCAAAGGCCACCCTCTAAGCCGCGGGACAATAGTCAAATCGTCCTTGGCGGGGAAGCTTGGCGGGGAAGCTTCGCGGGCCGGCATTTAAGCGGCGGTTCCGCAGGCGTAATCGGTAATTTACTGGGCGTTTTCGCCTTCGATTCTATATAAAAGCGGCACCGCCAGTTAGGCGGCATCGGGGCCCCGTAGCTCAGGGGATAGAGCAACAGCCTTCTAAGCTGAAGGTCGCAGGTTCGAATCCTGCCGGGGTCACCAGTACTTAGCTTGCATGCGATGCCCTCAAAATCGACCAAAGGTACGGCATAGGTACGAGCGCGCATTGTTGCGGCCATCTGCGCTTGGGGCGCTCTGTCCGGTACTCGTGGATTTCTGCGAGCGTTATTTGAAGGGATTTTATAATGACCACTGTCGAAACCGAATTGGCCGAAGCGCGGATGCTCTTAAGCAAACTCGCGTCCGGTGCCATGACCATGCGTGTGAACCGCGCTGATGTCACACGGCGCGAAATTGCAATTCCTAAGCGCGAGATGTGGAATTGATAGTGCACTGATGCGCGAGCCGCCGCAGCCAACCTTTGGCAACATAAATTGCAGTATCAGAACGGGTTCCAAGTAGGACTATCTGTGAACTTAAGCCAACCGAGATTGGCTCCAAGTCGCAGACCGATACCTGAGCGAATTGGCACCACAACGATGTGGTTTCCGGTAAGTGCCGTCATGCCGAATCCGCCAACGAGATAAGCCGAGCCGTTGACGCCGCCGAAGCGATTATAAATCGCTCCAGTCTGCGGCAAGCTGTAGACGAGCATCATCGTCCGCGCACCGTCAGCTCCGAAGTCAAACCCGAAGCTCGGTCCTTGCCAGAATACGCGCACGTCACCGGCATTTCTTGTATAAAGCGTGCCGTCGCCATAACGCAGGCCGCCGATAAAAGCACCGCTCGCCTCTTCACCGAGAATATAGCCGTTGGGGAGACCCCACTGGCTCACCGCTTTCTCGACTATCTCGGCAAGACCGCGTGACACGCCGCCGAAAAAACGGTGTCCAGCATCGATTATTTCGTTGGACGAATACTGGTTTGCGGTTGGCGGCGGCGACGGAGGCTGGGAGGGTGGCGCTAGGGGCGGAATAGTCCCAGTGGTCTGGGCCATGACAGATGTCGACGCGACGACAGCCATCACGCTGGCAATAGCTGCGGCTCGCAAGCTAACTATCATGGCAGCTCCTCAATAACCCAGCAATTCTAGAATAAGGTGGTGACGAAACCGATTTACCGTCTCGGAATTAAAAAATGTTTGAAAACGCCCGGCCGCTCCGCCGCCAAACTGATCGCTGGGTCAACCACGATCATCCCGACCGCTGCTGACTTGTCCGTTAGAAACCTTTGGCCGGTGGTAGCGTTTGCAGTGCATTCGTTGTGCAATCTCACGAGGAGAAAACTCAATGTTACGCAAAACGCTCATCATACTAACGGCCATTGCGGCACTGGGCCTAGGCTCGACCGCTATGGCCAAGAATGGCGGTGGTCATCACCGCGGCGGTGTGTACGGTGGCAGCGTATACGGTAGCGGTGTGTACGGCGGTGGTTACGGTGGCGGTGGTGGTGGTTATAGCGGCGGTGGTTACAGCGGCGGCGGGCCTGACGGCATGTAACCATCGCGCTGCGAACCGCGCTTCCCGCCGCCTTGGTGCGTCGAAACAACACCAAATGTTTCATCGTCCGCGACGCTAACGGTCAGGCGTTGAGCTATATCTAATTTCGAGGACGAGCCGGGCCGACGATCAGCAGCCAAACTGCTCACAAAAAACGAGGCACGGCCGATCGCCAGCAATATCGGAAAGTTAATATGGATAGCGATAGCGGCCCGTCGCATGCGGTCCGGGCGGGGGCCGGTATTGCGTATTCGGCTGACAAAAGCTGCCTAACCCGCGCGCCGTGTCCATGCATTGTTGAAATGTTGTGAAGCCGCAGTTTGTGCCGCCGCCGCCCATGCCGCCGCTGTAAATCGCGCACCACGGATAGTTTTGGGCTTTGGTTGGAGTGTTGAGCAGGGTTGTTGCAGCGACAATACTCAGCGCAAACAGGACATATCGCATCTATCGCCTCACATATCGTGGTTGCAACGATAAAATCTCGACTAGTCGATGGCTACATTGATCTGAATCAAACTAGAAGTTCTGTTTGGCCGCCCGCCGCTTCCCGCCGCCGTGTTCTGTCGAGGAACAGTCGACCTGCTTCGTGGTCTAAATTCAGTGCTTACGATCTTGCTGGTCAAGCGGCCTCAATCGTAACAACCGACCGGCCCAAAAAGAAAGGGACCGGCACAATGGCCGGTCCCCCTCAACGCTTGCTTAGCCTTTGGTAACAACCGGCGGAGGCGGTGGCGCTTTGCCTTTGCCGTACGGTGTTCCGTAGGTTTGTGCAGAGGCTGCGACGCTAAAGAGAGTTACCGCCGCTGCCGTCAGTAGAGCGAGTGCTTTCATGGCACCCTCCTCCTTTTGTCATGACAAACTAAAGTAGACGACGGGATGACCCCGCCAATAGTGCTGAAAAGACACACTGAGCATTTCAATTAAGACAGATCATGGTTAATTAAGTGACCAAAGAGATGCGCTGCTGCAAACATTTGCTTCCCGTCCCCAGTACGCGCCACGACGCGATTAAGGTTGTGCGGACGGTTCGCGCCGCCTTGTCGCTTGAAGAGCACGCGGCTTGGCGCGAGGGGAACTTACGGCTTACGCTAAGGGTTAGAGGAAAACGAGCGTCAACATCCGCAAGGAGCGACAGCGTGCCGAGCAAGGCCTTGCGATTGGCTGCAGTGCTGATTCTGGCCGCAAGTCAGACGGCAATTGCGGAGCGCACCTTCGCGCGCGGCGGTAGTAGTGGCGTGTCACACGGCCATGTTGTTGGCGGCAGCCATTTTCCTCACGGTCATTTCGGTCATCGGTTGCGGAGAAATCCGGTCTTTATTGCGCCCTACGGCTGGGGCTGGGATTGGCCCTATGCGGACTATAACGGGGTGCCGAGCGCTGGATCCGGTAACACGACCATTGTGGCTTACCCGCCTCCCCTATCCTCCGGCCGCGCACCAACGACTGTCATTGGAATGAGGATACATTCACCGTGCCCTCTTCAGCGGGCGGAACACGGCCAGTCCAGGTCATGAGTTGCCGCTGAATTTGGTCGGCTGCTCTGGACCAGACCGGCAGCACAAATCTTGCCGTTTCCTCCGGCCGCTCCTCGCTTCCACGTCAACGACGCTGACCTATTTTGCGCTGCACACGCGGCGACCTGCTACCAAAGTCGAATAGGTAAAACCTTTCGGACGCGTTCTGATACGCGCGGACAAGGCTGGCCCGATGAGGGTACCGGGGGACGACCGTGAGGCTTCATGCTCCGACCAAAGGTTGGTTCACGGCCTCACTGATCATCGCGCTCATCGCCGTGATTGGCGCGCTGTCGCCGGTGCCCTACCTCACCAGCTACGAAACATGGGTTGCCATTCTCGCCTATGTGGTGCTGGCGGTCGGCAACCTCGCATCAACATGAAAGAGTTCGCGCCTTTAGCCATGGCAGTGACGAATCCTTGAAAACCGGTTCTTGAAACCCAGGGGGAGGACAATATGGCTGCTCGTATTCCATCGAACTTCCGACGCGTGATCACCGCTGCGTCGGGAGGAAACGTCATCGAGTGGTATGACTTTTACATTTTCGGAAGCTTGGCCGCGATCTTGTCGGTCAAGTTTTTTGAAAAAAGCCACCCGGTGGCCGCACTGCTCAGCACCATCGCGCTGTTCACGGCCGGCTTTCTGATCCGTCCACTCGGTGCCTTCCTGTTCGGCTGGATGGGCGACCGCATCGGCCGCAAATACACGTTCCTTGTGACGCTCAGCGGCATGGCGCTCGGCACCGGCGCAATCGGGCTGATTCCGACCTTCGACCAGATCGGCCTCGCGGCAGCAGTCATTCTGTTCTGCTTGCGCATGATCCAGGGCCTTTGCCTCGGTGGCCAATATGGCGGGGCGATCACTTACGTCGCCGAGCACGTCTCGGACGAGCGCCGCGGCTACTATACTGGCTGGCTGCAGACCTCGCCGACGCTTGGCATCGTGCTGTCGTTGATCGTCATCATCGTCACGCGCAGCTATCTCGGCAATGACGCCTTCAACGCCTGGGGCTGGCGCATTCCGTTCTTGTTCTCCTTCCTGTTGATGGCGATCGCCTATTACATCCGGGTGCACTTCCAGGAATCGCCGATCTTCGAGGAGATCAAGGCGAAAGGCGGGATGACAAAAAATCCGTGGAAGGAGGCCTTCCTCAGCGAGAACATCAAATACGTGCTGATCGCTACCATAGTGGTGCTCGGCGAGGGCGTGGTCTGGTACAGCAGCCAGTTCTGGGCCCTGTATTACCTCGGCACGGTCGCCAAGCTCGACACCCTGACCACCGCTTACATTGTCGGCGGCGGGCTGATCATCGGCACGCCGACGCTGATCCTGGCCGGCTGGCTGTCCGACCACATCGGCCGCAAGCCGGTGATATTGGCAGGGTTCCTGCTGGCAGCGATCACCTATTATCCGCTGTACAGCTGGCTCGGGGCGGTGGCGCAGCCGGGTAACGTGAACTATCCGGTCGCGATCATCATCGTCGCCATCATGGTCGGCTATGTCGGCTTGGTGTACGGCCCGATCGGTGCGTTCCTCGCCGAATATTTCCCCGGCAGGATCCGCTACACCTCGGTGTCGGTGCCGTATCACATCGGCAATGGTTGGGGCGGCGGCTTGGTGCCGTTTATCACCACGGCGGCGTACACCGCGACCGGCAGTCTCGGTTACGCGCTGATCTACCCGATTGCCGTTCCCGCGATCGCTTTCGTGCTCAGCCTGTTCCTGATGCCGGAAACGCGCCAGCGGAGCATCTGGAACGAGGCGGCAGCAGAGAAGCCGGCGTAGCGCCGTTACCGCGCAAATCCGCACTGCACCACAAAATACGAGCGGGGCCGGTTTCGGCCCCGCAATTTTTTGCTCGAACGAGAAGGCTTTAAGCCGCAACGCAGCCGGCATGCGATCTCGCCGGGCCATTTCAATTCTCCGTAGAGACGATCGCGGGAAAGACTCCACTTATCAATCGTCAGGTCCGGCCCCATTGTTGCTGTCGCAATTATTCCCGCGGTCCATACCCTGTCCCGGACCGTCAGCGATAACAGGGGTGAGCTATAACGGCGTGAGGGATGACACGCCGGCAGGAATGACGCGCGTGTCAGCAATGACGTCGCGTGGATGCCCGCCGCGTAATCAATGTAACGGCTAATCGGAAATCGGCGCCGCGCGATCAGACGGCCGTGACCCGAATTGTGTAGTGCAGCAAATGCCCGCGGGCCAGTCGCGTAGCCTTAATTGCTTCGATTCCACCTGGAATCCCAAAAATTTAGGAATCAATCAAGCCGGAGTCGGTATTAGTCCTTACCGCCACGCAATCGTCGTCAGATCCCAACGTCGAATTCCCTGCTAACAGGGAATTTAACAGGGAATTTTTATTTTTCGAAGCGAAGAGCCACGATCTGCTTTGAGTAGCCGAAAGGCGCGTCCGGCCCAATCAACGTCGAGATTGTCGATTACCACTAAGGAGGCACCATGGCACGCACCCCAATTCACCCCGGCGAGCATCTTGCCGAAGAGTTGAAGGAACTCAGCATTTCTGCCGGCGAACTGGCGCGGCAGATCGACGTGCCAGTGAATCGAATCACTGGGATCATCAATGGGCAGCGCGCCATCACGGCTGATACGGCGCTACGGCTCGGCCACTGGTTCGGTACCAGCCCGGAATTTTGGCTCAATCTGCAAAAGCTTTATGATTTGCGCTTGGCGCGCGAGGAAGTTGGCGACCGTGTGGAAAGGCCTCCCAAGCTCGCAGAGCGCAAGCGTACCAAGGCGCGGCGAGCCGCCTAATTGGTGGCAGTTCGGTCAGCAGACGAGAGCAAAATTGCAGAACGAAGCCAATTTTCGAAAGCGGTTGCCATAGGCAAATCGAAGCTAATCGTCGCAATGCACTAAAGAGCACGGGGCCGAAAACTGAGGCTGGCAAGCAGGCTTCCCGCTGCAATGCGATCCGCCATGGCCTCACAGCAGAGACAGTGATCGGCGCACTGGAGGACGCTGAAGATTACAAAGCGTTCGAGGCCGCCATCACTGCGGATTATGATGCTCAATCCGCTGTCGAGCGCGAACTGGTCTGTGGCGGTTGCGCCGCGGGCTACGACCATGGAGACAGGCTTATTCGAAATTCAAGCGGACCATATGCACGTTGACCGCCAAGCGCGTCAGTCGTTTCCGTCTGAAGACGTCGTCCACGCGTTGTTGGGCCGAGCCGATTTGGGCAGTCACGATTCAGAGGCAGCCGCAGAAGGTCAAGTGAAAACGCAGAAGGTCAAGTGAAAACAATGACCGGCGGCGGGATTAAAATCTGATGATCCTGTCGAATTCGCCTGCTGCTTTTTGCGGTTAGCGAATTTGCCCAATTTCGCGCTGGATCGGTGCCGGTTACTCGAGCTAACAAGCATTCTCCGGCGCAAATACCCGATTGAGACAGCTTTTCGGAAAATAGCTCAATGGGCTCGGTTTGCCGCCAGTCCCCGCTCGGTGACGCTGTTATGTGCACCAGCACACCTGCAGCGGATTGCCTCCAAATTCGGCAGCCCGCGACTGGCTAGCCCCTTTTGCGCAATCGGGGTATGTTTTGGCCACGCCAGAAAACCAACAATCACGGCGTCGCCTATTGGACCCCCTTGGAGGATACGATGACCCATGCACGCCTGCTTGCCCGGACCCGGCCGACCCGGCGCGAGATTATCAAATCCGCAGCACTCGGCTCCGCCGCCGCCATCGCCGCGCCCTATGTCAAAGGAGCTTACGCGGCGGGTTCGCTCTCGCTCGGAGTGTGGGACCACTGGGTTCCCGGGGCCAACAATACGCTCACCAAGCTTTGCAATGAGTGGGGCGCCAAGAACAATTGCGAGGTCAAGATCGACTACATCACCTCGCAGGGCGAAAAGGACAAGTTGACCGCGGCCGCCGAAGCACAAGCCGGCACCGGTCACGACATCATGTCCCACCGCGACTGGAACATCCGCATCCACCAGAACGTGCTTGACCCGATGGACGACGTAATCGCCCAGCTCACCAAGGACTATGGCCCGATCAGCCCGGTCGCCGAATATCTCGCCAAGATCAAAGGCACCTGGCGCGGAATACCGACGGCGGTCGGCAGTCAGGTCAAACCCTGCTGCTCGCGCATCGATCTCTACAAGCAGCATGCCGGCATCGACGTGACCGACATCTTCCCCGCCGATGAATCGAAATGGGACAAGGCGAAGACCGATACGTGGACCTGGGACACGTATCTGACCTCGGCGCAAAAGCTGCATCAGGCGGGCTATCCGGTCGGCTTGCCGATGGGTCAGACCAGCGACGCGGTCGACTGGGTCGGTGCGCTGTTCAACGGGTACGGCGTGGTGATGGTCGACGCCAAGGACAACATCAAGGTCAACTCCGACGAGACTCGCGCGGCGCTCGAGTACTTAAAGAAGCTGATGGCAGTGAACCCGCCGGAGGTTTACGCCTGGGACGATGCCGGCAATAACCGCTGGCTCATCTCCGGCAAGGGTTCGAGCATCATGAACCCGCCGAGCGCCTGGGCGGTCGCCAAGCGCGACAATCCGCAGGTCGCGGCGAATTGCTGGACCCATCCGATGCCGAAGGGGGCAAAGGGCCGCTTCGTCGGCCAGCTGCCGCAGTTCTACGGCGTCTGGAGCTTCTCGAAGAACAAGCAGGCGGCGAAGGATCTTCTGCTCTACATCTCCCAGAAGAATTCGGTAGCCCAATTGGTCCAGGCTTCGTTTGGTTACGATCTGCCGTCCTTCAAGAGCATGTACGACCTCGACACCTGGAAGACGGTCGAGCCGCCGGTAGGAACCGTTTACGGTTATCCGCCGCGCGGCGACGAGCAGACCTCGATGGCCGGCGCGCCGGCGCGTTCCGAAGTCGGCGCTCAAATCTACAATCAGGCGATCAACACCGTCATGGTCGCCAAATTCACGCAGGGCAATGAGAAGCTTGACGACGTGATCAAGTGGGCCGAAAACGAGCTCGAAGGGACGCTGCGCGTCTGAGCGTGCGGTCCCGGCCGTGAAACAAAATCGCATGCCGACCGCGTTGGCCGGCATGCGTAATAACGTAAGCGCGACGGGAGGCCGATCCACGGGGTCGGCGAAAAGTTGATGGCAGACACCGTCCAGACATGGTCGCCGCAACTGCAAGGCGTCCGCCTGCACCCGTCCCCCAATCAGCTGCGATTGTTTCTGCGCCGACGCTCGACCATCGCCTTCCTGATGTGCCTGCCCTTGATCGTGATTATCGCCAGTCTCGTCGTTTATCCGGCGTTCTATTCGATCTACCTGTCGATGCTGAACAAGGCTCAGACCCGCTTCATCGGGCTCGGCAATTTCAGCTTCCTGCTCTCGCGCGACGTCTTCGTGATGGTCGTAGAGCAGACGGCGATCTTCGCGCTCAGCGCCGTCTTCTTCAAAGCGCTGATCGGACTCATAACCGCACACTTGATCAATAATCTGCCCGCCAAGGGCCAACGCAAGTGGCGTGGGATGCTGCTGGTGCCGTGGGTCATTCCGCTCGCTTTGTCGTCGCTCGGCTGGTGGTGGCTGTTCGATCCCACCCACTCCGCCTTCAACTACATTCTCTCAAGTCTCGGGTACGACGAGGTTGGCTGGTTGAGCAATCCTTATTGGGCGCGTTTTTCCGTCATCCTGGTCAATGTCTGGTACGGCGCGCCGTTCTTTCTCATCATGTATCTGGCGGCGCTAAAATCTGTGCCCGAGCAGCTCTACGAGGCCGCGGCAATCGACGGCGCCAGTGCCTGGCAGAAATTCCGGCACATCACGCTACCGATGATGCGCAACATCATCGCCATTACCGTGCTGTTCTCGCTCATCGTCACCTTTGCGAACTTCGACATCGTACAGATCATGACCGCGGGCGGCCCGCGCAACATGACGCATGTGTTCGCGACCTACGCCTTCATGCTCGGCATCCGCTCCGGCGACTTGCCGCTCGGCGCCGCCACGTCGCTGTTCATGTTCCCGATCCTCGGCATCGCGGCGATCTTCATCCTGCGCGGGGTGCGCAAGCGCGGCAGGGAGATCGGATGAGCACGGCCGCCCTCGTCGCCCGCGGCGCCACGCAGGGTTTCGGGCTGCGCGCCAGCCTGAGCCGCAACCGGCGCTGGGCGCTGATCACCTCGTACCTATTCCTCGTCCTGTTCGCGATCTTCTTCCTGATTCCGCCCTATTACATGGTCGTCACCGCGCTCAAGAGTGACGCCGAAGTCGCGCGCATGGCCACCAATCCGTGGATCGTCGCTGACGGCTTCACGCTCGTTCAATTCAAAATCCTGCTGACGCAGACCGACTTCCTGATCTTTTTCAAGAACACCATCATTGTGACGATCAGCGTGGTCGCCATCACCATGGTGGTCAGCGTACTAGCGGCGTTTTCGCTCGGTCGGATGAAGTTTTGGGGCTCCAGCATCCTGGCGACGGGAATTTTCCTCACCTACCTCGTTCCCGACACGCTGCTGTTCATCCCGCTGTTTCAGATCGTCAAGACGGTCGGCCTGCTCAACTCGTACTGGGGCATGATCCTGGTTTATCCGACGCTCACGGTGCCGTTCTGCACCTGGATCATGATCGGCTATTTCCAGTCGATTCCGAAGGAGCTCGACGAAGCGGCGCTGATCGACGGGGCGGGCCACATGCAGATGCTCACCAAGATTTTCATTCCGGTGGCTTTGCCGGGCATCATCGCCGCGATGATTTTCGCTTTCACCGTGTCGTGGGCGGCCTTTGTCTATCCGATGGCGTTCCTCTACTCGGCGGACCAGCAGGTGCTCACCGTCGGCACGGTCACGAGCCTCATTCGCGGCGACGTCTATAAATGGGGAATGCTGATGGCCGGCGCTCTGTTGGCGGCGGCGCCGCCGCTCGTGATCTACGCGTTCCTGATGGACTATTACATTGCCGGCCTGACCGCGGGCGCCACCAAAGGCTGACGGAGAATATTCGACCATGGCCGAAGTATCGTTGCGTAACGTCGTCAAGCGTTTCGACAATGTCGAAGCCGTTCGCAGCATCAATCTCGACATTCCGGACAACGAATTCGTCGTGCTGGTCGGCCCCTCGGGCTGCGGCAAGTCGACCACGCTGCGCATGATCGCGGGCCTCGAAGAGGTCACTTCCGGCGACATCTATATCGGCGGTGAGGTCGTCAACGACCGGCCGCCGAAAGACCGCGACATCGCCATGGTGTTCCAGAACTACGCGCTCTACCCGCACATGTCGGTCTACGAGAACATGTCGTTCGGGCTGAAGCTGCGCAAATTTCCGAAGGAGGAGATCCGCAAGCGCGTCGACCATGCCGCGCGCATCCTCGACATAACCGAGCTCCTCGACCGCAAGCCGAAGGCGCTGTCGGGCGGCCAGCGCCAGCG
>Ga0187804_10000328_pt1 | contig 11433 bp, 10 predicted proteins | sample NC_wetland_sal_i_3_FD_132961 | JGI IMG/M metagenome (GOLD analysis project Ga0187804, IMG submission 132961) | Wetland sediment microbial communities from Neuse River Estuary, North Carolina, USA - Control_4 | ecosystem: Environmental > Aquatic > Freshwater > Wetlands > Sediment | place: USA...
CGCCTGCATCGCCGGATAAATCCCAAACACCATGCCCACCGAGACCGAGACGAGAAACGCGAGCAAAATCGAAGAGACCGTCACGATCGTGGACCAGCCCGCGAGCCATGCGATCAGACGCGAGATCCCCATGCCGAACACAATGCCCATCGCGCCCCCGACAAAGGAAATCAAGACCGCCTCGATCAAAAACTGCCGGACGATGTCGCGCTGGCGCGCGCCGACGGCGCGGCGCACGCCGATCTCCCGCGTGCGCTCGAGGATGCTGGCGAGCATGATGTTCATGATGCCGATGCCGCCCACCACCAGCGATATCGAAGCGATTGCCACCATCACCATGCTGAAGATGCGCTGGGTGCGCCGCTGTTCGGCCAGCAATTCCGCCGGCACGACGACCGTGAAATCGCCTGCGTCGCGGTGCGAGGCGTTCAGCAATCCGCGCACGACCTCAGCCGACGCGACGCTGTCGGTCTGCGGCGACATTTGCAGATAAATTCCATCGATTTCATCCTTGAGCGAGCTGTAGGAATCCTGCAGGCGAAACACCGCGCTGGTGAGCGGCACGTAGATCAAATTGTTCAAGTCCTGCGCTTCCATGCCCTCGACGGGCGCTTGCGCGCTCAATTGCGGGCCGACCACGCCAATCACGTGAAACCACTGCTCGTTCACCTTGACGTATTGCCCGACGGCCTCCTGCGTCCCAAACAGGCTCAGCTTGGCGGCCTGGCCGAGCACGCAGACCGGCGCCGCGTGCGCCTCTTCATTTTCATCGAAGAAACGCCCGGCCACCGGGCGCAAACCTGCAATCGAGGGATAGTCGGGTTCGATGCCGTAAACGACCGGCATCTCTCGCGCCGGCTTGGGAATCATCTTCGACGGCTTGAACCGCTTGCGAGGAGTGGACTGCGAAATCCCGCCCACGTCGGCGCGAATCACGCGCAAATCGTCAAACGTAAGCCCGGATGAAATTTTTCGAATTTTCTGCAGGTCCTGCCAGTTGGCAGATTCCTTGGCTTCGACGATGAGGTTGCGGACGCCCAACTGTTCGATGAAGGCCATCACCTGCTGCTGGGCGCCCGCGCCGATCGAAAGCATGGAAACGACCGCGGCCACCCCGAAGATCATTCCCAGCATGGTGAGCAGCGACCTCAGCTTGTGAAGCAGAAGATTCTGCAGACCGAGGCGAAGGTCCGGCGCATATTGCGCCCAGCCGCGCTCGCGCACCAGCGGCCGCGCGGCCATCGAAGCACTCATTGCCCTCCTCCACCCACGGCAGGCGCCGCGGGAGAGGAGGATTTCCTTTGCGTCTGCGTCGGATTGACCAGGGCGATTTCCGTTCCCTCGGAGACTCCTTCGATCACGGCCTGGCTTTCCGTGCGGTGCTTGATCTTCACTTCGCGCGGCTCAAATCCGGAGCCTTGCCGCACGTACACGACCGTCTTGCCCGCGGATTCAAACAGCGCCTGCCGCGGCACGTAAAGCGCATCGTGCAATTGCTCACCTAGGATCGTCACTTGCGCGGTCAAGCCCGGGCGGAGGCGCGCATCAGGATGGTCCACCGAGAAGCTGGCGTCGAAGCGGCGCGTCGGGTCGTCATCCCAGAAATTGCTCGTGGCCATCCCCGCGACACTCTTCACTTTTCCGGCGTAGGGAGTTCCCGGCAGCGAATCCACGCGGATTTCGACGGCCTGCCCGGCATTCACGTCGCCACGCACCGTCTCCGGCAGCTTGGCCTGGATGTCCATCTGGTCCACGGCCAGTACCTGCGCGAAAAAGCTGCCGGGCGAAACCTGGTCGCCTTCATGAAATTCGGGAAGGACCATGCCGGTGAAGAAAAATCCTCCAGCGGCGGCCTGATTTTGGCGAACGGAGACTAGCCCCGAAATCGGCGCTTTCATCACCATGCTGTCGATGCGCTTCTGCGCGATGGTCATGTCGAGCTGCGCTTTGTTGCGCTGCTCTTCATACACGGCGAGCTGCGCCTGATTGGAAGCGGCGCGCGAGCGGACGTCCTGTTCGAGCTGTTCGAGGCTGCGCTTGGCTTCTTCGAGCGTGAGGAGATTTTTCTTTGCATCGATCGCGCTGACCAGCTCGTTCTTGCTGACGTCGAGTTCGGCCGAGCGTACCGCAAAGCGCGCCTTAAGCAGAGCCACCTGGTCCTGCGACGCCTGCACCGCCGTGTTGGCTTTGCTGCTGACGATCTGTTGCTGCGCCTGCTCGAGCGTCGAGCGCGCCTGATCGAGCTGGTATTCTTGCTCGCCGGGATCGAATTCCGCGACAACGTCGCCGGCGTGCACGAGCGTTCCGGTCGGCGCGAGCTTCACGATTTGCAGCGTGCCGCCCACCGGCGGCGCGACAAGCATCGCGTTGGCCGTGGGGCGCAGTTCTCCCGTGGTGTACACGCGCAGCGTCAGTTCCCCCCGCACCACGCGCGCGGTCGGAAACCCCTGACCGGGCGCGCCCGCGCGAAACAGCGCGGCGGTCACTCCGGCGCCGGCTAAAAGCACCACCACGACTCCCAGACCCACTTTCCATTTTCGCCGCGCGCTCATTTGGAATTCTCCGCCGTTGGATCTTTCAGCGCGATGCGCTCGCCGGGCTGCAAGCCTTTGAGGATTTCCACCTGCCCTTTGCCGCGCCGCCCCGCCGTCACTTCGCGTTCCTCGAAGTGCGTTCCGAACGTACCCGGCACGAACAGGTACACAACCGAACGGCCGCTCTTCAGGAACAATCCCTCGGAGGGAATCAACGTGGCGCCCGGCGTGCGCGCCACAGTCACGTCCGCATTCGCGCTCATGCCCGGACGCAGGCGCGGGTCTTCCTGGTCGAGGGTCAGAGTGACGTCAAAATTCTTGATCGGCGGCCACCCCGAAAAATCCGGTTTCGCGAGTGCACTGATGTAGGAAACGTGTCCGGTGAACTGTTTGTCCGGTACGGCGTCAATACGCACGGCTACGGCTTCTCCGGTCGCCAGACGGCCGCGGTCGGATTCGTCCACGCGCACCGCGATCATCAAAGAAGAAAGGTCGGGCAACTCCGCAATGGACTGGCCCGGATACGCGCGGTCGCCTTCTTTGAAAGGAGGAGCGTTGTCGCCGAACATACCTCCGGCGCGATAGTTGGGCATCAGGACGACCATGCCGTCCAGCGGCGCGCGAAGAGTCATGGCGGCAATGCGCTGCTCGTTGCCGCGCACGTCGAATTCGGCTTTGTCGCGTTTCTCTACACCGCTGGCCTTGTCGGCCGCCGCGGAGGTCTGATCGGAGGCGAGTTTCTGCTGCACTTCCTTGAGTTTCTGCTCGGCGTCGGCGACCTTGAGCTTGTCCTCGTCGCCTTCGATTTGCGAGACGATTTCCGCCTTGCTGGCCTCGAGTTTGGCGCGCTCCACGTCATATTGCGCTTTCAGCAGGTCGGTGCGGTCCTGCTCGATGGTGAGGTTCGACTGCGCCACCGTGCCGCCGATTTGCGCGTCGGCCTGCTTGTAGTCGGAGCGGCGCTGCGCGAGCGTGTTTTGCAGGGTCGTGACGTCGAGTTGAATCACGACGTCGCCCTTCTTCGTCATCGTGCCGTTCTTCATCAACTTGACGATTTGCATGTCCCCGCCGCCGGCCGAGGGAACGATCAGCACGGCCGAGCGCTGCGCCTTGACGTCGCCGCGCAGCGCCACCGATTCGACAAACTCTCCGCGCGTCACGTCGCCAATGGGAATTCCGCTCGGTGCGGAGATGGAAGCTCCCGAGGCGCGCCCTCCAAAGCGCGACGCCGCGCCGAGGCCCACAACGCCCAGCGCGAGCACACCCGCAGGCAGAAGCACGCCGCGTCTGCGCCACGCTGATTTCCTGGCGATCATCGTCACGATCCCGCCGGTCCTCGCGCGTCTTGCCCGGCCTGTTGTCCGGAGGCAACCTCGGCGCCGCGCAGAATCACGGTGCCGGGTTGCACTCCGGACTCGATCACGATCTGCACGTCGTTCTCTTCGCCGGTTTTCACTTCGCGCTGCTCGAAACTCGTTCCGTTCTTCACGCGCACGTATTCGTGGCCCGCTTCAGCGATGATGGCGTCGCGCGGCGCAAGCAGGACGCCTGGCTTGCGCTCGAATTCCACGTTCACCGCCGCAGAAAGATCGGGCATCAGTTTCGGATCGTTTCCGGAAATCGAAAACGTGGCCACAAACGTGTGCACCTTCGACGACATCTCGCTTTGCACACCGATGGCCGAGAGCGTCTCGAGTTTCCCGGGGAAAACGAGATCCGGATAGGCATCGAGGCGGATCTGGCACGGCTGGCCCTGGGCCAGATAAGGAACGTCCACTTGATTCACCTGGACGCGCACGCGCATCGCCGCGGGATTGACAACCTGCATGAACGGCTGACCGGCGCGGACTTCATCGCCAACTTGCACTTCGTCCATCCCCTGGCCTTTCCAGATATTGTTGAGAACAACCAGGCCGGCGTGCGCGGCGCGGATGGACATCTTCTCGGAATTTTTCTGCGCGTGGATCATGGCGTTGTCGGAGCGGTCGCGCTGGATTTCGAGGACCTTGATGTCCGCGGCGGCGGCTTCGCGCTTCAGCCGGTACGTTTCCTGAAGCTGCTGCAGATTAGCCTGCGCCTGAGTGAGTGTCTCCTGATTCTTCTCGGCATCAATCTTGGAAATCACCTCGTTCTTCTTCATCTCCAGTTGCGCGTTCCCCAGAGCGTCTTCGGCTTGCTTGATGTCGGTGTCGTCAGTGGCCTTCGCGGCAGCTTCCGTGGCCTGCTTCTTCTTGATCTGCTCGAGGAAATCCTTGTATTCGGCCTCGCGGTCGAACGCGTCCTGAATCTGCGCTTGCCGGTCGAATTCCACAAGCAGATCTCCCGGTTTGACGGCCGAACCGGGCTGCGCGAGATAAGTGATCACCAGCGTGTTCAGGTTCTGTCCCGCCAGGCGCGGTGCGACAACCGGGTTTGACTCCACCGGCTCGACCGTGCCGTGAAAACGCATGCTGCGCACAAAATCGCCGCGAACGATTTCCGCGGTGCGCACGGTTTCGCCCACAGCCACGCCGGAAACGTCTTCACTCGATGCGCCGCGCCGGCCAGAGAGCGCCCACGCGGCAAACAATGCCAAAACCATCACGCCCGCGACGATCATCCAGACGCGGCGCGGCTGCGGAGTTTTTGAAGGAGAAGGTGACGGTTCCTCAAAGCCAGGAGGCGGAACAGGAGGAATTTCACTGGCCCCGCGCGGCAGCGGCAATTCCGTGCTGATCCGGTTGACGGTCCATTTCGTCATAGCTCACCCGGTCGGGAACAGATGCCGGCCCATTCTTGCGAAGCGTCGCCACGACGCGAGGACTCGGGCGACTCATCCACGGCTGCGCCGACCCACAGCCGCCCCGTCCCACTGATCGAACCAGATGGCAGACACACCGAACGGGATGCTTTAGCTTCGCGCCAAATCCGCCGGATTCCCGATTACTTAGACGGCACCACGCCGGAAAAGTTACCTTGGCGCCGGCCCGTTTTCGGCAGAAGCAATGAGGCTCGAGCGGCGGCTCAGCCGCGTGAGTCGAGAGGGACGTAGGGCCGCTCTTCTTCGCCGAGGTAGACCTGGCGCGGACGGGCAATTTTTTGTTCCGGGTCGAGCAGCATTTCCTCCCACTGGGCGATCCAGCCGCTGGTGCGCGGAATCGCGAACAGCACCGGGAACATCGTCACCGGAAACCCCATGGATTGATAAATCAGCCCGGTGTAGAAGTCCACGTTGGGATAGAGTTTGCGCGAAATGAAATAGTCGTCTTCCAGGGCGATGCGCTCGCATTCCAGCGCGATGTCGAGCAGCGGGTTGCGCCCCATCACGTCAAAGACTTCATCGGCGATGCGCTTAATGATGCGCGCGCGCGGATCGTAGTGCTTGTAGATGCGGTGGCCGAAGCCCATCAGCTTCACTTCGCCCGCCTTCACGCGCTTGATGTACCCGGGCACGTGAGCCAGCGAGCCGATCTCGAGCAACATGCGCAGAACTTCTTCGTTCGCGCCGCCGTGCAGCGGACCATAGAGAGCGGCGGTGGCCGCAGCCGTCGCGGAGAACGGATCCACATGCGAACTGCCCACGCAGCGCATGGCATTGGCAGAACAGTTCTGCTCGTGGTCGGCGTGCAGAATAAACAGGATGTCCAGCGCGCGTTCGAGCGTCGGATTCGGGCGGTATTTCAGCTCCGTCGTCTTGAACAGCATGTTCAGGAAATTTCCCGGATAACTCAGCTCGTTGTCGGGATAAGCGAAGGGCATGCCCAGGCTGTGCCGGTAGGCGAATGCCGCCAGGGTCGGCATCTTGCCGATCAGGCGCCAGGTCTGCTTGCGGCGCGAGGGTTCGTTGAAGATGTCTTTCGCGTCGGGATAAAAAGTGGAGAGCGCGGCGATGGTCGAGATCATCATGCCCATCGGGTGGGCGTCGTAGTGGAAGCCGTCGAGAAATTTCTTGATGCTCTCATGAATGAACGTGTGGTGCGTGATGTGGAAGCGCCACTCGTCGAGCTGCGCGCGGTTGGGCAGTTCCCCGCGCAGAATCAGGTAGGCCGTCTCGAGATACGTGCTCTTTTCAGCCAGCTCCTCGATCGAATATCCGCGGTAGCGCAGGATTCCCTTGTCGCCATCAATGAATGTAATTTTGCTCTTGCAGAGCGCCGTGTTGTTGAACGCGGGATCGTAACTCATCATCCCGAAATCGTCGGCCTGCACCTTCATCTGCCGCAGGTCCAGCGCGCGAATCGTGTCATTCGTGATCGGAATCTCGAACGTCTTTCCCGTGCGATTGTCGGTGACGGTGAGCGAGTCACGGCTCATGCGGGTAGCCTCTTCGGTCGCGGCGAGCGTCGCGGGTTTGATTGGGTTCATCGGCGGCCTCCGTGAAGACACATCGGCCATGCTCAAATCTACACCAATTCCCTCCCGCCGGGGAGGGCCATCCGTACAGGTGTCTCCGCCTGGGGTCTTGCACGGCTCTGCATTGCGGACGAGCGGATTTTTTGAGGCGGCGAGTTCCTACGCGCGGAATTTCGAATCGGGATGCCGGCTGGTCCAATCTTCCGGGGGAAACGAAACGCGCCAGAATGTTGGCGAAGGCGAGGTGAATTCGACGGCAACGTTGTTCTTTCCATTCTCCGCGGGCGTCGATAGCACGACTCTCGATTCCTGCGCTTCCTTGGTGCGCAGATTCTGCACAACAACTTTCTGGCCGGGCTGCACGACCGTTTTCATTTCCACTAGGCCGCCGTGCGCGCTGATGACCAGCGTGCGGGTCTCCTCGACAAACGGCTCGTGATTCCAGAGCTCGCCGGCCACCGACACGGGCACCTCGGCAAACAAGCGCTGGCTGCGCCGCTTGCTGACACTCCCCACGCCCGGATTCTCTTTCGACGCTTTTGCCATCCCCCGTTACCTTCTCTCTTGGGCCTGAGCCAGATTACTTCGACGAAGAGCAAGATGAAATCAAATTGTTGGCAGTTTCATTCGCTCAGATGCAAGCAAGTCAATAACTGCTTTCCCGTCCATCGCTCGTCCATGCAACTCGCCCTGCTACGGAATGGAACCCCTGGGACGCAAATCCCGCCGCCGCGTTCAGCTTGCCAATGCCGGTTGCTTGAATCCCGGCTTCCCCGCTCGCTTTCGCGCGTAGAGGGCCTGGTCCACGCGCTCGAGCAGTTGCGCGGGAGTCTGTCCGTGCTCGTACGCTACCCAGCCGGCAGAAAATTGCACGGCGATGCACTTTCCCTCGAACTCCACTTCCGGCAGGGCAAGCCGGGAAAGCATAGCTTCGACGTGCCCGCCAGGGCATTCGGGAAGCAGGATGAGAAATTCGTCGCCGCCCATGCGTGCCGCTGTGTCTGCGCGGCGGACGGCCGAATTGATTCGCGCGCCGAATTCCTTCAGGACGCAGTCGCCGGCCAGATGGCCGTGGTTATCGTTGATCTGCTTGAAATTGTCGAGGTCGATGGCGATCAGCGCCAGTGCATGGCCGTACCGCTCCGAGCGCGATGCCTCCGCGGCGAGCCGCTCCTCGGCGAATCGCCGGTTGAACAGGCCGGTGAGCGGATCCTGTGTGGCCTGGAGTTGAAATTCGTTGGCGCGAACCTGGAGGACGCGCATGGCGTCGAGCTGCGCGGAGAAATCCTTGCGCAGACGCTTGACGATCACCTGCTGATAAATCGTGTACGTGTTGAACAGAAGGATCAACGCAACCAGTCCGCGCACCGCCTGATCGCGATTGAAGCGGAAGAAAGGATCTTCGTTCCGGAATGCGCCGGGAAAATTCATGCTGAGAATGGCGAGCGTGAGCAGGAGCATCACGACGACGGCCATCATCCAGAGCCACCAGTCGCGCCGCTCGAGTTTCTGAAGCTTGGCCTGCAGTTCGGCAATGCGCGCTTCGGGCGAAGTTTCCGGGAGCGCCGCGCCATGCGACTTGGAAAAAGAAGTCATGTTTTCCTGCGAGCGCATCCCGCGACCGCGCGCCCGATTCCCAATATTATGAATGTCGCGCGGGAAGTTCTGTTGAAAACATCGCGGCGGCGTTGCGGATTAGGACACTGTGCTTTCGGACAGCCTGCCGCCGCCTCGGTGCGGATGCGGCGCTGGAGGGAAACATTCGCCGCGTTTGGCGGCCCCGGCGAGCCGGTCGGCATCGCGTGTGGGGCGCGGGATGCGCCGGCCGTCGCACACGGCAAGCGTCAGGCGGATCGCCGTGCGCAGAGAGACGCGATGGCCTTGCGAAACGTAAATCGGACGCACGCCATTCGCGCTGCGCAGCACGGCGCCGATCCTTTCGCCGCGCGCGCGGCCGTTGCGCGCAGCATCGTAAAGCGGCGCCCAGCTTCCCGCCTCGCGCTTCGGTTCGAGGTGCGTGCCGATCAGCCGCGACTTCGCGCATCCGATCGAAGGCACATCGAGCAGCACGCCGAGATGGCAGGCGAGTCCAAATCGCCGCGGGTGCGCGTACCCGTGCGCGTCGCAGAAGATCACGTCCGGCGCGTGTCGCAGCTTTTCGAATGCCGCAGCCAGCGCGGGAATTTCTCGAAAGCTCAGCAGGCCCGGCACGTACGGAAACGTCAGCGGGCATTCCGCCGTCACGCGCTCGACTTCCTCCATCTCGGGAAAGCTGTAAACCACGACGGCGGCGATGACCTGGCCTGTCCCTCGCTCCCACGAACGCGGCTCGGGCTGGAGAAACGCTGCGTCAGCGCCGGCCACCAGGCGAATTCGCGGAAGGCGGTCCCTCAGCTCGACTCTTTCGCGCAGCGCGAGCTGAATTTCGCGGGCCTCAGCCGGCGTCACGTCCCAGCGATGCAGCGCTTGCGCTTTCATACACACCATGTAGGCGCGCGCTAGCGGAATTGTCAACCCGGCACGCGGGAGACGGTGGGCTGGCATCGCGTCGCCGCGGGCGTATAATGCGCCGTGGCTTTGGGCGCGCGGAGAGCGCCTGCGATGGCGACCGGCTCGGCGACAACTCTGGAAATCACCACGCGGGTGGCTGATGGCGTGACGCTGGTGGACCTGGCCGGACGCATCAACATCGGCGAGCCGAGCGACAAGCTCTCCGCGGAATTTGACCACATCCTGGCCGCCGGCGCGCGCAAGATCATTGTGAATTTGAGCGCCGTCCGGGCTGTGGATAGTACAGGAATCAGCATGATCGTGAAGATTTTCCTCGCGCTCAGCCAGGGCGGCGGAAAATTCGCGCTGGTCGGACTCGAAGGGCGCGTGCATGAAGCATTTCGCCTGACTGGCTTGCTCGGCGTGATTCCGCATTTCCCCGACGAAGCCGCCGCGCTCGCCAGCCTGCGTTGAGCGTTTCAGGTGTTCTGAGTATTTTGCGGCTTACGCGCTCTTTTTCAGTTCGGCGAGGACGAGCTTGGCGAGTTCGCGCAGCGTCTCAAACACGCCTTGTCCCGCCGTGGCGACGCTCTCGGTGATCGGCTCGCCCTTTACTTGGAGGCGCTTTTTCAGTTCCTCCACAGCGAGCACGCCGGGCAGATCGCGCTTGTTGAGCTGCAGCACGTAGGGAATCGTCGCGAAATCGAGGTTGTGTTCCTTCAGATGCTCGCGCAGGTTTTCCAGCGTTTCGAGGTTTGCATCCAGCCGCTCTTCCTGCGAATCCGCGACGAACACGACGCCGTCGGCGCCCTTCAAAATCAGCTTGCGGCTGGCTTCGTAAAAAACCTGGCCGGGAACGGTGTAAAGGTGCAGGCGCGTCTTGAAGCCACGCACCGTGCCGAGATCGATGGGCAGGAAATCGAAGAAGAGCGTGCGGTCGGTCTCCGTGGCCAGCGAAATCATCTTGCCTTTCTGGCCCGTGCCCGTGTGGTCGTAGATCCACTGCAGGTTCGCGGTCTTTCCGCCCAAACCTGGACCGTAGTAGACCAGCTTGCAATTAATTTCGCGCGCAGGAAAATTGATAAAAGGCACAATGATCCGGCCGAGCCGGAATTTCTTTTATAGCATACGCCCCGGCGAGGGCCAATCCTCAAACCCGCGCCTGTTGCCGCCCACGCATCAATGGTCGACCCCCGCAGGAGCGGCTGCACGGACCTGCTTTTCTGGCCGGCGAGGTCCTCGAATGCGATGCGATGCAGGGCGGCTAAGTCAACTCCGCGATGTGCGCTCGCAAATCGTTATCACACAACGATCCAAGCGACGTTGACGATTTTGCAATCGTCATGCTAAACTGCGCTGAAATGGTGCACAGCGGAAAGACTTCAAAAGGGCGAAGCCGTCAAAGGTCGGGCGCCTCCTCTCGCAAGTCTAAGTCATTGAAAAATAAGCCTTCTAAGGCTACAGCAGCCCACGCCGAGGGGGTTCGCCAGATGCTCGAACCCGAATTCGAGCAGCAACTCAAGCTCTACGAACAGGCCGTCCAATTCTTCCACCAGCAGAAATACGCCAAGACCAAGGAACTGCTCGAGAAGGCCGTGGCCGGACCCAGCAAGGAATTATCCGATCGCGCCAAAGTTCATCTGCGGATCAGCGAGCAGAGGCTGGCGCGGGAAGAAGCCCCGTTGCCCCGCAGCCCTGAGGAGCATTACCAGGCTGGCGTGGCCATGATGAATCTCGGGCGCTGGGACGAAGCGCGCGATCATCTGCTGCGCGCGCGCAAGCTGGCTCCCAAGGCCGATTACGTTTTCTACGCCATGGCCGCGCTGGATTGCCTGACCGGCGAAGCCGAATCGGCCATGGAAAATCTGAAAGCGGCGATCTCGTTGCGCCCGGAAAATCGCTATCATGCGCGCAACGACGAGGATTTCGCTTTTCTTCAGGAAGATCCCCGCTTTACCGAATTGCTCTACCCGGAGCGCGAAGCCTCCGGCGGTTAAGTCCCTTTGTGCCGCGAGCTCGCTACGTAGCGATGCGATCCCGATGAAAAAAAGAACGCTACAGCGCAGCGTGGGCCCCG
>Ga0187804_10000329_pt1 | contig 11410 bp, 10 predicted proteins | sample NC_wetland_sal_i_3_FD_132961 | JGI IMG/M metagenome (GOLD analysis project Ga0187804, IMG submission 132961) | Wetland sediment microbial communities from Neuse River Estuary, North Carolina, USA - Control_4 | ecosystem: Environmental > Aquatic > Freshwater > Wetlands > Sediment | place: USA...
GGAACGCGCCGTGGTCATCGGCTCCTCCAGCTTCATTCTTCCGGAGGACTTGCCGGAAACGTTGCTGGATTCCGAGCCTGCGTCCTCGGCGGCTCCGGCGAAGTATCACGATGCGATTCGGGGCCTGAAAAAGCAGTTGATCTTGAACGCCTTCGGACAATCGGGCGGCAGCTTCACGTATGCGGCTAAGCTCCTCGGAGTGCATCCTAATTATTTGCACCGACTGGTGCGCAATCTCAATCTGAAAACATCACTCAAGACGGCCGCAAGAGGGTAGTTCCTCCTTCCGTTCAAGCCTGCTTTGCTGCGGTTGCGCGGAAGAAGCGTCTCCTCTAGACTGAAATTTTGGGCAATTTTGCTCGTTTAGCCGGGAGCGGCCTTGCGCGTACTTCTACGAATCTTCTACTGGATTTTCGCGGTCGTGGTGATAGCCGTAGGTGGCGCGGCGTGGTGGTATGTGTACCGGCCGCTGCCGCAAATCGACGGAACGGCCAGCCTGCCCGGGCTGGAGCATGAGGTTTCGGTCGAACGCGACGGCTGGGGCGTCCCGCACATTCGTGCGGCGTCGCTCGAAGATCTCGCGGAAGCCCAGGGCTACGTGATGGCGCAAGACCGGCTCTGGCAGATGGACCTGTTGCGGCGGATTGGCCGCGGACAACTCTCGGAAGTCCTGGGCAGCAAGACGCTGGCTTTTGACAAGGATTTTCGAACGCTGGGCTTTAGCCGGGCCGCGGAGCGCGACGCCACGCTGCTCGACCCGGAGTCGCGCAAGGTGATGAACGCGTACGCCCGAGGGGTGAACAAATTCATCGAGCAGCATTGGAAGAACCTGCCGGTGGAGTTTTCGCTGCTGAATTACAAGCCGAGGCCCTGGGAGCCATCGGACACGCTGGTCATTTCAGCTTACATGTACCGCACGCTGACGAATACGTGGGAGAAGGAATTCAACCGCGCCAAAGTGACGGAACGCGCGGGAGCCGACCGCGCGAAAGATCTGTTTGCGGAAGACGCGGCGATGGACCACTTCGTGATTGGCGACCCGGACGTGCCGAATGACGGCTCGCAGCGCACCGCGGCCGATCCGGATGACGAAGATGACGACGATGAGATGGAGCCCGATACGGTACTGAAGGCGGGGCTCGATGGAACGGGAAGCGCCGGACAGCCGGAAAGCCCGGTGGATTTGACGTCTGCGCTCGCGCGCTCGGTTGGCGAATTCGTGCGCGAATCGCAGAGCGAGATTCGGCAGGGGCTGGGCAGCAACAACTGGGTGGTCAGCGGGGCGCATACGGCGACAGGCAAGCCGCTGCTCGCCAACGACACGCACCTCGAGCTGCTGATTCCGGCCATCTGGTACGAGATTCATTTGACGGCTCCGGGATATAACGTGAAAGGGTTCACGCTGCCCGGCGCACCCCTGGTGATCATAGGCCACAACGAGCGCATCGCCTGGGGCTTTACCAACAATGGCGCCGATGTCCAGGACTTGTATATCGAGACGTTCACTCCCGGCTCGCCGGACGAATACCGCGTGAACGGGGAATGGAAAAAGGCCGAGGTCGATGAAGAAACGATTCACGTCAAAGGCCAGCCCGACGAGCATCTGAGAATTCTCGTCACGCGCCACGGTCCCCTGGTGCGCCGCGAAGGCGACAAAGGCTACGCGCTGCGCTGGACGGCCACGGAACCGGGCGGGCTCGCCAACAGCTACAACTGGATGGGAAGAGCGCGCAACTGGAGAGAGTTTCGCGACACCATGAAGCGCGTTTGGGGGCCGGGACAAAACGCCGTGTACGCCGACGTGGAGGGAAACATCGGGTACATCATGGCTGCGCGCGTGCCCGTTCGAAAGAAGGGGCACGGCGAGGTGCCTGTTCCCGGCGATACGGACGCTTATGAATGGACGGGATATATCCCGTTCGAGCAGCTGCCGCAGGCGCTGAATCCGGAGAGCGGATTGATCGTCACGGCCAACGCGCGGGTGGCGGGTCCGAACTACAAGCCGTATCTGACGGATCGCTGGGAGGAGCCGTACCGCACCGCGCGCATTTATGATTTGCTGCACGACCGCCGGGACTTGCGCCCGCAGGATATGTTGAAGGTGCAGACGGACACATACAGTTTTCCGCACGTGTTTCTCGCGGACCAATTGTCCGCGGCAGTGAAGACGGCCAAGCCTGAAGACCCGCGGGCGCAGAAATTGATTGAAGGCTTGAAGGATTGGAACGGAATCGCAGATGCCAACTCCCCGGAAGTTTCTTTTCTTGAAGAGACGCGGCGCGCGGCATTGAACTTGATCCTCGAGCCGGTCCTGGGAAATGAGACGGCTTTTTATCAATGGCGCAGCACGGCGTTTCTACAGAAGATCCTGACCGATCGCCCGGCAAAGTGGCTTCCGTCGTCCTACAAGAACTATGATCAATTGCTGGCCGCCGCCGCGGATAAGGCGGTTTCGAAACTCGCGGAGGAAAACAAGAGCGAGCGCATCGAGGACTGGGCTTGGAGCCGGTCCAATCCGCTCGAGATGTTCCATCCCATCGGGCACGAGGGAGCGCTGAAAAGCATTTTCAGCATCACCGGCAAGCCGCAATCAGGCACGCGCTTCAGCGTGCGAGCGGCGCAGAGGAGCCACGGCCCGGCCATGCGGTTTGTCGCCAATCCCGGGAACTGGGACGAATCGATTCTGCTGATTCCCACCGGGCAATCGGGGCAACTCGGCAGCAGCCACTACACGGATCAGTTTTCCTACTGGTACGAAGGTAAACCTATTTTCGCGGCGTTCAGCGAGGCCGCCGAAGCCAGCGCGCGGAAACATACGCTGACGCTGAAACCGTGACCTGATTTTCCCTCGTTCTCATGCCTGAGCTTCCGGAAGTAGAAGCGGTGGTTCGAACGCTGCGCCCGCTCGTCGCAGGGCGGCGCATTCGATGCGCGCACGTCTTGCACGCCATCGCCACGAAACCTCAGAGCGCGCAACAGGTGTCGCGATTCGCGGAAGGACAGCGGATTCGAGCGGTCGAGCGCCATGGGAAGTACGTGCTACTGCAGTTGGAACACGGTCTGTTGACGCTGCACTTCCGGCTCGACGGCCAACTCGTGTGGTTTGCAAACGCCAAGGAATTCCTGGCAAAGGCTAACGAGAAGGAACAGGGAGTGCACGTGGATGTCGCGTTTGAATTGGACAAAGGCGTGCTCGGGTTTGCCGACCAGCGCCATTTCGGTCGCGTCCATGCATGGAATTCGAACGAAGATTCTTCGGGTCTCGCCAAGCTGGGGCTGGATGCGCTCTCATCGGAATTCACGGCCAAGCACCTGCACGATTTGCTGGCGGGTTCCCGGCGCCCGCTGAAGGAGTTTCTGCTGGATCAAACGTATGTCGCCGGGATCGGTAACATTTATTCCTGCGAATCGCTGTGGCATGCGCGTTTGGATCCGCGGCGGCGCGCGCAAACGTTGAAGCCCGCAGAATCGCGCCGCTTGCACAAAGCAATTGTGTCCGTTCTCGGGCGTGCCTTAGAATGCTGCTTGCATCCCGCGCCTGACTTTCGCGATCCGGAGTGGTGGTTTCAGGGGCTGGAGAAGATTCTCCGGGTGTACGATCGCGAGGGAAAGCCTTGCCGGCGCTGCGGAGAGCCCATCCGGCGCATCGAGCAAGGAAGCCGATCCACCTATTTTTGCGGGCGCTGCCAGAAGTGAGCGCCTTCATGGGATTCTAGAGCCGAACCGTGAACACACCCGCACCCAAAAAGCCGGAACCGCAGAAGAAGCCGGAGTTCGAACGCTCGCTGGCGCGCCTCGAAGAGGTCGTGCGGCGCCTGGAAAGCCCGCAACTTTCGCTTGACGATGCGATGAAACTGTTCGAAGAGGGTGTGGCTCTTTCGCGCGAATGCCAGAAACAACTCGAGGAAGCTGAAGGCCGCGTGGAGATTCTGCTGAAAAAAGCCGACGGCAAGCTGGCCGCCGAACCGTTTGACCCCGAACGGGAGAGCGGAACGTGAAGCCGCGGCACAATCTCCTCACCGCCGGTTCCCCGCTGCGATGAAGCTCTCGGCCTTTTTTGAGGAAGACCGGCTGGCGGTGGATGCGGCTCTCGAGCGGCTGTTGCCGGCCGAGAGCACTCCTCCGAATTCGATTCATAGCGCCATGCGTTACAGTGTGTTTGCGGGGGGAAAGCGCATGCGGCCCATGTTGTGCCTCGAAGCCGCGCGCATTTTTGCGAGCGACGTGACTCCCGCTTTGCATCCCGCCTGCGCGATCGAGTTCATTCACACGTACTCGCTGATTCACGACGATCTGCCGGCGCTGGACAACGACGACTTGCGCCGCGGCAAGCCCACGTGCCACAAAAAATTTGGCGAGGCCATCGCCATCCTTGCGGGCGACGGCCTCCTCACGCTGGCTTTCGAAACCCTCGGTGCGACTCCGGTGGACGCCGAGAGGCGAACCGCAATTCTGACTGAGGTTGCCACCGCGGCCGGAACGGTGAACGGGATGGTGGGCGGGCAGGTGGCCGATCTCGAAGCGGAAGGCAAACGCGTTGACGGCAAGATGCTCGAATACATTCACCGCTCGAAGACGGCGGCATTGATTCGCGCTTCGGTGACCGCAGGCGCTCTGTGCGCGGGGGCGAGCGACGAAGATGTCGCGCGGCTGCGGCGGTTTGGCGAGACCATCGGCTGGGCGTTTCAGGTCACGGATGACATCCTTGACGTCGAGGAATCTTCCGCGGCGCTCGGAAAAACCGCGGGAAAAGACGCGCAGCAGCAGAAGGCCACGTATCCGGCGGTGTACGGTCTGCCACGTTCGCACGAAATTGCCAAAGAGCTCGCGACGAAAGCGATAGCCGAACTCGCTCCGTACGCCGAACGTGGAGCGCGACTCAGTGAAATTGCCGAGTATCTTGTCCTGCGCCGCGCCTGAAGTCTTGTCTCCGTATGAAATCCAAGTCACGCCGCGTAAGGTTGGACGAGCTTCTAACGAAGCGCGGATTAGCCGAATCCTCCCAAAAAGCCGCCGCCATGATTCTTGCCGGTGAAGTGCGGGTCGACGGCCAGCGGATGGATAAAGCAGGCCTGCCGGTCCCGGAAAATGCTCGCATCGAGATCACCAGCCGCGAGCGGAAATATGTCAGCCGGGGAGGGCTCAAGCTCGAAGGCGCGCTGGAAGATTTTGCAGTCGATGCGACCGGCCGAATTTGCCTCGACGTTGGCGCATCAACGGGGGGCTTCAGTGACTGCCTGCTACAACGTGGGGCAGCCCGGGTGTATGCCGTGGACGTGGACGTGAAGCAGCTCGATTGGAAGCTGCAACAGGACAGCCGGGTTATTCGAATCGAACGAAACGCGCGGGAGCTGCGGCCTGATGACCTTCCCGAACGTCCCGGCCTCGTGGTGATTGACGTGTCGTTCATTTCTGTCGCCAAGGTGCTTGCCCCGGCATACGCCGCTGTTGCGCCGCATGCGGAGTTCTTGATTCTGATCAAACCACAATTCGAATTGCCGAAAGGGGACATCGGGCGCGGCGGAATCGTGAAAGACCAGACGCTTCATGAAAAGGCCATCCAGGCTGTGCGGCGAAAGGTCGAGTCGCTCGGTCTTGAGTGCCTTGGCTGCCGGCCCAGCCATGTGCTCGGCGCCGAGGGCAATCAGGAGTATTTTCTGCACGCACACAAGAAAACCATGGAGTAGAATCGCAAGCCACATGGATTCCGGAAAACCTCTGCACACCATTGGGATCATTTCCCGTCCGCGCCGATCCGATCTCGCCGTCGTCGTCCCGCCGCTCCTGAAGTGGCTGGAAGCGCGCGGAATCGAGGCCATTTGTGACGAAGAAACAGCCGCGGCCCTCGCGGACGATTGCAAACCGTGCAGCCGGCAAAATGTAGCGGACACGGCACAGCTCCTGTTGGTGCTCGGGGGGGATGGAACGCTGCTGGCGGGGGCGCATCTGGCCGGCCCGCGCGGAATACCGATTCTGCCGGTGAATCTCGGAAGCCTCGGTTTTCTCACCAGCGTGACCATCGACGAGCTGTATCCCGCGCTGGAAGACACGCTCGCAGGACGTTCGTCGATTAGCCAGCGCGTGATGCTGAGCGCCGAATTGGAACGCGCAGGAAAGGTGATCGAATCGCATCGCGTGTTAAACGACGCGGTGATCAACAAAGGCGCGCTGGCGCGCATGATCGAGTTGGAGTTGAGCATCGACGGCGATCCTGTTTGCCGGTACCGCGCCGATGGGCTAATCGTCGCGACGCCCACGGGCTCGACGGCCTATTCGCTCTCCGCGGGCGGGCCGATCGTGCATCCATCGGTGGAATCCATTCTGATCACGCCCATTTGCCCGCACACACTGAGCGACCGGCCGCTGGTGATCCGGGATACGTCATCGGTCGAGATAAAGCTGTCGGGAAGCGCGGAATCCGTGTTCCTGACGCTGGATGGCCAACGCGGAATCCACCTGGAACCAGGGGATCGCGTTCGCATCACGCGCGCGAAGGAGCTCCTCCGACTGATTCATCCACCCAAGAAATCGTATTTCGATATTTTGCGCAACAAATTGAAGTGGGGCGAAGCGTAGCCAAAACCACTTAGAGTCGAGGGAGTGAACATATTACGCGAGAACGTCGGTGGACAGGAGGTCTTCCTGCGTTTCGCGCCGGCGGATGAGCCGAACGCGGTCATTCTCCACGAGAACTTCCGCAGGACGACATCGCGCGTTGTAGTTGGAAGTCTGCACCATGCCGTACGCGCCCGTTCCCCACATGGCCAGAAGCTCGCCGGGTTTGACTCTGCCGAGCGGCCAGTCCCGCAAAAAACAATCGCCCGTTTCACAGACCGGTCCTACGACATCCACGCGTTGGCGACGCGAGCTTCTCTCATTTCGATCGCGGGCAACTTTGGTGATCGGATGGACCGCTCCATAGAGCGCCGGGCGCATCATGTCGTTCATAGCCGAGTCCACGACGACAAAGGTCTTCCCGCCATTTGTTTTGGTGTAGACGACGCGAGTGAGCAGCACGCCCGCCGGGGCGATGATCGAGCGGCCTGGTTCGAGCAAGAGATGCACGCCGAGCTTTCGCACGAGTCCGGCAACCAGCCGCGCGTACTCCGTTCGTGATGGAGGCTTCTGGTTGGAGTAGCGCACGCCAAGCCCACCGCCCACGTCGAGGAAGCGCAAATCAATCCCCTCACGGCGAAGTTCGGTTACCAATTTTCCGAGGCGCGCTACAGTCCGTCGAAAAGGCTCGAGCGAAGTGATTTGCGAACCGATGTGCGAGCTGATTCCCCGCCAGCGAATCCATTTCTGATCGCGATGCGCGAGATACAGGCGTCTGGCTTCACTCCAGGTGAGTCCGAACTTGTGTTCGTGAAGGCCCGTAGCAATGTGCGGATGACCGCCGGCCAGCACATCCGGATTGACACGGATGGCGGCGTCTGGCGGCGCGCCACCCTTTTTGATCGCCCGGGCTGATTCCTCGAGCAGCACTTCCAACTCGGCCGGGGACTCGACGTTGAACAGCAGAATACCCGGTCTGTCGTTGCGGCGCGCACTGTAGCCCAGGGCGGCGCGAATCTCCTCGCGTTGTTTTCCGACTCCTGAAAAAACGATGCGCTTCCCGGCCACGCCGATGCGCCGCAAGTATTCGAGCTCTCCACCGGAAACAATGTCAAACCCACTGCCGAGCCGCGCCAGTTTTTTCAGGATGGAAAGATTGCCGTTCGATTTAACGGCAAAACACAACGTATGCGGCAGTTTGCCGAGGCCCCGATCTAATTCTTGAAACGCATCTTCGATGCTGGCGCTGCTGTAGAGATATACCGGCGTGCCTGCTTTTTCCGCGACGGCATGCAGGGGAACCTTTTCACAGAAAACCTCTTCGCGGGAAGAATCCGCGCCTGGCAGCTTTTTCCAGGCAAAATGCGGAGTGAACTGAGCCGGATCCACATACTTGTGTCCGTGGAAAGAAGCGGGCGAATGGCTCATCGGACTTTCGCGACCACCAGGGTCCGATCATCAGCGAGCGGCGCACTTTGCGCGAAGGAATCAACTTCGCGCAGCATGAGGTCGGCAATTTCGGTTGCCGAGGATTCATGGTGTTCTTCAATCAACTTTCGCAAGCGCTCCGTGCCGAATAGGTGGCCCTCGGCGTTCGAGGTCTCCGCGAGGCCGTCCGAATGGAAAACCAGGATGTTTCCAGGTTCGAGAGTGACGCCCCATTCGTCGAACGTCACTTCCTCAAAAATGCCCAATGGGAATCCCGTCAGCTCGATCTTGCCGCAGCGGTTGTCCTTGTAAAGCAAAGGCTGCGACTGTCCGGCGTTGGCCACTCTCAATTTCTGGCGGCCTTTTTGCCAAGTGGCAAAGCACGCCGTCATGAAGCGGCCCTCGATGCGGCGCTCGCCGACGAGCTGGTTCATCTGGCGCAGCATTTCGGCGGGCTGCAACTTTTGCGGCGCAAGGCTGCGCATAATGCCAATCGCCACCGCGCCATAAAGAGCTGCCGCCGTGCCTTTCCCGCTTACATCGCCGAGGGCAATCCCCAGCTGCTGAGGCCCATAACGAAGAAATTCATACAGATCGCCGCAGACTTCTCTCGCGGACAGATAGCGCGCAGCCATGTCCAAGCCAAAATCCTCGGACGGGACAGGCCGGAGCAGCGCGCCCTGAATTCGTTTGGCGGCCTGCAAATCGCGCTCCAGGCGCGTTTCGTCGCGCGCCACCTGCTCGTACAATCGCGCATTTTCGAGCGAAACCGCAAAGTTCGACGCGAGAATCGAGAGCGTCTGCACGTGATCCGCCGTGAAGTAATTCAACTGCGGGCTCTCGAGATCCAGAACGCCAATCACCTTGCCCTGGTGAATCATGGGAATCGCCAGCTCCGAGCGCGTCTCCGGATTCGCCATCACGTAGCGCGGATCGGCGGTGACGTCCGGGACCAGCACGGGCTCCTTCAGTGTCGCCGCGGCCCCGACGATTCCTTCGGTTGCAGCCACGCGCATTTTGCTCTGCACGCGGTGGCCATGCTTCACGTCCACCCGATGGCGAAACACTTTCTGCTCCTCGTCATAGAGCATGATGCTCAGGATTTGATAATCGATCACGCGCTTGGTCTGCTCCGCGGCACGCCGCAGAAGCTCCTCGACCTCGAGAATCGAGCCGGTCTCGCGGCTGACTTCGTTGAGCAGCAGGAGCGTGTCCGCCTGCGCGCGCACCTTCTGAAACAGCCGCGCATTCTCGATGGCTACCGCCAAGCGGTTTGCCAGCAGTGTCAAGATGGTTTGCTGCTCACGCGTGAAATAATCGAGATGCCTGCTTTGAATATCCAAAACGCCGACGCACTTTCCTTGCAGCATCAGCGGAACGGCCAGCTCGGAGCGCACGCTGTCAATGGCATTGATGTAGCGCGGATCTTTGGAAGTATCGCTCACCCGCACCGCGAGCCCTGAGGCCGCGGCGGTTCCCGTAATTCCCTGCCCCAGGGGGATTCGCAGGTTATCGGCCAGTTCTCTCGGATATCCGATCGAGAAGCGGTGGCGCAAAAAACCGCCATCTTCCTCGATCATCAAAACACCGAAGATTTCGTAGTCAATGAGGCGTTTGATCAAGCCCGCAGTTCTCGCCAAGACCTCGTCCAGATCAAGCGAAGAATTGACTTGTTCGCTGATCTCCGCGAGGGTTGTGAGAACCTCTGTCGAAACTTCCGCCCCAGGATTGGTCGCTGTGAATGCCACGGATTCGTCGAGTGGACTCATGAATTTGAACTATAAGTATAGCAGGCGCACAAGTGGGGCTCGGCAAGCATTGCCCGGAGGGCGAGCCAGAGGGCGCAAGGATTGGGGGAGGCCAGGATACCGTAACAGAGAAGAGGATGTCAGAAAACGGTCACGCTGGCTTCACGCTCTCGTGCTCCTTGCCTCCCAGCGACAAGACGCCAACATAGGGCAGATTGCGGTAGCGCTCCGAATAGTCGAGCCCATACCCCACGACAAATTCATTGGGAATCGAGAAGCCGATGTAATCCGCATGGACGGCCGCAATGCGCCGCCCCGGCTTATCCAGCAAGACAGCCACGCGCAAATGTTTCGGCTTGCGTTGCTGGAAAAGCCGCAGAAGGTATTGCAGCGTCATGCCAGTATCCAGGATATCTTCGACGACGATCACCGTCTTGCCTTCGATGCTGGAGTCGAGATCGCGCGTCAAGCGCACTTGGCCGGAGGAATGCGTATTTTGCCCGTAGCTGGATACGGCGATGAAGTCGAAAGAGACTTGTCCCGGGATGCTGCGCGCGAGATCGGTGAGGAAAAATACGCCGCCCTTGAGCACGCTTACGAGATGCAGCGGCTCGCCGGCAAAGTCCTTGCGAATCTGCCTGGCCATTTCCTTGATGCGGCTCTGAATCTTTGCGCCGGTAATCAGCACGCGCACCTTCTCGATCGGCGCTTTGTCTTTTTTGAGTTGATTTTTTCTGACTCTCGGCATCTTCGTCCTCGATTGGAGAGAAAAGACTCTAACCCACGCGCAAGTTGCGCGGCAAGAACGATTCGTCCTGTTCTTCCACAGGCCCACGAGTTCCCGAAAGCAACCTCAGCTATACTCTTTCCTCCGGAGGGCCAACGGATTGGAAGTTGCCAAGAATATTCTTCTCATCCTAAGCGCGCTCTTCCCCATTGTGAATCCGCTGGGCGGCAGCCCGATTTATTTGGCGATGACGAAAGATTATCCCGCCGCGGATCGCCGCATACTGGCGCGCAAAGTAGCCGTGAACAGCTTCGTGTTGTTGATCGCGTCCTTTCTCATCGGTACTCACGTTCTGAGCTTTTTTGGTATTTCGATTCCCGTGGTACAGGTAGGTGGAGGGCTAATGGTTGTTGCCAATGGGTGGGCCATGCTGAAGCAGAAAGAAGACGTCGATCGTGGGAGCCATGCCCGTCACAATGTGAAACCGGAGGAAATCTTCAAGCACGCCTTCTACCCGCTGACCCTCCCGCTCACGGTTGGGCCCGGCTCGATTTCCGTGGCCATCACGCTCGGCGCCAACATCCCGCATCATCTCGGGGCGAATTTTCTGCCCCTTCTTGCCGCGGTTGTCGGCTCGGCGCTGGTTTCCATCAGCATCTTTGTTTGTTATGGTTTCGCCGACTACCTGGCCGCGCTCATCGGCGAAAGCGCCATGAGCATCATCCTCAGGCTCTCGTCCTTCTTGCTGGTATGCATCGGCGTGCAGATTTTATGGAATGGCGCGAGCACTCTCTTGAAGTCGTTGTGAAGCGCGCCTGAAAGAATCAAGCTGCAAACGTCGAGGCTTGCACGCTTAATGTTTGTCGGGGTCGACTTCGGTTGCCTTGCCGATCTTGATCGTCGATCCAAACCGCTTGTAATTCTCGTAGCGAATGGTCATGCGGATGTGCAC
>Ga0187804_10000331_pt1 | contig 11381 bp, 9 predicted proteins | sample NC_wetland_sal_i_3_FD_132961 | JGI IMG/M metagenome (GOLD analysis project Ga0187804, IMG submission 132961) | Wetland sediment microbial communities from Neuse River Estuary, North Carolina, USA - Control_4 | ecosystem: Environmental > Aquatic > Freshwater > Wetlands > Sediment | place: USA...
GATCACGTCGAGCGCGGCGAGCGGGGCCGGATGGGGAATTCCCTTCGCGGCGAGAATCCTCGCGCCCCGCAACGATCGCTTCGCGCGCGATCCGCGGATGCGTTCGATGATTCCGCGGCCCCACGATGGCGCCTCGGTGCGTTTCAGGAACGCCGGCGCAAAATCATCGCTCTCGATCACGCCGGCGAGCGTGCGGCCCTCGGACTTATACGGCCGAAAGCGGGCCGACGCGATCAGCTCGTCAGCGCGCTCCAGGAGCGCCCGTGAACCGGGCGAGCGGGCATAGAGTACGTGCCGCTCCATTCGCGGCTGGCAGTTAACTCCCCAGATGCGTCACTGCTTCGGCAATACGACGAGCTGGCCGCCGATGTGTGCGGCGTGAAGCTGGCAGTAATACGGGAATTCGCCCACCTTGTCGGCCACGAAGGTCACCGTTTTAGGCACGCCGCGAGTGACGACCTCCTGAATGTTGTAGCCCGGGAGCGCGAAGCCGTGCTGGTTGACCGGTCCGGGCACGACGCTGTTGAGCTTGAGCGTGACCTTATCGCCCTGGTGCACGACGATCGTGCTCGGCATCCAGAACTTCACGCCGTTAATCTCCACGGTTTCCAGCGTGAACGTGCCGGAGGCCGGCGCGCTCGCTGCAGCCGGGACCGCCTCAGCCGCAAAAGTTGCGGCGCGTGGAGCCGCGAGCACGCTCGCAACCGCAATCGCGGCAATCGCCATCGACACTCTCATGGTCATGTTCACCCCACTTTCCGGTTGTCGGTCCCGGGACGCCCCGCGATTCAAGCGTTGAATTTGCGCGTTAGCTTTCGCCATTCGTCATCGTCCATTCCGGCGCGATACGGAATGTAAAACGCGACGCGGTCGAGCAAGCCGCCATAGCGCGCCATCACCTTGTCGGCGATATCGTCATACGTGCCGGCGACCGCGTACACGTCGAGCATCTCGTCCGTGATTTCTCGCGCCATCCCGCTCCAGTCGCCCTTCGCGGCTTTCTCGTTGAGGCGAGCCGAGGTATCGCCCCAGCCGTGCATCGCGAGCACGATGCTGTAGGTGCGCGTCGATGCGTAGAATGCAATCTGCTGGCGCACCCCAGTCTTCGCCGCCTCGATTTCATCCTTGTTGCGCCCGACGATCACGAATGCGGTGGTCGCGATTGTGAAATCCTTGCGGCTGCGGCCCGACTTGGCAAGGCCCTTCTCGACATTCGGAATCAGAAATTCGCGCAGGTATTTCGGCGAGTTGAAGGGATGCGCATGGAGGCCATCGCACAACTCGCCCGCCAGCCGAAGGATGTGTCGGTTGACCCCGGCGATCCAGATCGGAATGTTCGGATAGTTGTGCCTCGGCGGGGTGAAAAAGGGCGTCATGAGCGAGAAGTTGTAGTACTTACCCTGGTAGAGGAGCCTCGTCCCACCCTCCGACCAGCATTTGAAGATCGCGCGCAGCGACTCGATGTACTCGCGCAGCCGCGCCACCGGCGCGTCCCACTTGACGCTGAACCGCCGCTCGTTGTGGCCCTTGACCTGCGTACCGAGTCCCAGGATGAAGCGCCCATCGGACATGCCGGCGAGGTCCCACGCGGCGTATGCGGTGGTCATGGGGCTGCGCGGAAACGCGATCGCGACCGAAGTGCCCATCTTGATGCGCCGGGTATGCTCGGCGATGAGCGGAATTGGCAGGAAGCTGTCGTTGCCGGCCTCCGCCGTCCAGATCGCGTCGAAGCCCGCCTCTTCAGCCGCCTTGGCGGCAGCGGGAACATCGCGCAGATTCCGCGCCGCCAGGCCCGTGTCGAGTTTCATGATTCAAGCGCTCCGCCGCCCGGCATTCGCCGAGGCGCGCGGATCGTAACAGAGCGACCGTTCCTCTGAAAAGGGCTATTCTGCGCGGCGCCCCGGCGCGAGCGAGCGGACCACGGCGAGCAAACGCGCGGGATAATCACTGATAATTCCGTCGACGCCGAGATCCAATAGCCGGCGCATCTCGGCTTCCTCATTGACCGTCCAGACGTGGACCTCGAGGCCAGCACGATGCGCAAACTCGACGGTCTCGCCCGTGGCCAGCTTCCATCCCTCGTACTCGGGCGGAATCTGGACCGCATCGCCGCGCGGATGGTAGCCCTCCTTGCGCGCCGCCATCGCCTGGAGAAGTTCCGCGATTTCGCCGCGCGGCAGATTCGTCGGGAGGCCCGGTGCGAGCACCCGGACCTCATCAATCGGCCCCTGATGCTCGCTCGCGATCATCACGAGCCTCCGCGCCGCGGCGCGATCGATCACCTCGAGCAGCCGGCGCACGAGGCTCGGCGCGGTATGCTTGATTTCGACCACGATCCGAACCCCGGGGAACGCGCCGAAAACGTCGGCGAGCCGCGGTACTCCGACTCCGCGTCCGCGGAACGGAAAGTTGGCGCCGTCGATCGAAAACCCGGAGCCGGCATCGGCGGACGCGATCTCCTTCCACGTCGTCTCGCGAATGGCGGCGTCGCGGCCGCAGGTGCGCAGCAGGTTCTCGTCGTGGCATACGACGATTTCGCCGTCGCGCGTCATGTGCACGTCGAGCTCGAAATATGCGGCGCCGGCATCGGCGGCAGCGCGAAAGGAAATCAGCGTGTTTTCCGGGAACTCGCCACCGTCTCCGCGATGTGCGATCGCGCGCGGCAGCGGGAGCGAGAAGAAATCACTAGTGAGCGAAGTGCGCAGCGAGCTCACCGACTCTGACGCGGCTACATTCCGCTGTCGCCGGCGTTCATGCCCTCGGCCGCGCCGATGACCGAGCCGGCGCGCCGGCTCGACAAGCGCTGCCGCACCCGCCGATGCGTGCCCTTTCCGCCAAGACGCTTGAGCGTCACATGGTACAAATCACCGAGCGGCGAAATCGCGGGTTTTCGCGCGTCGGCTGCCACGAAGTGACTGCTCAGGTCGGGAAGCTTTGCCAGCGCGCCCTCGTAGCGTTGCTTGATGTTTTCGAACACCGCCTTCATCCGAGGCGAGACCTCGTGATGCACCCCCAGCTTCTGGGTCAGCGGGTTGATAAAGTTGCCCTGCTTCTCGAGGGCGTAGTGCAGATGCGGTCCGGTCGAGAGCCCGGTCGAACCGACCCATCCAATCACCTGGCCCATCCTCACGTACTTGCCCAACCTCACGTCGGGGCTGATCCGCGAAAGGTGACCGTAGATGCTCGTCATCTCGCATTCATGCTCGATTCGAACGTACTTGCCGAGCTCCCCGCCCCATCCCGCGGCTCCGACCCGTCCGTCGGCAACCGCCTTGACCGGAGTTCCATACTGCGCGACCAAATCGATCCCAACGTGCGGACGATATTCGTGCAGGATCGGATGGTACCGATGGAAGGTGAAGCCGGATGAGATGTATTGGAAATTGAGCGGGAAGCGGAGGAACTGGGGGCCGAGCGCGCGCCCCTGCTCGTCGTAAAGATGCGCGCGGCCCTGCTCGTCGCGGAACGCATAGGCCTTGAGCGTCCGATCACCGAAGCTAATCTGCGCGGCCTCGACGTCCCCGGTCAGATGATAGTTGCCGTCGCGGCTAATCTTTTCATAGTAGATCAGCTTCACGGCCGACCCCGGCCGCAGGTGGTCGAGGTCGTGGCGGTCCGCAAAGGCGTCCTTGAGTGATTCGACGATCGGTCCCGGTACTCCCTGGCGCGCCGCAGTGCGCGCGAAGCTATCGCGAACCGCGAAACTCATCTGGACCGGCCGCTCGACGTATTCGATCGGAATGACCGAAGACTTCACCACCATGTTACCCAGGCTGGCGAGCGCGACCGACGTCCGCGCGTCGACATCGTACTTGAAGCCTCGAAGCTCGCCGTTCTCGGGATCCCTATACAGAGTAAACCGATGACCTTTGTGCAGGTATCGAGTCAACGCGGCCCGCTGGAAAATCCCGTTCCAGCGCTGGGCCTCATCGGGTTCGAGCCCGGATTCCTCCAGGTACTTCGCAACCGAAGCGGTGCGGTCCAGGTCCAGACTGATCGTGATCGACTCGGGGGCGGGCGTTATCTGCTCGGGGTCTTCGGACGCGTCGCGGTCCATTCGGCCCGCGCAACTTTGCTGAATCTCCTGATCCGGGGCCGGCGTTGCCGAGTTACTGTTAAAGAACAGGTTGAGCGCCGCGACTGTTGCGAGCGCCGCGACAGCGACCGCAGTCGAAGCGCGCACCAACGCGCCCCTGCTTCTCCCCAGAGAATGCATCGCTCGCGAACTTAGGGGATTTGGCTAGCCAAAGCAACACCGTGACGTGATTTGTTTACACACCGGACACGCCGGATGGCTCCCGACTTTACGCCCTGTTAGCATTTAAGACCGTTAATCGATGGCATTTGTTGCAATTGATCTGGGCAAGCGCCGAATCGGCCTCGCGATCAGCGAAGGGACGGGTGCCTATCCACTAGGCACCATCGAACGACGCTCATTGAGTCGCGACCTGCGGGAAATCGCCGCGCGACTCGACTCGCGGGATGTCCGTCGGCTCGTAGTCGGGCTTCCGCTAAACATGGATGGCAGCGAGGGCCCGGCCGCGCATCAGGCGCGCGCGTTCGCCGAACGACTGGGCGCCACGCTTGGCCTGGCGGTCGATCTGTTCGACGAGCGGCTCACGAGCATCGAGGCCGAGCATCGTCTCGCCGGCTCCATTCCTGCGGGCCGCAAGCGGGCGGCAATTGATGCGGTCGCTGCGGCGATCATTCTGGAGGGATGGCTCGAGGCCCACGGGAACTGTCGCTAGACGATCGCGACGCCGAAGACTCACCCACGAGCGCCGGGATGCTTAATACGAAAATCGCGATCGCGCTCCTTGCGGCGCTCACCGTGATTCTCTCGGCCGTGTTTGCGGTTCGCTATTACTGGACCTTGCCGACCGAGACTTTTGTATCGCCGCGATCCATCACGATCGAGCGAGGCGAGCGATTTCGCAACGTCGCCGCGGCGCTCGCCCAGGCGGGGGTGGTCCGCAGCGCGACCGCGATGATCCTCTACGGCGAGATCACGGGCCAGGCGCGCCAGGTCAAGCCCGGAGATTACGAGTTCAAGGGCGCCGAGCGGATTCCCGCCGTGATGCGTCACCTGGTGGAGGGGGACTTCGTCGTGGTCACGGTGGTTGTGCCAGAGGGACTCGACGTCGATGGGATTGGCGAGCGGTTGCAGCTGGTCGGCCTCGCCTGCGAGGGCGATTTCGAGCAGGCCGCGCGAGATGGCCCCCTTGTGCGCGCGCTCGGGCTTGGGCCGCTCGGCGCCGAGGGTTTCCTGTTTCCGGCAACCTACCGATTCTCGCCACGAGCGGGCGCGAACGAGGTTCTCGAGGCAATGCTGGCGCGGTTCTACCAGGTGTTGACGCCGCAGGTCGAAGAGCGAATGTTCGCGCTCGGCCTCACCGCGCGCCAGCTCGTGACGATGGCGTCGATCGTCGAGAAGGAGGCCAAGGCGCCCGGCGAGCGGCCGCTCATCGCGAGCGTCTTCTACAACCGGCTGCGGCTCGGAATCCCGCTTCAATCCGATCCCACCGCTGAGTATAGTCTTCAAGGGCAAGCGAGTTCGGCGGCGACCGCGGTGCGCATCCCATCCGAGTTCAATACCTATGCGCGCGCCGGCCTTCCGCCCGGACCGATTGCGAACCCCGGACTCCGGTCAATCGAAGCGGCGCTGTATCCGGCGCACTCGGATTTCCTTTATTTTGTGGCCCGTGATGATGGAACCCACGTTTTCTCGCGATCGTTCGATGAACACCGGCGCATGATCGCGGCGCTCAAGCGAGCCACGCGGTCTGGATCGCCCGCGAAGCCGCTCGTGGTCCGTCGCGGGAATTAGCCAAAAGAGGTTGGTGAGAAATGCCGCGCTACCCGGGTCTCCTGCCCGATTGTTCGATAAGACGGAGGTTTAGGAAGCCGGTGGCCGGCGCCTCGATGCCCGGAAGAGATAAGAAAGTGGGACCAGGGGGTTGAGAACACTTTTGTGGCACCCTGTATAATCACCGGGTCGTGCTGAATCCTGTTGAAACGCTGGGTCTGGCTCGCCGCCGAATCGCCGAAGTGGCGGCGGTCAGGACGTTCGTTTATCCGCTCGCACCGGCGCTGGTGACGGTCCTGCTGGCCCTCGCTCTCGATCCGATCGGAAGCGCGTCGTGGGGGCGTCTGGGCTACGTGCTAGCACCCGATCGCGCGGATACGGTGCGGCACATCATGTTTACTGCGGCGCTGATTGAGGTTCTTGCCGGCGCTGCGTTCGCGTATCGCGCGTGGCGGCGCGCGGGAGATTTCATCGCCGCAGCGGAGCAGGTCGATGGCCTCGTCCATGCCCGCCAACAGGTGCTCACACTCGCGACCCTCGCCGACCCGTCCGCGCCCGAGAGCGTGAAGGCCGGTCAATCGCCGCTCTTCCCGATTCTTCGGAGCCGCGTGACCGCGTTTCTCGAACCGTTCGATCCGAGACGCGAGTTCCCATTGGGCCTCGCGCGTCCGCTCGCGCGCTCATCGCTGATCGCCCTCGGCGCAGGCGCCGTGATGATTCTCGCGACCTTGGGCCTCGTGCGGCCGCCATCGTTCGCGCAGGCCGAAGCGGCGAAACTCCGCCAATTCGCCCGGGAAATCGAAAAGTCGTCGCCATCTCCCGGCGACCGGGCGCTGGCGAGCGCCGCGCGCGACGCCGCCGATGCGCTCGAAAGTCCGAACTTGCCGGCCGAGAAAAAGGTGAAACGGCTCGAAGAGGTCATGCGCGAGATCGAACAGCAGAAGAAACAGAGCCGCACCTCGCCGTCGAACACCGGCTCGGCCAACGGTGCATCGAAGGCCGGGAGTGGGCAAGGTCAAGGTAAAGGCGAGGCCAAGGGCTCGGGTGAAGGCGAAGGGAGCGGCGAGGGCGAAGGGGGCAAGGGCAAGGGCGGCGCTTCCGGATCAAACAGCAACGGAAAGGGGAGCGAGCAGGAACGCATCGAGCTTCAGAACGAGCTCGCCAAGGCCAAGGCACAGGTCGAGACAGAGGAAGCGACGAGCAAGAATCCTGAGTCGAACCCCTCAGGGGATAAAGGCACCGCGCCGCAGCCGGGGCAAAATCCGAACGAGAAGGGCCTTGGCAATCAACCGAACCCGATTGGGGCCGGCAACATTTCCAAACAGGGCGCCGCCGGTGAGAAAAACATTCCGGCAAGCGGCGGCAACGAGCAGCAAAAGGCCGATAACGGCTCCAAGCAGGGCGACACTCGCCTCGGCGAGTTTCCCGCACCGGTCAAGTATCAGCGTTTCCTGAAACCCGGGGAAAAAGGCGATGCGATCAGTATCAATGACGCTCGATACGTGATTTTCCGGCTGCCCGGCACGACGCCGGTAGGTTCGCGCGGGACGACCGTGATCGATACTCGGCGTCCCAAGGCGACCACCCCCTACGTCAATGCTCCCCTTGCGCCGACGCGCGAAGACGCGCCGCCCGACGAGCGGCAGTTCGTGCCGCCGCGCTATCGGGACCTGATTCAGTAGAGATGAGGAAGGAGAACGGATGGGAGCGGCAGCAAAGCCATCGCCCGACCAGCGCGTAGCCGAATTTCGCAAGGTCTTCAGCCTCGCGGAAAATGAAGTCGGACGGGTAATCGTTGGCTACCAGGAAGTCATCCGCAAACTTTTGACCGCGCTCTTCTGCGGCGGCCATGTGCTCGTCGAGGGCGTGCCGGGCCTCGGGAAAACGCTCATGTGCAAGACCGCCGCCGATGCGCTGGGGCTGAGTTTCAAGCGAATCCAGTTCACGCCCGATCTCATGCCGTCCGACATCATCGGCACTCAAATCCTCACTGAGGCGGAAGGCCGGCGCGAGTTCCAATTCAAGCAGGGGCCGATCTTTGCTCACGTCGTGCTCGGCGACGAAATCAACCGCGCGACGCCCAAGACCCAGTCCGCGGTGCTCGAGGCGATGGAAGAGCACCAGGTTACCGTATTCGGCATCACCTACCGGCTCGACCCGCCCTATTTCGTGCTCGCGACTCAGAACCCGATCGAGCTGGAAGGCACCTACCCGCTTCCGGAAGCGCAGATGGATCGCTTTCTCTTCAAGGTCGTAATGGGCTCGCCGAAACCCGACGAGCTGCGGGAAATATTAAACCGCACGACCGGCGCGCAATCTCACAAGATCGAGCCGATCTTCGACCCCAAGCGGGCGCCGGCCTTGATCGAGGAAATGAAAGAACTGGTGCGCGAGGTGATGGTCGCCGAGCCGATCGAGCGCTTCATCATCGGGATGATCGGCGCATGCACTCCGAGCGGACCGGGCGCGGTCCCCGAGGTCTCGCAGTATTTGCGTTTCGGACCGAGCCCCCGCGGCGCCCAGGCATTGATTCTTTGCGCCAAGGTGAACGCGCTTCTCGACGGCCGCGTCTCCATCAGCTACGAGGACGTCGACGACGCGATCATTCCCTCCCTGCGCCATCGCCTCCTTCGAAATTTCCAGGCCGAGGCCGAGAACGTCACGACCGAATCGATCCTCGAGCAGGTCACCCGGCGCATCAAGCGCCCACGCGCATAACCGATGTTTGGACTCCCCGACGAGTTCACGCCTCAATTCCTCGCCCGACTCGAGGAACTGCGCATCAAGACGCGGCGCCAGTACGCCGGGATGGGAAAGGGCGCGCATCTTTCGCCCAAGCGCGGCTCATCGCTCGAGTTCAACGACTACCGCCATTACGCGCTCGGCGACGACTACCGCTACATCGATTGGGGCCTCTATGGGCGCACCGACAAGTATTACATCAAGCTGTTCAAGGAAGAGGAGGACCTGCTCACCTACGTCTTCCTCGATGCGAGCGCCTCGATGGCGTATCCGGCCAGCGACCGGAAGTTCGCACACGCGGTGGTCACCGCGCTCGCGCTGGCATACGTTGCGCTGGCCGCCGGAGATCGCGTGATGATTCGGGTGCTCGCGGGCGCGGGCAGCAGGTTCGAGCCGGCCTTTGTGTACGGGCGCCATCGCATCGTCGAGCTCGCGCGCAAGGTGAGCGGAGTGAAGCCGGGCGGCAGTTACGATTTCGCCGACACGCTCGCGCGTGAGCTGGTGTCGATCCGGCGGGTCGGCAAAGTCTTCATCGTCTCTGACTTTCTGATGTTGCTGAATTCGGTGACCCGCGGGCTCGGGCTGTTTACTGCGGCGGCAATGGATGTAACCGCGGTGCAGATACTCGGCACGCGGGAAATGGACGGGCAGGGCCTCGACGGCGACGTCGAGGTGGTCGACTCCGAGAGCGGGGAGCATCTGCGCGTCGCGATCGGGTCGCGCGAACGCGTGCAATATCGCGAGACGATCACGCGGCTCACCCGCGAGATAAGGTCGTTCTGTCTCACGCGGGGACTTCATTACGCGCTGTACACGACCGGTCAGGACTTCCAGTCGTTCTTCGTGCGCGCGGTGAGCGACCTCGGCCTCGCGCATTGAGCGCGCGCGCCGATGCGCGCTGGGCTTCTGAGCGGGACCAACTGGCCGCCTTACAGAAACTCGCGACTCTCGATAGGCTAAATTAGCACCGTGTGACGCGAGCAATGCGCGAAGCGAAAAATCTCGATGTGCTTGGCGCGGCGGCGGCGGGCAATTGTTCCGGCGCCTCCATCGGGAGAGTTGCACCGAGCTGCGAGCGCGTGCGGCCGGCCGTTTTGAGCGCAGTCTCGCCTCATTTTTCATTCCGAGAGGAGTCAGCCCATTCGACTTCGCTCAGGACAGGCTTTGTGAGGCAACTCTGACATGGGATTCCTGTTCCCCGGGGCACTCGTGTTTTTCGCGCTCGTGCCGTTGCTGGTGCTCGCCTACCTCGCGCGTGAGCGGCCCTTGCGCGTGACCGTCTCCAGCGTGCTTGCATTTCGCGCGCTGCGCGGGTTCCGCAAGGAGCGTTTCGGCGGCCGCCCGAGATTCGATTGGATGTTCTTCGCTGAGCTGCTGATCCTGACGCTCGCGGTGCTCGCGATGGCTGGGCCATTTCTAATTCGCACCGCGAATCCTATCGCGGTCGTGATCGACAACTCTGCCGCGATGCAGGCGCGGCTCCCATCGGGCGCGACGCGCTTTGACGAGGCACTTCGCAAAGCCGCCGCGACGCTCGCAGGCGAGAAGGCCCGACAGGTCTCGGTATACGTCACCGCGCCGGCGCCGCACCGAATCGCTCCGCCGTTCGCCTCAGCCTCCGAGGCGCTCCACGCAATCGTGCGAATCGCCGTGACCGACTCGCCAAACGATTACACCGCGGTCACGAGCCTGCTCCAGAACCTGGCGTCGGGAGCGGAGTTCCAAAAGGTGATCTTCGCCGGCGCGCGCGCGATTGTGCCGCCATTGCCGCCGCGGATTCACGCGATCACGGTGGGCGATCCGGCGCCGAATCTGGCGCTGGGCGGCTTCACGCTCCGGCGCGAGGTGTTCGGCGCATCGGCGCTGCACGCAAGCCTTACGGTCGCGAACTTCAGTCCCGAATCGCGAACGGTTGAAGTGACTATCACCGGCGACGGCGCCCGGCTCGCATCCGCCCACGAATCGCTCTCGCCAGGCGAGACCGCCTCGCTCGAGTTTCCAGCGCTGTCTCCAATGCGCGTTTACCGCGCCGAGCTTTCACCCGCCGACGCGTTCCCGCTCGACAATGTGGCGTACGCGGCCGCGGGCGCGGTCAACGCCGTGTCGATTCTCTTCGTGGGCCCGGCACCTGCTGACGCCGCCGGCCTCGACTCGATCCCGGGGGTCGCAGTCAGAACGGTCTCACCTGCGAATTTCTCTCTGGGCGATCTGAAGAACGTCGATCTCGCGATTTTTGAGTACGCGGCGCCCAAGGAAATTCCCGGAGTCAACTCACTGCTTGTGATGCCGCCGCCGGGCGATCCGGTGTTCAATTTCACAGTCGCGCCCGCATCCGAGTTGCAGGTTGCCGAATGGCGAAAAACCGATCCGCTCACCGACTCGGTGAACTTTCGGCTGCTGAATCTCCGCGCGGGCGAGTTCATTGGTGAGCATTCCTGGATGGCCGCGGTCGTCAGCGCACAACGCGGAGCACTGGTCCTGGAGGGAGAGCGACAGGGCCATCGCTATCTCGCCACGGGCTTTAATCCGTTCCCCTTTTTGGGCCGCCGCAACCTGCCGATGTCGGTCCTGACATTGAACATCCTGAGCTACCTCGCCGGACTTGGCACGAGCCACGGCGGCTATCACACAGGACAGCCATGGCTCGTGCCCGCGGGCGTGGACAGCGTGATCCTGCCTTCGGGCCGCAAAGTGCGCGCGACGCCGGGAACGCTATTCACCGACGTCGCGGCGCAGGGAATCTACGAATTGGTCGGACTCGCCGGCGACAGAACGCCTCGCGCGGTCAACCTCGACGACTTGACCGAGTCGGATCTCGAAAATGCGCCGCCCC
>Ga0187804_10000332_pt1 | contig 11373 bp, 9 predicted proteins | sample NC_wetland_sal_i_3_FD_132961 | JGI IMG/M metagenome (GOLD analysis project Ga0187804, IMG submission 132961) | Wetland sediment microbial communities from Neuse River Estuary, North Carolina, USA - Control_4 | ecosystem: Environmental > Aquatic > Freshwater > Wetlands > Sediment | place: USA...
CGGCGGCGCTGTGGTGATAGTCGAAGTACTTGCGGCCGTCCTGCTGGTTGCGGGAAACCATGCGGCGCAACTGCTGCTGCCGGGTTTCCAGTTTCTTCCGAAAGTACTCGATCTTCTTCTTGTCCATGATGCGGTCTGCTCCCGAGCTCGAGTGCGCTCGCGGAGCCCTAATTTCGCCTTTGGTCAAACGAATATGGTATGCGTCGGAGAACGTAGCGTCAACTGGGGAAGGAGTGCAATTGCAGAGGTTAGAGGTCAGATTGCAGAGGTGAAAACCTCAAGGGTTCAGCGGTAAGGTTTGAGCCATGAGTTCCTAACCTCTGCAATCTGACCTCTAACCTCTGACCTCACCTAGCGCGGCAGCGGATCGGCCATGGCCGCCAGGGCATATCCCATGACAGCCATGGCGGCGGCGTTCTCCCGCAGTTCCTGCGGGTCCACCTTGTCGAGGGTGTCGGCGGCGCTGTGGTGATAGTCGAAGTACTTGCGGCCGTCCTGGATGATGCCGATGCCGGGGACGCCCGCTTCCACCAGCGGCTCGATATCCGAGCCGGGACTGTGCTCCGTGGAACGGAAAACGGTGGCTCCGATGGGGCGCAGGACGTCGAGCAGCGGCTGCAGAGAGGTCACGGCCGCCAGCGGCATCTTCAGAACAAAGCCCAGGGGATGAGCGGCTCCGGCGTCGCTCTCGATGGCGGCGACGTGGTTTGACATTTCAGCGGCGTGCGCCTTGGCATAAGCGTCGTGGCCGCCGCCGCCGTTCTCTTCGTCCATCCAGGCGATGACGCGCAGGGTGCGGCGCGGCCGGAGATGTAACTGCTGAAGCAGTTGAGCGGTAGCCATGGAGATGACCACGCCGGCGCCGTCATCAATGGCGCCGCGTCCGAGATCCCAGGAATCGAGATGGCCGGAGACCACAACAATCTGCTCCGGATGCTCGCTTCCTTTCAGGTCGGCAACGACGTTGTAGCCATTGCTGTCGGGGAGGCGCTGCGGAGTGAGGGTCAGGTGCATACGCACGTGGCCCTGAGCGGCAAGATGCTCGACGAGGTCGGCGTCTTCGGCGGCGAGGGCGGCGGCGGGAATGCCGGCGGGGACGCTATATCCTGTGTGCGGCAGGCGGTAATCGGCTCCGCCGACAGAACGGACCAGGGACGCAACTGCGCCGAGATCGGCGGCGGCCTTGGCGCCGCGTCCGCGATAGACAACCGCCTCGCCATAGGCTTCGAAAGCATAACCGGCGAGGGCTTTGCGCTCGTCATACACGACATTAAAGAGGACGATTTTGCCGGCGACTTTCTCGCGTCCCAGCGTGCCGAGTTCGTCGAAACTGTGGACGACGACGACATCGGCGGTAAGGCCCTCGGCCGGGGTCGCGGAGCTGCCGCTGAGAGTGGTGAGAACGATCCTCTGGGTTGTCAGCGGGGCCCGGCCGGGATATTCGACGAGCTCGGCCCTTTCCTCTCCTCTGACCCAATGGGAAACGCTGGCCTCCTCAAGACGCACATCGAGGCCGAGTTTCTGCATCTCGGCAGCGACGTATTCCGCGGCGGCCTGGGCCTGCGGCGATCCGGCGGGCCGGGGGCCGATGTTCTCGGTCAGATGCGCGAGTTGGCGCCAGGCGTAGTCGCTCGACAGAGCGGCATCACGTACGCTCCTCAGTTCACGCAGCAGGTCGGGCCCGATAGGGGACGGCGGCGGAACTGCCGAGGAAGCCCCCGTGGACGGGTTCTGGGCGGAAGCCAGCAGACAGGCAGACAGAAAGAGACAGCTGAAGGAAACGAGGCGATTCATAATCTGTTGGAATCGGTTGCCGAGTGTCAGGCGTAAACGCGGAGTTTACCTTAGAGGCGAGGAGTCGGCACAAAAAAAAGCGGCCCCTTTCGGGGCCACCCTTTTCGAAAAGGCAAAGTGGAGGGAACCTTAGAAGGGTTGCGGTGGTGCCGTTCCGGAGACAAGAACGACCGAGAGATGTCGAGGACTGGTGAAGAGAGTGATATCGGTCAAGCGGTTGCGGCCTCTTCGCTTGGGATGGGAGCGTGCATTTGCGAATCCAAAATTGCACACCCCGGACGCCGTTGGACGGTGCTTTGGCAAACCCCGCAAAATCATGGCTTTAGGATCAATGGCAGAAGGCGACGGGGCGGAGGGCCAAGGCATGGGGTGAAACGCCAGTCTGCACAAAGGTGCACATAGGCTGCACCCGTGCAGTTTCCCTCGGAAACACGAAGCCCCCGGGAAGACCCGGGGGCAGGAATAGCAAGTGAATTCTCAGCTGTTGCCGGCCACGGTGCGCAGCTTTTCCGGCAGGAAATGGTACGGGGGCCAGGGTCCGGTGATGACCAGTTGGCAGTTCTTCAGTTGCTTGGTGGCGGTGTTATAGCGGTTCTGATATTTCTCGATGGACTTGGTGTCGATGAGGTGGGCGATGTCGAGCAACATGCCATCGGTATCCACCTTCTTGCAGCTGACTTCCTCTTCCAGCGGGTTGAAAAGCTTGTGGACCTGGACGGAGAGGGCGCGGGCCTTGGTTTGACGCTCGCGATCACGGCAAGCTTTTTCGCGCAACTTGGCGAGATACTCGCGGCCGACGGTATCGGGCAGCTCAATCTCCTCCATGGCGGCGCGGAGAGAACCGTCCCGGACCACGAGTTTGATCCGCATTTCCGACTTGCCGCGGAGCCTGGCCACGCTGTCGCAGAAGGTGCGGCGGTTGGCACGCACCGCCTGCCGGAGCCCATCTTCGGTATCGAAAATCGTCCCGAAGCGGAAGGGCAGCACGGTCGCAGTGCGGAAGCTGACACTGACCACGCGGGCATGTTCGAGGACGGACTTCTCGTCGAGGTTGCCGGTCTGGCGGTCGAACTCGCTGACAATCACCGCGAATTCCCCGCTGGGATAGCTCAAGACCGGGGCCCCGTTCACCCCCTGGATGCCTTCAAGAATGAAAGGACGACGCGGTCGAACGCCGTTCGGTAGGGTCTGGTGCTCCATGAGGCAGTACGCGTACCACGCCATGCATTCTCTCCCAACTGCACCGGGGGCCTCGGTTGGGAACCCCTCTAGATTTTGTCTAAGCGTTAGGCCTGCTGTTTCCTACCTGGAAGATAAGGTGGTGTTACGACGAGATGGACGCGGAACACAGCGGCCATAAAACATCCTACTTCAAGTCGGGACGATATTGCAACCTTTGTTGCAAGAATTGCATCGCGGCGGCGAAGCGGGCTCTGGGCTCTAGGCTTTCGGTTCCAAAAGTTTCGAAGTTGAGGACTCGGCGCTACGAGCCAGAGCCGAGTGCCTAAGGCCCAAAGCCTAAAGCCTAGAGCCTGCCTTACCGGGTGGCGGCGCGCTCCCCGAGGGCCACGGTCACGGCCCGCAACATTTCGTCGGTGGGGGCGGGCTTGCCGGACCAGATCTCAAACTGGCGGGCGGCCTGGTGAACGAACATCTCGATCCCCGGCACGGCCTCGAACCCTTTGGCACGGGCGATCTGAAGCAGGCGGGTCTCGGCCGGGTCGTAAACCATGTCGAACACGATGCGCGCCTGGATCTCGTTCTCTTTCAAGGGACAATCGCGGTTACTGCCCATCCCGACCGGGGTGGCGTTGAGAATGACGTCGAAGGACACCTTGTGCAGGTCGGCGCGCTTGATGGTGCGGGCTTTGGCCTGCCGCGCCAGCTTCTGCGCCGGGGCCGCGCTGCGGTTGAGGATCCAGACCTCCGCCCCGCGCTCCTTCAACCCAAAGACGGCGGCACGCGCGGCCCCGCCCGCGCCGAGGACCAGGACTTTTGCTCCCGGCAACGCCATCCGCCGCTCCAGTGGCCGGACAACGCCGACGGCATCGGTATTGAAACCGTAGAGCTTTCCGTCCTGCCCACGGACGATCGTATTGCAGGCGCCAATCTTGGCGGTGTGAGTGTCGGTGTTGTCGAGGTAAGGGAGGATCGCCGTTTTGTACGGCATGGTGATACTGAGGCCGTGGATGGGGATCTCGCGCACGCAGTGGATGAGATCCTTGATGGTCTTGGCGTGCAGCGCCAGATAGACACCGTTCACATTTTCGCGGCGCAGGGCGGTGTTCATGATGACCGGCGACAGCGAATGCTCGACGGGGTCGCCCGCGACACCATAGACCCGAGTGGCGGCGTCCACCTGCTCGATGCGGTAGATACCGCGGAGTTGCTGGGAACTGACCTGGCCGGGGGCGGTCTTCTGATCGGCGCTGACGGCGGCGAAGGTGAAGACGCTGCCGGCGCGCACCCCCAGCACGCGGCTGATAATGCCTTGTTCCCCCATGCATAAGCCGATCAGCGCATGTTTGTCGCTCGCGGTCTGGAGAAACTTCATCATGGTGACGTTGTCGGAGAGCGTGGTGGCGGTGGTGACGATCTTGTAGAAGTCCGCCGGAAACTTCAGCATCTTCTCCAGCGTCTGCTCCAGTTTGCGAGTGGCTCGAAAATCATGGAAAGAGACGATTAAGGCGGCCCGGCCGCGCAGCCGGGTAAGGACTTCGGGCTTCGCCTTGAGGGCGCTCTGCAGCTCCAGGTCAACTATCTGGCATCCCGCCGCAGCGGCCTTGGAGAGAACTTCGAGTTGCGAGGCCAGGGAGCCCTTGTACTTGCCCCCATTGGCCACCCGGCGGCAGGTGGCGATCGCGGTCACAGACTGGTGTGTTTCCAGGAAGGGTCGGATCTTGGGCAGGGCGGAAGCGGGCTGCTTCAGGTAATCTAAACGAAACTCCACAAAGGAGTTGTCTCGCGCCATGGACTCGGCGGTGTCGAGCATTTCCTCGGGCTCGTCCCCGGTGAGGGCGAGGCAGACTTTGGGCAAGCGCAAGGGCAGAAACCGGGGAGCGCGAAGGTTCGGCGAAGCCAAGGTCATGAAGTCCGGGACGGCGCGATATTACAGGGGTGTAAGCACAGATGCAACAGAGGATTAGCGAGCGGTGCCGGAAAGACACTTTGGGAGCATTGCGGCCGGCACCCTCGTAACCTTGACCCTTCTTCACCCGCTTGTTACTTTTCGACTGTAACCCTTGTGGGCAGAGAGATTTAGCTCGGGTGGCCCGGTGGTTCGGCGCTTCCTCGGAGGTAACATGAAGAAAACAGGATGGTTATTGCTGTTGCTTGCAACCATGGCGGCAGCCCAGCAGGCCACTCCGGACGCATCCGGAATCATTGCGACCGCGGCCAATGTACCCCACGTACGCTACCAGACGCCGACGGCGGCGGATATGTACTGTGCCGGTTTTGTCAGCCGGGAGCGCATACCGAATGCAAATTTCGTCAATGGCGGATTGCAGACTCCGGGCACGACCAAGTTTACCAACGGGGAAATCGTATACCTGGCGGGTACGGGCTACCAGGTGGGGCAGCTCTATACGATCCTGCGCGAAATGCGCGATGTCAACGAGTACGAATTCTACCCGGGACAAAGAAAGTTGCTGGCATCGATGGGAGATACTTACGCCGATGTCGGGCGCGTGCGCGTGCTTGATACGCGCAGCCACAGTGCGATCACGCAAGTGGAATTCAGCTGCGATCCCATCAACCCGGGCGACATCGCGGTTCCCTTTGTCGAAAAGCAGATGATCGCATTCCGGGCGCCGGCGCATTTCGACCGCTTCGCCCCAGCCAATGGCAAGGTCAGCGGACGCATCGCGCTGGGCAAGGACTTTGACGGGTTCATGGGCACCGGCGGGAAAGTCTACATGAACGTGGGCGCGAACCAGGGAGTCAAGGTCGGCGATTATTTGCGAGCGGTCCGGACCTACACCGCGACCTTGCGCGATCCGGTGGAGTCGATTTCGTTTATGGCATCGATTTCGGATGACACGCAGAAGCGCCCGGCTTCGTTCGAAGGCGACTTTCTCACCCGCACGAACGGTCCGAATATCCACGTGGGTGACCTGCCGCGGCGCGCGGTCGGAGAAGTGGTGGTCCTGAGCGTGACTCCGACGACTTCGACGGGCATGATCGTGTTCGCGCTGGAAGATGTACACGCCGGCGACGGCGTGGAACTGGACGAGCAGCCGTAACTGCCGCGAGGAAAATTGGGTCAGATGGGGGAGAGAAAATCTCCCCCCTTTTCTTTCTTGCGGGTGCATCCCGAGCGAGAGGAAGCAAGACCACTGCAGACAGGTAGCAAGGCAGGGATGTCCGCTGCCGCGGGTTGGGCTCGTTACAAACGCAAAAACCGATCTAAGGGGAACCGACGTCGTCGCCAAAGACCTCGGCCGTGAAGGCCTCGAGGGTCGCACCCTTGCGCCAGGTGTCGGGCGGAAGGCCGGCCTTGCGGCAAGTCTGCTCGAGGAAGGTATCGCGGTCCCAATCGCATTCGATCGGGACCTGGGGCAGCAGAAGGCCGCGGCGGGAACCGGACGAAACGATGAGGCCGTGGCGCCCAACTTCCACCTCCGCTGGCTGAATCGGAAAAAGCGGGGAAAGGATGCTCAAAGAGATCTCCAGCGCTGGGGCTTCCTCTTCGGTCACCGGCCAGAAGCGGGAATCCTCGAAGGCAGCCGCGCGCGCGGTTTCGGCCACGGCGCGATAGAGGGGAGCCACCGGCGATGGGTATCCCACGCAGCCCCGGAGGCTGCCGCGAAGATAAAGGGTGGTGAACACGCCACGAGGTTCGGAGAGGTGGGGCGAGAACGAGGCTTCCGCCGGGCCCTGATTGGCGAACGTGGAAAGAATGGAGCGATGAGCGAGCTGCAGCAGGAGCCGGCGCTCTTCGGGCGAGAACTCGCGCGAACTACTTTGCTGGGTCGCCGAGTGTTGAGACAGCTTGGACATCGCGTTTTCTCCGCCGGGAGAGGACGAAAGCCCGGCGCCGCCGCTTCTCCGACTGCCGGTCGATACGCGACCAGAAGGCGACGAAGTAGTCGAGGGCAGAAACCAGCGAAAGCAGAACCATGAACCAGATGGCAAGCCACGCAATCCAGTACAGGGGGAAGATGTAGAAGCTAAACAGGGGCCACTCGTGCCAGCGCCGGGCCAGAATGACCGTCACCACGGCGATAATCTGCACCAGCATTTTGAACTTGCCCAGTTCACTGGCCTGGATGGTGAAGCCCTCGGAAGCGGCGATGGAGCGCAGGCCGCTGACCAGGAATTCGCGGCCGATGATGACCACCGCCATCCATGCGGGCACCAGCGCGGGGTTGAACTGCACCAGGGTGACGAAGGCGGCGGCGATCAGGAGCTTGTCCGCCAGCGGGTCGAGCAGCATGCCCATGGTGGTGATCTGGCCGCGTTTGCGCGCCAGATAACCGTCAATGCCGTCGGTAAGGGAAGCCAGGATGAAAACGGTTGAGGCCAGCAGTTCCTTCTCTCCGTGTTGGCTGGAAAAGCGCGAGCTGGAGAGAATCCAGATCAGGAGTGGAACACTGGCGATCCGGGTAAGCGTGATGTAGTTGGGGAGATTCACGCGGTGACGGCGCACCTGCCCGACGGCAGACCAAGCTGATTATCCTCCACGGGGGAGTGGCAAAGCAACGGAGGAAAGCCGGGGGCTTCGCGATGATCTTGTCCCTAATCTCGCTGGGACCCCTTGTATCCAGCCGCTTTTGCTTCGGCCTCGGTCATGAACTTGCCGTTCTTGGTTTTTCCGTACCAGCGGCCGCCCTTGTGATAGACGCCGCTGCTGAGATTGACCCAGACCTTGCCGCTGGACTTGGCGGCAGCGATCTCGGCATCGGAAGCGGTCCCGCTGGGAGCCGGTTTGCTGGCTTTCTTAGGCGCGGCGGCGGCGGCGGTGCCCGGACTGGCGCTGGCGGTGGACTGATCCGGGGCAGCCGGCTTGTCTTCGGCGGCGGCCCCATTCTGCTTCGATTTCTGCTTGGACTTCCTGGCTGTAGTTTCCGAGCTGGGAGTGCCGCTCGAAGCCGCCTGCGGCTTGGCCAAAGCAGGCGCAGTGGTCACTGCGAGCAAGAGGCAGAGGGCCGGCATCCACAGTGCGAATCGGTACCCGGAATGATTCATGGTTCCCGGTCTTGTACCCTCAGCCCCTAAAGGGGGCCGCTGAAAAGTGGCAGATTGCGGCATCGCTAAACCACCCCAACCGGCGAAAAGCGCGCCGGCTGGGGACCCCGGCGCGATGCCCTGATACGAACTTCGACTTTTTCGCAGCCCGTGAAAGGCATGCCCTGGCACGAATCGTACTTGCACCACGGGCAGCTAGGCGTAGATGCCGCGCTGGCGGATAGTGTAGGCGACGCGGTCGATGGCCAGCATGTAGGCGGCAATTCGGTTATTGACACCGTGGGTTTCGGCGTAACGGACCACATCGTCGAAGGCAGTAATCATGATGTGCTCCAGGCGCTCGTTGACCTCGGACTCCTTCCAGAAGTAGCCCATGCGATCCTGCACCCACTCGAAGTAGGAAGTAGTAACGCCGCCGGCATTGGCCAGGATGTCGGGAATGACGAACACCTTCTTTTCGGAGAGAATTTCGTCGGCGGCGGCGGTGGTCGGCCCGTTGGCGCCCTCGGCCAGGATTTTGCATTTGACCCGATCGGCATTCTGGCTGGTGATCTGATTCTCGGTAGCCGCTGGAATCAAAATTTCGCACTCCATGAGCATCAACTCATCGGGGTCGTGCTTCTCCGCGCCCGGGAAGCCGTGAATCGTGCCGCTGCGCTGGCGAAATTCCCAGAGCGCCTCCATATCAATTCCATTCTTGTTGTGGAGGCCGCCGTCAACCTCGACGATGCCGATTACCTTGTATCCGGCCTTCGCCATCAGGCGGGCAGCGTTGGAACCGACGTTGCCGAAGCCTTGCACGATCACGCGGGTGGTATCGCGATTGAGGTGAAGTTTCTTGATCGCTTGTTCGCAGACGACGAGGACCCCACGCCCGGTGGCCTCGCGCCGGCCGGCCGATCCGCCGATGTTGATGGGCTTGCCGGTGACGACGGCGGTGACCGTCTGGCGTGCATGCATGGAGTAGGTGTCCATCATCCAGGCCATGATCTGCTCGTTGGTGTTCACGTCCGGGGCGGGGACATCTTTCTCGGGGCCGATAAAATCGAACAGCTCGGCAGTGTAACGGCGTGTCATGCGCTCCAGTTCGCCCATGGACATCTTGTGCGGATCGCAGATGATGCCGCCCTTGGCGCCGCCGAAAGGAATGTTCACCACGGCGCACTTCCAGGTCATCCAGCTGGCCAGGGCGCGGACTTCGTCCAGGTTCACGTCGGGGGAGTAGCGCAGGCCGCCCTTGGCCGGACCGCGGGCGATGGAGTGCTGCACGCGGAATCCGGTGAAGACCTCCAGGCGGCCGTCGTCCATCTGCACCGGAATGTGGACGATAATCTCACGGCTGGGACTGCGCAGGACCTTCCAGAGGCCTTCATCCAGTTTGAGTTTGCGGGCGGCAAGGTCGAAGCGGGCAGCTTGCGCCTCCCACGGATTCGTTTCCTGTTCCAGGTCTATGGTCTTCATCGTAGTCTCCGCATGATTGCAATTCGAGTATTGACCGGCGCAGGCGGTCTCTGCCCTTATCGGCAGGCAGCTTGGTGAGTATATTGCCGGCCCGCAGGCTAGGCAAGGGAGTGTACTCGTCCAGTGGATGAGTGACACTTTTCATTCCTTATAATAAGAGCCTTGGAAACGCCATGATTCGTCCCAACCTTAAGGAGTTCGCCCGGCTGGCGCGTGGGGCCACGCTGGTTCCGGTGGCGAAGTCTATCTCCGCCGATTTGCTGACCCCGGTATCGGCATTTCTCGCGATTGCCGCGGGTGAGCCGGATGCGTTTCTGCTGGAATCGGTCGAGGGTGGAGAGAAGATCGGGCGCTACACGTTCCTCGGAGTGCGGCCGTTTCTGCGCCTGGAGTCGCGCGGCCCGGAGATCACCATCGAGCGCGGTCGCAAGGTGGAGCGGAGTTTGGGGGACATTTTCCAGGTCATCAAGGAACTGCTGCGCCAGCACCGTCCGGCAGCGGTGGAGGGGCTGCCGCCGTTCACCGCGGGCGCGGTCGGGTACTGTGCGTACGACATTGTGCGCCATTTGGAGAACATCGGGGTCCATGCAAAAGACGACTTGGATGTTCCCGATTGCGTACTGATGTTTTTCGACCGCGTGCTGGCCTTCGATCACTTGCGGCACCAGATCCACATTGTGGTCTCGGCGGATGTAACGCGGGAGGCGCCGCCAGCCGGCTACCAGCGGGCACTGGCGGAGATCTCGCGGATCGAGAAAAAACTGGCAGCGGGATGGAAGCCCGCGTACTGGCGCAGGCCCGCACGCAAAGCGAAGGTCGCCGTGCGCGCCCGCACCCCGAAGTCGAAGTTTCTTGAGAGCGTGCGGCGGGCGAAGGAGTACATCGCCGCCGGAGACATCTTCCAGGTCGTGCTTTCGCAGCGCTGGGACTTCGAACCCGGCGTCGGGCCGTTTGATCTCTACCGGGCGCTGCGCACGGTGAATCCCTCGCCATATATGTATTTCCTGCGTTTTGGCGGAGACGGTCGTGGCGGGGGGATGCATGTGCTGGGCTCGTCCCCCGAGATGCTGGTGAGAGTCAGCGGGCACAAGGTGGAGTACCGGCCGATTGCGGGCACGCATCCGCGCGGGCGCGACGAAGCCGAAGATGCGCAACTCGAAAAGAAAATGCGCGAGGATGAGAAGGAACGCGCCGAGCACGTAATGCTGGTGGATCTGGGCCGCAACGATCTGGGGCGGGTCAGCGAGTACGGTTCGGTCAAGGTTCGCGACCTGATGTATGTGGAACGCTACTCGCACGTGATGCACCTGGTTTCTGCCCTCGAAGGCCGGCTGCGTCCTGAGCTTGACGCCATGGACGCCTTTGCCGCCTGCTTCCCGGCGGGCACCTTGAGCGGCGCGCCGAAGGTTCGCGCCATGCAGATCATTGAAGAATTGGAACCGGTGCGCCGGGGCGTGTACGGCGGATCGGTGCTCTACGCCGATTTTGCCGGGAATCTGGATTCCTGCATTGCGATTCGCACACTGCTCATGAAGGGCAAGAAGGCGTATTTGCAGGCGGGCGCGGGGATCGTGGCGGATTCCGATCCCGAGCGCGAGTTTGAGGAGACGCAGAACAAGGCGCGGGCGGTGCTGCGAGCGGTGGAAATGGCGAGGGGCGGTGATTAGTGGAGCTAGGCGATCTTTGCTTCCGGATCGCCCGTCACTCTGCCACAATCGGAGCGAAGGGCTAATCGAGTTTCCAACTCCCTAACAACATGCCGACACGGTTGTACACTTACGGCGACCCATGTCCTCCGTGCTGAACTTCGACCAGTGGCCTGAAGTGGTCACCCTCGCTGTCGCCCTGGCACTGGCCGCGATCCAGAAAGGCTGGCGATCCTACCGCATGGCGCAGAGCCAGACCTGGCCGGTCACTTACGGTCGCATC
>Ga0187804_10000333_pt1 | contig 11368 bp, 8 predicted proteins | sample NC_wetland_sal_i_3_FD_132961 | JGI IMG/M metagenome (GOLD analysis project Ga0187804, IMG submission 132961) | Wetland sediment microbial communities from Neuse River Estuary, North Carolina, USA - Control_4 | ecosystem: Environmental > Aquatic > Freshwater > Wetlands > Sediment | place: USA...
ACTTTTCTTCCCCTCCGACAGGGCTTTACGACCCGAAGGCCTTCATCACCCACGCGGCGTCGCTGCGTCAGAGTTTCCTCCATTGCGCAATATTCCTGACTGCTGCATCCCGTAGGACTCTGAGCCGTGTCTCAGTCCCAGTGTGGCTGACCATCCTCTCAGACCAGCTACCCGTCTTAGCCTTGGTGGGCCGTTACCTCACCAACAAGCTGATAGGCCGCGGACCCCTCCTGGAGTGATAGCTTGCAAGAGCAGAGGCCACCTTTTACCTCAGGAAGCGAACTTCCCGTGGTCTTATCCGGTATTAGCCCGTCTTTCGACGAGTTATCCCGGTCTCCTGGGCAGGTTGTCCACGTGTTACACACCCGTGCGCCGGTTTACTAGCCGAGTTGCCCCGACGTTCTCCCGCGACTTGCATGCCTCAGGCACGCCGCCAGCGTTCGTTCTGAGCCAGGATCAAACTCTCCATATAAGCTCAGTGTCGCCACCGTGCCCGGCGCAGCTAATGCGCCAGGAACGGTTGGACTGACCGCATTTTCAAAGAAACCGGACGGGCTTGGATCCTTTCCGATCCCCCGCCGTCCGATTAGGACATGCACTACTATTCAGTTTTCAAAGACCAGCCCTCTTGGGGGCGAACGCACAGAATACCGCCGCACTCCCAGCCTGTCAACCGATGGCATCGATTCGCATTTCCGCTGCTTTCGGACCCGCCCGCCTCCCTTGCGCCGCGACTAGAGCATGCGTTCGACCCCGCCGCACCCCGATCGAGGAGTTCTGCGGGCGGGCTGCGCGATGCCGGCGCCACGACGCTCGAACATCGCGAGATCGCGCGCTTTACTTGCAGTCGAGGCACCTATACAATTTGTATGAATTGTATGAACTCGATGCGCCGGATTCTGCGCCTGGTCGCAGCGCCGGCGCCTGCGGGGTGCGCGGAGACCCTCGGGGGGATCGTCGGATGAGAAAGCTGCTTGGGTTGGCTGCGTGTGCGGCCGGTTTCTGGTACCTCTGGACTGCGACCGACTCGGGCGAAAATTTCATTGCGGCCGGCCTAATGGGCGTCGGGATGTTGCTGGAGTTCATGAGCGCCGCCTGAGCAACGCGCCGTGGTTCGTCGTGCGCAGGGTCATGCGAGTCGCCGGCCCAATGCCGCCGGCTCGACCGCAGCGAAGTAGACCCCGCCCCCCAGCGCGAGCGCGCCCGAGACCAGGAACATCGGGCCGTATCCGAGGTAATTCGCGGCCGCGCCGAGCGCATACGGACCTGCCATCGCACCAAGATCGTACAGCGACGAGTAGATACTCGCGGAGCGCCCCGCCGCGTTTGCGTGCGTGCGCAAGATCACCAACGCGCTCAGCACCGGATACAAATAGCCGTGGCCCAAGCCCCCGACCACCGCCGCGAAGTCCAGCATTCCAAACATCCCGGCACCCGCGATCATCGCGAGCCCGGCCGCAAGCACCGCCAGCGACGGAGCGACCATCCGCTCGAGGCCGACACGATCCATCAGCCGTGAGCCGGCCACGCGTATCACCACCGCCATCGCGGCGTAAATCGCGAAATACGATCCGACCTGGGTCACTCCCCGCTGGTACGCGTAGGGAGCCACGAAACTGACCCGCACCGAAATCGAGAGCGAGAAAAGCAGCGTTGCGACCCACAGGGGCGCAAGCCTGGGATCGCGGAGCAGCGCAGCGTAACGTGGGCCGCCATCCGAAGTTCTTGCCGCCGCCGACTCGCGCACGGCTTCGCGGTCGTCGGGTAACATCCGCGTGGCTAGCGCCGCCACTACCGTCAGCCCGATTGCCGTCGCGAAGAACGCGACGAATCCGAATCGGTTGATGACCCACTCGCCGAGAATCGGCGACAGGCCGGCCGAGCCCATCCCGCACAGGCTGAACATCGCCATCCCCTCGCCGGCGCGGCCCTCGGGCAGCAGCTCGTAGACCATTGCGAACAGCGCGACCCGCGCGGTTCCCTCGACCAGACCGTGCAGCGCGCGCACCCCGTAAATCGGCCAGCCAAGCCGATGGATCGTTAGATAAAGCACCATCACGAACACATCGACCGCAAGCAGCCACGCCGCGGTGCGTTGATGACCGTTGCGGTCGAGCACCCACCCCACCCCGGGACGCGCCGCCAGTGCGGCGAGCGAGAACGTTCCGATCACCGCGCCAATCGTGGCCGCGTCGGCACCGAGGCCGACGAGAAAGACCGGGAACAGGACGAACAGGTTGCTCGATGAGTTGAGCGCGAAGGTCGCCCAGAAGACCAGCCAGAAGTTGCGGCTGTAGCCGAAATAGCCCGCCGCCGCGCCGCCTGCACGACTCGAGCCCGCTTGCGGCGCGCCGACCGGGGCGGGCGCGCTCACGGCGCGATGCGTCCCTTGAACGCGACCGGTCCCGACGGCGTCGGCGCGCCGCCCGCGGGCTCGACTGTGACGAGCACGGAGTAGGGTCTGGGTTCGGACAGCACCATCACTACGGCGCCGTCGCCATCCGGGCCAGGAGTGAAGTCATCGGTCCGAAGCACGCCGCCGTTCTTGGCAAGCCAGAACACCCGATAGGTCATCGCCTGCGGCGCGATTGGCAGTCCCTCGACTCGTAACAGTGCCTTGCCCTGCTTGTCGCTGATCGTGAGCGTCGCGGCGCTCGACGGCGCGAGCCGCGGCTGACCTTCCATCACTTTGGACTCGGGCCTGCTCAGTTTGATCGTGCGCCGCTCGGGCGCGGTCAGGATCGGTATCAGCGCATCCTCTGCGGATTGACGTCCAGCCGCGAAGGCGGTCCGTTTTTCCTTTCGCGCGGCATCGAGTTCGCGCCCCATCCGCTGGATCACGGAGTTCAGCGCGGCGATGCGCCGGTGGTAATTCCTGGAGCGAAAAATAAGCGTGCCGGAGAACTCCGCCGCCATAATCGCGCACCCAAGCGCCGCAGCCGCAGCCATCCCGGCCGCCGCCCGCCAGAAACCGGCGCCCTGCCACCACCGTGGCGGCTCCGCGCCCGCCATCTCGGCGCCTTCCGTCATGGTATCCCGACCACCGGCGCCGGACTGCTCGGGAAGTTCCGGTTCAGTTGAAACGCTTGCCACGTTCGCGCGCTAAGATTCCCCCGCCGCTTCTCGCCGAGCCTGAGCCTAGGCCCGCCGCGCGAGTCCGGCAAGTATGCCATCGCGAGGCGAGCGCACGGCCGCTTTGTGGATGCGCGCCTTTCCGATAAAACTAGTCCGTCGGCTTATGCGCAAGATTCAGGATATTCACGTCCTCGCGAACGATCCGCTTATCGCGCCGCGATTGCTCAAGGAGCAACTGCCGGTCGATGAAGCGATCGTGCGGATGGTGGTCAATGCGCGCGAGACGATTCGCTCGATCCTCGTCGGCCGCGACCCGCGCCTGCTGTGCATCGTCGGCCCGTGTTCGATTCACGATCCGGATGCGGCTCTGGACTATGCGCATCGGCTCGCAAAACTCCGCGACGAGGTCGCCGGACCCCTGTACGTCCTGATGCGGGTATATTTCGAGAAGCCACGCACGACGATCGGATGGAAGGGGCTCATCCACGACCCGCACATGGATGACAGTTGCGATATGGGCGAGGGGCTTCGAATCGCACGCCAGCTCCTGGCCGACATCAACCGGCTCGGACTCGGCGCGGCGACCGAGATGCTCGATCCGATCGCGCCGCAGTACATCGCAGACCTTATCTCGTGGTCGGCGATCGGCGCGCGCACCACCGAGTCGCAGACCCATCGCGAGATGGCGAGCGGACTTTCGATGCCGGTCGGGTTCAAAAACACGACCGAGGGCAATCTGCAGGTTGCAGTCAACGCGGTCGAATCCGCGCGCCGCCCGCATTCTTTCCTGGGCATCACGCAGGACGGGGTCGCAGCGATCGTCCGAACCTCGGGCAACCCTGACACGCACATCGTGCTGCGCGGCGGCCGGACGCCGAACTACGATGCGCGCAGCATCGGCGAATCCGTCAAGCTGCTGGAGAAGGCCGGGCTCGAACCGCGCGTGATGGTGGATTGCTCACACGCGCAAACCAACAAGGACTATCGCAAGCAGCCGGCCGTGCTCGAAGCCCTGGTCGATCAGATCCGCGCCGGCAGCCGCTCGATTCTGGGGGTGATGCTGGAGAGCAACCTCGAGGCGGGCAACCAGCCGCTCTCGCCCGATCGCGCGAAGCTCAAGTACGGCGTCTCGGTCACCGATCCCTGCATCGACTGGCCGACCACCGAGCGATGCCTGCTTGAAGCGGCAAGCGCGCTCGCCCCGGCAAGCAGCGGACCCATCTCACCGGACGGCTGACAAAACTCGCGGCGCGGGCGGAGGGGAGGGAGAGGACACATGGAAGGGTCGCGAGAGCGGGCACGATGAAGAGCGCGGATGTGTCTCGGCGGCCGCGCCGCGCGTGGCTGGATGATTCGGCGATCGCTTCACGATTGGCCGCAGCCGGTCCCCCGTCGGTGGTGGTGGCCGAACTCACGCTCCTTCTGATTACCTTCCTCGTTTTTTTTCTGTCGCCGGTTCTGCAGGTCGGCGATTCGCGCTACTCGATGCTGCTCAGCGAAAACATAATCCGTTACCATTCGACTCACCTTAATCGATACACGTTTCCAGGGCCCGTCGAGGAGCTGGACCGCAGCGTTCCGCCCACCAACGCCGATGCGCGAAACACGCGGACCTATCAGCTCGGTCGTGTCAAAGGCAACGTGGTCTATCTCTTTCCCAACGGCAGCTCGATCCTCTCACTTCCGTTCATCGCCGCGGCATCGTGGCTTGGCTGGAATTTCTTCCCGCCAGGCGGCGCGTATGACGAGCACGCCGAGGTTGTCGTCGAGAAGATTCTCGCCGCAATCCTGATGGCGGTGCTGACATTCGTAATTTTCCGCACCGGCCTGCTCATGCTTGGCACTGCCGAGAGCGCGGTCATCGCCGTTGGTGCGGCATTCGGGACCCAGATCTGGAGCACCACTTCGCGCGCGATGTGGTCGCATACGTGGCTCATCCTGCTCGAAGCAGTCGTAATTCTCGACCTACTCAGGTGCGAAGAGGACGAGACCGGACTTCATCCGATCCTGCTGGCGACTTTGCTCTCCTGGATGTATTTCGTCCGGCCAACCGCGGCGGTCGTGATCGCCTGCCTGACGGTTTACGTGATCTTGTTCCACCGGCGCGATTTTCTCCTATACGCGGCGACCGGCGGGCTCTGGTTTGTCGGTTTCGTCGGCTACGCTCAAATCACCTTCGGCGAATTTCTTCCGGGATATTTTTCGGCATCGCGGCTCGAGTTCCGCAACTTTGCGACCGCGCTGCAAGGGGTTCTTATCAGTCCGTCGCGCGGCCTATTCATCTTTGTGCCGATTGCCGTCTTCGTAATTTACCGTGTGGCACGATACTGGAGGGCATTACCGCATCGCAGGCTGGCCGCGCTCGCGCTCATCACTTTCGTACTGCAGATTCTGACCGCCGCCGGATTTCCGAAATGGTGGGGCGGCTGGTCGTACGGTCCACGGCTGCTTTCCGACGCCGTTCCGTGGCTCGTGCTCCTGGCGATCCTCGGCCAGAAGGCGGCCGCGAGCGAGGCGATCTCTCTGCGCGGCAGGTTGGAACTCGCGGCCGCGGCGGTTCTGCTCGCCTTGAGCATCTGGATCAACGGCCGCGGCGCACTGTCGTGGGCAACCGGGACCTGGAACGCGGCGGTCGATATCGATCACCACCCGGAGCGCGCCTTCGACTGGTCACGACCGCAGTTTCTGGCGGGACTGATCGACGATCACCGAGCGGCACGTTAGCTCCCAGGTCGTAATTCTTCGGATGCCCGGACGAGGGATGCGGGATGGATTGAGGATGCGGAGCGTCTGCGGCGAATGAAGCCAGGCACGGCAGTTTCCGGGAATCCCTCGCTCAGAGCGTCGCGGCTATTTGCGATTTTCGCCGCCGAGATAGTCGCGCTCAATATTCTTTGGGCCCCCGTCAGCCTGGACTTCGCGCACTTTGCGTTTTGCGACAATGGCGCCAACCTGACGGTTCAGTTTCTGACCTCACGTGGCTATGCACCCACGATCGACTTCGGATACCACTATGGCCTGCTGCCGCTATTGATCGGGAGACTGTGGTTCGGATTGTTCGGGCGCAATGCGTTCGCGTACCAGGCTCTCATGCTCGCATGCGGCGTGCTCGTCGTCTGCGCACTCGCGCGCATCGCGGCCCATCTGCGATTCGGGTGGCTCGGACTCGCGCTGATGATCATCGCGCTGGGCTTCGCTGTTCGGGCGAGCTATCCATCGCTGGCCCAAGGCGTCGAGGCGGTGCTGCTCACCGCTGCTCTCGCGGAACAGGCAGCGGGTCGGCGCGCCCGCGCGCTCGGTTTCACCTGTGCCGCGGTGTTCGCGAAGCCGTCGATGGGATTCGTGTACGGAGCATTGCTGTTGGCCTTGATTCTGCGTGACGGATATCGAACGAACTGCGGATTCCGCACGCTGGTCCGATTTGCGATCCCTGCGGCGGTGACGGGGATCGCCCTCGCGATTGTTCTCGCGGCGCGCTACGGTGCGGTGGTCCTGCTCCGAACGGTTCTCCCGCTCGAAGGCGCAGCCGCCTATCGCACATTACACTTCGGTTTCTTCGGAGGCACCGGCCGCGAGTTTTGGAACCCTTCCGGCATTTCGTGGCTGTATTACCTGACGGATGTGGCCGGGTTCTGGCTATCAGGCAGCGTATTTCTGATTGGCTGTGGCATCGCCGCGTTGATTCATTACCGGCCGGACTCCTCGAAGTCGGATATCGCGGCGCAACCCCGCAATGAAATCATCCTGACCTGCGCCGCACTGCACATCGCGTTCGTGCTCCTGATTTTCGGGAACCGCTGGTCATGGATTTACTACTCCTACTTTCTCGTCGTGGGTATCGCCGCCGCCGCGGACTCGGGACCGTGGCGCCTACGCATTTCACTGGGTCTGTGCATGCTCGCAATCCTCTCATGGACCGACGAGATCTATTGGATGCATCGCTGGTGGCAGATTCGGCAACCGGACGCGATCACCGCGGGGCTATGGTCAACCGCCGAAGAACGCGACGAGTGGGCGACCGTGCTCGGCGAAGCTCGCGGACGCAAATCGGTCGTTCTCGATACCAAGGGCGCTGCCGAGCTGATGTTCTCGGAGTTCGAAGCCCCTGTGAGCCTGTACCTGGACCCTGGATTGATGAGCGCGGCAGAGGTTGATCGCAAGGTCGTACAGCTCTCCGCCGCCAGCCTGGTCGTGGTGCCGATCGGAATACCTGTGTGCGGGGGAATCCCGTCCGCGCCGGAGATTCGCGCTGCGATGACCGGCTTCGAGCCGGTTTTCAGCGGCCGTCATTTCGTCGTTTACCGGCGCACGATTCCGCCGACCGGCTTGCCGAGCGGATCACAATGAGTGGGTCCGGCGATGAGAGATTCCTTCCCTGCGCGGGGCGCGGCGCGCTTGCGATCCTGATCTACACCGCGCTCTCGTGGTTGATATTCGGGCGCGAGTTGAGTGCGGGTCTGACTACTCGTTATATAGGCGCCGGCACCGATCCGACCGCGTTCTTCTGGTTCATCGCATGGTGGCCGCACGCGCTGAGCGGTCATCTCAACCCTCTGTTCACCACCCTGTTGTGGGCGCCGCTGGGCACCAGCCTCGCCTGGGGCACGCCGATACCGCTGCCCGCGCTCGTCGCCGCGCCGATTACGGGGACGCTCGGTCCGGTCGCGGCATACAATATTTTGTGCCTCGCGGCACCGCCGGCGGCGGCTTTTTCCACCTACATTCTGTGCCGATGGATCACCGGGAAATTTTGGCCGTCGTTTCTGGGCGGGCTGATATTTGGATTTTCACCATACATGCTCGGCCAGATGCTGGCGCACGTCGATTTGGTGATGATCTTCCCGGTTCCACTGGCGGCGCTGGCCGCGCTGAAATATTTCGCTGGCGAGATTCGCACTCGCACCTATACGGCCGCGATCGCCGCGCTGATGGTAGCGCAGTTCCTGTGCTTTCCGGAGATATTCGCAACCGCCGCGATGTTCGGCGCAATTGTGTTCGCGATCGCGCTCAGCTTTTCGCCGGAGCGCCGCCGTCTCCTGGCCATGATCGTCCCCACCGCGATCGCGTTCGCCGCATCGGTGGCGATCCTTTCGCCATATCTGTACGCGATGCTCTCGGCAGGAATTCCCCAGGGGGCGATCTATCCGCCGAGCCTCTATTCGGCGGACCTTTTGAACCTGGTCGTGCCCGAGCGCTTCAACTGGCTGGGGTCTTTCGCGCCAATGCGCGCGATAAGCGATCATTTCCCGGGATTCTGGATCGAGCATGGCGGGTGTTTCGGCCCGCCCTTGCTCGCGGTCGCAGCCGCCTGGGGCCGTCGCAACTGGCCGGCGCCGGCCGCCAGAATTGCAGTCCTATCCTTCGCCGCGATCGCAATCGCGATGCTCGGACCCGCCCTGCTGATCGGCGGCAGGCCAATTCTGCCGATGCCGTGGATGCTGGCGACGCGGGCTCCGCTCATCGCAAACGCACTGCCGGACCGATTTGCGATGTACGGCTTCCTCGTCCTCGCGATCATCGCCGCGCTATGGTTTGCGTCCAGCCACGCGAGCGCAATCGTCAAAGCGGCAGCCGCAACCGCCATCGCAATCATGATGCTGCCGCGGTTCGGCGCCGGATTCTGGACCACCGCGGTGCGGCAACCGGCGATGTTCAGCGATGGCTCATGGCGGACGGTTATTTCGCCAAGTGAAATAATCCTTCCGCTTCCGTACGAACGATATGGCGCCTCGATGCTGTGGCAGACCTCGGCGGGCATGGGGTTTCGAATGGCCAGCGGCTACACCTCGATTGTCCCCGCCAGCTTCAAGCGATTCCCGGCGGTGAAATTTTTTCTCGGCGCGATCGACCTGCCGGAAGCCGGCGAACAGGTAAAGGCGTTCGTCGCGCACCATGAGATCGGCGCGATCGTAATCGACGATACTGACCCGGATCTCGCGACCTGGCGCAGCACGATCGATCCGATGGGGCTGCACATGATCGAAACCGGCGGCGTGCATCTGTACCAGATTCCGCCGGGACACTTCGCTGCATACGCGCGGCTGAGCGTCAGCGATCTGGAGGCGCGCGCAATCGCGCTCAGATCCGATATCCTGATCGAGGCGCTGGCGCGATGGTTCCGTGAAGCAAGGAAGCTGGAACTGGTTTCTCCGGCCGCGCTCCAGTCCGCCGGATTGCTGCCGCCGGACTGGATCGTAAAACCCGCATTCTTCGAGTATCGCGACTACACGGTGGCGCCGGCGGACTCGGCTCAAGTCGCAATTGTGCTCGCCGGCAGCTACGCCGCCTTGCGTCCAATCGCCGAACGCTACCGCGCCCGGGCAGCGAAAATCTTTGCGTCGTATCCGGAGCTATGGCGGCCCGGCGCAACGTACGCCGGCGATACCCCGATGCGCTTTGTTTTTGAGTTCACGCCGGCCGCTTTGGAAGCGGCGGCGGCGGACCTGAAGTTGTCGCCGCCGTCCGAGCGAACCACGCCATTCATCGCGCCCGCTGGCGAAGCTTCCGCCGCCGGCGGCGGCGCCCAGCGCGGCGCTAGTCCTGCCTGGTCTCGGCGCGAAGCTTCTCGCTGACGATCATCGCGCCGAGCGCCGCGCTGTGGCGCACCGGAAAGTCCGGCGGCTTGCGGAGCGCCTTGAAGCGCGGGTCGAGTTTCGCAAGCCCGTTCATCACGCGTTCGCGGCCGTCGGCGAGTGTCGGCCGCGGCATCCGGCGCTTTCCGTCTTCAAGTTGCACCTCGAGCAGCGTGACGACATTGGCGGGAGCCGGCTTGAACTCGCGCGCGACCGTTTGCGCGGTCTCATCGATGAGGCCGACCAGGTCCGCATAGCACGTACCGGCTGCAGTGCGCGCGCGAAATACCTGCTTTCGCCCCGGGACCGAAATCTTGCCCGCCGACGTCTTCAGGCGCGGCTGCCCCTTGTACTCCGTCAACTTGTAGGTGAAGTCGCCCGCAGGAGCGTCGTCGCTGACCGCGAGCGCGGTGCCGATCCCGAAAGCGTCGATCGGCGCGCGGTCGGCGAGCAGCTCGGCGATCCGATACTCATCGAGATTGCCGCTGGCGAAAATTGCCACCTCGCCGAGTCCCGCACGATCGAGAATCGCGCGCGCGCGCACGGCGAGATCGCGGATGTCTCCGCTGTCGAGCCGGATACCCTGCAGCTTGACCCCGGCCTGGCGGAGCGACGCGCCGAGCGCCGCCGCGTTCTCGACTCCGCGCACGGTGTCATAGGTATCGACCAGCAAGGTGCTCAGCGGGGGAAAGCTCGCGGTAAAATCCTCGAACGCCGCGCGCTCGGTCTCGTGCGCCATCACGAAGCTGTGGCTCATGGTGCCGTAAACGGGAATCCCGTAGCGCTTGCCGGCGAGCACGTTGGCCGAACCGTGAAAACCGCCCAGGTAACTCGATCGCGCCGCGATCAGCGCCGCGTCGATTCCCTGCGCGCGCCGCGGGCCGAAATCGATCAGGCGCCGCCCGCCCGCCACGCTGAAGCATCGCGCCGCCTTGGTCGCGACCATCGATGGAAAACCGATCTGATTCAGCACCAGCGTCTCGACGAGCTGCGCCTCGATCAGCGGGGCGTGGACCTGGAGCACCGGCTCGCCCGCGTAAAATATCGTCCCTTCGGGCATCGCGCGGATCGTGCCCGTCCAGCGGAAATCGCGGAGGAAGTCGAGGAACGCGGGCTTGAACAGACCGAGCGAGTCGAGATGTGCGATCGCCGCCTCGTCGAACCGGTATTCCTCGAGCGCCTCGAGCAGCCGCTCGAGCCCGGCCGCGATCATGTAGCCGCGGTTGGGCGGGAGCCTGCGGACGGCGATTTCGAATGTCGCCGGTTCGTTGAATCCGTGCTCGAAAAATGCGGCGCTTACCGTCAGCTCGTAGAGATCGGTGAAGAGAACGATCTCGGAGGCATCGAGCCTCAGGTCAATCGGCATCGCGAATGCTTCGTCGCCGCGATCAGCGCGGCGGCCCCGGCGGGCCGGGCGGTCCAGGCTTCGACGGCGGCGCGTACGGCTCCTGGATCACGCGCGTTTCAGGCGTGGTGCGGTCGCGCAGCACGTCGGCCATCCGCCGGAGCCGATCCGCGGCCAGGTAGTTGATCGTACCGGGTTCCTCCGCGGTTCCGGCGCGCACTCCGGTCAGCATCTCAATTCCCTGATCGATGTTGTCGACCGGGTAGATGTGAAATTCGCCGCGCGCGGCGGCCGCGACGGTCTCCGGATCAAGCATCAGGTTTGGCACGTTGGCGCGCGGGACGAGCACACCTTGCGTGCCGCTGAGTCCGACCGC